>ERZ767114.33-NODE-33-length-119447-cov-4.714292_pt1 | contig 119447 bp, 109 predicted proteins | sample MGYA00374952_ERZ767114 | MGnify/ENA primary metagenome ERZ767114 (study PRJEB28939, sample SAMN06267156) | marine metagenome | isolation source: Columbia River Estuary | place: USA:Columbia River Estuary, USA | collected 2012-05-05 ... | reverse complement strand
GTTGTTCTTCACCCACAAAGATACAAGGATATCAGAAACTGGGGTAAGGAATTCTTCGATGAGGCAACTCAAAGAGACATCCTTATGACCGGTCTCTACGGCCATATCTACTCTGCAGACATCCACGTCAGCACCATGGTTCCTAAGAACGCTGTCTACGTCCTCGCACCTGCCCAATTCGTTGGTGCAATGCCAGTTCGCCAAGACATTACCGTTCTCCCAGCTGACGATCCAAAGAGACTTCGTCTCGGATGGGTTGTTTACGAAGAGCTCGGATTTGCTCTCATCAACGATTTTGCAGTTAGCAAGATCACCGTTAGCTAATTTAGTTTAGCTACAAACTTAAAACAGGGGAAGATTTTTCTTCCCCTGTTTTTTTGTGTCTTTTTATAAGTGGTAAAATATAATTATGAATATTTTAATTCCTATGGCTGGTCTAGGAAGTAGATTTCCAAATAGTAAAGTACCCAAACCCCTTATAAAATTCAACAACGAGTATATGATTGAGGCTGTAATCAAATCTTTAGGAATTGATGGTAATTATATATTTATTGTTAGAGAAGAGCATATTAGAGATTATAAGGTTGATGAAATACTGCATTCGATTTGTAATTGCACTGTTATTTCTGTTGATCATTTGACAGAAGGCCCAGCTTGTACTGCTTTATTAGCTAAAGATTTAATCAATAATTCAGAACCTTTAATTATAACCAACTGCGATCAAATAATGCATTGGGATAAAAAAACATTTCAATCTTTTTGTAACAACTATCCTAAAGATGGTTTTGTGGTTACTTATTTTGCTGATACTGATAAGAATAGTTACGCTAAATTGGATAAGTCAGGCAATGTAACAGAAATCCAAGAGAAGCAAGTAATTAGTAATATTTCTTTGAATGGAATACACTTTTGGAAATCAGGAAGATATTTTGTTGAAAGTGCTAATGCTATGATTGCTTCTAATGAAAGAGCTCCGAACGGTGAGTTTTACATTGGCCCTTCGTATAATAAATTAGTAGAAGGTGGATATAAAGTTGGTATCTATCATATTCCTAATTGCCAGCATTGGGCTATAGGCACTGAAGAAGATTTAGATTTGTTTCTTAAGGAAAACCCAAATGATAACTATTGATGAATTAATTAAGAGAGATTTATATAAAGAAATTAGAACATATACTGATCATGATGATTCTGATTGGCCTACTACATGGGATCCTCTGATAGAAATTTCTGCTTGTAATAGAGAAGAGTTTGAAAAACATTTTAATTCTATAAAAGAAAAATGTACTTCTATATTAGAAATAGGCGTTAGTAACAATAACGAAAATTCTCTTTCACATATTTTAATCAAACAAAAAGAGAAAGATGCTTTTTATTTTGGTGTTGATATTAAAGACAAATCTTTTTTATCCAATGAAGATAAAAACGTTTTTACAATTCAATCAGATTCAGCAGATATTGATAAAATTATGTCATTTGTTAATTCGAAAGGTGTAAATCATTTTGATTTCATTTTTATTGATGGATGGCATAGCATCAATCAAGTTTTGAAAGAATGGCGTTTCACTGAATATTTGAGTGATTTTGGAATAGTTTGCTTGCATGATACAAACTTTCACCCAGGACCTACAGAGTTAGTTAATAATTTAAAAAATGAAAGATATATTATTGAAAAAACATGTACAGAGGGGAACGACTGGGGAATTACTTTTATTACAAAAAGATGATAATTGATAAATTAGACAATATGCTTAGAGGGTGGTTCATTGGAAACTTTGAGCCATCTATTTACAAGACTGATAAGTTTGAAGTAGGTATTTTATTTCATCCAAAAGGTGAAAAATGGCCCAAACATTATCACAAAGAAGCAGTTGAAATAAATGTTTTAATCTCTGGAAAAATGATTATTAACGGTAAAAGTTTAAGCCCTGGTAATATATTTTTAATTGAAAGAACTGAAATTGCGGATCCAGAATTTCTTGAAGACTGTACAATTGTATGTGTAAAGTCTCCATCAATGCCTGGAGATAAATATGAGGTAAAAGAATGATTTTTGTAGACGAAATTGATTCTAATAAGTACATCAAAGGATACTATTTTTTAGAATCTAAAAAAGGTGTCAGAGATGCTGCTTGGAATTTAGCAATTGGTCAGAGTGTTGGCAATCCTTTAGTAAGACTTGAAAGAGAAACAGATGAGTTATTTTACAATCATTCTTGTGTTATTAAAAATTCTTCAGATTTAGAAAAAACATCTGGTAGAGTTGAAATTGGATTCCCTGTTGCTAATATTGACTTTTCTACTGATGGCGTTTCTCAGCTTTTGTGTTTCTTGATGGGAGGCCAGCTTGACATTGACACAATTGAAACATGCTGGCTCGAAAATCTTATAATTCCTGATTGGGTCATTGAGAAATATTTTAAATTACCTAAGTTTGGAATTACAGGTGCAAGAGAATTTACTAAAGCAAATGATAAGCCTTTATTGGGTGGTATCTGTAAGCCCAAGACTGGAATCAGCCCAAGCATTCTTTTAGACATGGTTAAGGAAATGGTTGATGGTGGTGTTAATTTTATCAAAGAAGATGAAATTATGTCTAATCCTGAGTGTTGCCGATTAGAAGAAAGAGTTTCTCTTATCTCAAACTATATTAGGGATAAGAATGTAGTTTATTGTTTCTGTATCAATTCAGATCCAGCACACATTCTTGATAGAGTTAGGTTTGTTCATCAAGAGGGCGGTAATGGAATTCACATTAATTTCTGGTCAGGAATGGGGGTTTATAAATCTGTAAGAGAATTGGATCTTCCATTATTTATGCACTTCCAAAAGAGCGGAGATAAGATTCTTACAAATAAGAAGCATGCCTTCCACATTGATTGGAGCGTAATTTGTTATTTGGCAGGATTAATGGGAGTTGACTTTATTCACACCGGAATGTGGGGTGGATATGCAAGTGATGATGAAAATGATCTGAGAAAGACTATGGGTATTTTGCACTCTAGAAATGTAGTCCCAGCATTATCATGTGGAATGCATCCGGGAATAGTAAATACTATCACTGAAAAGTTTGGAATTAATTATCTTGCAAACTGTGGGGGAGCATTACATGGCCATCCTTCAGGTACAGTAGCAGGAGCACAAGCAATGAAGCAGGCTATTGATAAAACTTTTGAAGCTGAGTATTTACAAGCAATTAACAAATGGGGCCTAGTTGAATGAAAACCTACGACTTTGTAGAGGTTGGTACTTGTTTTTTTGATACCTTAATACAAAAAGCTGATAGCAACACTGTTGGTTTGTCTATAGAACCAATCAAAATGTATCTAGATAAATTACCAGATAAGGCATCTGTAACCAAAGTCAACGCAGCTTTGGTTACAGATAAAGATTTTGGAAATGGAAGTATAGATTTCTATTATGTTCATGAAGATACAATCAAAAAACATCAATTAGGCATATGGTTAGCTGGATGTAACACTGTAAATAAGCCACATGATTTTCATGTGGCTTATTACCCAGACCCAGGTGAATGGCATTTAAATCAAGATAAATCAAAACTAAGATTTAAAACCACTAACCTTTTAGAATTGGGCATGGTAAATATAGACAGTGTAAAATGTATTACTTTTAAAAACTTAGTTGACGAATATGAAATTGATTATATTAAGTATTTAAAGGTTGATGTTGAGGGATATGATTGTCAATTAGTAAATGCAGTTTTGGATTACTTTGTTGAATATGACAAGTGCCCAGATAAGATTTTTTTTGAATCCAATTCACATTCAGATAAGGCAGAAGTCTCCCAGCTAACTAAAAGACTACAATTATTAGGATACAAGTTGGTAATTACCCAATTTGATACACTAGCAAAGAAAAGATAATGGTTTTAATTTCTCATAGAGGTAACGTCACTTCTATAAATGAGCAAAAAGAAAATAGCCCTGATTATATAATTAGGGCTATTGGTTTGGGTTATCACGTAGAAATAGATCTTTATGTTATTGAAGATAATTTATTTCTAGGTCATGATAAACCTCTTTATAAAATTGAATTAGAATTCTTAAACAATGATAAGTTATTTGTTCATTGTAAAAATAAAGAAGCCTTGCTTTTTATGAGTAAGGCTAATATGAAGAGTGAATACTTTTGGCACCAGAATGACAATTATACTTTAACTTCAAAAGGGCGCATTTGGACTTACACTGGAGAAGATTTAATTCAAGGCTCTATATGCGTAATGCCAGAAAACCATTCTTATTCTGATATTTCTATGTGTTATGGTATATGTTCTGATGTAATTGAACATTATAGAGATCAATTAAAAAAGCCCTCCTAAGAGGGCTTTTTTTAAACCTTTACAAGAACAAAATTAAATGTTCCCCATCTAACCCATTCATTCTTAAAATATATTTCTAAATTAATATCTCTTTCATAGCCGTTTTCTTTGAAAAAGTCTACCCACCATTCTTTACTTTCTCTAGTTCTATGTAACTCAACACCATCATGAGGTGAAGTAAAATTAGAAACAGAGCAAATTAATAAAGCGCCCTTGTTTGTGAAAGAATTAATGCTGTTCATTACACCAGTTAAATCTTCTTTTTCAATATGTTCAAAAAATTCCCATGCCGTAACAACATCAAAAAACATTTTTTCTTCATTATCAAAGATGGTGTATGGCTTGGTTGCATCACAAGTAAATAGTCTTTCTGGAATAGTTTTCCATTCAGCTCTATTCATCTTCTTAGAAATATCGCTACCTTCAATTCCGATAGAATTGACACTTTTTTCACTTATTTCTTTTACAAATCCACCACCAGAACATCCAATGTCTAGCAAATTAAAAGGAAACTTTTTGTTAATTTTCTTAAGTGAAAAAACTGTATTTTCTGGATTCATTAAAAATAATAAATTATTGATAAAAATACTGTTTGAATGATTATCTCTTATAGTACCAAAAGGATGTAAATGGTCTAAACTTTCAAATGCAACTGGAAAATCTGTTTCAATTTTAAATGACATATGCTACTCCTAAAATATTTGTTTTCATATAATTATACCTCTTGAGATTTAGAACCCTCAGTAGCAATCTTTACATTGAAAGGTTTGTATCTTCTCAATTCCTTTTTGATTTTTTCTTGTGATTTCGGGTCAGCATAAATAAGCATAAACCCTCCACCTCCAGCTCCTAAAATCTTTCCGCCTTTAGCTCCAAGTTTTTTGCAATATTCATAAAGCTCATCTAATTCAGGGTTAGATATGTTTGATGTTAGATTCTTCTTTAATTGCCATGAATAATCTAACATTTCCCCTACATTTTCTAATTTATGTTTGATTACATTATCTTTGAAAATATGAGCTAATTTGACCATTTCTTTGAGGTTATTCATAGTTGTCAAATTGGATTCTGTATTGTGGCTTTGTTCTTTTAAAATGTCGTTAGCTAATCTTGAAGTGTTGGTGTAAAGAAGAAGCATATTTTCTTCTAATTCTTTTTTAACATCTTGGGATATTTGTATTGGATTAGCTATGACACTATTCTTCTTAAAAATAAACTCATTGAATCCACCATAAGCACAAGCGAATTGGTCTTGTTTTCCAATTGTTTTTTCGCACATATCAATTTCAACTGCGCAAGCCATAAGAGCTAAAGCTTCTGGATTAGGTTTAGCACCATCTGTATATTTAAAGAGTGCATTTATTAAACCCACAGCAAAAGCACTAGATGATCCCATGCCCGTACCATTGGAAGGCAGATCAGAAACAGAAGTAATTTCGATCCCTGTTTTCACTTTAAATACTTCGAGAATATTTCTTACGATATCATGTTGAAGATTTTTAGTTTCAGATACATTTTCAGTAACAGAATAGCTAAGCCTAATAGATTGATCAAACTTTTTACTAGTAGTTATGTAAAGATATTTATCAATAGAAGTAGAAATTACGCACCCTTCTTCTTGCATATAATAGGATGGTAAGTCTGAACCGCCACCAAAAAAACTTATTCTAAATGGGGTTTTACTTACTATCATAACACTTAGATTGTACAATACCTATATGAAAAATGCATTACTAACGTTTGTTCAGGGAAAAGATTTTGCTGAATCTGTCGATGCTGATATATTTTTAACTACATTATCAAAGTTTAAGACATTTGATAAGATTTGTTTTGTAAAAGACTTAACCCAACAACAAATTGACACTTTTAAGAAATACTTTACAGTGGTAGTAGAAGTCAAAAACCCTATTATAAATGGGGCAAGAGATAGATTTATGTCTTATTATCAATGGTTAGTAGAGAACTTTGATAATTATGAATATGTTATGCATGTTGACTTTAGAGATGTAATCATTCAAAAAGATCCATTTGAGTTTATGAAGCAACACCCAGATAAAGATGTTTTTGTTGTTAATGAGGGCGTTCAAATCAAAACAAATGAATGGAACTTTTATGACATGAAATATTATCATTCATTTTTATCTGCACATAAAGATGATTTTATGGAATATTATGTTGTTAATGGTGGAACAATTGGCGGAAAGCCTTTTGCTGTAAGTCAATTGTTTTTGTTGCTTTGGATTAACAGTAACAGAGTAAGTAAATCTAACACTGATCAGGCAACTTTAAACTATCTCTATCCTTACTTAATGTCTAATCCTAAAATTATGGTTTGTTCCCCATTCACTGATTCATTTTGTGCTACTGGTGAAGGAATTAAATGGGGTTTTGTTCCATGTAATTTTGATGGTAAAAAAGTTCAAACTACGAATAATGAAACTTTCTACATTTATCATCAATGGGACAGAACAGAACATGCAGACAAGATTAGAAACAACCATTTAAATACATTTAGTTTTGTAATTTAACAAGTAAACCCCTTCTTCGTTGAGAAAAAATCTTTAGGAGGATTTTTCAATGAAGAAGGGGCTTTCGTTTCTAGAGTATTTAATTTGTGGAGTTGCTTTTTTAACAATTGCAGCTTTTATATCTTTTGTTTTTTGGCTTGCTAGTGGTTCGTAAAGCAAAGACCCTTATTCAGGGTCTTTTGTAAAATCAAACTTCTGTTGACCACTATTGATGTTATCTAAAGATTTAGTGCTATCAAATCCGTAAAGAAAAATATTTCTCAGGGAGTTTAATTCTTTTTGTGATAATTCAAGCTTTAAAAATTTGACTAAAGCGTTAAATCTTTCTTCAGAATCTTCGGGAGTGGATATAGCATTATGAAGAGAAAACATACCACTATCCATACCTAAACTGTAAGCTTCAGGGCCAAAACCAAACTTATCATAAAGTAAGCCTCTATATGAGCTGTTATCTTTAAAATAGTTTTTAAAAATTACATTTGTGATATGGAAGAATAATAAAAGCTGATTATCTGTTTCTAAAGATTCAAAATATTCTTGAGCTTTATGTGCATATAATTCTTGTGATTCTTCTTCTGCTTTTAAATATTCTTTATATTCTTCAGAGTTTAAATAATCAGTAAAAGATTTATAAGTTTTTCCATTATTCTCATATGGATTAGGATTTTTTACCATTGGATTGTTTGTGCTTTCTCTAATTGAATCTTCTTTTCTATCTCTAATATCTTTCCAGGTCATTGTTTTGCTCCATTAGATATTATACTAGAGTTCTAAATTGTATATTTCTTTTGAAGTCAGATAATGAGTTTTTACTTGTTGATATTTTAAAGGAACAGAATTCTTTAAATATACATTCAGCCATTCATTAAGAGATACTAATTGTTGATGAGTTAGTGTAATTGACTTTTCTTCAAAATTGTTATCTAAAAGAGTGATGGTATGTTTTTGATGCATTTACTTACTTTCTATAATTCTTACTGTTATATCTTCTGCTTCTGACTTTCGCAAGGCAATACAGTAATTTCTTATGTTCAATCTTAGAGAATCTTCTATGTGTGATATAACTTCTACATTCACACCTTTATTAAAACCAAGCTCTGCAAACCTAGATCTATTTTTGCCTGCTACGCTAATTATTTCACATATGTTTCCATCTTTAGCGCAGCATAATTGTGTGATCATTTAATAATTTTTAAAGGCAATCCAGCTAGCATTTAGAGAAATTAGCGGGTGAGGTCTTATTTCAAAGAACTCATTTACTGCCCTATGAACTCCCGGGGTAAAATAATCGTGACCAGCTATAATACCACCTAATTTAACCTTAGGATACCAGGCGTCAATTTCCTTTATTACATGTTCATATTCATGTGCAGTATCTATATATAAAAATGAAATAGAATCATCTTTAAAAAACTTTACTGCATCAAACGTATCTCTTCTATACAAATTTTTTGGGTAATTTATTTTTGCACAATATTGATTAAACAAATCCCAGACATGATCTTTATTTGTTAAAAGAGCTGGTTCATGGAATTCACATTTCGGGTCTAAATGCTCAACGGAACCTTCCCATGTATCTACAAAAGATATATTTAACATCTTTCCAGAATTGTATGCTTCTGTCAAAAGATAACAAGAACTTTTGCCTTTCCAGCATCCCAATTCCACTATCATAGAGTTTTCTGGTGATGATTTGATTGCCATATCATAAACACTTTGGAAATCAAACCAGCCTTGAATTTCTTCGTAAAAATGTTCCATTATATTTTTTCTCCTATCCAACTTGAATTAATTTTTTTTATTTCGATGTCATATTTTCTAGAAAAATCTTTAACAGCTCTCATTACACCTGGATAGAATATATCATGTCCTGCTATATTACCACCACATTTAACTTTTGGATACCACAAAGAAATTTCTTTTTCTACATGTTTAAACTCATGTGCAGTATCAATATACAGAAAATCTATAGAATTATCTTCAAACATTTTGGATGCTTGAAATGTGTGCATTCTATGTATTTTTTTTGGATAAGAAGTTTTGTTTATGTTATTGAGAAAAACTTTATATACAAAATCTGGATCTGTAGCAAGCCCTTCTTCGTATGTACCTAATGATGGATCTAAATGCTCAGGAGATCCAGCCCATGTATCAACAAAATTGAGCTCTACATTTTTAGTAGAATTATATGCTTCAACAATAAGGTAAGATGAACTTTTACCTTTCCAGCAACCTAATTCTACAATTTTTCCATTTTCTGGACAATTTTGTATTGCTGTTTGAAATAATTTCTCATAATCAAACCAGCCATGTATATTTTGATAGTAATGTTCCACTATTTAACCTTAATCCAAAGGTCTGAAATTGCTTCTTCAAAACTAAAAATAGAATCGTAAAGAAAACTTATAAAAACATCTTCAAGACCATTGGGATCAACCTTTTGTTCTATACCTCTTATATAACTTTTTTGCGGAATAGAATAAATAAGCTTTTTTGTTTTGTAATAGAACTTATCAATATTATCTTCTCTATAGAAAAAATAATCATCATCCTCTTCTTTGAGAATATCGTGCAACTTCATTGTTACCACCAAAGATCAAACCAGATTTCTCCTAATAAAGCAGCAGCCTTTTTAGCATTACTTAATCTTTCTTTCTCTAATTCTAAAGATACTTCATCATTTTCATTATAATAATATTCTTCAAATGATTTAAGAATGAAGTTAAGTTTTTCATTAAAAGATTCTTCAGTTTGTCCGGAAGGGAATCCATTATTAAGTTCTATGAATCTTTTTAAACGTGGAATTAAAAAGAGAGTAAGGGATTTATCTAAGTGCCAAGTTTCAGTGTCGTCAAATCCTCTTTCATCCCGTTGTTTTTTGTATCTCTCTAGTTTTTCGGGTTCATCTGGATACACTTCTTCAGCAATACTAAAGTTGTTTATTTCTGTAGTCGTAGATAATTTTGAGGAGTCTTTTGATTTCTTCTGGATCGATTTTAATTTGTTTTGGCTCATCGTCCTTATTCATCCTCAAGATTCTCTGCATTCTTGAAATATGCAACACCAGATCTCAATGCCCATGCAGCTAAACCACCAAGAAGAAAGTCTGCAGGCAAAGTTCCACTACGATTCCATGTATTGTAAATTAATACAGCGCCTATGGCAAAACAAACAAACCCTGTAAACTTAAGATCACTAACTTTTTCTTTCATCTTAATCCTCTACAATCATCCAATCATCAGCCTCTATGTCTTGTAAGTATGGGCAAAAAGCTTCAATACCTTCATGTAAATTAATTAAGAAAAATGTTTCTGGAGTAAGCTCGCTATTATCAAGAATAGTTTCATCGAACTCACCTTCATCATCTTGTTTAGTGTTACCAAGAGAAATCCAAAATAATTCATCCCAACTTTTTCTACGTGCTTTGAATCCCTGTTTAAGATGCTTCAGAGTTTGTACGAATTTCATAATTATTTACTCAAAAGATGTAAAGTAAGGACACTTTTGATACCCAGCTCCATCTCTTATCCATCCATTGCCTTTACAAGATTCTTTCCCCTTACCCAAACAATCACAAATACCTATGGGTTTGCCATTTTTAATTATGACATTATCAATTTGTGATTGTTCTTCTGGACTAAGATTAAGAAAATCAGCTAGCTTGCCTACTTTAAAGCCGATATTTTCAAGACGTTTAGCTTTGTTTTCATCCATTACTATTTCTTTCGAACCTATGTTCGATAGTAAATTTTCCGTCTACAGGGAATACAAATAGATCAGTGACATACCAATCATCTTGTGTATCTTTATTGACAACCATCTTTGTTTCTAAATTACCATCAACCATTCGCCAATATTTGACAACATTCTTATCTGTATTAGAAATAACAGAACCATGTTTCAATTCATAAAATAAATCAAAATTGATATTTAACATTAATCTTCATCCTCTTCTTCGTTTTCTTCATCCGCCATTAAAACAGCAGATAAATCTTCAGGAACATTATCAACAGTATAGCCTTTTTCATCTATGAGTTCTACATCATATGAATCTAGTTGATCGAGCCAGTCACGATAATCTTCATATTCTTCACAATAAGCTTCTGTGAGTGTATCTAAATCAAGCGAATATTCTTTTTTGTAAAACTTCATTGCTTTATCAAAAATACCGCAATCAGAATCAATTTCAAGATAGGCATAACCATCTTCGTTCAAAGGTTCTGACCCATTACCCAAATAAGAATAATCTGAAATTGCATCAAAAATGTTTAATTGTGAAAGTAAATCCAAACTTACTTTCCAATAGTCATGTCGATAACAGTCAACTGCTTGAATAATAATTTTTTCCATAATTATTTGTCTCTCTTTTTCGCCATTTTAATAAGCTTGATTATAATATTAACTAGTAAAGCAATTATAGCACAAGGTATGGCAAGCAAAACAACTAAAATAAAAGGCCCAAAAGGAAGCAAAAGCCAATGAGCTGTGTTAAGAAAATCTTCCATATTAATCATCGCTATTAACTTTCTGTGGATTGATTTCTACATGATAAGCCACTTTTTCTTCTTCAAAACAATATCTCAAAGCTTCAAGAAATTCTTTTCTATCATTGTAATAAAGTTGTTGAAGCATTTTGACCATTTCTTCTTCTGGTACTTCTGAATCTTCATCAGCAGTAATATCAATATCAAAAGATAAATTAAGTCTATATTTAGCCATGTTCTTATTCTATCACATCAAAAAATACGTGCGATTTACGTGCGATTTACGAGCAGTTACGTGCGGTTATTCTACTATTACCCAATCGTCGTGTAAAAAATCACCAGCATCTATTGTATCAAATAATCCAAAGAAATCATCAAAAGTAGTCTTAGTAAATGTAAAACTGTTTTGAAATATTGACTCTAATTCTTTGTCTAATTTTTCATCGTCTTGTTCTTTTACCAAGTGTACAATCCATTGGCCAAAGAAATCTAAAGCTTTACATTTTTCATGAGGTTCCCAGGATTCTCTTCTTAAAATTTTTCCTTCTTTTAACAGGGATAAAGCTTCAATTCCAGTCATTCTACAACCTCCCAGAAGTCAGACATCAAATCTTTAGGAGTAAGATTTAACTCCGTGTAAAATTGTGTCTTACATACTTCTCCATCTAAGACTTCGTAGAAATCAAAAGTGTTATCTTCCTGGTCGTAGAGAAAGAAAGCAGTTTTGCTTTCCCAATTGGTTTTACGCACTCGCTTACCAGCCATTAATGAGTCAATGACATCAGCAAATTTCATTCCACTACCTCCCAATTGTCTGCCAATAAGTCTTCATTTGTGAATTTGTAATATGTATCATTAAATTCTTTACCACTGTTAAATAAAGATTTACAACCAAGGTATTTTCCAAGATTTAAATTTACAATCATTATGGATGATTTTTTGACCCTCTTTATACTTTTGCCTTTACGCAACAAAGGCAATGCTTTTTCAAGTTTCATTCCACTACCTCCAAGTCATTCTTCATCTACCTTTTTGTTAGCGTCAACAATATGGTCTGGATCCCAATCATCAATATCCCAATCATCAGCAATTATATCACGGGGGTATAAATCAAGACCTACAGATGCCAGTTCATATCTTCTTTCAATGTCATCTGGATAATTTACAAACACAAAACAATTGTCATCTTTGTCATAGAAGATATAGTTGTTATTTTCCCAACCAGTTCTTGAGATTGGCCTACCTTCCATTAAGCCATCAACTACTTCAGCAAATTTCATTCTACAATTTCCCAATCATCTTCTAAAAAATCACCATTATCAAGACAGTCAAAAAAACTTATATATTCATCAAACGCAGGGTCATCAGGTACAGACTCTGGAATAGTTTTATTAAAAATAGAAAAATAAGCTTTACATTTAACATCTGGATCCCATGATTCACGTCTCATTGTAAAGCCTTCTTCTAATTTGTTCAATGCTTCTTTACCAGTCATAATTTTTACCTAAAGCAAGACTCAGTGTTAATCAACCAACCAATCATCTGCTAGTAAATCTTCAGCATAAAAACTGATTGTATCTCGCTCTGCATATTTGATATCATACTTGACACCCTCGTGTTGATTATATTTAATCATCATACCAAACTTTTTAGTGTTAGAGTCAAAACAATAAGAAGTGTTACAGTTAGCCCTTCTTATAATCTTATTATTTTTCATTTCAATCAATGCTTCACTAAGTGTCATTTCAAATCTCGTAATTTTTCTTAAAGGTTTCTCTTACATTCTTATCCCAAAGTAATTCAGATGCAAAACCAATAGCGCCAGAATCAAAATGAACCCAGACAGTTTTGCCATCATCGGACATACTCACTTCAATAATGTCATCTTTATCATATTGAAACTCTTCGCAAAAGATATTGGCAATTTCTCGTAAATATTTATGAAATCTAATAAAAGACCATATACGACCTCTTACATATTCTTCACCATAAATTTTTGGATCAGTGCTCATTTCTGTCTTTCAAAATTTGTTCTTGCTGCTTATTAACTTCAGCCACCACGTCCACAACTTCCCAGTCATCAGCAATAAAATCTAAATAAATAATTTTGCCATATCTAGCATATTTACCAACACCCCAATCTGAATGCCAACTTTTACGCCTGACTGTTTTTCCAGCATATAAATCATCTAAAACATCTTCAAATGTTTTATTAGGGACTATCACCCAATCTTCAGCAAAAAGATCTGTAGTTGTAATTGTAGATTCAGCATGGTCATATTTTTTGGGAAAGAGAGTAAGACTAGGATTACCTTCCCTTGACACCATTTTGCCATATTCGACCATCTTCACAGCCCAATTTATATCTCTTTTAAGCTCGATGTTATTCTCTTTAGCAAAATCATCAAAATTGGATCCTATATGCTTAGTCATTAACATTGCTGCTTTCCAAACTTTTGATTTATTATAATCAGAATCTAATTCTTTTGTTTCATTTCCCCACTTTTTAATTTCATAATAATATTTATATATTTTATCATCTTTTTTGGTATATCCATATTTAAACCAATTTGTTCCATTAGAAAGAATGTCTTCTTCTACTAATAATTCATGGTATATATAAATATTTTTCTGATTAATTAAATCTAAAGCGGCTGAATAATTAAAAATAGTATCTTCTGTGTCATAATCATAATACATTTTGCTTACACCCTTAACATTCATACTTTTTCCTGTGCGCTTTTCATATTCACGAATTTTGTTATGATAGTACTCTTTTTGACTTTTAGGCAATTTTTCCACGGGCTTCCTCCAACGCAGTAATTAATTTATCAAGTTCTTCTTTGTCTAAAACAACTAAATCTGAATAAGCGAATCCATCAAAAAGAATCTTAAATCTTTTTTTCCAATGTAATTTACCATCATTAAAACCATAATTCCAAAGTGATATATCCACAGTTTTTGATTCTGTATCTGGACGTACATGTAAAGAATGGCACAAGCAATCACAGTTTATAATCGTAGTTTTATCCACTTGTATACCCAATATTTAACCTGCGAACGAGATGAGTAAACCTATGAGTATTTACTAAATGATAAAGGAAATAAGCACGTCTTCCTAATGAAAATGCTCTAAACTCTTCTTCAGCTCTAAATACTTGAGTTCCATCTTCATATTGACTGGGAACTCTGATACCTTCTTTAGCCCATTCTTTTTGTCTATTGAACTTTTTTTCAATAGTAGACAGTAATTGTTCCCATTCTTCTTGGGTGTATCGTTTGTCTTTTGGCTCTAAAAACTCATCAAACTCAATTCTTTTATGAGCAAAAGAACTTCTATGAATAACTACATATATTTCTTGTTTATTTGTCTTTTCGACGGGGGGCAGACTTAAAGACCACCCAACGTACTTTGACACACAATATTCTGGTGCTGAATGATTTTTAACTCTCATCTGCCCATTATCTAAATTGACAATATGATCAATGCAAAAATGGTCATCATACTTTGGAACCGAATCATTATCAGTTTCAAAAGATTCTACATATTTAAAAAAGGATTGACGTTCGTCAGTGCTTGGTATGTATCTAAAAAAACTATGCTTAAATCTTGCCATTACTTTTTAATTTTTCCGTAGTAAAAATCCCAAAGAACTTTAAATCCTTTTTGGCCAATAGAATGTTCAATGTGGTAATCAATTACCAGTGGAGGTCTTGCTTCTTTATTGTTTCTTGAATAAAAATTATCATAGAATCGTTCATATTTTGCTTTATCAATTATATCAACAGACATGAATCTTTTGTTAAGAGAAACAATTCCAATCTTACTTCCAGGACGTCCCACTAATTGTATTGCATATTTTACATCAAAATTGCCAATATTTAATATGCATTCTTTTTTTATTTTTTCAATCCACTCTTTTTCGTTCATAAGTTTTCATCAGAAATTTCGTAATAAATTTCCCATATATGACCAGCATTATCTGAGACTTCAGAATTTTGAGTATAGTATTCTTCAAAGTCTTCAGTGTATAAATTGCCAGCACTATCGTAAACTTTATTTTCTTTAAGTGTAATAAAATAAAGATCAGGCCATCTTTTATGACGGATTCTATAACCTTTTTTCATTAATGGGAAGGCTTTTGAAAAAATGAACATACAAGATTATAGTCTTCATTATTAAGCATTGCAATGATAATGGATTTTCAAAGCGTTTATAACAATATTATTACCACAAGAGCTTTATGGCTCAAAGGAGTGTATATGTTTAATTTTTTTAACAAAAAACTACCTACTGATTTTAACCAGGTACAAGAAAAAGGCGTAGAAATTAGTGAAATCTTTTATCAGCCGAACCAACAATTACAAGAAGATTTCAATTTAATTGACAAAGTAAACAAAAGCAAATTTGAAGATTTTCAAGTATCTTCATTTGCATCATTTTTTGAAAAACTTGAATTAATTCCTACTGTAGATCTTGGAGATGTAAACTTAAAGATCAGAACAACAAACCCATCAGCACCAATTGACGCAGATTTATGTCAAGTTTGGATGAGAAGAACTTACACAAACCCAACAACTGGACAAATTACAGAGCAATGGGTTAACTGGGTTCCTAATGATGATGCAGCTAAAAAATACTTTAAGTTTAGTTTGTTCTCTGGAGAAACTCAAACTTTCAACTTTGATATAAGTACATTTGATGTTGGAAAATATGACAGTTTCAGATTTATTTTCTTTACTTACCATTGGACAGTTCTTGCAGATCAGGTGGCTGAAAACGTTTCATTTGAGATTACTACCAAGCAAAAAAGAGTTAAAACTCCATTTGTAGAAATCTTGACTAACAAAATTCAAGATCCAGCTCCTGATGGAAAATTACACATTCCATATGTTATTAAGATGCCAGCTAAGACATTTACTACTTGGGGTGGTTGGTTTTTATTAGCTAAAGGTTCTTCAATGTTTCAACAACCTTGGATTGCATATGCCAGAAAAGACGGTGCAAATGTTCTTCCAGATGGTGCAACAAAGGTAGCTGATGGGCCAGATCCATATTGGTATTCTGAAGGCGAAATTGTTTTTGATTATCCAAAAGAAAGTGGTATTCATAATCTACAGTTTGGATTATTTGATTATAACTGGAAACTGCAAAACTGGATTTGGCCAGGTATTAACGTTCAAGTTGGTGGTGATAGCTGGGTTACGAAATGCCCAGAGTCTAAATTACTACCAAGACTAAGAGTTAATAATGGACAGTTGGTTAAACTTGATGGCTCACTTTACAATATTTATGAAGGCACAACTGGCGCTAATGCAATTACAGCTATAAGAGGCGGTAATTATGGTAATCAATATTTATGGTCAGAATCACCAGACTATAATAGAATTGGATATTTTGGTTCATTAAAGTATCTTGGTCATAAGTTTTTAAGATTTTTGTTTAATCCAGACAAATATATTTCTGACCATATTTATAGAAATAGAATTCAAGACACTATTGGAAAAATGCTCACCGCAGGGTGTCATGTCATTGTTGGGCCTCAACACATTCCAACAGGCAATGATTTATACGAAAAGTCAGAAGGTTTCTATAAACTTATTGAACTTATGGCTAATAATTGGAAGGGTTTACCAGTGTGGGTTTGTCTTACAAACGAACCTAACGATATTGGAGATTGGAGTTTGTGTAAGCCTATTCTTCAAAAAGCAGCAACAATTTATAGGTCTATTGATGCTGACGCTTTTCTTATTTGTCCAACATCTAAGTGGTCAAAAGAAAATACTAGCCCTGAAGCAAATGATTTAATCGATCCTCTACTAGTTGACGCATACGCTTACCATGCTTATAACGGCGCAACAGACGTTATTCCTAACCTAAAACCAATATTGGATAAGGGTGTAGCAGTAATTATTGAAGAGTATGGCTGCGGAGATACTGAATGGCAGAAAGGCATTAACATTGAGATGCAGAAGATTTCAAAGTTATATCCAAATGTTATTGGGTTTGCAACTTGGGCCTGGACGAGAATGGGTGAAGATGCATGTCCAATGGTTGAAGATGGCAATCTTGCAAATGTAAAATTGACTGATGTAGGCCAAATGCAAGCTAAAGATATGCAAATTTGGGATAGTGGTAATTTTATTGGTGAAGGAAATGCTATTCAGCCAATCCCTCAACCAAATCCTCAACCTACTCCAACCCCTACTCCAACCCCTACTCCAACACCAGCGCCTGTACTTGTTGATTCAATAACTAAGGCAGAAATTGATAGTTTATTAGATACAAAACTTAATCAATCATTATTATCATTAAAAGAAGATTTAAAGCTTTACATAAAAGATTCTTTAGATGCTTATGATGTTCTACAAGATGAAGAAACAAAGCAGTATTTTGAATCTGCTGTAGGTAATTTAGAGCTTGTAGATATTGCAGCAATTGATGCAAAGTACACTGATGAGAATGAAGTATCTGCATTAGCAAGTAAAGAGATTACTTTATTTAGAGCTGATTTATATAACAAGGCTTTGGCTGATTATAACCTTATGCTTAAAAAGGCAACTGTTGCAAAATTAACAGCTTATCTTGCTAAGTTTATTCAATACATCAAACCTGTTTAATTGAATCTAAATGAGCTGTCAAGTAATTCTTGACAGCTCATTTTTTAATGGTATGCTATTTACAGATATACTCAAAAATATGATTATGATTGTAAGCTGTACTTATATCAAGCCTAAGTTATAATTTGAATGAAAATTTGTAAGGATGCTTTTATGGAAGAATTTTTAGCTGAAATATTTACCGAATGTATGATTTTAAATAAAAGATATTTTTCAGAAGCAGACTTTAAATTATTATTAAAATCACAAAGATTGAATGAAGATTATAATATTTTCAATGACAAAGTAAATGAATTTTTAGCATTGAATGAAATTGATTATTATTATTTTGATAATGGTAAATGGCATCCGAAATGTGAAACTTTATCACACGTAGAAATTGCAAAAATAATCAATGAATTAGAATTGCATATGGAGTTGGAATTTTCTTTAGATGGTTTTTGTGAAACAAGCTGCGATATTGTTCAGAAAATAAACAATTACCTTTGGCTTAGTGAAGATAAAACTTTAAAATAATCTACTCTGTAGAGCAATATGAAATACAAATCGCTGGCTGCTTGAACCCTTGCAAATATCTAACCTTTACTGAGTTTACGTACCTAGTGGTGTCGTCAGGGATGATATCTGCTCTTTTAAGTAGATCGACAATAGGCTTAATTAAGTTGTCTGTATCGTTTTTATATTTCCAATCCCAACTAGCCATAACAAGAATATCAACATCAATTGGAAACTCTTTAGCTGGCTCCATTTTTTCTTTTAAAATTGGTGTATGCTTTGCAATCCAATCATTATATTTTTTGCTTTTAGCCATTTGCCCACGAGCAATTGGTGTGTACATTTTATTCGCAGAAAAAGTCTCTTCTATCACACAAGATTTCTTAAGCATATTATTCTTTTACAGGTGAAAAACACACAAATCGGTAAAAGATTTAATATGTGGTACAGATATTCACAACAATTACAATTGCCTGGGATGGATGTTGCTCAAGAACCAGTTAAAGAAAAACCTAAAACTGAAAGGCAACCGAGGCAAGAATTATTAGAAACACAAAAACCAACCCCTAGCTTATTTTATAGTGATTGGTCTAGGGGCCATGTAGTGCCTAATCAGCCTGTTTATCATGGTACTACACACCAGTTTGACCAATTTGATATCAACAAAGGAACAGCTTCCAATGTGTTTGGTCCGGGTTTTTACTTTACCTCAGACCAAGAAGATGCCAACAAGAATTATACTGGCACTGGACCTGACCAACTTGTAAATATAGACAATTTAGAGTATCAATTAGGTGAAGAAGATGATCTAGACCAATATTATTTATGGAATAATTATGGCCATGATCCAAGGTATGAAGATTATTTTCTAGAAAACCGCAAGCCGTATAACCCAAATTATTTGATAAGACAAATTGCCAGAGATACAGTTTTAGGGCCAAATACACCTAGAGTAATTCCAGCACACGTAAGGATGAAAAATCCCCTACACTTGACATCTGAAAATGATGCTGAACATCCAGAAAAAACTTTTGTTGATGATACAAATGAATCATTAGATTTTTTGAATGATAATGATGTTGATGAATCTGATAACGATTCTTACAAAACAGCAATTTTTAAACTTTACAACATTTTACTTGATTATTTTGAATCTGATACTGCTTATGAAATTTGCGAAGACTTAATTCAATATACAACTGGGTCTGTTGATGGTACGTCATCTGCAACAATGATGATGGATAGATTGAAAGGGATTTTAGAATTTCATGATCAAGATCAAGGTGTTATCTTTAAGGGTGAAATATTTCAAAGATTTGTTAATTCCTTAGGTCACGACAGTATTGTTATGAATCCTAATGAATTTTTCAGAATGTATTCCAATAATAAGCCGATAAAACATTATATTACTTGGAATCCTGAAAATATCAAACATGCCAAAGAAAACATTGAGTTTGATCCTCGCAATCCAGTAATCACAGCAAGCGTTAAAAAAGCTCAAATTGAACCAGAATCTAATGAACAATGGTGCGAAAGACATAAAGTTCAAAAAGAAGGCGATAAGTATGTATTTTATCATGGTTCTAGAATTAATTTACAATCACTAAGAGCAGGTTCTTTATTAGCCACATCTCCGCAAGAAGCTATTGATTTTGGTGATACTAACTACTGGAACGACAGAAGGGCGTCATTTAAAGTTTACAAAGTTAAGGTTTCACCAGAAGAAATACATCCTGGATTTTGGGCAAGTTTAGTGTCCGAGCATCCTGTCGAATTATATTACAAAGTATCAAGGAAAAAAGGTAGTTAATATGTGGTACTCAAGAATCAAAACAGCTATTTCAAAACAAACAGCTGAAGATATGATCCAAAGTGAATTAAGATCAGGTTCATATATTGATCCTGCTACTGAAGACGCTGACACAATAAAAAGGAAATTAATTGAAAAGTATGGCTCTGAAGAAGCTATGTTAGAGGCAATTAATGAAACTTTGAGAACTATTTCTACTAAATTAACTGGTTCAAGTATGGCTGATCCTTCAAATGAAACTTCAACATACTTTCAAGACAGGACTGGTATTGATGCTTTTTATGTATTACCAGATGGAACACAAACTCCTAACTTAAAATCCCATGTCATGTTTGATAAGTTTTTAGTACATAAATTAGGTGTAGACCCTTCCGCTTTAACCGATAGATCAGATAGACATATTTTATCTGAACTCACTGGCGCTTTGAGAGTAAATGTTTCTGGAGGTAACGTTAATGTTACAATCTATACACCTCCAACTCCAGCTCAACAAAAATGGATGAAAGATAATGACATTTCTAAACAAGAAATGGATATAAGAAGAGATTCAATGGAGCCACCACAAGCAAACACAAGTGAGATAACAAATCAACTTGCTGAACATGGAAATGAACTTGTAAGTATTGCTTACAAGTTGAATGAAATTATCAATAGTTTAGTTGTTACAAGAATCAACCCAAAGTTTTCTTCGGCAACAGTAGGGACAGAATCATATTATATTACAGAAAATCCACAAAACTTAAATGAAGATTTATTTGAAAAATTAAAAGATATCAAATCTCAAATATCATATATATCAGGTTTAGCTGAAGACTTAAATAATCTTGGAGAAAAATAATGGCAATAGGTATTACAGTTAACTACACAATAGAAGACCTTGATTTTCATAATAACAATGTTCAAATAAAATATTTGCTTGATAATGATGAAGCCCCATTATCTAAAAGATATCTAGAAGTATATAATTTAAGTGATATTTATTCTGGTATTGGTGATACTACACTTTTAACCGCTAGAGAAGATTTAATTCAATCTAATTTTTTATCTCTAACTTCAGCTACAATGACAGTTTTTGCAGATGAAGCCAGAAGAATAATTTTGAGTGGTATTGGTACTTCTGTTGGCATTGGTTTAACTGGTGTAACAACCTTTAGTAAGTTTAATGTAGTAGATAGAAGTAGCGAAGATTTACAAATATTTAATTGGTTAAATACTCATTGCGGTATTTAATTGGATGATTGGTAATGAATAGATTTAACGATGATTTTGATGGATACAACAATAGAAAGCATAGAGAATTTTTATCTAAAAAAAGTAAATATGAAGAAGAAGAAGATTTGGATGAGTTAGATATTGTTGCTGATGATATTTCTGAAAAGTTTATGGGCAGCTATGGAATACACAATGTTACTCCAAGCAAGGCCAAAAACGCAGTAGTTGTTTATGTTGATGAATTGTCAGACATATCTGAAAGTGTTAAAAAAGAAATTGAAGATATGGCAAAGCCTTACTCTGCAATTATTAAATCTTCTAAATTAAAAAATGACAATCAACATTTAGAAAAATATTTTAAACACTAAGCATATTTCATAGCTGCTTTTAGATGTGGTGGTAAAGAGTTCATTAATTCACTGTCAAATCCATCTTGCTCAGGTGCTTTTGGTGGGGCTATTTGTTGATACGCCAAACCTAATGCGTCAGCTCTTGCGGTCATAATTAATTGCAATCTCTCAAGGTCATTAGAAGACAATGTTCTAAACTCTTCTCTTGACATAGAGATTACACCCTTAAGCATAAAGTCTACTTCAATAATCAATGGCAAAACAGGGTATGAGTTTTGGCTTTCACCTTTAAAGTATTTCAATGCAGAAGTATATATGAGGTTAGCTTCCTTTGCATCAATGTTGGTGTACTTGAAATATTGAGACCATAGCTCATCAACATAGTCTTGATTTAGTTGATTTAAAATTGTGTCATCATTATTAACTTTAATCTTTTCATTAATAAGATCATAAACCCACACAATTGCTTTTTTCAGTATTTCTCTTCTTTGATATTCTCCTGAAAAATACAAATCAGATTCTTCCACTCTGAATGATTTAGCTTCAATTGATAAAGACTCGTGCCATTTTAAATCTCTTACACAAAATATAGCTAAATTATCTCCAATTTTTACTTTAAAGATATATTGGTCTTTTTCTATCTGGGGCATTTCGTCTTTGGTTTCAACTGGTGCATTGTCACTTTGCATCATATCTCCCATGCCCATCATAACTTTTAAAGCTTCTTCGTGTGTCATTGTAATCTTAATATCTCTGCGTGGTCTAAATCAATTTCTGAAACTGGCCCACCTAAAGTATTACCCCAAAACCCAGCACCTTGAGGGATTCTAGCGGAAAATGACCAAGTATGTATTTCTCCACCTTCTGGACTTAAAGAAAAACTAGGATTGCCCCAGTCTACGTTTCTAAAATGAAATAAGAAATTATTTCCAAAATACATTGTCAGTGGCGATTCTGGGTAAACATCAAGGAAGTTAGATGTTTTAGCTCTATAAATTGAAATACTACCAGTAACAGTTCTTGTTTTTAAAGCTGCATATTTTGGCCCAACTAAATCACCCAAATAAATCCCTTCAGCAACAGGAGTAGTGAATCTTAATTCAACTCCTTGATTTATGGTCAAGCTCATAGCAATAACTTTACTTGCTACTGTTTTGGTTGATATTACAATATTTTTTTGATCTTTAGTTTTTACTGTCGGTGCTGTTACTTTTGCTTTGTTAAACAGTAATGTTTTTAAAGCTTTAAAGCTACTAGGAGCATCAAATATAGTTGTGCTTACTAAACAGTCTTGTAGTGAAGCTACTCTATAATTTCTATAATCAAGTATTTCTTCAGGCTCTAAATCACCATTTTTAATAACCTTTGGAACAGCTCTGTTAGGCTCTAAAATTGGTATATCTGGTGGACTGATAAATGATTTACCACCAGCAAACCTACAAGATATTTCTACTTCTTTAAGACTGTTAAATCCATTTAAGTCTATAGAAAATGATTCCATAAACACAGGCCCATATGTAAAGTGATTAGAAACGCTAGTTACAAACATTAAAGGAAACATTGGGATAACAGCTGCTTTGTATATCACATTTTCAGCAGAAGATTGTTGATTCGCACCATCTTCTGAAATCAAAGGGGAGAACTTAATGCTTGGAATTGTATATGTCTGTTCAGAAAACTTAAGTTTATTATCCAGAGCAAAAGGCCAGAATGTATCTAATTTTTGAAAGACTTTAGATCCTGAATCATCTGAAAAATTAGTTGCCCATAATCTATGATATTTTTCAATATCAAATGGAAATGCTGCTCTCTGAGTGCTAACACCATCAAGATCAATTTGTCTTAATTCCACTCCTGGCATTCTGTTTGGTAGATCATATAAATCTAAAACAAATCCAGGAATAGTTTTTTTACTAGTATTTAACGTGTATCCAGTTCCAAGTGAGATTCTAAACAGATTATTTATTCTGGGGTTAAAGTCATTGAAGGCCATAACATATAAGCTATGTCCTTTTGCAGGTACCCCATTATAAACATTGTTTCTGTATTCTAACATTATTTACCACTTGTGAGCTTGAGCCATTCCTGAGCTAATGCCCTAATAATTTCATGCCTTGTTTTACCAATATTTTCATTTGTAATTGGAATTAGATTTCCAGTTTCAGAGTCTTTAAGATTCCAAGATCTGAAGAAACTTAAAATAATTAATTTGCACAAGATATATGTTCTGACCATTGGGTTGCCAGTTACTGCATTAATGATAGTTGCTTCTTCTAAAATTTGAGACATGGTTTCAAAATCTCTACCTTTAGCATCACATATCAATGAAATAATATCTTCACCCTCTTCGTCTGGTTTGCATATTTTGATAGAAGTGATAACACCATCTACTTCATTCTTTACTTTTAACTTCACTACAATTGGAAATGTTTCTTCTGGATTAACAAATATACTCATCCTAATTCCTTAAAAACTACTAGAAAAATTCAAAACAGGATTTGTTTCAAGCTTTTCAGTTGCAACACTGAACTTAATTTCTTTAGTCTGATTATCAGACATTGGCGAAGAAGCTTTCGAACCTGACCAAACTACTTCAGGAAAAGATATTTTAAAGGTTCCAAAATCAATTTCTATACCACCATTGTTTATACTTGAAGGCCCAGCTAATTTTTCCGCTAATGTCCAAGGAGCTATAGGAGATAAATATTTAATTACCCCTTCTATCTTTCTTCCACTTGAAACTAATGCATAAGGCTTTAGATTTTCACGTCTTCTAATGTGAACATCATCCGAAATAGAGTGTAAACCATAAACTGGTTCTAATTGATTATCGACAGTAATTGTCATTTCTTTAACTAGGAAGCTTGTTAATCCTAATCCTACAAAACCTTGGAAAAATGGATGTCCAAAAGCATTAGTCAAACCAAATCCACCTGCAGTGTATGAAGTATTGTTAATTCTTACTTCAGACCCATTGGCAGCTCTTTGAACTTTATATTTTGAAATATTAGAATCTAATGATTCATAATTAGCAAAAGCATCTATTTGATATTTTCTATCAACATTTGTAAACTTAACTTCAATATTAACATCAATATCTTCACCAGGCTTTACGTCTAATGTTAATTTATTTACCAGACAACCACTCATTAAACCCTGAAATAAAGAAACTAAAGAAAAAGTAGGCTCTCTATTTGTTCCGGGGTTAGTTGGCTTTGCCCATACAAAAGTATTACTTAAAACATGAGTATACGCTGTTCCTGATGAAAAAAACAATCTTCTATTTGCTTTATCAATAGAGGTTACAGTTTTGGTTTCAGTTGATGCTGTGCCACTAAACTTCTTAAAATATAAACTAAATGGTGTTGGTAAAGCAGCAAAGTCAGCAATATTGTCTACAACTATAAAAGTTGTACCTATCCCAACCGGATTGTTATTGTTGATTAATCTGCCTGAAGCTGAATTACCAGTGCCTTTATATGCTAGAGTTGCACAATCCCATAAGTTAGCAAAACCAAAATCTACATATCCAGTAGATGGAACTTTGAGTAGCATATTGAATGATGCAGAAAAATCAGCTTTACCTAAACCAAAATTATTTGGATCAGCACCTTCGCCAGCTAGTCTTGTAAAATTAGTAGCATCTTGAGAAAAAGAAAATTCTAAGTTTTCTACATTAAGTATTTTGTTGTAATCAAGATTATTAAAATTAAAGTTAAAGTCAGGCTCTATAGAGATATTACGATCCATAACCAATAGATCGTAATATCCAGGGTTAAACCCCAAACTAGAATACTGACTTCTTAAATCGTTCATTACGGTAGTGTTTCTACAGTGAAGAAGTCATAAAGAGACCATTTTATAGGTCCATTATTCGTTCTTTGTAAGTTAGTTCCTGGAGTTACTGTTACATCATCAATTCGATCAAATAAATCAGCAGTATTACCTAAAGTAAATCTTGTATCTCTTAATGTGTATTGAGGAATTGTTTGTGTGAAAGTTGTTGGGGTTCCTGTTGCTCCATTTCTTGCAGTAACAGTAACAACCATTTCATTTTTTGTTGTTGTATCTTCGGATTCTAATCCGTCATAAGCAGCAGAAAAATATTCAGAAACTGCTGCAGATATGTTATCCACAGGAGGTACATAAATCGACAATCTTCTTGGTGTCAAAGAGATTCTGCTAGTGAACTTTAATCCTCTTCTAACTGGGTACTTTACAGCAAGCCCATTATCAAGATATCCTCTCAACTTATAGTACGGATTATATATATTTTCATCACCACCACTGTCATAAGTTGTCCAGTTGTTAAATCCTGTAGCCAAGGTTGCGGATTTCCAAAGTTTAATTTCACCATAAGTTCCGACTCCAGTTCTGTCTTCTCCCCTAAGATAAACTGTTCCGGTGCTTTCAGCTAGAGTTTCTGGATCAATAACTGTGGCATTTGCAGATTTATAAAGAACTAACCAATAAATATTTCCACTAGTTAAATTAACGCCTTTTTTAAACTTAAATGTGTACTCATCACTTTGGTCTGTAATATCACCCAAGTAAAGCTTAACTTCATTTGTAAGAGGTGCGGATATATCAGGCACATATAAAGTATCAACATCATCAAGAGTTGCATCAGTTTCCGCAGATGTTACCGTTTCTGCTACTGAATCATAAAGAGTTGCAGAAATATATGCACTCGTGTTTTTAATTGTATATGCTTCTGGACCAAATAAATGCTTGACAGAAATACCACCACAAAAACCATCATTATCTGGTTCGATTTTAATAGCAACATAAGATAAAGACATTGGAACATTAGAATCGTCAGTTACAGGTGTATTATTGAACTTAGGTTGCTTTTGTATCTCATCAGCCACAGTTAATCTATATTCCATCAAATCTGCAGCAAAGTTGCCTCTTTTATATACATGATAGAAAAGAGCATCGGCAACATTGGTCCAGTTAAGCTCTATAAGATAATTATTGTTCGAAACTGTATTTGTAGTGATATCTATATACTTTGGAACTGTTTCTCCAGCAGTTGTTCCTGTAATGCTTTTGACAACACTGCCACCATATATATGTGTGCCTCTTTCAAGACTAGATAAACTTCCTGGAGAATTAAGTGAGGTTGCAGTAAAAGTATTTCCTATTCCTGTAGAGCCAATTAACCTAGAATTGTTTGATACTAAATCGCCTCTAAATATTGCGAACGTATGCTGTAAGTCTTCATTTGTAAGCTCATAATATGCCTGACAAAATGAATAAGGAAACTCAAATCTTTCTAAGCCTGTAAATGACAAGCCTTTAGAGAAATTGCTCTTAGGTCTAAATGGTTGTTCAGCCCATATTTTTCTTAAACTAGTTTGTCCAGTAGTGTTCAATTTTAAAGAAAGAGACTTTAAACCCTGAGCAACATCTGAAATAATTGTACTTGACTTTAATTGAGAAAGATCTGTTAAGGCATTTTCGCAAGCTGATATAACTCTGTCATTATCTTCACTATCACCAAATATAGGATTTGAAGAATTATTAAAAGGTAGAGCAACTAAGGTCGAAACTATAGCTGGCTCTCCTGAGTTTAATACGACACTTTGATCACCAGGATTATTAACAAGTAGCTTTCCAATAGGCAGCCATGAAGTAGGCAGTGGTGGATAATAACCAAAATCTTCAGGCATTGCAGTTCCATCACCTGTTAAAATCGGGAAGCCTGAGATTGATTGCAGTCTAGGTTGATAATTAAATCTGATTGCAGAACCAGATGTAATTGAGCTTTGTAATTGACCATAAACAGGAGACGCAATAGTTCCAAGATTTTGACCTGGATCTATTAACAAAGCGGTTTTATCATCATTAAAACCAACAAATCTTAAATAAAATCTACCGACTTGTGCTTCTAATGGAAATCCTAAAGATTCTGGAACAGTTGAATCAGCAATATAAATTAAAGTTGAACCAATCGAAGCAGTAGATGTAGTTTCTGTGAACCATGCCTGTGTTGCCTTTTGTACCTCGTCAATAGGAAGGCCTACTACCATACCATACACATAAAGATCAGAATATAATTGACTAAAACTTCTTCTGATTGATATTTCTTGAGGAACAATATTAATTACATTACCATTGTAAACAACTTGTCCACTTGATACATGTACATAGTATGGGTTTGTTGTGTCATAGGTAATTTCAAAACTTACAGGCGTAGTTTCTAAAACAGAGAAATAAGGAGCTTCAGAATTGGCTAAGTTTAGCAAGTTGTTTATTTCAAAAATTGCAGATGATGGAGTGTCTACAGAGCCTATGCTGTTTGACAAAGTTTCATAAACTTCGCCTGCTATTTTAGAAACTTCATATACAACTTCTTCTATTTTTGATGATATAGCCATATTAAATAATTATACCTAATTCATTTTTCAAGAATAATTTTAATGGTTCTGGCATTGCAATTGCAGATGTCTTCCAGTAATTAATGAAATTAGGACTCCAATTCGGGATATAAACCCATTCTTTTATTATGTTTTTAATTTCAGTCCTTATAGTAGATTGCCTGCTTGCTATATTTCTCTCACTTCGTATCAATCTAGGAGTCAGAAAAACTGCAAGCTCTTCAGTGGCAAAGGGGAAAAAACTTCTCACCTTTCTTCTATCTACAGGAAAAATATCAACTCTACTATTTTGGAAAGTACCATCGTAATAATTGATATCTAATACAAAATCATATATTTTTAAATAAGAATAATCATCATAATTTGATGAAGCATCTGATGTTGGAGTTATATCTTCAATTATATTATTCTTGACTAAATCAATAGCTTCTTCTAAACTAATATCTTTGGAAACAAATATAGTCTTATTGTTCAATCCTGAAAGTGTAGCTGCCGAAATTGAACTTGTGAAATTGCCTCCAACTGTTCCAGTTTCAATAAAGATTGAACCAAAAGCATAGCAATTGGAAACTATTTCATATTCTCCACTTATTTGTTGTCTTCTAATAACATCAGTACTAGGATCTGCATAGAAGATTGATATTCCAATTTCATTTTCACTCAAATCTCCAGAAGCAATAATTTCAGCAATGTTATTTATTGAAGATTTCTCTAAGCCCTTGCCAATTACAATATGTTTTTGTAATTTGTCTGGATCAGTAGTTTCAACAAAAGCTGCACCATAATAAAGATCAATATCTCTAGTTTCATCTGCTTTGCCTATTGAATATTCTTTTATAGATTTAGCAAGATCATTTACTTGGTCTAATAAATTAATTTTTAAAACCAAGTTGTTCATTGCAAAAACAGAATTAGGGTTAGGTGCTGCCATTATTTGTTCCTAAAAACAATTCTATCTCCAGGTGGAACACCATGAGTTGGAGTTGAAATCTCCTCAAGTGTTTTACCAACGGTCAAGAATGCAATTTTTTCAATGACTTCATCATCTGGATCAATATCAACTGGTGCTTGTGATGCTAAATTGTAGAAAGTATCGTCTATATTATTCCAAGTAACTGATGCAGACAATTTATATTCACCTACCAAGAGCTGTGGATGAGCTGTAGAGTTTAATGTATCAGTTTTATGAGTATGCAAAACTTCGAAAGTAGTGTACTCATCACTTGATAAAGTCAAATTGAATGTGTGTCCTGTACCTGAGTCTGTATTATCAATTTTGTCAATCAAAGGTAAAGGTTCTTCATTTATAAACACCTTAATACCATAGCTTGAATAAAATCTAAAATTATAAGTTCCGCTAGTTTGAGGTTTAAAAACTGCTTTTGACTTAGCTTGAATATATTCAGTTGAGCCTGATACACTAAAGTTATTAAAATTTAGATTCTTTGTAATTACAGAAACATCAGATTGTTGTTCTAATTCAATTGTTCTACTTATATCATTAATACTTGATGAGTTTTTGATAAACCACCAAGTTTCCCATGAAGGGTTTCTATTCAAAGTAATATAGTTTTCTTTTAGAACACCTTTTGAATAATATTTTAAGTAAACATAAATGTCTTTACTGTATTTTGCGTAATGCCATTCTGGATCAAATCTAAACAAGTAATCGACATTAGAAACTGTAGTTGCAAATCCAGAAATAGTAAGTGTATTCGTAGAGCCAATTGATGCAACATCATACCAGTTAGTAATATCAATAGGGTTTCTGGAACCAAACCCTATTTGAACAGACTCGCCTTCAAACAAAGTAAAGTCAGTGTTGCTCACACCAGTTACGGCTGTGCCTGATACAACTGAAACTGTTCCAATTGTATCTTTAAGTAATCCCCCATAAAAGGCTCTAGGATAAAGTTGCAATTTCTTTGGAGGGTTTATTTCTTTTGAAGTAAATGATTGGTATCCCTCTAATCTGTAAATGGGCAGGTTTTCTCTTTGCATATTTGGTGGGGGCAAAACACTATCTATGCTGTAGTCTGTCCTATTGAAAACGCCGTATATTTCTCCGCTAGGTTGATAGAATCTAATGTAAGGTCTGAATGTTAAAGGACTCCAAGAAGTATCTCTTTCTTGCCCATAAAGAGTGGTAGAACCTGTAGAAACACCCCAAACTTTAAATTGATGTTTTATTACATAGTCTGATCCAGCAGTGACAGATCCAGCAGATGAAGTTAAAGTTAAAGCCGTGTCACTTGTAATGTTAGATATAGTGTACCAAGTTGAGATACTGGAAGGTAATGTTGAACCAAAACCAATTTGTGAATTAACTAAATAATTTGTAAATGTAGTCCCAGTACCAGTAACACTAGTGCCTGATGCTTGAACCGTACCTGCTGTGTTAGTTGCATATTCTTTAAAGGACTGATTTGAATTAAAAACTAACCAATAGTCACCAGCTGATAAACTTGCGTTTAAGCCAAACTTGTGTTCTGATATTTCTGTTCCTATATCAGTGAGAGCAATTGTTGAGCCTGATTTAATTATAGATTGTGGCTGTGTCGAACCTAAAGCCGAAGAATATAAATCAACTTTTAACTTACCTGTACTGAGAAAAGGAATTGAATTAGAAAGTCTTAGTTTGAAGCTTTGAGAATTATTATCGGCTAATGGTGAGATTTTAATAGCAAATGTTGTGTTTGTTACTGCCAATCCAGTTGTTGAGGCTACTTGTGAATAATAAGTATTGTCATATTCAGTTTCTTGACTATAAATATTTTCTATAACTTGAATTGAATTATCAGCAGTATCTAAACCTTTGTCAGAAATAGTAAAGGAATCTGCAACTACATTATCTCTTGAGTATGGATAATAATCGTCTGCCTGTTGTAAGTTTTGAGATTTACCGTTTCCACCAATTAGCCCATAAAAATTAACATTCCAATATGGGTTTGTATCAAATGTAAACTTAGAAGTTGTCATTCCAATTTCTTTGATTGACACCCATTTTTCAGGATACTTATTCAAATTAATTTCAATAAACTCACCTTCATAATTTGCAAGCGCTTCATCAACGTCTTGTCCTTCAGGTAACGAAGCAATGAACTGTTCTCTTGTTTGGCCTTCTTGTTTATCACTACCAACAACCCTTGTTTGAATTGGCTTAGCTTTTTCCATAGATAAATCTGGAATACAACCAGCGTAACCATAGAGATAGTAATCAGGAATTGTTTCTAATGTGCCATCCGCCTTAGCTGCTCTTTCTTCGTCAGTTCCTGTTTTGTAATAACCAATGACGGATTGTCCTTTTAAAACTCTTTTATTGTAATCTTCATCAGACAAGAAGAACTTGGAAGCATTTAGATACAAATCTTTTTTAAGAATATTCTGATTTTCATCTTCTAAAGAAAGCTTAAATGTGTAGTCTAGTCCAATTTTGTTACCAGATATATTAGGGTCAATAGCTTCACATAACAAAGAAAGTTCTTGGTAAACTTCAAAACTAGAAGCTAGTGGTAACTTCAAATTATAATTTTTAAGATTATCACAAGTTAGAATTGCCAAATTAGTGCTAGGTACTTGAACAAAAAGATCAGTAAGATTTTCAATACCATCATAACTAAATTGTATTCCTCTAGGTTCAAAATTAGGGTTTTTGACTAATGCATCTGTTGGCTTTTTAAGTAAGAAATGAATTATATTTTGATAATTAAATTGATCTAATGTTGAGATTGATAAAAGCTCATTGATATTGTCAAACACAAGACGTATTGAATCTGGGATAATTGCTCTGGTTAAATTGTCATAAGTAAAAGAAAAGTCGTTATTTCTTAAATTATCTAAAAATCTATAAAATGAAGGCACTAGCAACTCTGCAACATCAGAATCTTGTGAACCATATTTAGAAAAATTAATCGCAATCTTTTCTATGTAAACAACACTAGATGTATTTAAAATATCTGTGTAATTAAATCTAATGCCGTCTCCAGTTAATATTCTAAAATCAGCATTTACCAAATTTGATGTCTGTTTTACATCAAACACTTCATCAACTGGTCTTGTTAAAATACACCTAAAAAGAACATCGTAATCATTATTTACAGTTGGATAATTATCAAAATCAGTAAAGTCAGATATACACTCTCTATCACAAGCATCACCTTCAAATATGAAATAGTGAGCAGTTGGAGTGTCGAATTGAGAGCCTAAGTTTTTACTGCAAATCAATACTGGAAATATTTGGTTTTTAGCTGGAATGTCATACCCAACAAGTGATGTCGTTTCACCTTTTGGAGCTGCGGGAATGGTGTCTGAAAGTGAATATCTTAAAGGCGCTTGTGGATCAGAGTATTCTCCATCTTTAAACTCAAAAAGAGTTTTGTTTTTAGAGATCAAATAAACATTTTGATCAAAATATCCAGTCTTTTCATAACTAACACAATTTGTTATATTTTGTTTGAAAAAGCTTTTTTTGTTCCAAATCAATAAGTCAGAACTAGCAACATCAACAGACCCATCAGAACTGTCAATCGCAATATCTTCCATATCAAAGGACAGCAAATCAAATTCCCAAGGCGTATGTGAGTTTTGAGTTAAATTATCGTTTGAGTTCCAATATATTGCTATGTGCCAAAAATTATCATTTGTCCAAGTGAATCCTGAAGAGCTAGGAAGATTAATTTCAAGTATCCAATAGTCTTCAGAGCTTACCGTCTGATCAAAGTTTAAATTGTCTTCAATAAAAGCGTTGTATGGATATATTTTAAAGTCAAGATAAGTTAGCGATGTGTAATCTGTTGGTAACGTAATAGATTGCCATGAGGAAGTAAAGTTTTGAATTAAATTATTGTGATACATGAGCTTGATATCTTGAGGTTCATCAGCCCTTGAATCAATAAGTTTGAATCCTGTTAAAACATCTTTATGTAATTTAACTTTAATATTTTTAGATAATGAACCCCCGTCTAATGGATCGGATAAATCACCATCACGATCAATGTTTGTCCCATATGTATTACGAAGTGAAATCCATCTAGAATTTTCAAACTTAGGTACTTGAACATAATCTGCTAAATTAAGCGGTAGCGAATAATTACCATTGTATTTGTGAGGGCCTGATAATGTTGCTCTGGCTGCGTTTACTGCATTTCTAACAGAAGAGGATTTGCCAGTATATTCTCCGCCATAAGGAGCGTAAAAGCTTGTATTTGCAGTTCTTACTATATCATACAAATGTGGTGGAATATAATCTTCCCATCCATTATAAAGCCAAACATTCCAGCCTTCTAATGATGGAGGTCCGTCATAAGATGGATTCCAAGTTCCTGTAGAATAAATTGGAAAAGGATATGTAAGTTTAGGGTTGACAGCAATCTCTCCGCCCTGAATACCAAAGCCAATTGGATCCTCTACATCATAAGTTAAAAACTCAGGGTTTGAATATCCATCAGTGGATTTTGAAGCTAAATCATAGTCGTGAAAAGTATTAGAAGTTTTGATTCTGGTAAATGTACTTTCAGCTTTCAAATTAAAGCCTCTTCTTTTAGTTAAATCACCAAAAGAGTCTTTAATCTTATTCTTAGATCTTCCAATTGTATTTGCTAAGATCTCTATACCAGTTCTTGTTGTTTTGCTCATTTTTAGAATGCTGTAGTAGGTACATTATCAGGACCGTATATAGTTTGTTTTACCAATTCTTTTGCAGTAACAGTAATAGTTCCATTTTTTAACAAAGCTTGAGACCTGCCATCATCGGATGGTTTTACATCACTACATGTAATATCGTAAAGTATCCTTATTGGATCAACATAGTCATTTCGCATTTGTTGAATATTTTTACGTGCTGTAGTGTTCAAGCCTGAAACAGTGGTTCCTGCTCCAACAGCTTCGTAAACTCTTAAAAATGATTCTGCAGCTAAACCTGAAGATGGCAGAGTTGGCGCTGAAACTGACGCATCATGTGTTTCAGCCCATTGATTATCAAAGTTTGTTTGAGCAGCAGCAGAATAAGATGAAAAAATTGCATTATGATCTATGGCGTAGTGTTGGGGTGAGAGCATAAACTTTCCACAAATAGGACATGGTTCTAAAACCCACATCCTTCTATGTCTTCTTAAAACACTTAGTACTAATCTAGTTGCTTCAAGGACAAGTCTTTCTGATAGTTCAACATTATCAGCGCCAGCATCAACACCTATTGTAATTTTGTGCTCGTATTCTTGTAGTCCTAAAGATACGTCTTTTAAAGGAGTAGAAGTGCCATAAAAAATTAATGACAAGCTAGATGGTTTAACATCTCTGTCTCCAAAGTACCAGCCAATTATCGGACGATCATATACGACAACCTGATCTTTAGCATTTTTTGGAAGATCATTGTATAGAATGCCTTTGAGTGTGTCATATATTCGTTCAACCATTTTTTAACCTTATTGACTTTTACCCTTTGAAGAGCCATCTTTTCTAGGGTTAGTAGGTATTCCTCTTAGAGTAGACCTTACGAATCTATCTCCTCGTGTATTTCTCTGACCAAACAATCTTATTTCACCGTTTTGTATTCTTACTAGTTCATTCATTGCCCATTCAAACCTGTCTTTTTGAGCTTCTGAAAATTGTCTATCAGCTCCCTGTAAGGCTTGTGAATAATACATCTGAGCGGCTAAGATTGCACAAATAACTGGTATAGGGTGAGGATATGACAAATCTCCACCAAGATTCATTTGCTTTAATGGCACATCGTATTGAATTGACAAGTTAGCGTCAATTTGTGATGAAGCTTGTTCAATAAAAAAATCTAAATCGATGTTTGTAGCAGTTTCTGGAGCTGGATTTCTAAAATTGGGGGTTGGATTATCCCCTTCTGCCACTACGTTAGGTGGCAGATATTGTTTGACATCAGATGTTGTGCAATAGGCTCTAGGCATTTGGTACTCCAGATTTTGGCTTTAAATATTTAGGTTCAAAGTCTATACCTTGATTTGGTGCTAATAATCCAATTCTCTCTGCTTCTTTTCTTTCAACTAAACTGAACGCATTTGACTGTTCCAAGCCATTTGCCGAAGTTGAAGCTGAGGTAATAAACTTCGGAAAATCAATATCTATATCCTTAAAACTTCCATTTTTCTGGTTATAAATCTCTACTCCATCAGGTGCGTAAGCGCTTCCTTGAAGTTTATCTATTTCTGCAGCTTTTTGCTTTGATAAATTAGTAGCAATTACATACCCACCTAACTTGTGAGCATAAGCACAAGCTTTAGGTAAATCCAGACCTGGTTTCATCTTTTCTTTTATTTTGTAGACATAAATTACTTCGCCTTCAAGACATTTGTAAACTTGTCCAGGCAAAACTGCAATATCCATTTGTTGGTCAATAGCCATTTGCCAAGCAATCCATCCAGCATTTGGGTTGACTGCAGAAAGTATTCCTATGACATCAATTCCTTTAACAATTGCTGCTGTAAGAAATGATTTGACTGTAGACATCAAAACGTTTTCAGAAGTAAATGACTGTTCATCATCAATAAAAACGGCAAGGTCAACCCTTAGAGTACTCTTTCTTAGAGCTGTGCATTGTTTAGCAGTTTGATACCATGTACGTTTCATAATCTAGATTTTCTTGAAAAATGTTGTCTGTACCTATCTTTTTGTTCCACAATCAGGGCAGAACTTTTCCATTCCTGGGAAACTGTAACCACATTCAGTGCAATACTTTGGCATTTGAGCAGTACCACATTTAAGACAGTATTTAGCATCTGTGGGTAAACTATACATACAATCTTTATTGAAGCAGCTCTTAAAATGTTCTGACTTCTCAACAATTACTTTTTCATCTGCTGTTTTCTTACTATCAGGTTTGGTGATGAAAGGTTTTGATTTATCTTCTTTCATATCGTCAAGCTCTGATATTAGCTTTGTTAGTAAATCATTTTCAATTGGATTTACAAATACTTCAGATTTTTCAGATTCAGGCTCTGTTTTTTGAACATAAGTATCCATAAAGTTCTGCATCAAGGGCTTGTTCAATGATACAGAACCATCAGGATTTTGCTCTATTTTGAACTCGGAAAGATCTAATTCACAAATATCATTGTCGGTCAAAATTGTATGGCCAAACTGATTGATTTTGGGCTTTGGTAGATCTTCTCTAAAAGGGTTTGTGAACGAGTGGCGAAGTTTCTTGATATCTTCTTCCGACATTTATGGCTCCTAAGATTTCTTGGAGCTTTCCTTATCTGCCTTTTGATATGAAAAGCCCATCACTTCCATATTACCCAAACCTTCAACAGCATCACCAACAGCTTTCATTACATCGGACTTTGGAAACATGTCGCCCTTTGGAGTTTTGATGTCAATCTTGAATGTGTGAATTGTGTGATTGTCATCTGTTTGAACACTGTTATCTTCTCTTGGTAATGCATACTTTGAGATGTTTGGGCTGCCGTAAGATGATTCAGGGTTTGTAAAATTGATACTGTTGTTTGTTTCAAGCTTATCTAACCCACCCATCATGTCTGCTGCACCCATTGCATCAAATTGATTCATCTCGTCCATCATCTGAGCAACCCTTTGAGTGATGCCTGATTTGGAAGCCACTTTAGGCTTAATGTTCTTCAACGCTGTTTTAATGTTACTACTCATAATTGCTCCATCTTTTTCTTTTTTTTTACACCCGATAATTAAGGGAATTCTATTTAATAGAATAATTAGTATTAATACTATAAAGATTATATAAAAGAAATAAATTTAACCTTTATATATTAATTTACTAATTGTTCAAATTTCTCTAAAGCTAAGATTTGATCTACTTCAGAAGAAGAATTAATAATTTCACTAATACTCTTTCCTTCTTGTAATTGAAAGAAAGCATATTCCCAGATAGTAATTAGTAAATCTCTAATACTTTCATTGTTAGTCCTTAAAAACTCATTGAAAGAATTGCTTAACCATTCAAGCATCTTGACAAACTTATTTACTAATTCTAAAGATTTGCTTGGTAATTGTTTTTTTGGACTCCATTGAGTAGAGCATGCTTTGACTGATTGAGCACTTAATTCTCCAAAAATTGGTATCCACCCAAGACAATTATTTGAGCACTCTTCTGCACTTGAATAAGGTCCAGTAAAGCCACAATTTTGTTCTGGCGCTGGCTTTGGGCCGCCAGAACCTACTGGAACTTCTTCGCAAAAAACCGAGGGAGAACCATTGCCTGGTAGCGGTACGCACGTTAAGCACCACCACTCTGTCATGCTTGCAGTTACCATAATTGTTACTGCATATTCTTTAAGTGCTGCAACATCACTTGAACTATACTTTTTAAATCCAAGACTTGTGTATTTATCGTTTTTAACTTTAAGTCTTTTAAAATTAGAATCAATTACTACAAAACCTTCTACTTCAACAGGATTGTCATTTTGCTTAATAAGTTCATAAACATTATTCAAACTATTAACTTTAATTTTATTAGGCAAAAACTCTGTTAAATGAAAACTATCAATATCAATCTCGTTTAGAGTTGATGAATCTACAATTGATATTATTTTGATTATTGATTCTTCGTAAATTACAATGTTTCTGTTATATCTACTGCAAAGTTCAAAGCTGTAATATTTGTCTGAAGAGAGATTATTTGTAAAGTCTTCAAATGAATATCCATAGTCTTGAAGTGTTTGTTTAAACAAATCAATCCATTTCAAATCTGTTTCTCCAGAGTTTGGAGAGTAAACATTACAATTACTATCTGTAGAAAATCTTGTTCCTACAAACCATTGATTTTGATGAAAATATAGCAGCATTAAACATCCATCATACTTTGGGATTGCAAAAGCATTATTCCAATCAAAATATTCGATAATTTCAGTTGTTTTGAAGCTAGTAGGTACATCAAAAGCGTCCATTGACTTAGCTATTACATCCCAGCTGTCAAGATCTAGAATTAATGCCCTGCTTTCTTTTGCAATTTCTGTTGTCATAGGAGTCAACAGACTGTAGTTTAGAACCACTGAATTTTGTTCAGCATTGACTATAAAATCAATTTTGTATTCTTGTCTTAAGTTGATCAGAGTTTTGCCTGACCTTAAATATTTCTGTACTTTTAGTTCTTTCATTTTTATTTTTTAATATGGACCAGCAATAAATGTCCATGTTCTCCAATAATTTCGTAATTACATTGAATTGTTTGCAAGTTCTTGTATTCTTGATTAGAGCAAAGACCAATCACTTTTCCTTTTTCAAGATGTTTTTTAATAAGATGCATGACAATTTTAAGATTAGATAAATCCCTTCTTAGGTCAATAAATACTAAGTCAAACGCTTCGTTAATCATTTTTTTAGCTGATATAAAATCATTAAAATCTAATTTAATTGAATGCTTTATATGCTCATGAGTCCAATTCAGTATTTTATTTTTATCTTTTATTTCTTTATCTATGATTGATATTTTAAGATCTTCAAACTCAAGATCTAGCCATTCATCAACTAAATACTTGTATGTTTGTTTTGTTTCTTTTCCGTTTAAATGAATAACTTGTGAATCATTTGGCTCAGAATGTAATAATTGATGATTATAGTTGTCACTCAATATGATAAAATTATTAGATCTAATTAACCCAAGATTTAATAATGCTTGTTCTCTACAAACAGACCCATTGTTTTCGAACAGATAAAATTGCGATGATGGAAGCATTTTTCTAATTTCTGATTCCAAAATACTTAGTGCTTTTTTATCTGCTGTGACATATCCGCAATTGATAATTACATTACTTTTGCTTTCATAATTATCAATTTTGAGAAGGTTTTTGCATTTGTCATCTCCATTATAAGCACTCCATGCTCCTTCAATCAATTGACCAAAAGTAAATTGCTCTGTATTATAATCTCTGCAAATACCAATTTTATTTTCAATTAAACTAGGTCTTAAATCACCATTTATAATTATGTCGATATCTGAAATAATTACAAAATTACAATCTATGTGACGACTAACAAAATAAGTAGCGTCTTTCATGTCCATAGGAGATTTTATTTGATAGTTTAAAGTTGGCTCTAACTTAATTAAAACACAATTAAAATGTCTAGCAATATTTTTGACGGTGCTTGAATTGTCAGGGCAAGTGATGTATATTTCATAATCTTCTATATGAGAGTTTTTTTTGAAAGATTTTATGAAAGTGTAAAGGTAATGAGATACATTTTCAGTTGCAAACAAAACTATTGCTACATTAGATTTTCTTCTTTCAAAGTCTAAATGTGCGATTGTATTGTTAAATGGACCTGTGAAAGTTTTTATTTCCTCTTCACTTACTTGTGGGTCAATCCAAACAGAATGAGCTATATCACTTCCTTTGTTGATGCACCTTAGTTCTAAATATTCACAATCCTCTAAACTAATTGTAATTGGAATTATTTTATCGTTTAGTTTTATTTCAGAACTTTCGTAAACTATTTTTGAATCACATAAGATTTGATAAACCACTCTTGCATCAACTGAAGATGAATCATTTAGACCAATGTATGTATGGAATGATTTGTATTTTTTGGATAATTTGTATTTGAGTATTGAGCTTGCATGAGCACTTAAACATCTGTTGAAGTTAGTTCCGTTTATTGAAGGGATTATAGGATAACCCATATCTCCTTTTTTTCCCAAATAACCATGAGATACTAAAGCACGTTCTGGAGTTAATTCATCTAAAAACATTAGAATAGCTCCTCTTTTTTATGCTCTATAAAATTGGGTTTCATTATTGACACGGCTTCGTAGCTTTGGTATTTGTAAAAATCTAGCTGTTCAAAATACAAAACATTTCTATTTTTACTGTCTTCATAAATATTCTGGTTTTCTATTGAACGGTGAACTTTAGAATTAGGTGTTAAAAATTGATAGTCTCCTAATCTAGTAAAAGTTCTTTCACTTAAAATAGCTCTTATTTTTGAACAATTCTTAAGAGACAATATAAATGACTTGTTCTTTTGAAGAAAACTCTGACTAAATATTCCCATATTTAGCCAGCCCATTTCAGTCATAGCTACAAAATCTTTATTAATTTTGTATTTTAATATTGAAGATAAAAAATTAGGTCCAGCAATACAAGTGTCATGAGTAGAAAACCAGTATTTTGATTGCTCTTTACTTTCAATAACTTCAATTAGTCCAGTATGATCGTAAGAGTTATGAGCTACTTTAATGGCTTTACAATTTAAATATTTAAATTGTTCTCTTTTGTCATACCCACCAATTACTAATAAAATCTGGTCTGAACTAAAGTTGTTATCGTATACCAAACTCTCAATTAATTTTTTGCCAGAGTTTTGATATGAAGTTTTATATGACGAGATTACTATTCTCAAATCCTTTACGTTCATTATTAGACTTATACATTTCTGGATTGTCTGATACCCAGCAACCAGAAATTAAATATTTTTTAAAGTCTTGCAATAGTGTTTTGTAAATAACTTCTGGCAAACTATATGGTCTCTTATCTTTAAATGTGTATAGGAAAAGATTTGGTGAAATACAAATGGATCTTACTTTGTAATTAATTTTGTAAACTCTGTATTGATTGAAGTTTAAGAACTCGAATATATTTGACTCTTGTAAAAAATTAATGTTTGTAATAAGTTCTTCTTCAAGTTCAGTGTGGTTTAAATCTGCTTCATCTATATAATTGTCAGACCAATTTTTTGTAACTATGTCTGGAATAAACCCCATAACTTGAGCAATGTAAAGTTCATTATTTCCATTACTTTGACATGCAATACTTATTTGATTTTTGCGATGTTTTAAGAAAATACTATCAATGCTTTTAGGAAGAATAAAACCCACAGTGCTATCAATAAACAAGATTTTGTCTGTGGGCTTCAATAACTTAACAAATGAACAAATTTTTTCAATGTTCAATGTGTGTGACTTTAATTTGGTTTTGATTCCTCTAACTTTTTTGTCATTGAGCAAAATGATTTCAGTTTTTTCATAATCAACTAAATCTAATATATTTTGTGTATTTTCTACACTCTTATGCTCAATGACAATATAATTCATCAGACACCAGTACCAAGATTCCAAATGTATCTAAAGAATCTTGATCTACCACCAGGCATATTAAACGCTGGGGTAACAATTGTTGTGATTCTTGGGAACTTAGCAATTGGAAGTTTTTCAAGATGTTTCTCAAAATCTTCTTTATACATAGTGGCGGATTGTCTGAGGTCATCTACAATTTTGGCATCTGGGTCTTCAAGTAGCAATCTTCTTTGTCTACCAGTTAAAGAAACGAGCAAACTTCTTAAAAGATAATACGAAGCTCCAATCACTAAAGCTGGCTCATAATAGAAAGGTGTTGTAGAAACTGACTGATATTTAGCTGAACCAGGTTGCGAGTTAACTGATTGCAATGCCATATTTAACGCACTGTTCATATGTTGGCTTGAAAACATCTTTATGTTGTATGAAATCATTACTGTGTCATAACTTTTAATAGACTGAGGTGTTCCATCAGCTTTTAAGAAGTATACGTTTCCTTGATAGTCAGTTTTGTACTTTAAACCATCTGGATATGATGAAGTAGCTGTTCCTGAAAGAGTAGTGTAAATAGGATCATATTCTGACAAGAACTTCATTGGTTCACTATCACCCTCATTCGAAGCTCCTGTAATTCTAATTTGAGGTCTTGGTGAATAATTCCAATGAGGGAAAGCAACGGAAGCTGATGTTCTGTTAGCATTAAATATAACTTCTTCATCATAGATAGGAATGTTAAGCAAATGCTCTAATTCAAACCTTAAACTACTTTTTGTAAGTAATTCATCACCAGAAATTGGCTGACTAGTACTATAAGATACTGTATACCCTGTACCGCCTATTTCTTCTATTTTGTAATAATATGAAGGCTTACCGGTCTTATCTACATATTCATTTCTTGGGAACATGACGGCATCTATAAGTTCATAGTTTCCGTCAAAATACTCACTTCTATAGATATTGTATACGCTAACTCCAGATCCTGAATATCTTTCCCACTCAATGTATATACCTTGAGTTCCAGCAGATCTATTGTAGAATACAAGTTCACTTTGTGTAAATGATGATGCGTTGAAGTCTGCCATAAGATGTCTCCATAAAAAAGAAGGCAGCCTTGTTAGACTGCCTTCCTAAGCTTAAGTCTTATTACAATTTTTCTAGAGTCTTCTGATTGAGCCCTTTTCATCATCCCCTAAAGAATCCACTTCAAGGTCAATTTCTTCAGCAATAGAAGGATCACTATCAAAACCAAAATCATCATTTGGTTTAGCAGTGTAATTGAAATCTCCGCCTGCAATATATCCATCTCGTTGCATGTTAGACATTTTCATTCCAGCAACAGTAGTCTCAGATCTACCGAGTTCAGGAGCTTGAGCTACAAATGCTCGTGATTGACGAGTAGTGCCTGATGTGACTGCGCCTGTTTGTTGTCGGAGAAGTCTAGCAACTAAGGCTGGATCACGCTCTACTCTTTCAGCAAAGTCTTCTACAGTAAGCTCTTCACCATTTAGCTCAGCTTGAACTTGAGCAGTTTCTAAAGCAATGGTGTAAGAAAGAGAATCATTTGCATAACCAGCAGTGTTAAGTTCAGCTTCTTTACTATAAGGCTTTTCAGCATCAATAGATTCAGCTTCAAATTGTTTCCCATCTTCAGTTTCGATGGTCTTAATTCTTTCTTGCTTAGTGTTCAAAGAAAGCTCTCTTCTTTCTTTAGCAGCTTGTTTTTCTAACTTAGAATCCCATTCTGTTTGAGTGATTTGGCGTAAAACACCTCTACGTAGTGCTTCCTTAAGGTCTCTAGATGCTTTAACAACTTTAGATTCCCACCATGTTAGATCTTCAACTTGTAGTGGGTCTAATTGAAGTCTGATATCACTAATATATTGATAATTCATAGTGACGTTTTGAATAATAAATGATTCTGGTTCTTCCATGTTACTTGTCCTTATTAATAGGTAAAGATGTTATACCGTCTAAGCCTTCCTTGCCTGTCCATATTTCGTTTGATTTAGCTTCTCGAGTATCAGCAGCATAAGATTTTTTTCTAACTTGTTTTTGATCTTTCATAAAATCAGCCATTTGCTTTCTCTTATTAGTAGTGCCAAACTTGATTTCATTAGCAGTGCGACCTTCTTGAACGGCGAAAGTTGTAAAAACTCTTACTGCCAAACCATTTTCTGTACCACAAGGGCAAGGAATTTCTGGAGAATATTCATTAAATGAAATATTGACTGTGAATTTCTTTTCACTTCCATCACATTTACAACAGTATTCATACCTGGGCATTGAAGCTAATCCTCAAAGGTATTTGTACAAAAATTAATAATAAAACTTTAGGAGTTATTTAAAATGGCTGATACCGAACTAAAAGATGCTACAAAAACGCATCCTATGTACTGTGTAAAATGTAGAACTATGGTCACTGTTACTGGACCAAAAGTTGTTACTATGAAGAGTTCCAGGAATGCTTTGCATGGCAAATGTCCTCACTGCTCAACATCTACTTATAAAATTATAGCAAAAGATTAATTATGAAATTCGTCAAAATAGCTAACCCATTAGCGATTCCAGGAGCTGCCGCTTTAGCAGCTGGAGCGGCTGAAGCAGGCGCTGCAGGTTTAGCAGAAGGGGCACTTTCTGCTGTTCAAGTAAAAGCACTTCAAGATGCTTTTGGAAATAAATCCAAGGGCTTTGGGGAAGAGCTAGTTGACGACGTTTTAGAGCAATCCAAAAAAAGCCAATATAAAGAGTTTGAAAACACTGCTGATGTTGTGAGAAAAGTCTCCCTTCTGAAAGATGAATATCTTAAAGAAGGGGTTCCTCAAGCTAAGTTTGATTCATTCTTTCCATCACAATTTGATATCAAAAACCCTGCTGCAATGGCAAAAATGTCACAAGATAGCAGGATTGACCAAACAATTGAACTCCTAGAAATGTTTTTGAATGTTGTTGGATCTACATATCTTGAAAAGATTTTAGATTTAGGAATGATTATTTGGCAAAGAAACCATAATATTCAGCAAGTAAAATTAGTTGTCCAGAATGCAGCAGAAATTGAAAATGAACTTTTGGGTTTAGGAGTTATAGAATTTATAACTAAGAGTGCTCGTTCAAGAAATACTTCAGGCAAAGAGTTTTTCTCCTTAATGATTGGAGATCCAAAATTACAAGACAAGTTTAGTAGAGCATTAGCACATGCAGTTGGACATGGACAATCATCTGCCGAACAAATTGTTTCAACAACTCAAAAAGCTATGGATGCTACAAAGAGATCCTTGCAAGAGTTAGGATTAGCAAGAGGTCTTCAACAAGGTTTAGAAGCACCAAAGTTTTTGGAAGCAGAAAAAAATCTTTATCAGTTTACTCAAGGTGCATTTAAAAACTTTGCTCCAGTATTGGGACTTGTAAGAAGTATTTTCTATACACTTAATATTGGTTACTCATTGTCTGAACAAGCAACAACTGAGCTAGTTCCAGGCAAAGCACAAAGAGTGCAAGCTCCATTTTCTCCAGGGATCACAGTATCTGATTCCACCTATAAGTTTGTCAAGGTTGCAAATGTAAGAACAGCAGCAAACATGGACCCTAGAATCTTAAAAAATGAGCTTGACGCAAAACTTCAAGAGGATATTAAAAAAACTCCATTACTCGGAGTAAACCCTATTTTCAATGTTAATGCTTCAAAAGCAATAAACGCAATGATAGCTCTTAATAATGCATCAATAAGTGGAAATGCAACTGAAGTCACTAAATTAAGTGGAGAATTGAGAAACTATGTTGCAGCTGTGGCTGGAGCACCCAATTTTCAAAAAGCTCTAAGTGCAGGGCTGGATTTTGTTACAACTGGATCCACTACAAATGTTGGTGACTTAAACGCAACTTTACAAGAAACTTCCGAAGCTGTGTTTGGCGCAGTTATAAATAATAAATTATTTAGACAGCACCAACAACAGTTTGATAGAGCAATCAAAAATTACGAAACAGCTAAGAGTTCTTATTATGGTACCGGCGGAACAAATGCCGGAATGATTAAAACTATAGTTAAAGAACTTGGAGAAGATAAGCAAGTTGCCTATAACAGCGCTGAGCAAGTTAAAGGCAAGATTGGTACCATGGTAGAGAGTACTAATGCCGCTATCAAGTCTGGAGAGGCTTTATTACAAACTTATGAAAGAGTTCTTTCTAATCCTACAATCATGGCTGGTGTTTCGTCTACTAGTGAACAGGCAGCAGCCCAAGTAGAACAATTAAAAGTTAACTTAAATCAATTAAAGATTAAAATTGACAATATTAAGAAAGAGCAGTTAGAAGTAGAAAGAGAAGGCGCAACCATTGAGCAATCAATGAAACAAAGAGATATAAGATTCTTTGGCGGTTCTCAAACAGCTACTGACGCTGAGCTAATTCAAAAAACCTTAGGTGGACCTTTTGCAGTTGGCCATGTCATGGAACTTAATAGACTTAATGAACCTTTAATTCAAGAACAAAAACAAAAAATTCAAAATCTACAAGCAATGGAGGCTGCGGCAGTTGGTGAAAGAAAAACTGCATTACAAGCTGATATTGTTCAAGAAAAGAGTAAGTTAAGCCAATTAGAATCTAAGGGTCTATCTAATTTGCAAGATGCTTTGAGTGGTTCGTTCACTAAAGATTTCTATACCAAAGCAATTGAATCACCTAGCGCAGCATTTGCTAAAACTAAAAGTAAGTTTGTCAAAATTGCTGGATTTAAAAAGCTTGAAGATGATGAAGCTGCAAATTATTGGGATGGTTTACTTCCTGGTGAAGGCACTGCTTTAAAAGAATCTCCTGATCATGCTGGAGATACAATTGAGCAAATATTAAATGATCATCCAGAATTAAAGAAAAAGTCAAACTTCAAATTGATTTAAATTCTCTAACGTATAACACAACTAATGGAAAACAAAAAACCATGGTTGAGTTATGACAAGATTTCTAATCTATCTGATGCTTTCTCTTACATCAAAGACATAGGTTTTGATTTGAACGATTCATTTGAACACTTAAATCAAGGCTCTCCAGTAAGAGCTAAAGGCATTCCAACAGAAAAGTACACTGCTGGCAATACTAATGATGCCAGTGAAAGTATTTCTTCATCAGAGTCTTTCTTAACTCAAAACCCTTCTAGCGTAGCTCGAAGATATTCCCCAGCAAATAAGCAGGACTATAGTGGATACCGACCACCAGACCCTGTCTTTTTGTCGTATCAAGACTCTAAAAGCAATTTTCTTGTTACCGAAGGTCCAACAAAATATAAGAATGTTGCAGATTTTGATAAAAAAGATCAAAAGGGTTTTAATGTTAAGCAATTAGCATCAAAGAAAGAAGACTATATGATTAGTGCTGAAGCAAAAGAATTTTTACAAATGCTTCAAAAAACTAATCCTGAAATTAAAGTTCCAGAAGCTCAAGAAATTTCAGAGTCTTATAATGAAACTCAAAATGTTTCTCAAGCTTACAATATTGCTGCAAAACCAATTGAAATTAAAACTTCATCTATAACAAGAGAAGCTAGACCGTCAGAATCTATACTGATCAATAAAAACCAACAGACAAATATTCCAAAAGAAGATTTTAAGTCTATACAAATTGAAAAGCCAGTAAAAACTACAAGAGTTTCTCAGTATACTCAGCCCATTGATTTTCTTTCAATAAACAATAATAAAACTGAAATTATAGACGTCAAGTTTCAAAATAAAATACTAAATAGTAATACAGTAAACTTATCTAAAATATCAAGTGATGTAAATCAATTCTTCAATAACACTAAAGTAGAATTTAGACAAAATCTTATCAAAAATATTGTTAATGAATTAGCAGTTTTTGAGGGAGACAAGATTGAAGAAATTAAGAATCAAATTTTAAATGAGATAAATAATGTTGAAGATGTAAAAAATATTCAACAAGTAATTGAATCTGTAATTGTAAATAAACTTGAAAACAAACAAGATGAGAAAACAATTCAGGTATTGAATGTCTACTTAAATGAAACTTTGCCACAAATTATAATGAAGGCAGAGCAAGATTTTTTAGAACAAAATAATTTATTTCAAAATTATAAAAATGAAATAATTAATATTGTTAATAATAATCAAAATAACACTAATTTAGTTTCTGCATTAGAATCCATTCAACAGATTAAAAATATATTTTCTGAAGTTAAAACTGAGCAATTATCTAATGCATTTAAAGACTTCTTATCTCCACTTGAAAATGTAATTAATCAAACAAATGAATTACACAACTATAGTTTATATAATAGTTTTTTAGCAAATATTCAAAACATTCAAAACAAAGAAGTTAATAATCTTAGAAATGAATTGTCTTCTTATATAACTCAAAACTCAAATATTCAAATTGTAAATGAAAGTGCGCTAAGATTGGCACAGTACATTAATCAAAATAATCTTTCAAATAATGATGTAGATTATATCCAGCAAATTGAAAATATTTACAATCAGCATAAAAATTCAATTGTAAATAATGCAAATTACTTCTATTCAAGTGTAGCATTAAGCCAATTGCAAAATTTAGATAATAGTTTAGTTTTAAATAATGTTAAGCAAGATGTAGTAAATAATATTAACTCCTCATTCACTGATTTTAAAACATCTCTAAATGTAAATAATATTCGATCAAATATTGTAAATACGATTTCAAAAAATGAAAATGTAGATGTTATTATTTCAACACTCAATCAAGATATTGATCAGTTAATAAATAATAATGAAATTAAAAACTTTATTCAAAATATCATCAACCAAGAAGTTAACAATTTTAATTTAAAATCTTTAAGCATTACTGAAAATAGGCAGATTGTTCAAAACTTTGAAAATACAATTAATGAAAGCATTACAAACCTCACCAAGGATATTATTTACAAAGCGTCTGATATAGAGATAAACACAGAAAATGAATCAATTACAAATCTGTTAAATAATATCAAGACTGTTAATTCTACAGTCCAAAATAATAATAATTTAGATTACTCATTACAAAGTTTGACAATGATAGATAATTCATTGAGCAGTGCTATCAATATTTTGGGTGACGAAATTATTAATAACACAAATAGAGTAATTGAAGAAGAATACAACAGCTCGGTAATTTCTCAAAAACAATATGAAGAAATAACTAATATTTTTAATTCTAACATAAGTAAGTATGACATTATAAACAAGATTAAACATTATCTTGCTCAATATAATCTTGAAACTAAGTTAAGTAATAAAAATTATGTTAGCAGTCTTTCAACCTACGAGTCTTTGAATAGATTTACTGATATCAAAAATTATAATATCGAATCATTCATCAACAAGGTTTATAAAACTTCAATTGAACTAACAAATATCTCTCAGTCTTTAATTGGCACTAGAGATATACTTAAAACATTCCAAAACACTATTGACAAAATATCTATTCTTGCACCAAATAATGAAGTAGTTTCTGAAATACAAGAAAGATTAACTAAGACTCAAAATACCGATATTACTAATAAGTTTTTTAATTTAATAACTTCTAGCAATATTGTTGAAGAAGAAGTCAAGAATTTCTTAATCAGTCAGAATGAAACTATTTCTAACTACACTCTTAATGTAATCAAAGAGAACGTATATAATTCTGCTTTTGATGATTATATTTTTGTAAGTGAAATTAAAAATATTATTGAGAAAAAAGAGTCTTTAAATAGCTTCGCCACACTTACCGAAATTAAAGAAGTGTTGAATAAATATAACCTCGAAGAAGTGAAGAATGCATTTGTAGACATCAAAAACATTATTACAAATTCTTCAAGCGATAATATTTTGAATAATTCTATAGTTGAAAATATAGACAGTTATGTAAATAATCTCTCAAATATTACTAGCGAATTAGTGGCAAAGACTTTAATTGAAAATAAAAACTATTCTGAGCTTAAAAATATATCAGTTTTAAATCAAATAAATAACTCTAATTTATCTCAACAATTCAATACTGCTGTAAATAATATAACCGAGCAACTGAACGCTACTACAAATGTTGAGCAAATACTTAATACTATCAATACTGAATTGAACAATTTAAGTGTCAATCAAAGTTTAAATGAAAACACAATTGTAAATGAAAACTCAGAGTTTATTAATGAGATTTATAATTCTGTCAAAAATAATAGCCAAGAAGAAAATAAAAATTATGTAAATAATTTAAAGCAACAATTCTTAAATGAAACTTTATCCACAGCTGAAAATATCTTTAGTAACCAAAATATTAAGATAGAAAATATCTCAAATGTACTTAAAACATTAAATGTAAATAACTTTAATTCTAGTAATGTCAATCAACTTAAAAATGTTATTCAAGGAAATATTATTGCAAATAATTATGAAATTAATGAAAACAATCAGTTAAATTATTTTGCAAATTATTTGAATAATTTAGCATTTAAAGTAGATCTTATAGAAAGCTCAACCACAATAAATAATTTCGAAGAAATAAATATTTTAGCAAGGGAAACAGCGCTTAAATATACCACTGAATTTTCTGAAGTAAAAAATGAAATTAAAATACTTAACACACTTAGAAATGAAATAGAAAATATTGAAAATTATAATGAATTAAAGCAAGTTATAAATAATTTTGAAAATAAAATAAATCAAGTTAAATTAGAGCAGATTAATTTTATTGCCAACACTTTAATTGAAAATAATGAATACAAAAGTTTTGTCAAAGAAAATAAAGAACTTTTGACTTTTTCTAATTTTCAAGAAACATTAAATACTAATTCTGTGTTTTTGAATAATGAAGTAAAACAGGTTCTAAGTAATGTTTTAGAATCCAATAACAGTCTGCAAAATGTTATAAATAATTTCTCAAATGTAACACAACAAAATATTTCAAGTGTTTATCAAAGTTCATCTACTAATGCTAACTTTTCCAATATGAATGTTTTGGAAAAAAATAACATAATTACAGAACTTAATAATATTTATTCTGAAGAGGTGGTTAAACAAAGATTTGAAAACTATGAAACCAAAACATATTCAAATCTCTTGGAAACTGTAAAGCTTATCAATTTAAACAATAGTCTTTCAGTTCAGCAAAAAGTTGAAAATATTGTAAGTTCAATTTCATTCATGAGCACAACTAGAGATTCTATTCTAAATAGCTTAATGAAAAATTATAATGTCTTTAACATGGAGAGAACTTTCAACTATTTGACAAAAAACTTAGTCGAACAAGCTGAACTAAATATACAAAATTATGACATTCAAAAAGTAATTACCCAAACATTAAATAACAACATTTATATAAATCAAAATATTCTTAATTCACAAGTTGTAAGTAGAGCATCTGATTTAATTAAAAATACTTTAAAAACAGAAATATTTAATGAAAATATTGACAATATTTTAAACCAACAAAATAACACTGAATTACCTAATGATCTAGCTAGCGTTTTAAAATCTACAAATAATTATTCTCTTTTAAATACTGTTATTTTGGATAATGTTCAAAATGAAATTAATGAAGTTATAAGTCAAAAAATTACAAATAACAGTGCGCAAAATTATAGCCAGTTAAGTGTACTAAACTACGATAATAATTCAAAGAACATAAGCTTACCTGATAATATTTCAAAGATTAATACAACAAGTACAACTGAACAAACATTTGAAAATACAACCAGATCATTTGAAGTAATTAACAACGAAGAAGATGTAGACGTAAGTAATCTAAGAATTGATAAGATTTGGAATAATTTTGTCAAGACTGAAGTTAATAAAATAGTTGAAGAAATTAATTCTGATGGCGAAATAAATAATGTTAACAATGTTGATCAGAGAACTTTTAATAACACATCAAGTAATATCAATTCAACATCAAGCAACATTGTAAATAATAGTTATGAAAGTAATGTTAATCAAGATTTTTCATCAACTAAAAATGAGTCAAATTATTACAGCCTAAATGATAGTTCAGTAGTTGCGCCGAATACTTCAAAAATTATTAGAGAAACTGAAACAACAATAACTGAAGTTGAAAGGATTAATATTCTACAAATCACAGAGACGGTATTTGAAAAGATAGAACAAAAGCTAAAATCTTACAATGTCACTCAAGAAGACATTGTAATCTTGAAACAGAAAATTATATTTGAAGTGACAGAGTATTATGAAAGACGCACTTCTGAAGAAATAAGAAAAACAGAGAAAAGAGTAAAAGACGATATCCAAGATATGTTTATCAAGTTCTTAAACACCTAAAATGCCAGACTCACATATCAATCCCCCATTTTCACCACCTAAAGCTGGTAAAAAATGGTTTCCAGCTACAAATGCCAATGGCGATGACATTGGTACTGGATATTCTATTGCTAGATGTGTAAGAGGTCAGTTTTATAATGTTCAAGCCACAAAATCTATATTAGAAACTGATAAGATTTTAATTAGAAAAACTGGAATTATATTAACTGATACTGATTCTGAATTATGGCCATTCTTTAATACGTATCGTCCATTAACAAACCCAACTTTATACATTGGCTTACCACCTATGAAAAGTTTTGTTTTAACTAATGAGCTTGATGAAGATTTCTCAATTAGAACTTCATTAAGCTATTCAATGAAGATGCCCAACTTTACATTTAAACTTGGATGCTTAACAATTGAATATAGTTTATCTTTTGATCCTTATGATGATTCTATATTTAGCTTTATCACTAATGAAGAGCATGTTGCTAAAATAGTTGCATACAGAAAAGGTGATGCGACAGCTTTAAATGATTTTCCTTTTGATGAATATAAATTGATAAGCTTATTGCTTGAAGGTAAACAATTTAGTCCTGATAATGGCACTGTTCCATTAACTTTAAGCTTAACTGGTATACATAAAGAAGTTTCTAAAAATGGTGTGTCTTCAACATCATATCCACAAGTAGTTAAGAAAAACTTGTTAACTGGCACATCTTTAACAGGTTTGGCAAGGCCCTCTGTTGATAATCTTAAGTTTGCATTGACTGATGAATCTTTAAATTGTTCTAGCTTGAGATTTAGAGTTAGGAAAATATGGATTTTTAGAGCATTTAATGAAACTAATTTAAATCCACGAAACTTGCCATGTAGTATATTAGGTTATGCAGTTACTCTAAGAAAAGTTATTGAGCCTGAGAAAAATACATACTTTGTAACTTTTCCTAAAGGCGATAATTATAGGCCTACAGTTAATTTAAAATTATTTGACCCAGAATATAGAACTAATAGCCCAGGGTTTGCTCACGGTGTCAACTTAAGATTTTATTTTGCGTCTGTTCCTATTACTGGAGCATTTGATATTTTTGGAGGTTTGGGACTAGAAACACCATTTTCAGCTTATCAATTTACACTTTTAGGTATTCAAGCTGGTAAAAGGCAAGCAAGATACGTTTTCTTTGAAGATGCCAAACTTAAAAAAGACAACCCTGCGTCTCAATATTGGAAACTGAACAAAGTTGCAACACTTTCTAAAAAAGAATCTTTTTCACTCAAACAAACAATTAATCAAGAACCTGGACTTATAGATTTTGATCAAGAAATAGCAACATTTGTAGCGGAAGATGAAACTAATCCAGTCTCTTTAAAAAATGGTATTAATTTTTCAAAGGGATTATTTAGAGCTTCTTTTGAAACTCAGACAATTAATAACTTTAATAATAACAACTATCACGTATATTTTAGAATGTGGTTTGCTCCTAAAGATTCTTATGCAAAAAACAACTTATTAGCTTACAGATCTGAAACTGAAATATGTTTTGAATCTACTGCAACTAGTACAAAATTAGTAAAAAAATCACCCAAAAAATATGATGAAGTTTTAATAGCTCCACCTTCTCCAACTAACCTTGCACAATATGAAATAGCAAGATATATTTCCGATAAACAAATTATAGCAATGCCAGAAGCTTCTTTTGATCAAGCAGTATTAGTTGTTGGTGTGTATGTTAGGGCATCAGGAAGTCGGGTATCTGGTACTGTTGTTAACTTTGCATTTGATACTGAAAAGAATGGATTTGAAACTCCAATATATCAAGTTATTTCAAAAGAACTTCATGCAATAAGAAACCCATCGGAGACAAGCTTTACATCTAACTCATATTTGAAAATAGCTGATTCTTTAAAAGTTTCATCTAGTATGACAGGCAAAAGACCAATACCTATCACTTATGAAAATGCAACTGATTTTGAAAAAAATTATGATTATATACCATATAGTAATAAGTTTATTTCTTATGCTGGTGCTGAAAATAGTTATGCTTTTGAAGACGTAGCACTTCTCAAAAAGCCAGATGCATTTGAAAATTATGATACTGGTAAGCTAAATATACCAATAAATGAAGAACTTTTTAGAACATTATCAAAGACTACCAGCCCAAGCAAAACAATCATTACTGACTTTGTAACTGATGTAGTTTCATTACAAAACGGCAGAATTAATACAGGCTCATGGGAGATTGAGGTTAAAAGAAATAGAATTAGTGATATAAGCATTGATTTTAATTTGATTATTGAAGGTTTGCTTGTTGATGTTGAAGGCAAGGTTGTAAGCAGATTATTCAAATCTTCTGAGCTAAAAGCTGTTGGATTATCATTCCAAACATATTCCTATAGAGCCAATATCTCTTTCCCATTCTTAATTGATGGTGCAGAAACTCAATTTGTTTTGAGATTAACATATCTACCTTATTGTGATTTAAATTACACCTATTCAGAACTTAAAGAGTACTACGATAAGATTCTTAAAATTAAGTTTGGTTTTAGAATTGACAGCATAGAAATTAAGCAAAATACAATTGAGCAAGAGAGAATTATTTACAATTCTCCTTCCACACCCTCTGCAGTAGGTTCTCCAGCATATTATGAAGACCTTCCGTTAGCACCAACTAAAATTCTTGGAGCTGACGCTGATGCAGACAGTCAATTTTATTTTATAGCTGCTCCAGAAAGCTTAGGCACAAAGACAGTTACATTTCAAGAGCCGTATGTCCTTAGAGGAACACTTTATTCACCTACTTGGTATGTAAATCTTCCTTCCGATATGGAGATAAGACTAAACCATAGCTTCGGAAGTGCAGAGCCAAAATTCAGAACGGTTGATGGAGTTGCAGATTTAGCGGAAGATTCAATTGGAGTTGTCAATAGTGGCTTCAGTGACTCTTTTATTGTGGCCTATTCTAGCAATAGATCAAGTGCAAGTGAATTAGGAGAGATTGATGTCTTAAGAGTTAATTCATATGGAAGTTCACTTGATCAATATACTGTGGCTAATTATGATTCATCAGGGTCATTAGTTGCTAATTTACATGGTTCTAAACCAAAAATGCTCAACTTTTCAACTTCAAACGGTAACCCATATAGCGCTGACCATATTTATTTGATGACAGAAGCAGTAAGTTCGGAAGGCAACTTTATTTCAGCGGCACTAAACCAAAACGATGGAGATGCTAAAAGATGGGGATTACCTGCTGAACAAAGATATGCAACAACGACAGGATTTGGACAGGAAGTAAAAAAGATATTTTCTGGATTTAATTTATTCACAGCGGCAATAGATAAGGCAAGTCAAACATTTTACGGAGCTGGATTTGCACAACCAGGCTCTCTTATATTTAAAATTAATAGATCTGTCAACGTTTCTTCAGATGGCAAAAACGAATATAGAAATTATCTATTAGCCGGAGACAAGCCCGAAGATTTAAGCTTGTTTCCTGGTCTTATTGATTTAAGAACTGCTGAAGAAGTTGCGACTATTGACAATTTGCTTCCAACACATGTAGATTTAATTAAGCTAAATACTAATGATTTTCTATTACACTATGTTAAAAACTCAACACAGTATGCAATTAAATCGAAAAGTTTTAATTTAAGTCAAGCAAGCCCAGAATTTACAATATTTACTTTTGAAGCATTACTTCCAAAGCTTTACTCTTCTCTTCAAATATATGGCATCAGTTCAAAATATGATTCTGTAAAAAGAGTAATGCATACAATTTTTTGGTGTGATAGTAAATTATTTTATTTCAAAACTGGTTATTCTGGCTATCCTGGCGGCGCAAACATTAATCCAAAATTGCAGCTAATAGCGGGTAATTTTACTCTAGATGAGAAAAATAAATTAGTATATGCATTGAATCAAGAAAAATATTTAGTAATGAATAATAATGACAGAGATGAAAAAGTAGATATTGTGTTGCAGAGGGCTGGAATTAGTCTTGAAAATAAAGGAACGTCTAGTTCGCTGTCTGTCTGGTATAAGGACAGAGACAATACCATAGTTTCAAGAAATATTATTCCTTACTCTTATGTAACAGAAAAAAAATACTACAAAGGTTTATCATAATGATAATTGATCCAACAAGAGAATTAAAGCAAACATGCAGATTATATCTTTTATATAATCCTGATAAGCCTATTGCTGAGGGTTTTTACACTGCAAATAAAAGTGAAAATGTAGAAAACTTTTCACCTCAAAATAACAAGATGCATTCCTCTCAAGTAAAGATAAAAAATAATCTTTACACATTAAATACATCAGATTATTTAAGTTCTGTACCAAGTATTTATGGTGGATTTATACCTAAAGTAAACACTGCTATTGGCGCTCCAAAATGTACATTTGCCTTTGGCGCATTTGATGTTGATAAAGACGCTCTGCCTCACCCAGTATTTAATTTAATCAAGGGACCAAGGAAGGATCAATATAACACACTTCCGCAGTTTGATAATAACCCAAGAAATAACAGTAATGTAGAAAATGTTTTTCCAACATTAGATGTGTTGCAAGGACCGCAACAACCTTTCATGCCTTATAGGAAATCTAATTTATATGATGCAAGTGCTTTTACAACTTACAATATTTGGAGAATTACAGAAATATTTGGCAAACAAAAAGTTAATCTAACTAAATGTCAAAAATATTCTGGGCAAATATTTGAAGATCCTTACACTCCTAGCATTAATACGGTTGATGATATAAATAATGGTGCTTTTGTAGAAGTAACTAGCCCCGATCATGCATGCAGAGTAAAAAGAATTTTTACGATATCAAGTGATATTATTTATGGAACATCTGAAGAAAATGCAAAGTTATTTTGCTTTGATGCTAAACAGAAAAAATATTCATTTGACGTAAAGGAGAAAGCATCATACAATTCAAGTTTTCATTTGCAACTACTTCCTAGTTTTCCTCAGCAACAAATCCAAGGAAAACAATCCAGAATTGAAATTGTCATAGATTCCATAGCATCATCTAAAGACGCAAAAGAGTTTGCACATATCAAGAATAAACAAAACGCTTTTAAGTACATAGTGGTTTTAGTACCTAACGAAAAAGTGGAAATAAAAATGATAAATCAAGCAAATGTTCAAGTAGCAAAGTTTAATTTGGGTATTATTGCTACATCTGGAAATGAAATTAATCTTTATTTTCATTTTTTAAATGACATTTTGCTTTATGGAACTACACCAGATCCAAGCACTTGGGTTTCTAATTTCCCAAGTTCAAAAAACAAAAATCAACCTTTAGACAAATACACTCACGGTATATCTGAACAAGCACAAATATATATGGATATTTATTATGCTTCAGTAAATTTCCAGTTTGAGCCATTATGTTTTAATAATTTTGACCCACAACTAATTGACGATACATTACCTACTCTTACTTACAGATATTTTGAGCATATTGAAAACAGTTTTGTATTGCAGCCATACCAGGGATATTCAACACAATTAGAAAATGGTGTGTCTTTTTTCCATGATCAAAGATCTGGTTTGAATGATCAGCTTAAAATTGATTACACATCATTGGGTGGTAGTAAATATGCTCAAATTAAGTTTAACTCTGCAATCTCTGGCCCGTTGTTTGTAAAATCAGAAAATACTCCAAACTACTCATTAGCTCCTCCAAAATCATTGCTTAAGCCAATTATAGATACACACGGCGGCAATCTTACAAAATATTTAGAAGATTGGTCTGTATCTACACAATTTGATGAAGGCAGCAAAATATTATCATCTACTGCTGAAATTAATCTAGCAAATATTGATGTAGCTTTTTCGTTAGACACTGTTTACAATGGAGTAAATATCCTTACCTTAATTGAGCAAAATCAATTAGTTATAGAGCTTTCTGCTGGATATGAACAAGAAGAAGTGTTTTTTCAAGGTTTTATAACCAAATTAAAAACAAATAGAACTGCATCTGGAAGTGTAACAAGTGTTTCTGCCGTAGATGTAGGCTCTTATGTCCTAAAAAACACAAAGTTATTTGGGTTCCTTTCATTTCATGGAGCTAAATATAAATACTGCTTCAGAAGAATTATGGAACATTCATCTTTCCACAGATTTTTTGACTTTGATATAGATAATTTAAATCCTGGATTTCAAGCAGGAATGAACCTTAATATTTCAAATACTCCTTTAGAGGAAGATGCAATTAAAGCCTCTATTTACACAGACATCATAGATGTTTTTAACATGTTAGGGCCTAGAATGAATAAACAAAGTGATTGGCCAGTCATGTTTTATGATGCAAACAGACAGTATTTAAAATTAGACTGGAAATATGATCCAAAATATAGAGATGAATTAAAACTTTTTGACATTGATTTAAGACAAGCTAATTCTAGAAATGCGAAATTTACTGAGCGTTTGACAGATTGGCATGGATTACTATCTGAAGGTGGATATCAAATTGAATCCGACACTGAAAGATATCATAGCAATTGGATAGCTGAAGGCTCAGGATATGAAGGTTTTATCTTTGATCGTATTCCTATTGTCCAAAATCCAAACCCAATTTTAAACGGGAATTTTAATGTAGTAGGTTATGTAGGTTTTGAAAAAACTCATTGGAAAAACTGGGGAAAAGCAATGCCTGATACATTGGCATTAAGAACATGGCATAACAAACAAATTGAGTTGAATAAAAAACCTAATTACACTGTTAGTTTTAATTGTTATGTCACTAGACCTTTGCACCATATGGGCACTTTTCATATAAAATATCTTTGGAATGGTGGTTTTAAGGTTACAGATAATTATTTTTATTCTTCAGTAACATATAAAGCTAACAAAAAAGAAAATATTATTACGGCTTCTGTGCAAGGGAAATCAATCTTCAACCTTAAATAATTGAATTAGGAGATTACTATGCCTCAATTCTTCAACCTCTCTGATGCGATCAAATACCAGATACAAAGTAACCAGCAACAAAGAGATGCTCAGCTCAACTCACAGTCTCAATTAGCGGCTGATCTTATGCTGTCTAAGTTCAGAAGGGATACCTATGATCCAAATCAAGATGCATTGACTTGGGGCGCTTCAAGATGGGGACAGGCAAAAGTAATCAACGAAGATAAGCCAATTAACTAATTATGGGAAAGACACCAATTTATGGGCTTGGATATTTAGAGCCCAATCAAGATTTAAGCGAAGAACTCGATTTAGATGAGCTTCGCTTTCGTGCTATAGATACCCAAACATATTCTCTTTATCAAATATTTGGTAATGGAATTATTGAGGATGAAAGTAATAATTATTCATCCTGGGTTATCAGTGTAATTCCTAATGATGTTCAAAATATTAGAATATCTAGTGGTAAAGGATTTGTTTCTTGGAAAGCGGCTGAAACAACATCATTTGAAGATGTAGCACTTCCTATTCTTCCAACAGGTATTACAAGCGCAACAGTTTGGGTTTATGCAGTTACAAATGATAATACTCCAGTTACCAAAGATATTGACTTTCTTACATCACTGGTAGAGATTACAGACATAGACAATTTCGTTTCATTAGGTGGTGTTATTGTTACTTTTGGTGAAACAACCACTATTGAACCGTTTACTACAGGAAGAGTAAGAATAAGCATAATTTCTTCTCTTTCAGGAATTATTAATTCACACAAACATATTGGTGGATCTAATAACCCAAGTCCAATTAATTTAGCCAAACATGTTCAAGGAAAACTGTCTGGAGAATATATTGAAAATCTTGATATATCTACAGTTACTAAAGGTACATTGTCTGCTGAAAGATTGCCCCAAATTGACCACAAAACACTTGATAATATTGGAACACTTACCCATACTCAAATAGACTCTTTACTTGGTGCTCTATCTTTACCTGATAGTTCATACAGATTATCAGATTTGTCTATGGCTAACAGATTACAAATTGTTTTAGCTATGAAAAAACAATTTGCATCAGATTCAGACTCTACTCAAATCAATGCTTTGTTTTATATTCCAGGTATTTTCCCAAGTAGAGATACAGACACAGCTACTACTTTAAGGGATCTAAGTTTACCAGGTTACATAACTGAGGCTAATGTATATGATGATCCTGGAGCTGGTTACGATACTGCAGTAAACTTTATAGAAGCTGCATCGAGTGATTCAAATACTGCATTTAATGTATTTTTTACTTCAAAAAATAACTTTACCACAATGTTAAATTACATAAATGGCAAAGACATTGGTGAATTGTATGTAAACTCAAATATTAAAATTGAAGGTACTACAGACGATAATGCTGATGGTATTTTTAAAATTGATACTCCAATTAACTTTACTATACTTTCAAATGCTGCTGGATCTGATTTTGAAAATACAGCTTACGGTTGGAATTATTACACCAAGAAATTAAGAAACACAGACGACACCTACACTGACACTCAATATACTTTATTTACAATCCCTGCAACAAAAAGAGATTGGAGCAACGTAACTAATATTGGTCTAGGAATTAATTTAACTGATACTGATTCTGCTTGTTCCATTTATATGGTTTTATTAGTAGACCCAACTGATAATAGAATATCTGACGGAACTTTAGTTAGTGAAACTATTGAAGATAGGGCTAATGCAACTGTTCAGACATTAGAAATTAAAAGAACACTTCCAAGAAAGATTTTTACAAAAGGCACCGACGATTACGCAACAGATATTTTTATTAATGTAGATCTTTCAGAAATGATAGAGTTACCTTCTGATAGAGTAAATGTTGTTGGCTTTGCTTTTTATATTAAAACTGATGACACATCTACCGAAAGATGGAATGGTGATGCATCTCCAACTTTAAAATTAATTGCTCCAGCTTCTGAGTTACTTGTTGATAATGCTGGTGATGATTTAACAACTTTACAAGATGCTAGACTTAATGAATCAAATGGTAATCTTTCGGCTTTATTTTTGTGGAACGAATATTTGTATGCTGAAAGTTCAAGATATATATTTAGATTAGATACTGGAAGCACATCAGCCACTCTTAATTTGTATTCATATAAAATAACTGTTCCTGCAGGCACTTCATATACTATATCTGCGAGAATAACTGACAGTGCAACAGAAGATGATTTAAACTCTTTGACTGCTCTTGATATTACCGAAGAGGCTACATTAATTAGTGGTACATATGAAATTGTGCCTCCATCATCTTATAGCATTACTCTTCCAGGCTCAGGCACATATACAAGCTCAAAGTTCAATATTGGTAAATGGTTAGATATTGTTATTGATCTTTATGCAGATTCTGAGGGTTTAAATACACCAGAATTTGAAGAGTTGAGTATTGATTACACTTCAGTTGGTGGTGCTCAAAGTAGAACTTGGAACACAAAATACGACAACATAGCAGACGACCAATCAGGATGGGTTGAAAGTGAATACCAAAAGTTTAACATCTTATATGGACCTAACTATACTGAAGGCGGTTTAACTAAAAACGTTCTAACACTTGATAAAAAAGATGTTGGTAATTGGATTTATTTAGCAAAAAGTAGTGCTTTGTCTGCATTACAAACCGCTTCAACAACAACAAAGTCTACTTATGAAGATGGTAATGACAATAGTACTGCTGTCAATAGTCTTTCAACTTACTTAACTCCTTGGCAAATATTCAACAAATCTTCAAACTATGGCTTTTATAAACCAAAAGATTTCAGAATATTGTGGGATGAGTCTGCAATTTATGCTGATACTTTGAATGACAGAATTATCCACTTTGACTCAGCTGGAGTGGTTAAAAAAATAATTCAAGGTAATTTAAGACTTAAATTAGCTGAAAGAGATTTTATGGTTTTGGCTGCTCATTATAATCCTGATGTAGCAGTTATATATCTTCCATTCTCACAATGTGTCAATATTTTAGATGCTAGCAAAATTAAAATTATTTATGATGGTTTAGACATATCTGCAAATGAAATAGCATATGTATCATCTGTAGAATTACTCACACCTTTAGTAAGCCTTAAATCATCTACTGTTGTAATTAAACTTACATCAAAAATGAATAAGCTTTTATCTTCTGCTACTGATAAAAGAGTCATTATATTGACTGGTGCTTTTTCAACAAATGGAACTGCAACAAATGATAGTGAATCTTCAGATAATACAAACAACATTTCTGGCACGGGATCATCAACTCCAGGAACTATAGTTGGACCACCTTCTGGCTATACAAACAGCGGATTAGGAGATGGTGGTAAACCTGGTTCACTTTCTGTTAGAGCTGATTTTAATGTCATGGATATTTTAGACAGTCCTTCCTTAAAAAGATTTGAATTAAAAGGAAATACAAATCTTTCAGGAACGGTTGAAATATTTGATTCAATGTCTAAAAAGAATACATTTTCAGGATTCCAGAGTTTTGATTTTAAAGCAATGGCTGATGGAGATATAACTGAAATATTTGATTATAATGGAGATGGTATAACCACAACTTTAATTGCTCCTCCTAAATCGGGTCAAACTATTGCTCAAACAACTCCGATAGAATTAAATATGTTGACAGGCCCGGTTTACTATGCAAATATATTTAACCCAATATCTGTAATGGTAAATAAATCATATCAATATATTGTTGCCCAGCCATTTGTTAATTCCGTTATTGCATTTGACTATGACACAGCAAATAGTGTACTTTGGACTTTACCAAGCACATTAGTTCCATTCAATGCAGACTTGTTAGGTTCAGCATATGAATTGAACAATGGAAATATTTTAATAGCTTTGCCTTCTCAATCATCCACAGTTCTTGGTAAACTAATGGTCATAAGAAGAACAAATACAGATGATTTTCCGATTGTCAACATAACATTGCAAGGAGACGCTGTTTATGCTCTCCCTAGTGAAAAATCTGGCGAATATTATGTTTTAGTTGATGACAGATTTAATAGTGGTAAAAACTCCAAACTTTTAAGAATAAACACTTCTGGCACTGTTGTAAAATCTTGGAATAATAAGGGATTGCTTACAAAACCAACAGGACTTAATGTTTTAAGTAATGGAGATCTTTTGATAGCTGAGTAAAGACATGAATATATCTGCAAGAAACCCATCAATACAAACCACAATTAACAATAGACAAATTGATATAAAGCTCATCTCTGCTCCTGACAACTTTATAGAAAATACAAATCAATTTAACCCAGTAATTTTTGTAAGAAAAAATGTCAAAGCTACAATCATTGAATCTGATGAGAGTTTAATTTTTGAAATAAGTAAAGAAGCTTCCTATAGCGTTTCTTTTGCAATTAAGATTGATGAAGTTAAAATTAATCAAATTGATGAAAAAACTTTAACTTTAGATGATGAACTTCAACTTTCAATTGATTTTGGAAAGTTTGAGTTTAATTCTAACAACACAATTTTAGTCAAATTACTGAATGACAATGCGAACCTTAAATTACAAGCAAAAGATACAGGAATTAGAAAATTAAATATCCCAGATGTAGTTGCTTTTACTAGCCCTTCTGGTTTACCAACTATACCTTTTGGAGTGAGAGAGCCAGAGTTTTCAATTGGTATTTTTGATTATTATAGTTCTTCAAAATCAGTTACGTCATCGGTAGACCCAGCTTTTAAATTACCAAGACTAATAAGGCATGGAGTACCTATCATTTCTACAGTTCCAGCAGAAGACAGTACATTTCTTACTGAGTCTGAAAAGAATGCATATAACCTTGGTCTGGGTGAAATGAATAAGAGACTTTACTTTAAGATTGTTTGTAATTCTATTTTAGAGTCAACACTTACAATTGGATCTACTTCTAAATGCCAATTAAAACTTTATCTTCCAAATGGACTGGATACTGTTAAGGCAGCTGAGTATATTTCCATGACTTTGCTTCATAAAGATACATCCAAAAACATTTCAATTTATTATGCTGAATATATATTTCACAAATCTGGCATACAAGACAATGTTGAATATGTTGATGGATATATGTACTTAGATGTCTATTCTCCCGTAACTGTACAAAGAGATATACCTTTACAATTTGATTTCCTTATAAGTTAGTCAAGGGTTAAGAGTTCTTTTACGAGAATAATTTCATTAAAGATCTCCCAAAAAAATATAACATGGTGCTCTAAATGGCGTTTTCAACTAAGATTATTTTACCTGACAATTTAAGAAGCGAATCACTCAATTCAGAGTTCATTGAGCTAGGTAAAATCTATGTCAATAAGAAATCATCGCAAGACCCTAATTTAGATCTTAATAGAAATCTTTTAAAATTTAAGTTTGAAGTAAGGGATGCTGAAACTAGACAAACTATTTACACTCCTACAAGAATTAAAAACTTGTACATTTCAAACGATCCACAGTTTGATCCTTCTGCAACTTTAATAATCAGCAATTTCCCAGCTGTCCCATCAGAATATGATCCTGATTTAGATTACACAATTAATTTAAACCCACAATATTTTTACGATACTTCATTATCATCAATTTCTAGCACATCATCAGCCGCAGGAACTGGTTATTTTTTAATTAATAACTGGCCATTGAGTGCAAATGGTGGACTTTCAACTGTTTACATGAAAGTTGTTCTTGCTATTGGAGATGATCAGGCAGAATATCCTAATGGTGGTGGAGTTTTTGACCAGATATATTGGGAAGGGCAATTACCAACAACACCAACCCAAGTTGAATATTCAGCACTAAAAAGTGGCTGGACTGGCGCTCATTCTTTAATTACATTTAAAGGGTCTTCAGATGCTAATGAAACTTATTTAAATGGACCATCTGCATACCTTGGCAGTATTATTGAAGTTGCTAAGTTAACTGGATCATACAACTTAAACTCAGCCATTGGTAATACAAACATATTTTATTCAACTTTAGGCACTGCAGCTATAGATCCAACAGCTGCACTTACGTTTTCTACTTATGAATTTGTTAGAAATGGCACTGCACTTCCAAACCCCACAACCTCTTTTACTTACAACAGTCCATCTACAGCCGATATAAATACAGATTATAGATTGTATTCAGGTGGAGTGTATAGCAAAGGTGTTTCTTTCGATGGTGAAACAGGACTGACTTTGGACTCAGAAAACAACGGTGTTTATGTTCAGTCAAAATATACATTTGATAACACTGCTGCAGGTAATGGGTATACAATTTCTTTCTTTAATACAATTAAGACACAATCTGCTTATGATGAAGACCAAATTGTTACCAGAGTAGACGTGAGCGACTTATCTTTTCCTGAAGCATATTTGTATACTATAACAGCTTCTATTGGCGAGTCTTCTTTATATCAAAAAACTACATTACCAGCCCATATTGCTCCTAAGATTTTAAATGGTGGAATATTTGAAACATATTTGCAAGACACCGGGCACAGCGAGTTTATTTTAGAGAGCTATTTTACTGAAAATATTGGTTCTACTCACTCTGCTAATATTGATAAAAAAAGTTATTTGCTTTGTAGATCTTTAATTCCACATCCTCCAACAGTAACTAATTTTTATCCTCAATTTAATGTTTTTTATGAAGGCTCTAGTGCGACTGGAGTGACTGTTAAAGTTCAAGAAATAATTTCTGCTTCTGGTCCTTCTATAATTGCAGCAGATTTAGGTGATTGCAAGAATGATGATTTTACAAGTTTGAACTTTCCAATATCATCTATAACTTCAAATTGGGATGTATATTTTGATGAAGAGATGAAACTAGCATCTTATTTTGAGCAATCATCTAATACAATTCCAACTTATGACACTGACAAGATCACAGTTCCAAAAATACAAGATATTTCGGTAGACACTCCTTTTGCTGCAAGTTATCAAGAGTTTCAATTTTTAAAACCATCTTTGTCAAACAGAGCTAGTTTAACATTAAATTATAAGCATAATTGTGATGAGCTTTATGTTGTTTTTGCTACAAATTTACCAACAGATTTGAATTATGCAAGCGTTCTAGGTATTAATTGCGATCCTGAATACAATTTATCAGAAGATTACACAAATAATGAAACTCTTGTTGTTAGATTTAGCGCTATTAAAAACGAAGTAAATGTCAGTCAAAGAAACTCTGATAGTTCTTTATCAAATTATGTATTAAGGTCATACAAACCACTTACAGGTATTGAAAATGATACCTATACAATCGAAATAACAGATTTTAATCCTGAAGGACTAGCCGGTACAAGCCAAAGAAAGTCAGCCGATGCAACATGGGTTTGCTTAAGAAGAGGTACTAATATTGAAGGCTACATTCAGTTATCAAAAAAATTCAGCCCTAACGCAAACGGATTAGGATATTACGTGGGCTTTGGATTTAAAGAAGATGATTATGGACTTACATCTGATGAAAACTTTATTTATGAAGCAACATTTAGATCATTACCAGGAATAGAGAAAGATTATTTTAATAAGCCAGAAAGCATAAGATCTTTTATGTTAGCAAATGAAGGAGCCAGTAAATCAAAACCGTATTTGGGACAAGTCAATATGAGCTCCAATACTGATTTTAACGGTTTTAATTATTCTGCACCTCAAGCTGGCGATGCTACAAACCTATTGGTGTCTTGCGCTTCAGCAGGTGGAAATATTGATGATCTTTTGTTAGTTGGAAGCACATTATTTCTGACAACAACTTCTTCAATAGATGGTGTATCTATAGCTAGTCTTAATGTAAATGATTTGATAATTATTAAAGATCAAGTAGACAATTCATACAATAAGATTTACAAAAAAGTCAATAACACTACATTTACAATTTATGATTCTTATGTAAATAATCAAAAAATTACTGTAAGTTCTGGAACAGTAAATGCCAATACTATCTGGTTTGTTCAGAGAAAAGGGGCTAAGAGATATTTTTACAACACAATCTGGTTCAAGGATATAGAGATATCATCTTTCTCAAGTTTTATTTCTACTTCCATGAACCCTTTGTTGCTTGAAATAAAATCAAAATGGACAGTTGCTGAAACATCTTTCCCTTATGATGAGTTTAAAATTAGATTCTACTCTAATGACTCTGCAAATAATGTTCCAGATAGTCCTTTGACTGATTGGATTTCATTTAATTCTGAAAACATATCTTCATCAATTTCTACTCTAAAAAGCAACAATGATTTAGTTCAGTTTGTTCTTGCTAACAATTTGCTTAGTTTAGATGCAGGAGACAAGATTTGGCTTGCTGTTAACACTCCAATGGGATGTGATTTAGGAACAGCAAACGGAATTAAATATGATTCTGGTAACAAAATAGAGTCTGGAAAATATGCTGGTTGGAATCTAGCGTCTGATTTATGGTTTAAATTATTTGCAAGATATTCAGAAAGAAGATCAAATACTACACATTTATCAATTCAACAAGCAAGAATATCAGCTATTTCACATTCAGGTTTATCAAGTGATGGATCAAATATTTCATTACCAGTAAAAGTTGATATCAAAGGTCCAGCTGATGTAACTTCTTCTTTAGCTACAAGACCAACACTTTCTTTACATGACAAAGTAACAGTTAGAACAGCCACTTTTGAAATTATTGCAACAGATAATGACTCTGGTATTTTAGCATTTAGATTTGCTAAAGAAACTGATTATGGTTTAATTTATTTTGAACCATGGCAGAGCTGGGATCTTTTTACTAATTATCAAGGGGATAATCTTTACACAGTTTTCTTCCATGGTTCTTCTAGATATGATTATGCCGGTGCTTCAAATAATCTTTTTGCACAACAAAATATTGGATATGCAGGAGCTCGCAAAGTTTGGGTTCAATTAATGGACTTTGCTGGAAATATATCTGAATCATATCCATATACATTCGTTGCACAAGCCATAGCAGCAGTTGATACAGAGTCTCCTTCTGGAACAATAGAGTTTTACAATTTAGAGACTAATAATAAAGTTACACTAACAAATAAAGTAAACTCATGGTTAAAAGTTAATGGAACAGACACAGTTTCTGGTATCAAAGACTTCAAAATTAGAAGAGTCTATAATGATGGTCCTTCTACCTGGTCAAATTGGCAAATGTACAATTCATATGCACCAGTTTTATTTACCAATGAATCAGATGGTGTTAAGAAAGTTGAAATAGCTTTTAGAGACTATGGCAACAATATAACACAACCTGAAGTAAAGTGGAATAAAATAATTAAAATTAAAAAGTAATGAGACTGTAAATGAGTAGCACAATATTTAATCAAAGCATAGTTTGGCAAAGTAAGTTTGATTCTGAATCATGGTTGTATATGATGGGAATCACTCAGACTACATATAATTATGCTACTCTACTTAATTCTCAAAATACTGACTATGATGATAATACTGCATATTATTTAATTTCACAAGATACAGGTTCAATAGGTAGAAGAATTGTTTTAAGTTCTTCAGATACTATAACAATTACTGGTGCACCTAATAATAATGCTTTTGGTATTGATGAGGCTAACAACTTATTAATTTTTGATCCAGATTACCCAGTAACAAGTGCTACTTCAGTATCTGTTAAGGTTGTAAAGAATGTTGCATCAATTTGGAAAAGAAATCAAGAAAGACCTCAATTTTTAATTGATTTTACTTACCAAAATGAAAGAGCAATCTTGTCTGTAGTAAGCAGTGACGAAGGGTTATTTTTAGGCGGTGTGTCTGGAAAGATTTGGTTTTATGATGGAATTAGAATTAAAGAAGTTTATCAATTTGCTAATTCAGGTGTATTAAAACCAGTATCAGCTTTATGTATACATCAATTTGCTCATGAAACAATTCCTTATCTATATGCCGGAAGTAGTGATGACACAAGCCTTTTTAGAGCAGAATTAGCAGAAGCGCAATACGGCAATACCTGGGAAGCAGTTGGAGATCTTTCTAATCCAGGCGTAAATTGCATGGCTTCAGCTTTTAATAAACTCTTTTTGGGTATGAAGAATAATCAATTTGGAATATATTCAAGAATCCCTGAAAGTAAATTAAATCCTCCTGAGTCTTTCCTTTCTGACGCAAATGAACAAGTAATAATTGAAACTGAATCCACTGAGGTTCATATTTTAACTCCAGACAATATTGAAGATTACGATAGAGAAACATTCGATATACAATGCTTCGAAGTGGGTCATAATCAATTATTTGCTGGTATTTCTAATCGCCCAGAAGTTTGGTCATATTCAGAAGTCAAAACCAACAACCCTTTGAATGACGAAGAATGGGGTATGCAGATTTTTGATAGAAGTTTTATTGATGACCCTTCACCAGCACAATTTTATACTCAAGGCGGAGTAACTAATTCAAGATTTCACTCAAACGTAAATCATCAGTTTTTATATGATCTTTCTAATCCAAGTAAAGTAAAAGATTTGATGCTTGTTACTGGTGTTGCAAATGCTGAAACTGCATTTGAGTTTACGACAGGTTCAGATTGGGAACAAGTCCTTGATAAAACATCTACGCAATTAGCTTTTAATGAAGTTGACTGTGCTTCAACTGAGAATGTTAGTTTGACTAATACTGTTCTTCCTATAATTGATGGATTCCAAACAGCAATCAATTCAACAGTTTTACTTAAAGATCAAACTACAGAATCACAGAACGGAATATATAAAGTAGCATTTTCTGGTGGAAGTTATAATTTAGTAAGAGCTTCATTTAATACTGCTTCTTCTGTTAGAGTTGGATTCATTATTAAAAATGGAAGCATCAATTCTAATACCAGATATCTTATTGACACAAATGATGTTTATCTTGGAAACTTTAATTTTTACAAACCACAACACACAATAGAATTAGATTTATTTAATGCTGGATATAAAAAATATTCAAATGAAGATGCTGAGCCTTATTGGATAGGCTTTGGTAATAATTTTGCAAACAATTCATATGTTGATTTGATTGAAGATATTAAGCGTGGCTATCAGGGAATAGAAGTTTCTGATGGTTACAGACAATATAAGTTAGAGTTTAATTTCCAAAAAATTAAATTATCGAGTGGAAACAGTCAAGCTATCATTGATTTGCCACGTTTTGGATTTCTTAAAAACTGGAACTTTTATGATGCAAGAACAACATCAGATTGGGAAATTGGCGGTCTAATTGAAGCTTTATCAGTAGTAGAGCAAAATGAATATACTGTTGACAATGTTGCTAAGAAAACTCAAGTATTATTCTTAGAAACATTGGGAGCAACAGGTAATCCTTATATTTTAAATAGTTCTGTAAATATTGAAGTGAACTCAAATACTAAAGTCTTTGTTAAACTTAAAATCAATGCACAATCTGGATATACAATTTCTAAGGGTCAAATAAGACTGTCATGGAGTTACAAGAATCAGCAGTTCGAAAATTGGTCCGGTGTTGATATAAAAAACTCAAGTGATTATGTTTTGTATGAAATAAGCCCAGCATGGCATGGATCTATTAGTCAAATCGCTATAGAGTTCAATGGATTGTCAGAAGATAGTTCTAGACCTACAAATGCATATATAGACTATGTTCAGATTATAAATAAAGATAGTTTCTTTGATATTAATTTATTCCCATCCAAAGTGAGAATAACGGTTCAAGATAAAGATATTCAAGTTTGGGCAGGAAATCAAGATTATCCTATTTTAGATTACAAAAACTTTATTGTAGCTGATACTTTTAAAACTTCTATTTCTGATTACGATAGACCAAAAATTAAAATTGGTAAACTAACTCCTACTGATGATGATTCTTTGTTTGGATACACTCAACTAAGATTTATAGCAGGTGGTACTTACAATCCGAACAGTAAAAAAGTATTGAATCTCCACAATTCATGGAGATTCCCTTCTGCTGGTGGAACTAGGATTTTAACTTTTCATAATGGCACTTTATATGCTATTTGTGATGGTCTAAATACTAACAGATTTTCAGATAATCCAGACGATAGACAAATAAAGATTTTCTCTTATTCGCCAGACAAAGAAACCTGGATTAAAGAGAACTCTTCATTTGAAAGAAAGATTCAATCCAATACTGGAGATATCTTAGGAATTGTAAGAGCACTTACTGCTAAAAGCTTTGATAATGCATTTTATTTAAGTGGTCAATACAGCTCTATTAAGTATAATCAAAATAGATAAGCATAATGGAAGATAATAACCCAAGTCAAGATTTTAAGGCATTTACAGTAGCATTAGATACAAGTAATACCTATGTGCTTTCAGATGGATATACAATTTATGTAGCTTTATCTGGTATTGTAACCTTGCCATTACTTCCATCTACGGGAGTAGCCGGGTTTCATATTTATGTTAATGATGTAATTGTAAGCGTTAAATCTGCAACAGTTTTAAACCCCACTGGAACTGAAGTAGAACAATCAACCATAAAACTTAAAACTTATGTAAAAATTAATTCTGATGACACTGTGTCTATTAAATATTTTAGTGGTAATTTAACAGACACAGATACAACAGCAGTAAGTAGCTTTAATGCAATTGATATTACTAATAATGTAAGTGAGTATGATCCACTTTATTTTGATGCTGTTGATTGGAATAATGCATTAGATTCTGGTGAACAAAATATTGGTAATTCAAATACGTTTTTTACTGATGACACAGATATATTCAAAAGAGAATTAGCATACCCATCTGCCGAAGTTATATTAGATACTACACCACCAGATGGACTTATTATTGTAAATGACAAAATCAATTCAGATGATGGAATTGAAGTAAGAACATTTTCAGCTTATGCCCCTGTAGATACTAGTACTAGCGGTTTTTCAGATAGAACTTTACTACTTACTTCAGCGTCCGTGGAAGGTTGGCAATTTTTATCTAGTACCAGTCAAGTAGTTAAGTCTTTTATTTTAAGAATGAAATATACTCAAACTGGTTCTGATCCTGCAATTGGTAATACTGCAGGTCGAGTTACAATTTCGCTTTATTCAAATACCACTGGCGACATTCCAAATAATAAAATTAAAGATATTGGATTTATTCAATATGATCAATTAAGTGCTTCATATCAAGACTTTACAATTACTCCAACTTTACCTGTGACTTTAGATGCACAAGCTATTTATTGGGTAGTTTTGTCATTTGAAACAATTATAAAGTCTGGTGTTACTTCTGCTGGAAGTATCCAAATACCAGTAAAGGCAAGTGACGATTATAGTTATGCAGTTTTTGAAAGTAATGTTTGGAGAAGACTAACAGCCAAGCAAGTGGGTTATCTTGGTTTTGTAAGCTCATTTAAAGATGGTTCAGCTATATCTAATACTATAATGGCTCAAGACATTCTGGGCAAAAATCTTTATGAGGCTACTAACTTTGGTGGTTCTTCAAATGTATCAAAATACGAAAGGATAGGCTCTGGGGATGCATATATTTTGAATATGTATTTTACTCCAGATAGTCAAACTTATCTATATCCTTTGGTCAGTGCGATAGATATTGGTGTAACTTCTTCTGTCTCTAAAAATTATAGTGTTGAAATAAAAACAGCTCCTACAGCTAAGTGGCAAACATTATTTATAAATGTATCAGATGTTACAACCATTGATTTTATTAGGTACAAGTTCACGACATCTACAAGGCTCTCAAATATTAGAGTTGTATACAAGGGTGACTACAACACTCTTCAAAGAACTGGTGGCACTTTAACTATTGCTGGTATTGATGATTGGTCTGATGTAACTGAAGTTCAAGTTTCTCATTTTTCTGATTTTAGAGATGCTGATGATTTCACAGGGTCCAATCCTAGAGGTTGGGCGCCTTTTACCGAAGGTTCAACAGTTTACAATTGGAATGTAACAAACGAAGCTGGATTATGGCAAAAGCATTCAGGAATCACATTCGGTCAGCCTAAGCTGTTAACTTCACCATCATCAAACCAGGCTGCTATTTTTGGTGATAATGAAATAAATGTTTCTCAAGGATCAATAATTAGGAATGCAACCAATACATCTTTAGCTGCTGGTGATACTATTTTATGTACTACTGTCCATAACTCTATCATCTATGCTGGAACAAGATTGGGATATTTATTACAATCTTCCAGAGGAGACTATTGGACAATTGTTAACACTAAAAATCCATTAGACACTTCAACTCGAGTTTTATTACCGCCTATTACAGCACTGATTTCTCATGCTGGTTCTTTATATATTGGCACTAAAAAAACAACGTTAAAAAATGCTTCGCTATATAAGTACCAAGATAAAAGAATTATTTTAGTTTCTAATTCATTTACTGAAAATAAAGTTTCACTTTTAGCTACTAATAAGGGCTTACTTTATATTGCAACATCTGGACTTACTGGAAGTGCTGATGGAAATGTTTACACTTTTGATGGAGCAGACATAAATAATATAGACAACCCTTCTGGCTTTGACGAAACTCTATCAATGGTTTACTCTACAGCTCTTGACACAATTGTTGCTGGATTTAGTAATGGTACAGTATACAAACTTACATATGATTCTAATTCAAACCCTTCTTCATGGGTTTCTTTGAATGAGTTTGGTACTGATTCTGAAATTGTTAATATTAGTGATGATACTTCAGGTAAGTTTCTGTTTGTTTCTTTATCTGACAGCTTCCATGTTTATGTCAAAAACCTAGATATATGGTACGAGGGTGTATTTCCAAAAAATACTGAAAACTATTCTAATTTAACCTATAAACAATTTGCTGCAGCAGGCTCAACTGATTATAAAAATGACAGAGATTTTTCTTTAATCCAAAGGCAAACACTTCAAAGTGCATTGAGCACTGTTAATTTTAATACGCTTAAACCTTCTGGAATAGGTTCATCGTATTATACTGCTACTTTAGATTTTTTGATTAAGTCTCCTGATACTACAAACTATCAATTTCTTCTTAAAACAAACTCACCGGCAAGATTAACTATAGATGAAAATGTATTGACACCAGCGTCTTTATGGACTACTGAAAACAATATTACTACAAATACTACTACTGATTATTATTCTACTAGCACAGTAGAGTTTGTTGAAGAACAATTATATAAAGTTAAATTGGAATTAGCTGTCAAGGAAATATCTGGAGGTATAACCCCTACATTTAGTTTACTATGGAAGGATAATGCAACAGATTTTGGATCTATGGACGTAGTGCCAAATACGGTAATTTATAGACCAACAAATATTACATCAATTTCCAATGTAGTTAACAATTATGTTGGGTCTTCTTTAGATGGTTTTTCTTACACATTCAGTCCTTCTTTTTATGAAAGTAATAAAAAGTATACTTATGTAAGATTGAAAGATGAAGCTGGCAACTATCATAATTACCAACTTGAGGACGGTAGTATTCCGTATGCTTCGCTAGATGACTATATTATCCTTGGCGCTGAAGAACAAGGAGGCGAAGATGATATTATAATAGGAACTGGAAAAATTACCTTTACTCCAGTGAAAATTACAGCTGGCAATACTTCTGAAGCAGTTTTAACCATTGCAGAAGCAAAAGCAACAACATCAGTATTCACAATCACTACAGATGGTAATTCAACATCAGCAGTTACAAGTGTTACTGTAGATGCTGGATTTAGGTCTTCAGATCCATTTACAATTACTGTTCCAAATACTATTGCTAGTACAATAACAAGCACAACAGTTACTGCAACACTTAGCGACGAAGTCTATACAGGAACATTAAATATCAACCCTGCAGACGGTGGTGGCGGAACAATTACAACCAAAACTACAACAGTCATTTATCAAGTCAAGCCAGCAATGAGTTCTACAGTTGATCCTATAACTTATAAATCTGGCACTTTAGACACGATTTACTCACCTAAGAGAAGGGTTAGATCTACAGGTAATTATGTAAGCAGACCATTCTATGTTCCGACTTTGACAAGATGGGACACAATGTCAGTTCTTGTTTTGAATAAATATAATCTAAACTCTGCTTTAGGCTTAGATGCCGGAACTGAGGTTAATGTATATGTTAGAACAGCAGATTCTTCTGCTGCATGTTTGCTTGCAGATTGGTCCAGTGCTTATTCTAAATCATACATCAATAATTCAACAGCTCCAGCTTCTGCAGAGACTTTATCCATTGATCTACAGGCTTACAGTGGCAAGTTCTTACAATTCTATCTTGAGCTTGTAACTGCAACTCAAGGTGACTCACCTGAAGTCTTAGCAGTTACTGTTTCTTACTCAGCAGCAACAGGATCATATTTCTTTACTAAGACATTTGATTCTACAGATTACAGTACAACATCTCCTGTACCTACATTTAGAAGAGGCTTGTTGACATCAAACCAAGATAAGAAGGATGGAGAAATTGTTTATGGGTATACAACTGATGACAGAGATGGTTATAAGTATGATTTTGCAAGATACACAATCATCGAACCTAACAAGTCATTTGAACTTGAAACACCATCTTCCACAATCAAGTTTGCTATCTTGTTAACATCCATAGACGGCGATCCTTCAATCGTCTATGACTTTGCTGTTCAACTTGATGCTGGTGATGAAGATATGAACTTTATGCCCGAATTGTAATTATGGCTCAACGAACAAATATATATAATTACCTATATCTTCAGTATGGAGATAAATGGTATCCAGGTTTTGACAAAGAAAATATGCTCACTGCTGAAAATCAGCTTGAAGCTATGTTTAAGTTTGTTGGTCCTGGAATTATTGAAGGCTGGGATGTATATAAGTTATCTGATTATAGAGAAAATCAGCTCTTGTTAATTGATGCTTATTTAGAAAACTTTGAGAGCGAATTAGGCCAAAGGCTTACATATTTAAATCTTAATTTTACTCGTGAAACTTCCGCACAAAAAAGATATTGTGTAGCTGCAACAACTGAAAATATTACACTTTCTGGCACTCAAACAATAGACGGCATAAGTTGCATTGTTGGAGATAGAGTTTTAGTTAGATTACAAAGTGATGAAAGCCAAAATGGCGTTTATGTAGTTAGCGCTTCTGCATGGGCTAGAGCTTCCGAACTTAACAATAACAGTGATTTTAATTCAAATTTTCTTGTTTATGTCAAGACTGGAAATAAGCACAAGCAAACTTTATGGCTCGCTTCTTGGAAGGCAGCTGGAGTTGAAACAAGTTTTATTTTAGGAACTTCAAACCTTTATTTTATTAATGCATTTGAGCAGTGTGTTTTAGTCACACATGGTAACGGAATTGTAAGCACTTTTTCTGCCAAAACATTAAAATATAATTACTTCAGATACATTGGAAACAATACTTATTATGTATGGGCAGAACCAAGCATTTGTTTACAATCTGAAGGTATCTGCGCCATTACATCACCTTCAATTCCTGACGATGAATACTATTTACAAAACGATGCAATTTATTTAGCTGAAGTTAGTACATTCAATAAAGTTGATTCAGATTATTCTATTCAGCTCGATACATATGTGGTTGATGAAATTACTTATTCTGATAGTAGAAATGACTTGAAAAACTTTTCTGGTTCATTTCAAAAAGCTTTAAGAAAGAGTTTTTACAAGCACGTTCATGCTGGAGGAGAGAACAATCCATCAAAAATAGATTTGTCTACAAGAGTCGTTCTAGACGCTCTACCAATAGAATCAAATGGTTCTTTAAATTATGCTTCAAATATCTTTGTCATTCAATCAAATGATAATTTCAAACCAACTTCCACTTCTTCTGGAACTGGAAAGACAATTGGATTTTACGGTATCCCTGAAGTAAGACTTAATGATGTTAAATTAGACACATCTCAATATAGTTTAAACTTATCCTCATCACGCCTTTCACTTAAAAATAACATACTTTCCACTGATAAACTTCAGGTGTTTTTGCCAAAGTCGCCTCAAAAAGCATTGCAAGCCATCAGCCTCAATTCTACAAATAAATCTTATGGATCTTTATTAACTGGAAATATTGTTGCTGGTTATAGTATATATTTGTCTGATGGTAGCACTACAACAGTTACAGATGCAAATACCAATACAAAAACTACATATTACAACAGAACTATATGGTCAGATGCAGATTACTTACCAGCTTCAGTTTATATAAATGACACTCTTGTTGACAGCGATTATTACGAAATAAAACCATTTTCTGCAGAGCTTTCTTTCAAATCTTCTTTAATTGATTTGGAGACTTTTGATTATTCTGATGTGAGTGTTGTTATTGAAGCTGTAGGTAGAGAAATTGATGACAAATTATCTGGAAAAAGATTAAAAGATATTGATGCTTCTTCTTTTAATTCTGGCACTCTTGATCCAAAAAGAATATATAATTTAGATCACATTGGTTTAAATAGATATAAGGAAAAAGCATCTTTAATTCCATCAAAAAGATTATTTGCAGAAGGCAATCATACATACTTCTATACTGAAATACCATCTTCTGATTTACAAAACACCTCTGAAATATTTTATATTGATAAATCTCTAAATGTAGAAACAACTAAATATTTGGTTGGAAACAAGAGAGGCTTTTTATCGTCTACAGATCTTTCAACTGGGTCATATTTAACTGGTTGGAATATTGATAGAGGGCAAGTTAAATACTTTATTGATAACATATTAAGGCCAGAAAATGTCAATTATTTTAAGACAGCATATGTACTTACTAAAGAAGGCAGGATTTGGACTACTGTAGACTTTGGTGATAATTGGACCGTAGTTAAAAATCCTATAGATTCAACAATACCAGCTATAAAGACTACCTCATTCTATATTTCTTCAGATAGAGAAGAAATATATGACAAAGCTGGTAGATTTACTGGGAAATATAATTACACATATAATTCTTACAATGGTACAGATGATGGACTTTACACAGCAGTCATAGCAGATAAAATGACTGAAAACGATTGGACATGGTCAAAAGTAAAATCTATTTATGATGAAAATGGAAGTACTTTAAGCTACGTCAAGCCAATCTCAGACATTAAAGAAATATCAACTAGAAGAACAGAAAAGAAAGAAGGATCATTAAAGATTACCTATGATAGAACTTTGTATGTTGCTGCTTCTTCTGGAAATACAGGGCTTTTTTATGGTAATTCCGGTTTAATTACTAGAGTATTTAATGAGGGTGTTAAAGGGATATATTGGATTGAAAATGGCACTAATAATATCAATAATAATGATTTAATTTGGTGGACAGAACAGAATGCCTATATTTCACACTCAGCAAGATATGTTGAAACTGATGATGGTACGACTTCTACTACTTATTGGGAACACCCACTCTTCGGTACTATAACATCTACCCCAGTCAAAGCAGCCACTGTATCTAAATTATCAGCGAATTATAGCACTGCTTCTTCACCCCATACTCTAACATTTAATCCATATGATGAAGATACATTAGGAACTATTTCAGCATCAAATGGATCTACTTCTATTACAGGCACGGGGACAAGCTTTTTAATATATTCTGGCACTGGAGCTAGTATTGGTATTGGAGCTACTTTAGGATCTTTGGTATCTACTTGGTACAACATCAATTCAATCAATAGTGATGCTGGTTTGTATTTATCAAGCAGCTACTCAGGAAGTTCAACAGCATCAACAACATATATTATTAGATATCCTAATACTGCATTTTCTGTTGATGGATATTCTTTTGCAAGCACTGGAGTTGGGCAAACCGTTTTAGTTAAAAACCAATCTAGCCCTGCACAAAATGGTGTTTACTATGTTAGCACTTTAGGTAGTTCAAGCGCTAACTGGATTTTGTCAAGAGTATCATCTGTTCCAACTGCTGGTGATAATTTTAAGGTACTAAATGGTACTAAAAACTCAGACAGTATTTGGTTTTTAGATAAAGATACATCAACTGTCACTTATGGAACAACTGAACTGAATTGGAAAATTAATAGATATAAAATATTTTCTACTGCAGCCTTGGGATCTACAATCACAAGTGTTACAAAACGAAATGTTTCTGGATCTTATGAATATTTAATTGGCCATACTAAAGGCATTGGATTGGTTACTGATGCTTCTGGCCCTGGAATTAACCCTACATCAAGAGATCTATATTGGTCATCAGTGTTACAGGGTGAAGTTAATACAGTTTATTCAAAAGAAGCAAGCGATTCTGGTTTAGGTTTAATTTATGCTGGAACAAACAGAGGGGTTTACACTTCTACTGATTTCATTTGGAGTTCTGATTATTCCAATGCTAGTGTCAATTACCCATGGATAAGACCATATACTTCATTTAGAAAAACAGATGAAGTTTCAATATTTAACGCCCAAGACTTAGTGCAAGAATATAACTTTACGACACACTATCCTTATCAATTAATTCAATTGGATTCTACTGCTGACTATGGTAAAAACTTATTTTACGAAAGAGACTACAGTGTCTTTTATGTAGATCCTTGGTCAGATACTAATGCTAAAGTAGTGGTTTACGTAGGCAAGAATCCAAGTACTATTCCATATATTTTAACTCCTTCTTTGGGCAAAATACAGTTTGTTCAAAGTTTAAAAGCATCTCAAATAAATAGTGTTTATATTACTATTGTTAGAGAAGGAGCTTTTTTAACAAATATTGGCGAAACGTATCATGAAGAAGCTATTAGGGATTTAGTAGCGGATGCATCACCTCTCACTCTTTTAAGTAAATCTAATTCTGCTTCTGAATCTTTGTTCTATACTAAAAAGCCAATAACAGAAACAGCTCTTAATATTCTTGAGTTTAGAAATAACACTGTTAAACCAGCAATTTCTGAGCAAGTAATTGTAAGTATTGTTTATGATGAGAGAAATAAAAGATACATAAATAATATTACTCCTAGAACAAGTTCAGTTGTTTTTCCAATTAATACTGAAGTTTATGCAGTTAGAACGAAAAAGTATGCTGGTATTCAAGATTTTATTTCAATAAAACAATCAGGCCATCATTACTATTATGAGTCAGTTGATGTAGCTAATACATCCCATGCAGCTTTAAAACTATATAAGAATGATGCTACTACATTTGATCCATACCCAACAATTTCAGCAAAAAGTGTGGAAAAAGAAACTGGCCTTAAGAACTTAACATTAGTTTCTGATGTTGATGCAAGTGCGTTATTTGACACCACCAATTCAATTTCATACGACTATATTGGATTAATACCAACAGGAAACGATAAAGCAAATAATCCAAAATCTATTTATTCTATATATGATGCATCAGCTACAGGCTCAAACATGCTTGCTGGTACTGATCAGGGGCTTTGGGTTTATGGAAATAGCTGGGAACAGATTTCAGATTTAGGTAATTCTTCTAGAGTTTATTACATTAAAAGTAATGGATCAACTTTGAATGCTGGTACTGACAATAATTTATGGTATGGAACAACATCATCAAACTGGACAGAGGATATAACTTTCAACCAGCCTCAATTTGATTATCTAAGAGGAAGTTGGTTTAGTGGAACTTATGAAGCTTTTGGAAAGGAAGATGGATTATCATTTGTATGGACCCCGGAAGGAGCAAGTGCATTCCAATCTGACCACCTTACTTTAGTAGATAAAAAGAGAGTAAACGGTTTATATCAAGATAAGTTTATTAGGATTACTACTGATTCACAAGGCAATTCAAAACAATCTGAAATTGATGCATTGTATGTTTGTGCTGAAAATGGATTATTTGCTGTTACTAATGGCGCAACTTCTGGAACTAATCTTACTGCATTTTTAAAGGGCAGAGAAGTGTTTGGCGGAAAGGTTGAAGACTACAAATATTATAGAATATTCAGAGCCCTTTCAACTCCACCATCAACTAAAGCTCCAATTCCAATGTTTATACTTACAAACAATGGAGTTTTAAAAGTACGAAACTGGAGATGGTTAGATCCGACAGATGATGCTACACCAGATTTTATTATAGAAAATAAATACCTATCTGGGATATCTTGCTATTGTTATGCCTTAGATTCTGAAGCATCACCAGGTGGCACTGAACCTGGAAAATCAAAAATATTTATTGGCACTAATAATGGAGTCTATAGATCCTTAGACGAGGGAAACACATTTGAAAGATGTGAAAAGATTAGTTCAGCATCTTATGCGGTTTATGATTTAAAAGTTTTCACCAGTTCAATTACATCTGATCAAGTTTTGTTAGCAGCTACAGAAGATGGACTCTGGTATAGCATTGACGATGGTGACACTTGGTATGAGCCTGGTTTTGAAAATGGATTAATTACCCCCGCAGTTTCATTTACAAGTAGACCAAACAATAATGTCAATTTAGGCGTTTCATTAACTGCTAGTGGTTCTTTAGCTCAAACATTTAAGGTTGGAGTTGGACAAGTAGATCTAGTTAAAGCCTCTGTATATCTTAAAGTCAAAACAGAATTATCATCTGATAGTAGATACTCAACATCATTTGCTGGTAATACAATAAGAGCTTACATTTATTCTGTAAATGGCTCAGGACTTCCATTGAGCCAGCTTGCTGTTTCAAGTACTATTTACAATCCAGAAGATATAGTCAACTCTAGTTTTGTAACATTTGATTTTGCATATACTGCTACTGCTGGTACTACATATGCATTAGTAATAACTGAGACTTTAGCAGCATCAGGTATTTCTATTGTTCAATGGAAACTCAGCAATTTATCAAATCCATTCACAAATGGTAGAGCTTTTAAGTTAGATGGATCTTGGGATGAAGTTTATAATGATACAACTTTAGATTACTTCTTTAAAGTATTTTTTGAAGCTGCGCCAACACCTACAGATACCGCCATTCCTGTAGGCGCATATTATTCAGGTTCAGGAGCAACCTCTTTTGATTGGGTAAATGGAACAGGCTCAGGTGTTTTAGTTAAAGATATTGGGCACCTAACTACTGATTTAAAGTTTGCCACAAGCTTAGTATTTGACGATTCAACATCAATCAAATCAAGTTTTGGAAGCACTCAATATGTTTACACAATTAAGGACTTCTTTGACACATTTATAACTAGAAACAAAAAATATGTTGCTGGAATTGGAACTACTTTATTCACCACATATTTTGACTTTTGGCAATATGGTTCTTCTGTAACTCAAAAAACTACTGGATATGAAAGTTCACAGACTGAACTTAATACCAATTTACTTAGCTTAAAGCAGAAAGGCACAAAGTCTGAATTAGTTGAGGCTGTTGCTTTATCTATTGTCGGGCTTTCTCCACAATCAATTTCTGAGTCAATTTTGAAATCTAATGATGAGACTAACAATGTTTCAAGAGTTAATTTAATTGTAGGATATCTTACACAAATTGGCGCTTTAGGATTAGATAGTTTAAGAGATTGGTACAAGACTTCAAGTGATAAGCAGGTTACACTTGGTCTTTGGGCTGGTTCTGCTGTTACAAACCCAACAGTGTATCTTTCTAAATCAAGCACTGGAAGTACATACAAATGGTCTTCTAGCACCTATCCTGACGTTGAGGTAGTTGTAAGCGGAGTTACAAGAACTACAAATTACACTGTTTCTCCTACCAACGGTTCTGTAGTATTTGCTTCTGGTTATGGAGTAACTTCAGGTGATAGTTTAGAAGTTTATTTGAGGCAAGATTGGGATGGATCTTCTTCAGATATTAAAAACTCCGATACAGCAAGAACAGAACTAATTAGAAAATGGTCAGAAACTTATAAGCCTCTTTCAATGGTCTTTGCTGATGGTGACAATATTTCAACTGATTTAGCGTCTGACGTTGTCACTACTGCTCAAACTTCTTGGCTTGAAACCGGAGTAAACATCAATTCTTTTGGTTTTGGAAGAGCTAGTGACCAAAGAGAATTACAAACACTATCCATTGATACAGATGGTAATTATTTTGATATTCTAAATGGTGCTGATAATGGCGATCTTGAAAACTCATTGAACTCATTTTTACATGGACAAGCAAATGATTTATATACTGCTTCATGGGTTAGAGACTTTGAGTATACAGATCCGATTTATATAAAAGAATTACACTCTTCTTATTCAGCTGCATCAGGATCTACTTGTAGCGTTCAATTTAGATGGTCCAGCAACAGAAAAGATTACTCAACTTGGATTACTTTGAATAGTGGTGTTGGTTATACTTTTAGAAAACAAATTACCAACCTAGAATACAAAGTTAATATGACTGAAGGATACTCTGCTGGTACTACTGTGAGACCAGTAGTAACGTCTCTTTATCATGTAGAAACTTCACCTTCCGAAAGATATTATTTCACAGATGCATATGATATTAAGGGAAGTATTTTTGAATATAATTTAACTTCTAATTCTACAGTTCCAGATACAAGTAAATTGCAATGGGGTATTTGTAGAGGAGATAGTACTGACTGGGCTGACTATGAATTGATATTTACTAACAGAAATGGCTGCTTGTCTAATCGTCAAAAAACATTCCAATATTTAGATCAAGTTGTTTACAATTCTGAAAATGGATTATTATTACAAGATACTACAGGTTTAGATGAACAAGGAGCGCCATTAACCCCACAGATATTCCAAGCATATTTAAATGGAGCAAAGTTTAAAAATTGGAGATCTGATGCGATTGTCACTCTTACATTAGCGAGTGGTGACATTATTAGCCCAATTACATACAAGACTGATTATAAATTAGGCACAATTACATTTGAGATTCCTTTGTTTGAATTACCAACTGTAGAAATTGTTTATCCTGAATTGCAAAACTTCTACGAAGGTGAACCAACAACAACTGTAGATAATAGAACTTTCTTTGCAGTAAATGGAAGATGGCCTGCTGATAGTCAATTGGTTGTTTTGAAAAATGGAGTAATTAATAGGGGCAATTACTTCGTTAACAGGGAGGATGGTGCGGTTACATTTGTTCAGGAATTAGAAAGAACAGATATTGTAACTTTATTTATCCTCCCATCAAATAAGTTTAGAATAGGCCTGTTAGTTCAAGATTATGATGATGCTGTAGCTAATACATATGATTTTGCTTTACAGTATTCTGTAGTTAAAAATAGAAACGTTTTTTCTTCTTATCTAAACTCTACACTGCCTAATTTAACTGGAAAGCCAAAAATTATATCAATGTCTTCTATAGGCTCATCTATTTCAGTATTAGAAAGAATGATTTTGGATTATGAGTACAATTCACCTGACGGAAATAGAGAGAGAAACACTCAGACCAAATGGTTTAGATATAGAGAAGTCTCTGGAAGTGGAACTACTGTAGAAGTTTTTACTACAAACTCATTACCAAATTATAGAAATAGAACAGTACAGAGATTGGAAGATTTGGATGAGGCAAATAATTATTTCTTAGCTGGAGATGTAATTTATGCTGAAGTTTCTCCTTCGGATGGATTTAAAACTGGAATTGCTGTTACAAGTACATCTGTAATATTAGCAGGCAATTACGTTCCATATGCTTCTAATATAGTTTTAACTTCAAATGACCCAACTAAACCTATTACTCTAGATAGCTCAACATTGATATATTCAATGCCTGTAGGACCAAATATTGTTTTGTCATATGATTACTATGATGGAAGTTCTGGTTCACCCACTACAATAAATAATCAAACAGCATTGGCATGGTTTGATAAAGATAAACAAATATCTATTTCTGAACCTAACACTACTCTAGATGCAAGTTTATTTGCTAAGGGAAGTCAAATATCTGTTTCGCTTCTACCTTCAAATGGAGCAAATACTGGACTTAAAGTTTTCAGTTATCAAGTTCAAATTGTATAGGATTTAATCTGCTTGCATTCAGAATATTATATATAGTATTCTAAGGAGATTAAGAAAATGGCAGCAATCGAAAGAGAAAAAGTTTCCCTTAAAGATCAATTAGACTTTATTCCAGAAGAGGATTTGAAAGTTACCCATGTTATGACTTCTCTTTCTGATGGAGAGAAGAAAGATTGGGGAATGATGACCTGTAATATTGAAAAGTTTTGGCAATATTCTAAAGGTGAAGGCATTTTAATTGGTGTTTTAGACACTGGCATCGTACCACATAACGATTTAGAGAAAGTTTGGGGAACCATGCTTGATGCTACAAGCGAAGGTACTGGACTTGACAATGGAAGTGGTCACGGTATTCACGTCACAGGTATCATTGCTGCGAGAGAAAATGGCAGAGGCATTGTAGGTGTTGCTCCTGGTTGCCACATATTGCCAGTCAAGGTTTTAAATAGTGATGGCTCTGGATCATATGAAGCAATTGCAAAAGGTTTAAGATATGCTATCGATGCCAATTGCGATATTATCAACATGTCTTTAGGCTCTCCTTCAGAACCGCCAAGAGAGATTTATAATTTAATTAAAGAAGCTGTTTCTAAAGGCATCATTATTATTGCAGCTGCCGGTAATGATTCTGGAAAAGTTAATTATCCAGCACATTATGATGAAGTTATAGCTGTAGCTGCTTTAGACAAAAATGGTAATTTGGCACACTTTTCTTCTAGGGGTCAGGAAGTTGATGGAGCTGTGCCTGGTGTTGATATATACTCAACACACTTCAACAATGGTTATGCAAAAATGTCAGGAACAAGCCAAGCATCACCTTTCATGGCTGGTATTTGCGCTTTACTTTTATCATACTCAAGAAAAACTGCTGGTGTACCATTAATCAAGAATTACATTGAGATGATGCAAGCTTTAAAAACTGTAGCTGATGATAGTCCTTTTATAACTGCAGGTGATATTAAACAATGGGGATACGGCGTTCCTAATTTTGCTAATATTAACCCAGATCATTACAAGGCGTCTGTCGTTACTCAAATAGTTGAGGATCCACAGCCATTACCAGAGAAATTAATTTAAAAAGAGCCAAAAGGCAAAAAACAAAAATCTTTAAGCTCTTCTTCTGCAAATAGGAGAAGTGCAATGAGAAAATATATCAAATTAATTGTTTGTTTGTTAGTAGTTTTAACTTTATGGGCTATACCTTTTAAAGTCGTTGTGGTTATTGGTAATTCTATGTTACCTAGCCTCAAAAATAATCAATTACTTTTAGCAGTAAGAACTAATAATTTTTCTTTAAATGATATTGTTGTTTTGAAGAATGATTATAACGAAACTATTATAAAAAGAATAAAGTTTGATGAAAATGATGTTTATTATTCTTTAATGAGTTTTGATTCTGAAAAAATTGAAGTATTTGATCAACATATAGGAGTAATGGCTGAAAAGTATTATGAAGGTAATCATAATTTTTTAGTAATGAAGCATGTTGTTCCTAGGGGTTATGTTTATGTGCTTGGAGATAATTCTGAAAACTCAGATGACTCAAGAAGATTCGGACCAGTTGAAAAATCTGTTATCATGTACAAGGTTATAAATAAATGAGTTTGTTTTCATTCAACGCTGATTCTCTTGCATGGAGAATGAAGTTAGGGCAAAAGATTGAAGACCCTGTAAAGAAAATTATTCAAACAGCAATTCAGTCTTCTTGCACTATTTACGTAGATGCTGGAGATCAAAGTTGGACTGGTAGCGGTTTTCATGTAGGGGAAGGCTACATAGTCACTGCTTCTCACGTTGTGCCTCCAATATTGACAAATAAACCTCACGAGATTAAAGTATCTTTTGATGGTGAAACTTTATATCCAGCAGAAATGCAAATATCTGATCCAAATTATGATGCTGGAATTGTTTTATCTACTCCTATTGCTAAAAACATCCCAGCTGTAAAACTTGCTAACTCTGACACTGTAGAAGTTGGAGATATTATTGCAGTTTTAGGGTCTCCAGAGGGATTTCACGATACAGCAACCGTTGGAAGAATTACTAATGTTCATCAGACATTAGGAAAACAAAGTCCAAGTTTGGCATGGCAAGATATTTTGTTCTTTGATGCTGATATTTTAGAGGGCGCATCAGGAGGAATGTTAGTTCTTACTGATGGTACTGTTGCTGGCTGTGTTATGGGTGTAACTGGACAACATGCTGATGTTGGGGTTGGTCAGAATGCAGCTTGTCCTTCTAATAAGATTATCGATTTACTTAATAAAATAAATAGATAACCTGTATATTTCAAGTATGCAAGATCATTATGAAATATTAGGGGTTGGCAGAAACGCAACTTCTGACGAAATAAAATCAGCTTACAGAAATCTATCAAAAAAGTTTCACCCTGATGTCAATAAAGAACCAGATGCTGAGGACAAGTTTAAGCAAATTAACGAAGCTTATTCTGTATTAAGTGATCCTAATTCAAAAAGTAGATACGACCAACCTCCTCAGCATCACAACCCGTTTGACTCTTGGAACGTAGTAAAAACTCAATCTTTCAACAGCCCTATAACTCTTAAGGTTAATTTGTCATTAGAAGATCTTTTTAAAGAAGATATAAAAAATGTTATGTACCAGAGAAGAGTTTTTTGTAAACCTTGTAATGGTGAAGGTGGTTCTGGCGCTAAACAGGTTTGTAGAACATGCATGGGATCTGGGCAGAACAAGCACACGATGCAACATGCTGGCTTCTTTTTTGAACAGATACTTGGTCCTTGTCATGATTGTAGAGGCAGGGGTTGGAAATTGGATGTTATCTGTGGACAATGTCATTCAAATGGACTAATAAATGAAACTATCCAAAGACCATTGCATTTAAAATTAGGCCAAGTTTTCTCTGCTATTATAATTCCTGATGGTGGTAATCAAGAAAATCCTAACCAACCGCCTGGTAAAGCTATTGTAGAGTTTAATTTAAATCCGCATCCAGATTTTGATTTTGATAACCAGGGTAATATATTTTATAAGCTTTCGTTAAACCCGATTGAAGCTTTGGTTGGAACGAAGAAAAATATCAAATTTCCAAATGGCGTTGAAAAAGAAGTTACGGTTGAAAAGCTTACAAGATTAGATAGTTTACTTAAGTTTGAAAATGAAGGTATACCAAGACCAGATTCTTCAAGGGGCGAGTTTGTTATCACTTTTCTGTATAATTATCCTAACAGTTTGACTGCAGAGCAGGAAGATATTCTTTCTAAATATGTTTCTACTTTAAATAATTGAGGTAAAAAATTATGGCAATGATTAAGAGAGCCACAGGTAAGATTGAGAAGTTTACAGATGCAGAGGGTGACGAAGTAGTTGCATCTAACGAAGGAGTGGTTTGGGCAGATGAAAAGAAGCAAGAACCAATTAAGGACGAGCTTGTAATTCCCCTAACTCTTGATGTTGATCTTGACCTTGATTCGTCTGATGAAGGCGATGATGTAGTAGCCAAGGATTGTTAAAAATGGAACTTTCACAAATAACTTCTTTACTTACTAACTGGCAAGGCCTATTAGTAATTGGGATGCTTTGTATTATTTCAATGGTCGCTTTGTTTCTACTGTCAAGAAGTGCACCAAATGATACAAAAGTCGCATTGCAAACATTGATCGTAATTAGGTCAGTATTAGCAGTAAAATTAGGCAGAAAGGGCGTTATGCTTGTAGACGCTTGGATTGCTGGACTTGAACAAATTAAAGATGGTGAGTTTTCTAATGAAGACAGAGTCGAGCAATTTGTAAGGTTTATTCGCTTGGCCGCTGTTAATCAAGGTATTGAGTTGACAGACTCAGATGTTGAAAACATTCAAACACTTGTCATGAGTACGCTTGATATGTTTGTAGGTAAAAAGCCAAAGGCTATTGCGGTAGCTGTAAATAAGTTTAATTCTATGTCATTCACTGATCCTGAATAAAGTTACCTAATGCAGAAAAGAAACGGGAAATATTTCCCGTTTCTTTGTTTTTATGATAGAATATTTATGCTATGGTCAAAATAGAAGTTGATAATTCATTTGGCAAGCTTGTTGGCAATTTGCACAATGAGTATGCTGTAAATAATAATTTACATGATGCAATTAGGACTGAATTGTCTTATGAAGTCCCTTCGGCTGAATGGTCTCAGAAGTTTAAACAAGGACAGTGGGATGGAAAGATATCTCTTTACAATAAAAGAACACAATCTTTTCCATCAGGATTAACTGGAAGAATAAGAAAATTATTTGATTCTCTTAAAATAGAACACGAAGTAATTGATGTTAGAAAAAAACCAGAACGCAATTACCCAGTTACTTGTGACTTTGATGGCAAAGAATTAAGATTTTATCAAGAGAATGCTGCAACTTTAGCACGTAAAACACAAAGAGGAATGCTATCCCTTTGTACTGGTGCTGGTAAAACTATGACTTCTTGCAAGATATTTGAAAATCTTGGAGTAAGTCCTGTAATTTTTATAGTACCTGCAATTGAACTTCTCAAACAAACACAAAAAGAATTTGAAAGATATTTAAGATTTAATGGCAAGCCTGTAGTAGTGGGTATTGCTGGTGGTGGTTTATGCAACATTAATTTAGAAGGAATTAATGTTGTTACTTACCAAACAGCATTAAATGCATTTGATAAAAAATACATTGAAAAAGGGAATAAAGTTGTTGATGATCCTAATGTTGATGGTCCAAAAACAACTGCTCAGCTACAAAAAGAATTAGATGAAGCTTTAAAGAAATGGAAGATTGCAGAAAATAATGCAAAAAGAGAATTAAGCAAGCTGTCTTTGGATATGGAAAAAGCTGCAGAAATAGCTTTGAAAGAAACAGATTTAAAAAAGAAGAAAACTTATGCAGCAGCAGCTTTAAGCTTGGAAAAGCAGTTTAACAAAGATTTTAATGCATTAATTAAAGTTGATTTAGCAGTATACAAGAAAGCTCAAACTGCTTGGGATAATCGACAAGAAGTATTATTTCAAAAAAGTCAAGTGAGAAATCTCATTGGTTCTTGTCAGGCTTTTATAGTTGATGAAGCGCACGTAGCGTCAGTAGTTATTCAAGAGCTAGGTTCATATGCTACTAAGGCATATTACCGCTTAGGATTATCTGGTACCCCATGGAGAATGGACAACCAAGAAATCAGAATAGAAGGCACTCTGGGCAGAAAAATTATTGATGTCAGTGCGAGTGATTTGATTGAGCTAGGGTATTTAGTACCACCCAAGATATTTGTTTGTAATGTAGCTGAAGTTCATGATGGTGATACTTATGCAGATATTTATTCAAACAACATTGTTAATAACTGGGAAAGAAACTTTAGGATCAAACAATTTGCCGAAGCATTCAAAGAAGCTAAAAGACCTACGATTATTCTTGTAGAGAGAAGAGAACATGGATTCTTATTGGAGGGATTGATAGAAGATTCTGTTTTCGTTCCTGGTGGAGATAAAGGTGTTGATGATCCAACTGACGAGGAAAAGAATTATCGTCGAAGAATGCTTAATGCTGTTGAAAATAATGAAATTGTTTTAATCGCTACTCAATGGGCAAACGTTGGAGTTGATGCACCAAAGATTTCAGTATTAATTTTAGCAGGTTCAAATCAATCTTCTGTTACCACTTATCAACAGGTAGGAAGAGTATTAAGATGTGTTGGGAAAGACATTGAGCAATCTGTATCAAATGGCAAGCCAGATGCAGTTATTATTGATTTTATGCCTGAACAAAAAAACCTTAAAACTCACTGTCTAATGAGAAAAAAGGTTTATAGAAATGAAAGAGCATGGAAGATGTTTGCAATTAAATAAGCTTTTCTTCTTCTTTGTATTCTTTTTTATATTCTTGTTCATATATTGGTTCAAAATAGGAAATATGAGACCCTACTTCTGTGTATTTTTTAATCCAGATATAGTAGGGGTTCGTTCCAACACATGTTCCTAAAAATCTTTCATATTCAAATCTGTCTTCTCCAATCGTAGGCTCTTTTTGTTCAGCAAACCATGAACATTTAACCCAGAAGAAATTACCTGGAAATATTGCCCAGAGATAATGTGAGACAGATTTTTCAAAACTTATATCTTTATGAAACCAATTGAAGACATCTAACATAACTCCAGCACAATTTTTGTTTGATTTTTGTAATGCTGAAATACAATCTTCTGCTCTTTCTAAAACAAAATATTCCATACAAGTTCGCCAAGTATTAACAGTTATAATTACTGGCATTGGATCTTTTAATCTAGAAACACCCTTACTATGCATAAAGCAAATGTAATCATAGCCTTCTTTGCTTATTTCATGCATCTTCTTAAAGCCATATGCTTCACAGGCATGCTTGATGTTAGGATGATGATAAACAAAAGCTTTGTTGTCACCAATAATTTCGATTAGTTTTTTATATTCTTCGTCAGTACCAGAAGCACAAATAAAAACATCTCCTCCATTCAACACTGTTTTGGAGGAGAAGATTTTAGTTAGCTGATTAGATACTAATGAATACCATTTGCCTGTTAAAAAGCAAGAGTATACAATAGCGGTTTTCATAATTATAACTCGAATTTGAAAAGAGTCTCAAATACAGTTGTAAAGAGTTGCTCGATGTCTCTAAGTATATTCATTGCCAATACCTCCTTAAATAGATTTCAAACAAACCATCTTTGGAAGAATAATGCTCGACAATGAACAGTACTACTGTTTATAATATACCATAAGTAATACTTTTTAACCTTAGGAATTACTCTTATTGAAATAGAATATTAAAAGAATCAGCATCTTATAGGCAGGTATACTATGCATCACCAAACCATTGTTGGAAAGCCAAAAAATTGTCTTAATAGAACTTGCAAACATCCATTCTTCAGGGAGTCACATTTAGGTTGGCTTCCTAAATCAGAAGTGGAGATATATGCTGTCATGCGTTGTGTAAAATGTAAGGACACGTTTGCTGTTGTCCAATTAATTTCTATGGCTCATGAATACAAAAGTTCTTTACACAGAGACCCTTCAATGATCAACTCTGAAAAGCCTATAACTAAAAACGAAATTAAAAATATGCAAAAAAGACTTGAAGAGTCTGATGTATTGCATTCATTAATGGAGGGTTATAAGCCTGGAGGAACTGTGCTACCTGATGAAAATCCTGAATAATGTATAATTTATTGTATGGGACTTTCAATTGGCATAGATTTAGGTAGTACATTTTCTGTAGTTTCTTATGTAAAAAATGGTGTAGCTGAAGTCATTCCTAATTGTGAAGGGAATCGAATCACGCCCTCGGTTTTTGCAATTGATGAGAATCTTACACGCATGGTTGGTGATTTAGCTGTTGATTTTGAAGAAGAAAATCCAGACAGAGCAATCAGACTAGTTAAGCGTAAAATGTCTTCAGGATTCGATAAACTTTACGTTTTTGATAACTCGCAATTTACTCCATGTGAAATATCAGCAGAGATTCTCAAAAAACTCAAAAGAGATTCAGAAGACTATTTAGGACATGAAGTAACAGACGCAGTAATTACAGTTCCTGCTTACTTCAATAACGACGAAAGAAAGGCAACTAAAGCTGCTGGTGAGCTTGCTGGGCTTAATGTTTTACGAATTATTAATGAACCTACAGCTGCTTCTTTAGCCTATGGTCTGGATAAAACTCACGACTCAACAATTTTAGTATATGATCTTGGCGGTGGTACTTTTGATGTAACAGTGCTGAAATTGTCTGACGGAGTAGATTTTCATGTACTTTCTACTTCAGGTAACACTAGTTTAGGTGGAGCTGATTTTGATAAAATTATTGGTCAGATAATTTTAGATAAGTTTAATTTAAAGTTTGATTATGATTACAATGAAAAACTTATAGAAGATTTATCCGATCAACAAAAATCCAGACTAAGAACAGCATCAGAAAAAGCAAAGAAATCTTTATCTCAGTTGGAAAGCACTAATGTTAATATTCCAATGTTTGCTTTCAGAAATAGGCAACCAGTAAACCTTTCCGTAGTAGTTTCAAGAGAAGAGTTTGAAAGCGCAATAACATCAATTTTAAACAAAACAAAAGACTGTATTGAACAAGCACTTAACGATGCTAACTTAAAGGCCAAAGATATTGATGAAGTGGTCTTTGTTGGTGGTTCTACTCGCATTCCACTAGTTTCTAAAAAAATACAAGAGTGGGTTGGTAAAAAGCCCAACAAAACTATTAATCCAGATGAGGCAGTAGCATTAGGAGCTGCAATTCAAGCTTCTGTTCTTTCAGGCAATTCAGATAAGATGATATTCTTGTTAGATGTTACTCCTCTTTCTTTAGGAATAGAAACTTTGGGAGGTGTTATGAATGCAATGATCAGACGCAACACTCAAGTTCCTACAGAATATAGAGAAGTATTTACAACAGCTGAAGACAATCAAACCTCAGTTGATGTTAAAGTGTTTCAAGGTGAAAGACCACAAACAAAATACAATCATTATTTAGGTGAGTTTAAGCTAGATAATATTCCACCAGTAAGAAGAGGCGCACCAAAAATTGAAGTAGTTTTTGATGTTGATGCAAATGGAATTGTAACTGTTAAAGCAATTGATGAAGCTACCAATAATGAGAAGGTCATGGTATTATCTGGTTCATTATCTGAAGAAGAGATGACTAAAATGTTACTTGACGCTGAAGAAAATAAAATTGAAGATGAAAGATTTAAACTAATATCATCCTTGAGAGATTGGCTTGCATCTTTAAAAATCCAATTGTTTGAATTGATTGATACTAAATTATTGAATAGTGATGAAGTCAAAGAACTACAAGATTTAAGAGAAAGTATTGAATCTGATTATTTTTCAGAAAATATTGAATTGTTAAGTTCCCTTGTAGAATCTGGAAAAGAACTTATTGATTTCTTGACTAAAAAAATACATGATCAAGCAAAGAAAGAAATGCAATGAAATCACAAGCATATATTGAATTGAAAAAATTTGATGATGAACTTAGGCTTAAATACGGGAAATACATTGCTGGAATTGATGAATGTGGTCGTGGATCCTTAGCTGGTCCTTTAGTTGCTGCTTGTGTGGTTTTAGATGAAAGACAAACTTTAGAAGGGGTCAATGATTCTAAAAAACTTACCCAGAAAAAAAGAGAAGAGCTTTACGATAGAATTATTACTAGTTGTATTTCTTATGGTGTGACTGAAATATCCGCAGAAGATATAGACAAAATTGGCATACAAGAAGCTAATTTAAATGCAATGGTAAGCGCAGCATCTAAATCAACCAAATATATAGATGAATTACCTCATTTATATGTAATTGATCAAGGTCCCAAGAATAATTTAAAACCTCAATTGATGATACCTAAAGCAGATTCAACTTCATTAGCTGTAGCTGCAGCAAGTATAATTGCTAAAGTACATCATGATAGAGTTCTTGCTAAATTGCATGAAGAACATCCAGAGTATGATTTGATAAGCAATAAAGGCTATATTACTGCTAAACATAAAGAAGCTGTTGCTGAACATGGCCTTCAGCATTTTCATAGAAAGAGTTACCAATTAAAATGATAGATAAAGTAGGTATGTTTTCGAGCGTTTCATGCGCTATTCATTGCTTAGTTATGCCTTTGGTAATAACATTAGTCCCAGTATTTGGTTTGTCTCTTTTTGTAAGTGAAACATTTGAATGGGGGCTACTTGTATTTTCAGCAATTTTAGGTGTTAGCAGTTTATGTTTTGGGTATAGGAAGCATAAATCATTAAAAGCATTTGCCTATTTAAGCTCTGGAATCATGTTAATTGTTATTGGAAGATTACAGCATAGTCATTCATCAGTTCATGGTTTTGAAATAGATCTATTTACTGTCGTGCTAGTTTTTGGTTCATTTTTAGTAGCTGCATCTCATTATTTAAACAATAAGCTTTGTGGTAGTTGCAAGCCTTGTAAAAGTGAAGGCTGTAATCATTAATGGAAGATTTACCAAGCAAAAAAATAACTATAAAGGCAAAAAACTTAAATGATATTGAAGAGTTGAGTCTTTTGAGAGTTGACTTACAGCACATTTTAATTAGTCCTGAAAGTAAGATGTATGCATTACTCGAGGGTGATGATAAAGATGTTGCAATAATTCTTAATGCATATGAAGGGTCAATGCTCTCATTTTTCTTTAAAAGCTTACACAAAAACTCTCATATACATACAATTTATCAAATATTTAATAAGCATTTAAAAGATAATAATTCTTCAATTGAAAAAGTAGTATTAGAATCGAAAGTGGGAGATATTTTATATTGCACCCTTCATTACATCGATTCTAAACACAGAAGGTATTATTCAGTATGTAGTATAGTTGATGGCTTAATTATGAGTATACTTAATAAACTTAACTTTTATGTCGTCAAAGAAACTTGGGATAAAATAGATCCTTACGATGACTGGAATTATGAAGAGTTTATAGTAGATTGGACTAGAGAATAAAAAAACCTCCCTTTCGGGAGGTTTTTTTATAAGCATTTCTGCAGCTAGATTATTGAACCCAGCAGTAGAAGTCGAAGTCAACGGTAAGAAGACCAGTTGATACGGAGAAGTTTGAAGTAGAAACAACAGACTTGGATGTATCAATTGTAACTGGAAGAAGTGATTCCCATGCATTGTCAGTAAGACCGTCGAAGATTTCAAGGCGGAAACTTTGAGCTTCTGCAACTGCTTCACCAGGTCTTTGGAATGTAAGGTCAGATTGTCCTCTTGAAAGACCAAGGTTGATAGATTCGTCGGTTCCAACGGTTTCTCCACCGTAGTAATCGAAGAAGTAGTAGTCACCGTAGTTAGCAGTACCTGGAATATCTCTAAGAATAACAGCAGCTTTGCCCTTACCTGTAATCTTGATACCAGAGATACCAAGGAACGGGAATTGATAACCAGCTGTAATTGTACCAGAGCCAGATGGACCTTGGATATAAGCAGGATTACCGTCGTTGATTGTGTTGTAAGGTACTAAGAAGTAAGCTTCTGTAGTAGTTGCAGCAACTGTAATTTCAGCTTCAAGAATGAAGAACTTTCTGAAACCAATTTGAACACGGAAGTCATAGAATCTTGCAACTCTTGATGGTTGAGCGCCGAATCCAGGCTTAAGCTCTTCGATTTCTCTACCTGTAACTTCAAAAGGTCTTGGATCTGTTGAAGTTGGATCACCAGGATCACCATCAGATTTTAATGTGATAGATACAGAGGCACCTTCTGGGCTAACTTTGTAAACAGCACTTTCAAGAACTGGAAGTGTAGCAGAGTTAGGGTCCAAAATCTCAGCAATTTTGGTGTTGGCCAATTCTCTTCCGTCAACAGCAGATCCAGCGCCTACAAGAATTGGTGATGTAATGGAAATACTTTCTTTTGTTCCACCAATGTTAAGAACACGAGCTTTTGGAGAACCTTGGATATAGTTCTTCGCATCAACTTCCATGCTCACGTTTCTGTTTGCACTTTCAGCTACATATGTACGACCGCTTACCTTGATTGACTTGTAAACACCAAATAGATTATTATTTAGAGGCATAATAATTCTCCCTTAAACCAATATAATTTTTACTTTCTCTTATGATGCAAATTTTCCCTTTAATACATTCATTTGAAATGTTGTTATTTTATTCTTAAATTGAAAATAATCCACCTTGCTTTAAAGGAGCTGATGGATTAATCATAGCATTCCATTTTACTTTCCTAATCAACATTTTTGAAGAAAGTGGTAGCTCTGATTTTTGAAATAAAGGTATTCTATAAGACGCAGTAATTGGTCCTATTGTAAAGGTTAAGTTTTCATCAACCATCCATCCACCATGTATAGCTGTTTCTAATTCCATGCCTTTACGAAGTATTTCTGAGTATTCTCCAGCCCATTTGACAGATTTTACACCAATTAATGATATTTGATCCGATCTATTTACTCCAGCTAAATCTCCAGCCATAAGAAATGATAGCGATTCCAATTCATTATTTATAGTTAGTTCAAAATTAGAAACTGTGCGCATAGAAGATTGATATCTACTTGCGTTACAGTCACCCCAAGATAAAGACCTACCTAGCACATGATTTTCATCTGGTACTGCATAATCAGAAGAAGCTCTGGTATCAATCATTCCTTGGAAAGAAGCAGATATTTTAACATAATCATTTTCATTAGCTGAAATAGTTAGACTTTTAATTACTAACTGATCTATTGACAAGAGTTCATTATTGTCTGTTCCACCATCCTCAGCTGTAATATCAAAGTGAGAAAGAAGATGATTAGTGTCCAATATTAGTCCTGACATTGGCGATTCAGCATGTCTTAATATAACTTGAACTGCGGGATCTAAAACGTTATCTCTATCAACTCGTATAAAAAATGAAATATCACCTTCATATTTTTTAGCACCAATATTTGCAATAGCACTTCCTGGTCCCCCTTGAAGATACAAAGAATTCATATCTATTTCTTGGACTTGATTAATGCTGCAATTTTCTACTAATAAATAATTACCATTTATCTTGACGCTTCTGACTAATAAGCCGGAAGCTATCTCTGATCTAGTTAGGGAACCAGGAAAGGCCATTTATTACCACCTTGAGTTTTCTACTTCAAAGAAACTCTTATATGCTGTCTGAACTGTTCCTGTTGTCTCCCAGGTGTATTTGTATCTACCAGGGTCATCAGTAAGCCATTCAACAAAGTATTCTGCAGTTGAACCAGAACCTGTTTTTTGAACTGTACCATCAACATTTCCATAAGAATACTGAATGGTTGTAGCCCCAATACCTGGCTGAGTGATGAAGAAATCTATGCCATCAGGATCAATTTGGTTGCCATCTTCGTCCTTAATTTTAGCGTAGATTTTAACAGTAGTATTTGTGTAAATCGGTGATTGCAATTCTTTTATCTCCTAATATTTTTCAATTTTGTATCTTGTAACTTTTGGCAGGTTAATATTTTCACTTACAAAATAGCTTTCAATGTGGTGCTTCTGTTTAATATAACTTTCTAAATTATCATTGGTTTGTCTTGCCATCTCAACTTCTTCGCTAATTATGTATGAAGTGGCTGAGTGTTTTTCATAATAATCAACTTCAATTTTATTTGTCTTGGTGTAAGAATCAATGATATATCTGGATTGTGGTTGAACAATTTTTTGATATTCAATTAATGTATCAACGTCAAGGATGTTCTTTTTTGAGACATTTACTAGCATCGAATTGACTACTGCAATCCATGACTTGATAAACCCTGCTGCTATAATTGTTGGCGGAGCTGGAGTTATTGAAAAGCTATTATTGGAGTTAAATGTTTCAGAAGAATTGATGGAATATTGCTGGATAAATCTAATTGTAGGCTGTATTCCATTAAACAAGTGATTGTTTGTAATGAATTCAGAGCTAGTCAGTGATCCAGGATATAAGTTTCTAGCTAAATATATGCTTGGTTGTGAAAAGATTTGCCCTATAAAAATATTATCAGGATGAAGTAATATTCCAATAGATTTAAGTAAATTATTGTTTGGTAAAGACTCTGCAGATGATATGCCTGTTCCTATTGACATGTTTACTAAGAAGTTAAACGTTAGGTTAGGAAAAGATTCAGTTGAACCAATTGCACTAAGCGATATATTTGTTATTGAAGTTGTGGTGGGAGTACCAAATACTTCTTCACTTAAAATTGAATTGCTAAACTCAAAATATGAGCGAGCATTAAATACATTTAGCTGTAAGTCAGTGGGTATGCTTTCTGAAGATTCAATTAGATTAGGATAAAGAAAAACTATATTAGCAATTCTAGAGTTTACTGGAAAGGTTTCTCTTGTGGTTATTGCGGTAGGAGAAAGCTTTTTAGAAGCCAATAAAGCCTGATTATCAAATGATTCAGAAGATGGTATAGAAGTTGCGCCAATACTTTGAGGAGTTGATTGCGCTAAGAAATCATTGGCGCTCATAGAAGAAATAACTGGCTAAACTTTGCCAACTTCCTCTTGAGATAAAATACTGCCAACTGTCATTGCTGAAGGATTGTAATTTCTTAATAACTCAATTTCTTCTGCAGTCATTGAGTTTAATTTATTAGCAAGTTCCAAACTCACTTGCTTTTCTCTCAAAGCGTCTGCAACCTCATCAAGGTCTGCTTTTGCTAATTCTAGAGCAGTTTCTTTTACTAATTTAAGATCAACTAATTCTTCAATAGTATATGATGTGTAATCCATTTCTGCCCCTAAAGTTTAAATATTCTGTTAGTGTCATTTGACCAAGTGATGGAAATATCTCCCCCATTTGGTGTTATAGGTAGGTTTGTTGCAGTGTCAAAATATGCAACTAGTTGAGATGTAGCTTCTACGCCAGTGTCTCTGTAAATTGCAAATTGGGTCACTTGGGAGCCGGTGACAGATGTAAATGTTATGTCACTTGCATCTGCGATACCGGCTCCTGGCAATGATGTTGTAAGCGCTGTAGAAGTGGCTACCCTTGCTCCACCAGGAACGCTAGATAAGTATTGATGTGAAGCTAAATTAACAGTATATGAACTAGATAGCAGTACTACCTTGAACGTATGTGAATTCCAACTCAAATCGCCTCTTAAAAAAGCATTTCTTCCAGTGTCGTAAAGTGCGTTAGCCATATTCTTAATTCCTTACAAGTTAATTAATAATTAACTAACTTCGTCTTGAATTTCCTCTTCAATATCAGCTTTTACAACAACTACGGACTGAACTGAGTCATTATTGTCCAAGCTTACAAGAGGAACGCCCATGGTTGTTCTTCCCTTAGACTTGATATCAGCTACTCTGTTTCTAATCATCTTGCCCTTGGTAGTAAGCACAAGATAATCATCTTCATCAGTCACCGCTAAGCCTGAAACAATCAAGCCATTACGTGTTTTCTTGACATTATCGATAGTCCTCAAGCCCTTAACATATCTTCCACCTGCAGAGCGATACATAGAAGCATCTGTTTTCTTGCCATAACCTTGTTCTGTAATTACAAGAATAGATGGATTGTCTTCAGGGTTGAGTACTAATGTTGAAGCGATATAGTCTCCACGCTCAAGAATCATCGATCTGCAACCCTTTGAGTTTTTGCCAGTCTCTCTTACAATTTGTTCAGAGTAACGTGCAGCCATACCCTCAGCGGTAATGAACATGAGTTCTTGATTTCCAGTTGTAGACATTACAAAGGCCAACTCATCACCTTCATCCAAAGTAATTGCCTTAAGGCCTCTTTTGCGAAGGGAAGAATTATAATCACGGATTTCAGATCGCTTTATTAATCCATTCTTCGAGACCATAACAAAGAAGCCATCAATGTCAAGTGACTTTACAGTGATAGTCGATGCTACCTTTTCATCTGGATTCAGATTTAGCAAGTTAGCTAAATGCATACCCTTTGATGTTCTAGTTGCAAGAGGAATCTCATGTCCTTTTTTCTTCAACAAATTACCTTGATTTGTAAAGAACAAGAACAAGTCGTGAGTTGAACCTGAAAAGATATCAGAAGCTTCATCTTCTTCACGGCTCTTCACTCCAATAACACCTTTACCACCACGATTTTGGGCTTTAAAGGTTGTCAAAGGAACTCTCTTGATATAACCATCCTTGGTCAAAGACACAATGATTTGCTCTTCAGGAATAAGGTCTTCAATTGACATGGCTCCAACAGACTCAACTATTTCACAGCGTCTGTCATCACCAACTTTTTCGGCTAATTCAAGTTGCTCTTTGGAAATAAGCTTAAGCATTTTCTTATCTGATGCTAATTGCTCTGTAAGCCAAGCACTTCTTTTAGTCAACTTATCGAATTCGTCATTCATTGCACGAGTATCAAGTTTTGTAAGATTACCCAAAGTAATTTTCAAAACTGCATCTGCTTGCTCAGGTGATACGACAAATCCACCACTGATTAATCCTTGGAGTGCAATCTCCCTATTATCAGCTTCCCGAATAAGTTTGATAACCGCATCAATCTTAGAGGTAATTCCAATAAGACCCTCCAGAATATGAGTTCTTCGATTATTTTTAACAAGTTCTGCATTGAATTTTCTTGTAAGTACTTCTTTCCTATGATTTACAAAAACTTCTACAAGTTTAATCATAGGAACATTTTCAACAACCTTCTTGCCTTCCATCAATACAGTGGAATTGACAGAGAAGTTTGTGCGAAGTGAAGTGTGCTTGAGAATTAAATTAAGAACTACATTTGTGTTTGCATATTTACCAATCCAAACACGAATGTCCATTCCTCTTTTATTAGTAAGATTTTTAAGGTTTGTAATGCCTTCAATTTTCTTACTTTCAACAAGCTCTTTGATTTCTCTACAAAAACCTTCGGCACTACCACCATAAGGCAAAGCAGTAACCTTGATATATTGTTGATTATTCTTGTCTTGCTCAATTGAATAGTATCCTTCAATTTGAACAGTACCTCGTCCAGTTGTAAAGTAATTCTTAACACCTTCAGTGCCCAGAATCTTACATGGTAGAGGAAAGTCTGGTCCTGGAAGAATACTTAGCACTTCTTCTTCAGTTATATCTGGATTTTTGATATAAGCATCAATAAGATTTGCTACTTCTCGCAAATTATGAGGAGCCATGTTAGTAGCCCATCCAACTGCAATTCCAGAACAACCATTAATGATTAAGTTAGGAAGAAGTGAAGGTAGCACTGTTGGCTCCATTAACTCATCATTGTAGTTAGAAATATAATCTACTACTTGATCAGATAATTCAGAAACCATTTGATCGCCAAACGCAGAAAACTTAGCTTCTGTGTAACGCATTGCAGCAGGTTTATCTTCTGGTGCAGGTGATCCAAAGTTACCTTGAGGTGTAATCAAAGGATAGCGTAATGACCAATCCTGAGCCATACGGACAAGAGTTGGATAAACCACTGCTTCTCCGTGAGGATGGTAATTACCTGAAACGTCACCACAAATCTTTGCACACTTCTTAGTCTTGCCTGTAGAACGAAGACTAAGGTCGTTCATTGCAACTAGTGTTCTGCGTTGGGATGGCTTTAGGCCATCCCTTGCATCTGGAAGTGCACGGTCCTCCATAACTGCAAATGCATAATTAGTGAACCTCTCATCGATAAGCTCGATAAATTCTTTTTGGATTACATAGTCATCAGCAATTACTAATGCTTCTGTTTCCATATTCTTTGGTTTTCTAGCCATTGTTTAACTCCAATACACGTTGCGCAGACTTGTTGATAATATGCTCTTTACGAGGAGCAACATTACTTCCCATCAAAACTGATAAGATTCTTGACGCTTCATCCAAATCATCAATATTTACTTTAATGATTTGACGTTTGCCAATTTCCATGGTCGTAGTGCCCAATTCATCAGCATCCATTTCGCCAAGACCTTTAAATCTTGTCACTTCAATTTTATCACCATACTTCTTTCGGTACCCCTCAAGTTCAGCATCTGTGTGAATATAAAACTTCTGGTTCTTCACATTTACTCTGTATAGTGGTGGTTTAGCAATATACAAGTGCCCTTCTGTAATCAAAGGACGCATAAAACGGTAGAAGAAAGTCATCAAAAGCGCAGCAATATGTGCTCCATCGTCATCTGCGTCAGTCATGATGATAATTTTTCCATATCTTAGATCTGCGATATTAAAATCATCACGAATACCAGTGCCAAGGGCGGAAATAATTGCAGCTACTTCTTCGTTTTGCATTAACTTTGCATAATCATTTTTCTCTGGGTTAATGATCTTTCCACGAATAGGCATAACTGCTTGGTATTCTGGCTCACGACCACCTTTGCATGATCCAGCAGCAGAGTCACCTTCAACAATATAAAGCTCAGTAGTGGTAGCGTCTTCTGAATTGCAATCAGCCAGCTTTCCTGGCAGTGATCCAGATCGTCCAAGGAAGCCTTGTCTCTTGATAGACTCCGATGCTCTCTTTGCTGCTGCTCTTGCTTTTGCAGCCCTTAAAGCTCTTTCTGCAATTGATTTAACAATTGTAGGATTCTTTTCAAAATATTCAGTAATAGCTTCAGAGAATAATCTATTTACTACACCTTCAACTTCCTGAGAACCAAGCTTACCTTTAGTTTGACCTTCAAATTGTGGTTGTGGAAGTCTTACAGAAATAATTGCAACAATGCCTTCACGGATATCTTCACCAGTAAGGTTTGGCTCTTTTTCTTTTAATACACCAGATGAACGAGCAAATTGATTTACTACTCTGGTAATTGAAGTCTTAAATCCTGACAAGTGAGTTCCACCATCTGCAGTATTGATGTTGTTTGCATAAGTGTAAATGGACTCGTCATCTTCTTCGGCATATTGAAAGGCTACTTGAACATTAACCTTTCCACTTTTGTTGTCAAAGAAAAATGGTTTACTTGGGAAAATGCCTGTTTTGGTTGATGCTAAATAACTGACATAATCAGCAATTCCACCTTCAAAATAAAACTCTTCTTTATTGCCTGTATATTTGTTATCATAAACAATCTTCAAGCCACCATTTAGATAAGCAGTTTCACGTAGACGGCGCAGCAATATCGCTTCATCAAAGTGAATATTGTCATTGCTTCTTTTATGCCAAATCCTATAAATAATATCTAAGGATTGTTCACTAATTTTAGTTGACTTAAAAATATCAAAAAAGACAGAGCCATTTACTTCGCCATTAATTAAAGCTTTACGCCACTTACCAGAACATTCGGCAAATACTTCATCAACTTCAAAATCATCAATCAAATGCTCACGGAAAGCATCCTCTACTGCAAACTGACCAAAGATGTTAAAGTCAGGAGTAAATACTATTTTAGTTCCAGTGCTTGTTGAAGTCCCAATTTCCTTAACAGGCTCAACTGGGATTCCTCTTTTAAAGTTTAATTGATATAGTTTTTTATCTCTGCTAACTTCTGCAGTAAGGTTTAAAGAAAGAAAGTTTACACAGGAAGCGCCAACACCATGTAACCCACCTGCAGCTTCATAACCAGATCCGTCATCGCCAAACTTACCACCAGCGTGAAGTTCGGTAAGGACAATTTCAAGAGTGCTTCTTTTCTTAGGGTCTTCTTGTTTTACTGCTGTTGGAATCCCACGACCATTATCAATGATTGTTAATGTTTTGTTGTCTGCGGATACAATAACATTAATCTTTGAACAATGTCCAGCCATGTTTTCATCTACTGAATTGTCTAAGATTTCCCAAACAAGGTGATGAAGACCCTTTTTACCAGTATCCCCAATATACATAGCAGGGCGTGTTCGCACTGCTTCTTGACTTTCCAAAATCTGGATTGAGTCTTCGTTGTATTGATTTGCCATTTTAACTTCCTAATCAGGCATTAAAAAATGCTGTGATAATTTATCTTACCACAGCATTATACCGATTTTGGCTTAAAAAAACAAAGATTTTAGATTTTAGTTAGCTTTGAGGATATTGTGTCTGCCAAGCGGTAAAATCCAATTAAATCGAGTTTTCTGGCAATTTTTACAATATCTCTATTTCTGTGAGCCATTGGCATTCCGCCTCCGGCTGCAGCACCTTGAGCTTTAAGTTCGTTCTTAACTGCGCTTGATGCAATTCCTCTAATTTGATTTACCATTTTGTCTAAAGAAGTTATATCAGCAATTGACATTCCAGCTGGTAATCTTTCCCATCTTTTTTCTTCTGTTCTTTCTTGTTCAGCTTCTTCTTCTTCTTTAGAGACATCTTTTCTCTTAATTCTTTTGCCTGTACGACCTACTACAACATCAACACCTTGTTCATCCCCACCATAAAGCGTCCATACTGAAAGTGCAGTGTCTTCGACATCGTCTCCTAATTGAGTTAACAAAAGAGAATTAATATCCACGTCATAAAGAATCTTTCCAAGCTTGTCTAATGGTGAACCAATTTCTTCACGAGTGACACCAGTTGCACCAGGCATGGCGGTTGGTAGTGTTGGAGGTCCACCCATTCCGCCCATCATGGGATCCATACCTGGCATTCCGCCACCCATACCACCCATGCCACCCATAGGGTCCATTGGAGGCGCTGCACCAGCTGCTGCTGCAGGATCAGCTGGTGGCATTTGAGCAATCTTTAATCTTTTCATTATCTAGTATTGTTTGATTGAAAATCTGTTCTATGTTTTGGTTCTTCAGTAAATGCATCTGGTTCTTGATTGTCGCCATTCTTGAAATCAAACAAATCTCCATCTTGATCATCTTCTTTTAATAAGTCTGGATTAAGAACTTTGTTTGTACCCCTATTAGTAATTGATGTTTTGCTTGCTTGCCTTAGAATCTGGTTGGTAGATAACCCATGAGCATCTACAAATGGAAGATCATAATTTTCATCCCATTTAGAAACAGATCCCATAGCTTGTAAAATAGCTTCAGTCATTTGAGCTTCAACCAATCTTGGATTATTTCTTTTCGCAATTCTTCTAGAAGAGATTTTGCTATATATTGATGAAGCCTCAGCAATGATTCTAGCTTGTTCGTCTGTTGAATGAGCGTTCGGAGCAATTTCCTCTAAGAGTGAATGAAATTCTGATTCGATATTATGCATTTTAAGTTCTCACATGATAATCAAGATATAATTTTAATTACAGTGTATTTATGTTATAACCTTCTATTAATCTTTTGCTATATCATATTCTACATTTATTTTTTGATTTCTTACTTTTCCATTGCTAAGTGCTAGCATGGTTCCGGTAATATCTGGTACGTATACTGCAATTGCAAAATCACCACTTTGTGAATAACCATAAGCATTTATTTTAGCACTTTGCATATCAACAGCATTGTCTTTGGAGTCAGGTAAATCTGTCCACAAATCTGGGTTAGAAGTAATAGCTGATGTGATAGAATATTCAGTCCAAGACATATTACTTGTTCCAATTGTGTAAGGATATGTACTTGATGTACTAGGAATATCTGACAAACCAATTACAAATACTTTATCCCCATTTGCAGTACCGCTTTCTACATAAACACTTATTTGAGGAACAAGTTGATAATCTGAAGATAAGTCAGAAGATCTTAGCCAAGTGTTTGTTTGCTTATTGAAAAGATAATATATCCCATTAAGCGAATTTGTAGATTGGTTTTTAACTAATATTCTGTCATTTTCCTGCAAAATGTACCCGTCAATTGTAGTAGGAGGGCTATTTAAATTTGCAATATTAGTTGTTGTTGCACATTTACAATTAGCTTTTTTCAAAGTTTCATATTGTCTTAAGAAATATAAATTAGAAGAACCTAATGTGACTGGAGAACTGAACCATATTCCATACTTTGCAGATTGAGAAACTCCGCTATCATAAGTTGAAACATTTACATTTAAGGTATCAACAATTTGGCTGGTCGTGCTTAAAGATGGATGTCTTTCCAAAAGCATGATTTTTGAAGCTTCTGTTATATACAAACCGTTTTCTTTAGGGTCTGTTTGATCTTTCAAGATTAATTTTAAACCAGAAGTAAGTGTAGAAATAGTTGGATCAAAGTAACTTGGGTTATCATTTAAATCTGAAAGCAAATCTATGTCATTATTAGAAATATAATTTGATTGTGCTAAATTTGTGATTGAAGAAACGGTCATAAAATTAACTGTACCAACACCAACGGTTGTAACACTTGGATCAAAATATGTTTCGTATTGGGTGCTTGAACCTGTCCCTGTATTTTGGAATATCCTAAATGACCTAATAGAAAATTCTGTAGACCCGGTTCCAGTAACAACTCTTTCTAGAGAAGCTGAGAATTGTTTAGAAAATCTTGATAGATATCTTAAAGTATTGCCTACACCAGCTTGATAATCATTTTGGCTTAACATCAAAACTCTATCTTGGTCTGCTACTGTATAGCCATCAATGACATCAGGGATAGATGTTGATGTAGTAACATTGGCATAGCTTGTAGTGGTAGCTACTGCAGCATTATATCTATTTACTGTTTGAATTGCATTGAATATTAAGTTAGTACCGCCTGCCCCACCAAATGCCCAAACAGAGTAATTTTTATCTTGAGGCAGGATAAGCTCGTAAACTTTATCAACGTTTACTCCGCCTTTTGTGTATTTTACATTTACAGTACCAAAAGGAATTAATTTTCCAGCATCGTCCATATCAGAAGCTCTGGACATTTCCCAATAGTTTATATTGCTTACTTTGTATATTCCGTTTTGATTTTTATCAGTTTGATCTTTAAGTAAAACAGTAGAATTATTATTTAGTGTTACTCCATTGAATGAAGCTGAAATTGCAGTATTTAAGTTAGAGTTATTTGTTGATGCTACACCAGCATTGCTGTATTTAGTAAGGCTAGATTGAAGAATAAATCTCCTAGTATCAGTCGTTCGATCTGTAGCTTCAGGGTCATAATAAAGAACATAAGTTGTAGCTGTTCCTACTGATACACGCTTCGGCACCATAGGATTAGGGAAGCTTGCATGATAAGCTAATGTTACTTTTGAGCTGTATGTTGATTTAAATTTGAGTACATATTGATCTTTTTTACCGTAAGTATCTCTTGTAATTGTAGTTGTAGAATTTGTTTTATAGCTCGATTGCTCAGAAGTAATTAATGAGCCAGATCTATTATTTAAAACAAGAATTACATCTTCTTGAGCACTACCATAATCATTTGTGAGTGTATCAATATAAGGTGTGCCTAATGGAGAGTTTTGATAATACCATTGTGTACTTCCGCTGCCAGTTTCTAACGACCAAGGCCCAACATAAAAATCTGAAGTCGTAGATGGTGGGTCATTAGGGTAAAAATCACCTAGTCCATCTGCAGTGTAACCAATTGATGCTGATGAATCTTGGCTTAGTCGTCTGTTAAATAAATAGGTTGTACCAGTGCCATATAAAGTATCGCTACTAATAATAAATGTTGCTGTTGATTTGCCAGTTACTGAAGTTCCAGCAACATACTTATAAAAATTAGTTAATTCTCTGTTTTCATTATTATCATAATACTTTTGTTGCCAATATCTTTCTTCAACATCATAAGATGAAAGATTTGAATTACTTCTACCTATTGATGAAGTAAGATTTGCTTTATCATTGGTTATTTTTTCAATAGCAAAATTATTGTTTAACAGTCTGGAAGAAAAGATTGTAGATTGTTTAAGTCTAACTTTAACTGATGAACCAATTGTAATTCCAAATCCAGCCTCTACTCTAACAATTCCTGATGTAGCTCCTATTGAAGTGGTTCCAGAAGTGTAAGGGACGTAAACGTTGTCAGCACCTTGGTAGAAAACTTCAAAATAAGAGTATGTACTTGGATGCCATGTAAAGTTTGTGTCTTTTGCAGATTTTAAACTAAATGTAATTATGCCAGCTGAACTTGTTCCAATACCATTATTTGTCAAGTCTTTGAAATAATCTAAGTGACCATTTTGTTTGTTATATATAACTTTTCTGAATTGATAGTTTCCAGATGAAATATCTATGCATTGATAAATACCATTTACTTCATATGCGTCATATTTGTAATTTAAAACACCTTGGCCTAAGTAGTTATAGTCTTTAAAATTAAATAGAACTCTATCGCCAAGAGTCAAACCAGGCCAAACTCTATTTGCATAAGTGATATTTAATGGAATTATTAGCACAGTTCCAAATGTTGGATTTGAAGTATCAAAAACAATAGGATTATCTAATCTAGACAGTAACAATTCATCAGTTACTATATACGATACAGGTGCTACCTTTGGAAATAAGTGCATATTGTCATATGCATATGAGAGATTAATATTCGATCCTAAAATGAAATTTTCAGAACCACCATCACCAGTGTATACTCCACTCTTTACTTTAAGTGAACCTTGCATATAAACAGTTTTTTTAGTTAAAGATATTGTTCCGGCTACGCCACCGACATATCCATCAGATACTCTTACAATAGCTGGCCTTTCATATGGGGTAGCTATAGTTTTAGCTGAACCACTAAAAGCAGATGAGTAGAAAAAGTCAGGATGTTTTTCAAAGTAAACAGTTCCACCTGAGCTTACTCTAGCCTTATAAATACCATTGTTAGGAGAAGCAAAGTTTGTTGTAGAACCAAAGTCTGCAGAAGTATTTGTAGGATAAAGATCATTACATATAACTAAAACATTTTCACCGTCAATGAATGTTGATGCAGCTCCACCAACATAAGCATATACTCTGTATCCAGTTGAACCTGTAGCTACTGTGCTTGGTGGAGTTGTCGTGCATGCAAGAGCAGCTCTTACATACATTTTCTGATAGTCCATTTCATTCCATTCAAGATCATAATTTTCTAGTTGATAACTTGAGAATGTTAGTAAAAAATCTTGCTGTGTGTTGACTTGTGGAACATAAATATTTCCTCTAGTAGATTCTTCAAAACTGTTTACATAATATATTGAATTATCTTGACCTAGAAAATATTGTTTTCTGCCAATAATTTGATTAGTACCAGCCACACTATTTTTACTTATATTGTCCCACCAAGTAGAAAATGCTTCATCAAAATTCCATTTGTATTTATCTACTTCGGTTACAGTGGCAGAATAAATACCATTCTTTGTATTATTGGAGTTGTTAATATTTACAACAACTCTATTTCCTGTAGATATTGATGTTCCAAAGTCCGTAGGTGAAACGTAGTATGTGGAAAGTTTATCTGTAGTAACAATAGCAGTAGCAGTGGTAAATCCAGTTGAGCCATATGTCGTGCTGTAATCAACAAACTTAACTTGATTTGATCCAGGGAAAGTACCGTCTGAAGCAGTGGTATAAAGAAGGTAGGTTTTTCCAGAGCCAACAGTGCCACCAGACACATATATTAATCCACCATTTTGGATTCTATAGCTATCCGTAAATGCTAAACCACTAAATGCATCTGCAGTTAAAGATGACACCTCCCAAATGCCATTTTTATAGGCATCTGATTGGTTTGTAATCAATACTCTTTCTCCGTTAGAAAGAGCTCCTCTATCTGTATTAGCTTCATTTAAATAAGTAACTCCATAGCCACCACTAATTTGAGCAAGGATTGAATTACCTACATTTGCATATTTATGAGGAATTACACGATCAGATACAGCAATTCCGGAACTGTTTAATACAAATGATGAAGCTAATTGATCTTCTTTATTGAGGAAGAAATGCTGTCCCCCATATGAATTGGTAGAAAGTAGAGTTTTTATTGATAAGGCTGAAATACCTGATCCAGCATCATAAGGTGAAAGTCTAGTAATAGTTACTGCAGTCCCAACATTAGATACATAGTAAATGCCACTTTGATTTGATTTACCAACTCTTAAATCCTTGACTAATAATTCATCATTTAAATTAAGAATATAACTTGTTCCGCCAATTGCAGAAAGGGTAGTGCCGATACCGCTGAAAGTACCAATACCAGCTCCATCAAAAGTAACACTGGCTGTATTTGATGCAGTAAGTTCTAAATATGCATCTACAGTTATATTTGTATTATGATATGTTGCTTCAGACCAATTTAAATCTTTGTAATTATTTGTAGTGGCATTGTCTGGGTAATATCTATAAACTTTACCACCCTGATTAGTTCCATTTAAAATTGTAATTTCAATTGGACGGCCTTGAGAAATAAGTTGAGTTATGCCAATAGAAGCACTTGCCCAATATCTGTCTAATATATTTGTGCTGGATCTAGGATCTAATAAAGAGTTTTGATTTGTAATATATTTAGAAGCAACTTTGTATAAACCATTTTCTCTTCTATCTGTTTGGCTTCTAACTATAATTCTGTCATTAACATTAAGATTAGAAGAAGCGGTAGACCCTAAAAATTGAGTTGAAGTGACTGTAAGCGTTTTGGCCGCTCCTGCTCCTGTAGATGAGTGATTTACAGATGTTGCATATTTGGCACTAGTAACAATATCAGTGATATTTCTTTCGATCCATTTAACAGTATCGGATCCAGGAGAGACTATACTTAATGGATCTTTCTGTGTGTAGGATAAATAATAAGTAGTTCCAAAACCAGCATCTACACTTGCGCCCATACCAGATCTAAAAGTTACACTAGAGTCTCTCTGTGCTGCCAAATAAGATGTAGCTTGCTCTGATGAAACTATATAAATACCATTCTGAGTTTTACCAGTACCCTCTTGATTTTTTACCAAAACAACATCGTTAGGTAGAGGGTCGTAAACTCCTATCTTTCCAATAATTCTAAGTTTCCCAGAGCCATTAAGAGAAAGAGGTCCGTTTGTTGATGCTTTTGCTTCAGGTAATGTTGAAATATTTAATTGATCTAAAAGAAGATATTTGTATTTAAAACCATAATCTCTAACTAAATCTAAACCTTCATGCTTCTTTACAGTGTTATATACATCAGCAGCATAAGTGTCAAGCCAGAGTTTAACATTTTCTACACTAGTGTTTAACCATTTTAAACGATAATATTTAACACCCCATCTACCTTGCCTAATTGTAGAGCCAGCTCCAGCCCCACCTAAGTTAACTACAGGTAATTGAGGTGTGAATTCATTTATTGATCCACTATTGTAATCTAATTCGTGCCAAACTAAAGCATGAGACATTTTTTATTTTTATCCGAATAATTAGTTTTTATACATTCAGCTTTTTTATTTTTTGCGCTGAATTGTATTATCTTCTCTGAGCCTCTGGTCTGTTGAAGATTTGACTTGCAATAGCAGCCAATTCTGATCTTTCAACCTTGCTCAATGTGACTGCTGAAACTAGATTACTTCCCTTACCGCCTTGAATTGCATGTGAAAGCCCATTAGACTTTGCATCAAGATAGGAATTCTCTACCTGTGAAAGATCTCCAAGTAAAACAATTTTAGAGTTCTTACCACAACGTTCAACAACCATTCTTGCTTCTCTTGGTGTGATGTTTTGGCATTCATCCATAATTACAATGGATTTAGGAATTGATCTACCTTGAATAAAAGCCATAGCTTCAACTTCAATAATTCCATCACGAACCATTTCTTCAAACATACTGTTTCCAGAAAGAGTTCTTGATCCACATAATTGTTCAATATTATCTCTCATAGGGCCAAGCCAAGCAGAGATTTTTTCGAACTTATCACCAGGAAGCGCACCAATATCTTTACCACCCACAGGAATGAGAGGTTTCATGACTATAATTTTGTCAAAGATTCCTTGATTTACCTGTTCTAAAGCTACTGCGAGTGTTAAAAGTGTCTTTCCAGTACCAGCAGGACCACATAAAGTTACCAATTGTGATTCTGGATCTGATAATGCAGTTAAAGCGCACTTTTGCTCTAAGTTTTTAGAAGTAATACCCATAAAGGTAGGTTTGACATCATTTTTACCATTTGACTTATCCTTTAAGACATGTAAAACACCTCTTTTGTGATAAGTTGGACATTTATTATCTCCATATTCAAAAATAATAAATTCATTTGGAAAAGCATCTTTTAATTTACTTGAAATATCAGTTGATAAAGAAGAAATTTCAACTTCAAAATCTGCCCACAATTTCGTCCAGTCTTCAGGGTTTACTACAGGTACATATCTAAGACCAGTAAAACCATCTGTTTGAATCAAATCAGAACGATAGTTTTCTGCTTCGCAACCCCATGTAATTGCTCTAATTCTAAGTCCAGTGTCTTTTGTTACAATAGATACTTTTTTTCTTGGATTTGAAGCTTTTAATGCTAAGCAGCATTCAATTATTGCATTGTCACTGTGGACTTTAACAATATTTGGTCTTTCATTTTTAAGTAAAGGTGACTCTGTGTTATAAACAAACAATCTCCCGTTGTTTTCATTAATCTTGACACCCTTCAATAAATCTTGAAGAGTAAAGTTTTCTAATTGTCTAAAGACTTCTCTCGCACTCCACGCTACATTGTCTTTTCTGGTTTTGATGTCATCAAGATCATCAATCACAGCAAGGGGAATGTAGATGTCATTCTCAGCGAATTTGTAGATTGCAAAAGGATCGTGCAAAAGGACACATGTGTCAATAATGTAAAGATGTTTTGCCAAGGTAGATCCTCCATTTTTTTGATGAATGCTAAATTGCATCCGCTTTATTTTTCTCTTAATAGCTTGATAGAACCTGTTAAACTGGCAACTCTGGTTTGTCATTTTCCTTAGAATTATTTGACTTTTCACCCAACTTTTCTAGGAAGTCAGCAGCTGATTCATCTGCTTCAGTAACAAATGTTTTCATTCCTAAAATAAATTTCAATTGTTCATCATCGAACTTTTTCATTTGATCTTTATCCATCCAAGTGTTTTCAGTTTTAGATGTATGAGTTTGATTAGAACCATTGAGCCTAAAATCATCTAAATCTATTTTAAATTGTTCAGATTTTAAATATTCTTTAGCTTCATCCAAAGATGTTGTTTCAAGAAAATGGTGGTCATTATATTCAACACTTTTAATAACCCCATTTTTAAGAATGTTTCCAAATGGACTTACTATTTTGGAATTGTCTCTAATATATCTGACCCCAACTTTAGGAATACAAACATATATTTTAAATGGCAATGCCTCTATAACATCATTTCCAGATGTAAGTCTTAGCACTTCTGACTCATCATTAACTATAGATATAACAACTTTGATAATTTTTTGATTTTGTTTATGATTATTGAGAACAAAATCCCATTCGTAATTATGTTCGTTGTTGTCAGGGATAAATGCTGGAATCAAATCAAGTTCAGCTTTTCTTTCGCATAAACTTAAGAATAGTGAATATCCAACTGTATCTTCAGTAGTGCCTTTCCTATATGTTCCAATTTTAGTCCAGTCAACTTCAAAACCCGAATTACTTTCAGTGTTTTGGATAACTTGTGTAAACTCACCTTGATCATAAATATTTCTTAAAATAGGATCTTCGATGATTCTTCTGGCACGAACAATATCTAGAAAAGCTTCTTTTGACCCTCCAAAATCAGGATGACAAACTCTAGCCATTTTTCTAAAAGATTGATCTAGTTTATTTGTCAATTCAATTTTACTTTTACGATCACTACCAAAAGGTAAATCATTTTTGCTTAGATTTAAAATTGCATAATAATCTTTAGAAAAATCAATTATTTTCTTGGGATCAAAAACATCACTCATATGTATATTATAAAGGTAAACAAAAGAAGATTTTTCAATAAAATAACCATGTGGTACAAAACAGCATTACAATATAATTTATTTGGCACTCTCAACAAGGGCAATAAAAAATCTAGAACAAGATTTTTTGCTGATGATGAGGATGAAAATGCTGAAGTAAATCAACAACCTAATTTAGACGAACCCAATTTAGATGAGCCTAATTTAGAAGAACCCGAAAATCAGGAGCCAGTTCTTACTCCTGTTCCAGTTCAAATTGATCCGGTTGTCAATACGCCTGTTGGAGTTGAAAACAAGACACCATTACCAATCAACTTGCCCCCAGGATTTATTGCTCCACCAGTACACGAGTTTTGTCACTGTGAGATAATTACATTGCCTGGTGGAAGACAAGTTTGGAGATTAGGCAATGGTGAAAATCATTGTGAGCAGTGTAGGGCAAATATGCAAATATTTAACCAAGCTAATCAACAGGCATACGGAACTTAGGCAATAATTTTTATTTCATAACCATCTAAATCTATATCAATTTTTTTATTTAGATAGTTTTTATTTAATTGCATAAGCTTGTTAAAAGAAGATAATATTCTTGATTTTAGATGGATATTCAAATCTGATCTTCTAACTTCTTTTGATAAGTTTCTCTTTATTGTATGCCAGTTTACTTCTGAAGAAATTAAATTAGAAATACATTTATCTTCTAATATTAATAATTTTTTGTAATTTTCTATAATTTCATCAGGACTCATACATTTAAATCCATATATCATAAAATGTTTGATAGCATTATAATTCTTTACATATTTAGATGATAAATCTTTAATTGTTTCTATATCCATCAAGTGATCAGTTATTCCAAATATTTGATTAATTTCACCTGATGAACTTACTTTATATAAACTAATAATTTTTTTATTTGAGATGCAACATACAATTGGTTGCCCTGAAGTTAAATTAAAGTCGCAAAGTACGCTAAGGTTTTCAATTTCATTTAAACCCAAAAGATTATATTCAGATTTTTCAGACAAAGTTTTCCTAATAAATGTTAAGTAGGATTGGATCATGTTAGTTCTTTTTTAATTATCAGAGAGTGAATTAGCTTTTCATCTTCAGAAAACAATTTATAAACTTCACTTGTTCCCCAGAAGCCTTGCCACAAATGATTTAATTTTTCAAGTAATGCTAATTCAGTAATGCTCTGCCACGAAAAGTTTTTAGAGCTTTTTTCGTATTTAGAATATTTATCAACAAATATTTTCTTTTTTGATTCTCTTTCGAATAATACTTTTTGTAAATTGCTTTCTATAACAATATTATTCTCTGACATAAAATTAATAATATTGTCATTTTTAAATGCTGTAACTCTTGTCAAGTCATAGTAAACAACTCCTTCGCCGTAACTGAAGCTAATAGTGTCTTCAATTAAGCTTAGGAGTTGTTTTCTTTTATTTATAGGAATGATTTTTAAATCGAAAGGATTAATGTTTAATTTCTTTATATTTAATTTATTTTTTAAAATTAAATCATTTTCTGAAACAAAAAATAATTTATTGACAAAATCTTCTGAGGTAGATTGTCTTGTGAAATATATATTTGGTATATTTTCATAGCCTTTCAAAAATGAATGAAGGCTTAAAAGGATTTCTAGATTGAGGAAATTGCTATTAGAATGATTATGAAGTTTTTGTTGTAATAAAAGCTCAATTTTTTCTAGCATTCTTTTTGCTAAATAAATCATGAACCATTTTTTTAATAAACGGTCCAAGATGTTCCCCTTTTGTTTGAAGTCTTACGTTGGCAATATTCCCATACTTTTCTTCGAGTTCTTTAAAAAGTCTCCTCACCTTACTTTCTAATTCTCTTGCTGAAGGATTGTAATTTAGTTGTTTTGCCGATAAGTCCCTTAATTCTTCTGTGGCAAGGTAAGCAATCATCTTACTTTCATAAGATGGATTTGTTTTATCGTATCCGTTGTTTTTGCTTAACCTATACCACATAATTATTTACCGATTACGTCAATTGATACAAACTTTTGATTCAATGCAAACGCTACATTTTGAGATGGAACATTGAATAGACAGATTGTGTTTCTTTCATCCTTATAAATAATATGAAAGTCCTTACCCACAGTTAAATATCCTTCAATAGGTCCAATACACTTACCCGGATTATAGGTGGTAATTACCCATTGCCCGAGCCCCCTGTTTAGAGTGTTATCTTGTAGTGCCATATTTTACCTCACAACTAAAACTACATATTATTTACTTTGATCTACATGCTTAATCCTCCTATAAAGGACCAATTCTTACCTATAATAAATATTAAATGTAATGGAGAATATTATGGGTAAAAGTTTTAATTTAAATAGTTTCAGATTTGCGCAAATGAAAATTGACGAAGAAACTGGTGAAATTCTTGAAGAAGAGGCACCAAAAGATTTTCAGCAATCGTTTGCTCATGATAGATATAGAATTGATTTAGGCAATCCAGAAGATATTGCTTATTTAAGATCAATTGGATCTCCCTTACCTGACATGATTGAAGGTTATATGGCAAGACCAGATACTGATAAAAAACCTTTTGAAATGAAGTTTGGTATGAAAACTTTAATTATTCCTAACAAATTAGGATTATATTATTTTATTTCTAGTAATAAATTAGCCAAGTTTGCATTTTTAACTCCAGAGCAAGTACAAGCAAATGAAGCAAGAGCAAGGCAATTCTTCCAAAAAGCAACATTATCACACACACCAAGACCAAGATCTGCCACTGTCGAATTAACTTATTCATCAGAGTCAGGTTCTGGTAAAGGCGCTAATCAAGTTAGAAGAGTTGCCATCATTCCTAAACTTGAACAATTACTTAAAGATCCTAAAATGATCGATTATGATCCATTATTAACAACAAAAGAATCACATCAAATTGGATTTAATATTGATATATTAAGAGCAATATTTGACGAAAGTTTTTTTAAACAAGCTTTAGCTGATGAAATTATTAGTAAGAAAGATGTTCCAATGATTAAGGGTAAGCAGAAATTACTCAGAGATTTTAGGACTGCAAATAAAACAAGACCTGAAACCCTACCCTCTATGCAACAAATGATAGCTATGATTATAAAAGGCACTGAAAGAAAGTTTGAATTCGATAAAATTCACACTATTTCAATGGACAAAAAAGGTGGCAATTGGTATCCAGGAGACATTGCTTCTTTGATTAAAAAAGCCATAAGTTAGGTGTATAATCCTCTTAAGGACAACCTATTTTATGATTAAGAATGGTGTATTAATTCAGCAGGACAATAAGTGTTTTCTGTGTGGCAAGAAGGGTTTTAAAGAAATCAAAGATGATGTTAATGTTCTTGATTTGCCACTCAAAAAAATAGTCTTGTGCGACGAACATTATAGAATATTTCATGTTGGTAATATTCTAGGTCAATTTCAGCTAAGTAATATCCTGCTATCGTTCATTCTCAATTTGGATGATGAAGTTACAGGAGAAGAACTAAGAGAAAAGCTCTTTGAAATGGTTCCTGGAGCTAAACTTCAATTTCAAAGAGTTTCCCCAGCAGAAAGCGCTCAAAGTAAAAGACTAACACCACGAGACTTTTTCAATAATCTTTCTAAAACTGTTGTAGGCCAAGAAGAAGCTAAAAGACGTATTTCAATTACCGTTTTTGAGCACCTTAGGAATATTAAATTAGAAAAATCAACTGAAAAATATAATATTCTTCTTTTGGGACCTTCTGGAAGTGGCAAAACCTTAATCATTAATTCTGTTGCAAAACAATTAAATGTTCCTTTTGCTGCCGGTGATGCTACTGGTTATTCACCTACTGGATTCCAAGGTGCTGATGTTGACGCAGTTATTCATGATCTATTTACTAAGTCTGGCGGTGATATTGATTTAATTGAGCAAGGCGTAGTTTTTATAGATGAAATTGATAAGCTCGCATCATATCATTCACAAGGAACTAGAACTGAAGCTTTACACACAGCTACTCAAAGTTCAATGCTTAAACTGATTGAAGGCAAATCAGTAAAGCTTCCTCAGTCTTTAACAGGCAGAGAAGGTCCACCATACACCGTTGACACAAACAAAATTCTATTTTGTTTTGGCGGTGCTTTTAATGGATTACATGAAATTGTTGGTAAAAAATTAGGCTATAAAGGTCCAAAGGTCTCTCTAAAGAAAGATGATGGAGAGGTTTTTGAAGAACAAATTAAATCTTTTGAAATATATCAACAAGCTTCCCATGAAATAATGGTGGAATCTTTAATTGAATATGGATTGAGCACAGAGTTGGTAGGAAGAATACAAACTATCGTTGCTTTGTCTCCATTAAAGTATGAAGAATTAAAAACTTGTTTGTTAGATTTACAAAGCTCACCAATTCTTAACCAAGCTTTACTTTTTTCTGAATCAGGCTATGAATTAATTTTCACTGATGAGTTTGTGGACGAGACAATCAAAAGAGTTATGAAGATGGGTACTGGAACAAGAGCTTTGGGCTCTATGGTGAAAAAAGCAGTATCTCAGGCAGCATTTGATTTATTAGGTAATTTTAATGAGTCTGATGATAAGGTGGTTATTGATTCTTGTTGTCTAGATTCTCCGTCAAAATATTTGCTTGATAAAGGAACTTGTAGTTCAGATTTGTAAAATTACACTAGTTACGAATCTGGAGAGAGAATTGAATAACGAGCATTTAAAATCAGTTATTGATACTGCTATAGCTTTTAATGATGAAGAAGTTATTGAACATTTAGCCCAAAGCAATCTTTTTAAAACTGCAGGCATTTTGGATACTCTACGCTCAATGGGTAGAGGCTTGCAGTTACAAACAAGAGGAATGGCAAATGAAAGTCAATTTTCTAGTAAATCAGATTTAACCAATTATCTATCATCATCTTCCAGCGCAAGAGATTCCACAGAATCTGCCATGGTATTAAACTGGTGGATTGATTCCCTAAAAACATTATCTGGTAATGCTCAAGTTGATTTACAGCCCTTCAAAGATCCATCTGATCCTGCAAAGGGTGTTGAAACTATAACAATTACATTCCCTAATTATGCTAAACAAAATCAAATAGTAGAATTATTTAATAATTTATCTAATGATGATGTAAAGAAAAAATATCCGTTCTTAGGTCAAGAATCCCTTTTGTTAGGAACAATGAATTCAATGCCTACTGGTCCATATGAAGGTGTTAAAAATTCTCCTGGCACATTTTTTACTGTTAATAAAACCCCTAATGGCCGGGATCTATTATTTCCATCAGGCTCCCCAGGTGGAACTTTAGGAACCACATTAGGAGATATTTTTGTAAAATTAAATGGGCCGGGTGGATTAATTCAAGAAATTGGTAATCTTTTATCTCAAGATACACTCTCACCAAAAGAATCTGAAGATGTTCATGTAAAAATATTTTCTAATTTAGATATAGGTTTTTTGGGATTGAGTACTTTTTTTACTTCACTGTAATAAAAATCTACATCTTGAGCAGTAACGTCAGGGCCATAGAAATTTACCGCAGAACCCATAATTAACCCCTTACTTTGGTCAAGATTAACTTTTTTATCATCTTCATTGTTGAAAATCACATCAAAAGCCTCTTTATTAAGTTTGGTATCTGTTTCATTTAATAATTTCTCCAAATAATCCAGAGAAAATTCAGGTCTATGTTTATCATTTGAGTAATGGTGGTGAATACCATTAGAGAACCAAATTCTTTTCATATAAACTTCAAAAGATTTCCAATTTTCAGATGACTTATCACCATCATAATTTTCATAAATATTTTCCAAAGCTGTTCTAATAGCTATATTATGTCTGTAGTTTTGATCATACATTATATCCCTTCCAGCCAGTCCTGCTTGAGTCAAGTAATAGACAAGTTTTTTTTGACTTAAACTTAATTCATCAAATCCTGGAATTTGATATCTTAAAATTTTAATATCTGAAAATTGTTCAGAAAAATAATTGAATTCAGTTTTATTTTCAATATTTTCTGTACAGGAGATTAAAAATAAAAACAAAAAGAAAAAAGAATATAAATAGGGCTTTTTCATAATTAAAATATTGATTACAATTTAACTTAAATTTTAATAAAAACCCCCACAACCATGGTGAGGTTTGGCTTGTGATCGCGAAAGGATTCGAACCTTTGACCGTCTGCTTAGAAGGCAGATGCTCTATCCAGCTG
>ERZ767114.32-NODE-32-length-129111-cov-8.659694_pt1 | contig 129111 bp, 89 predicted proteins | sample MGYA00374952_ERZ767114 | MGnify/ENA primary metagenome ERZ767114 (study PRJEB28939, sample SAMN06267156) | marine metagenome | isolation source: Columbia River Estuary | place: USA:Columbia River Estuary, USA | collected 2012-05-05 ... | reverse complement strand
TTTCGGCCCAGTTCTTCCTCAATGGTCGAATCAGAATCGATGTCTCTAATCTGCGTGAGGTACGCGATGCGAATGCCAGGAGCATAGTCGATATCACCGACGTCTTGCGATTGTTCACTGATCGTGTTGAGGAGGGTTGTTTTCCCTGCTCCATTGTGACCGACAATACCGATGCGGTCACCGTCTTGGACAAGGAGGTTAATGTCGACCAGTACATCAACTGGACCAAAACTTCGGTCGACCCCTTCGATGTTGATGAGTTGGCGTGCCATGTTCTCCCCGTTAATGCGCCTCTGTGCACCCCTCATAAACTGAATGGCGGGTCATTGGTTGTGGTATCCCTTGGTGTGGTTTATTCACCATCGCCACTTTGTCATGCCCATGAGGCGGAAACGATGGACGCCTGAACGCCAGCGAACGTTGCGAGAAGCGGATTGGATTGTGGGTTGGTTGCGTGAGAATGGGCCTGCATCAACTCGTGAAATTACTGAGGCGATGCAGCACAAAGGGCTCGAACTTCGTGCCCATGTTCTCAACAAGGCCTTGCGTAAATCGCCATTCATCATTCATTGTGGGTTCCAAAAGGTGGATGGTCATGATCTTAGCCAGTGGGATTTTGACCGTTCGTTAGGCGAAGGCGACGAAATTAATCGAACTGAGTAAAGGCTCCGGAACGACCCTTTCGTTGCTTGAGTGAATGCTTGTACTCATGATCAACGCGCTTCTGCTCTGCGAGTTGGTGACGCATGCGAGGTGAGGCCACAATGCACACGGCGATGCCTAACAGGACGCCAGCGGGGGCGCTCAAGTACAGGGGGATGCTCAGCATCACCCAGTTGAGTGTACCAACAAGGAGCCCAACACCTGCGCCGACACACATCGGTTTTTGCATCACTCGTGGAAGCAATGGAGGTGCCTTTCTTGGCTTTGAAAGATCGATGCTCAGACTCGAACGCTTGTCCTTTTCTGTAGCAATCATGCAACAAAGTTGACATGACAGGTTATAATATAATCGCCGGACAACCGGAATACGGGACAAATTGAGCCTCTCTAGCGCGAATGCGGCAGTTAAGCCTTCTTCGACAGAAGCGGCCTCAAATGGCCTTGATTGCTTCCTCGTGGAGGGTCAACAAGTTTCGTAGCTTGACCTTCATCGATGGGGTGAGCATGTCGTTGTCGGTCGTCCATTCAACTGCATCCAAGATGAGGGTTGCTGCGACTTCGTAACCCTTCCACACTGGTGATTTCATGTTGTTTGCCTTCAACTCGTTGAGCAACCATGCGTTGGTTTCTGGTCGTGCGCAGATGTCTGCATTTGAGCCAGATACATCGACGCCAGCGGATTTCAATGCAGGCTTGAGGTTCTCCATGTTCGGATGGACAACAAGGAAGGTCCGGAGCATGTTTCGTCCGTCAAGGACTGCTTGTTCAACAAATGGTGAGAGTTTGAGGTTCTCTTCAAGCGGTGCAGGTGATACGTACTTGCCATTTTCAAGCTTGAATTGACTCTTGACCCGTCCGGTGATTGAAAGGTAACCGTCCGAGGAGAGTTTTCCAAGATCCCCTGTTCGGAAGACGCCAGGTTCGATGATGACTTCCTTCGTAGCCTTCTCATTGTTCCAGTAGCCCATCATGACGTTTGGACCGTGAACGATGATTTCACCTTCTTCAGGTCGGGCTGGATCATCCCAAGCATCTGTGTCGATGGTAACGTTCACGCCATTGGCGACGAGGCCGACGCAGCGAAGTTTCGATGTGCCGGGTCCTGCCCATCCGTTAGCGGCGACAAGCGGTGAGGTCTCCGTGAGTCCGTAGCCTTCGTAGCAACTGAATCCAACCATTTGGATGAATTCTGCGACATCGGGTGAAAGTGCGGCCGCACCTGACATGCAGAAGCGGATGTTTCCACCAAATCGGGCTCGTACCTTGGACCAGATGAGTTTGTCGTAGAATTTGTCGAGGACGCCCTTGGCAGGGACTGCGTCACATTCAACGCCGGCCTTGTTAATGCGCTTTTGTGCGTGCTTGCGGGCCTTTCCAGAGAGGAATCGCTTCACTGGAGATGATGCAAACTGGCTGTTGACTCGGTCGTAGAATTTGTTCCAAACCCGAGGTACAGCAAGAAGGACTGCTGGCTTGATTTCGATGCATTCATCGGCGATTCGTGTCAGATCGGAAATGAGGTTGATGTGAACGCCACAACGAATCATCCAATGCAAATCGAAGGTGCTTCCGAAGGAGTGAGCCCATGGTAGGAATGCAGCGTTCTTGTCGCCAACATAGACCTTGAATGCGGATTGGACACACAGGATGTTGGAGAGTGTGTTCCAGTTGCTGAGCATGACACCCTTTGGGTTGCCTGTGGTTCCAGAGGTGTAGATGAGGGTGTTGAGGGCGAATGGGTCGTCAGCCACTTCAAAGGTGTTTTCTGACGAGCGTCCAAGTGCCACGAATTCAGTCCACTCATGGACGGGGATGCCTTCAGGTGGCAGTTGATTTGCTGGGTCTTCGCCCATCAATAGAATTCCAGCGCTTGGCCAAGCACTTGCTTCTTTAGGCATGTTTTCAACAAGCTTGTCGAGCACACCTGTGTTTGCAACTGCAAGAAGTGAGGGTGTTGAATCGTTGAGAATGTAAGCCCACTCAGCACCGTGTTGGTGGGTGTACATGGCAGTGTAAGCAGCGCCGATGGCGTTTGCTCCATAAGCAAGGGATGCCCATTCTACGCTGTTGTCAAGAATGAGTGCCACTCGGTCACCAGTTGATATGCCAAGATCTGCAAGTCGTTGCCCGACTGCAGTGGATAGGCTTCCAAATTCGTCGTAGGTGATGTGGGTGCGTGGCATGCCCTTTTCGGGGATGTATCCAAAGCATTGGTTGGAGCCAAATCGCCCTACGCTGGTCATCATCATTTGGTAAAGAGTGCGAGGATCCTCGCCTTCAGGTTGCTTCCATTGTCGGTCATTGGGCTGTCGAGCCCAGGCCATCTGCAGTTCTGCCATGCACAGCAAGTGTTCCATTAAGCACTTGAATGGTTCGCCGGTTTTCAATGAAGGTTCGCATCATTTCGCTCAAGACATGCTACGACATTGGCCCGCCAATCAGCGCTGTTGTTTTTGTTCGCTAAAGGGCTGGCTGGGCTTGGGTGCCAGCACGTGTCAATGATGATGGTTCGACCAGATGCTGTGATTCCTTCTCCTTTTTTTGGTGCATTGAATGCTTTTCGAGCCCGGTCCTCTGCATATTTTCCTATGCCAATAATATGGGTGATACCCATGATGTCAACCACCGCTTTCAAGTGGTCATCACAAGCATCAAGCACAGGCTCAATGATCGATTTTGGCACTTTGTTCGGGGTTATGTTTTGGCCTCGCTCTCCAAGCAAAAGCAATGGGCAATGATTGACAACAAAAATTCGTTCGAATGTAGCAGTTGCTGTGCCGTAGTGCTGTTCCATCAAATTCCATAAACGAGTTCCTGAAACTTCCTGTCGTTCGAGGGCCATGCCCTCAATCGGTCGCTTTGGGTGTGCATTGGATGGTGTCACAAGGTCACGAGGCTGGATTGCTAAGAACTGCTGTGCGACGTCAGTTGCTCCAAATGGGACGCCTGTTTGTGCCATCCCCCATGGCCCTGGATTCATGCCGAGCAGGAGAACATTTGCGCCAAGTCCGCCCCATTGTTCGAGGTATTGTACGTGGTGTGGCCAAGCATAGTCTAAGGGGTTCGTAGCATGAGCCACTTCGGAGTTCTTCTCTATTTGTTTGATGGCCAGATCACATCTTGCTGAGAGGGCTTGAGCGGCCACAATCAATGCTTCAACGGTGTCCATACAGTGCCCATGTTGGTGCATTACATGATTCTATTCGAACGCCGCTGAATCAGCATTGAATTTCTTTTTCCCCTGGAATTTGAATTGAAAAGGTCCTTCGAATCACTTTAATCGGCATGATGAGTGGTATTTAGGGCTGAACGACTCATCATGGGTTGCGAATTATGCGAACTGCATTACTGGGGGAAATACGCCGAATACGTTTCATTCCATTCAGTAGAGGATGCAGCAAACCATGATTCGGGTCCATCGAACGCTTCTTTTCCCTTCGATCGGCGCTTAGCACGCTGACTAATTAGTTTCCAAGCAGTTTTCTCACCAATCCCCGGAATTGCTTCGAGCTGTTTCTGGGAGACCGTAAGATGGTTGAAATTTGTTTCAACACCCGTGATCGATCGTGCCCCGTGACCAGTTACGATAATGTCAGAGGATGTTTCCAACGGAATGTGGTATTCGACGCCAACAAGGATTGGATATGCACCGATTTGGCGTCCAAATGTTATGCCCGCTTTCCCCCTGCATCGTTCCGCAGTGTGCGCTTCTTCCATGTGCGCTGGGAGCCTCGTCCGTCCGTCATGTGTCTCCCAATGCACATCGGATAATTTACTACCCAAGGGGAATAATTCATGCAAAAGGGGTCCATCGATGGTGTCTCGGACATTGGTTTTGAACGTGTTAAACGCCTTTTGTGGAATCTCCTGGAATCCCTCGCCTTCGACTTGCCGGATGTTGATCCTGCGCAAAAGCAGCCCCTCCCTACGGATTTCGTGCAATAAATCGAGGTTCATTTGGTAACTCGCATCAGTTTCTCCATTGAGTCCTGCAATGAAATTTAGTCCCGGCAGCAGCTTTGGTAACCCGCGTTCGCCTCGGGCTTTTCCATATTTGTTGATGAGTCGAATGGCCGTCTTCAGTTGAGCAGGGTCGCAATTCAGCCAATTTGCTACGTGGACTGATGGGTCTGCGGATTCGAGGCCAAAGGAGAGAACGGCACCGTCAGACAGCGTTTCGACAAGTGTTTTTGTGATCGCCTCGGATGGTTCGAGGTTTTCAGCGATGATCGATGGATTGCCGTTGTCCGTGTGAAGAATCCCAAGACGTTCGTCGTCACGCAACCCATGGAGGAGTCGAGCAATTGGTTCGGGGTTTGGAACTGGATACTCAAGTTCGCGAACACCATCTGCCATGTAGGTGTAGGTGTCTGTCATACCACCTAAGCGAACATGTTGCACGCCGGCATCATGTGCCAGTCGGACTTCTTCGATGATGTCCTCAGGTGTTCGCCAGATGGGAACCCCTTTCTTCGGTTCGATGCAGAATTTGCACCCTCGCTTGTATCGGACACAGCCTTGGTAGACTTCAACCTCATAGGTGAGGGGGCCTGGTTTCATTTCATCACCGAGGTCCGGGTGGCTTGTCACGGCTTTACTTCCTGCGCCTGCTTGGGCCCATTCAGTCCACTGTTCAGCAGACCTTCGTTGATGTGACCATGCGCCGGTCTTGAGGTATGCATGCAACGTTGCATCGGTGTCCTGTAGGGCGAGGAATAGGTTTGCTTGGAGCGGAGCCCAGCCCTGCTGACGCCAGCCACGGATGGCCCAACCACCAAACAAGGCGGGTGTGGAAGAAGGAAGGCTTCGTATGATTTCTCGAGTTTCTTTGAGGGAGATCGGCGTTCCTCGAAGGTAACGGCCCGGGACAACAGCACCGGCGATGCATGCGAGTCCCGCAATTTCGCTCAGGCGTTTTCGGACAGCATCTTCTCCAGTTTGTTTGAGGTACATGCGCCATGCGTCAATCGTCGTGTATTCATACGGGATTTTAGCTTGTTCAAGCACGCCACACAGATAGCGGATATGGAATCCAACGTACGGTGGCACTCCGAACGCAGCAGGCTCATCCTCGTAGCCATCGATGACAAGCCAAGCAGGCTCATGTTGCTCGACCATATTGACCGACCCATCTGAGGTGGACTTCAATCCTTCTTGGGGTGTCGGCGTCGGCGGCCCTTCTTGCCGTCCTCTTCCTCTTCCCGCATGGCTTGAAGTTCACGCGATGTTTTTCCACCGGACTGGTTCGGTTTTCCACCCTTGCCACCCTTCTTGCCGCCTTGCGACACATCGACCTTGATTTTGCGACCTAACAATTCTGTGCCGTTGAGTTTTTCGACGATTGCGTCGCCTTGATCTGTTTCCTTGACGAATGCGAAAGCGAATCCCTTGGGTTTGCCAGCGTTGTCGGTTGCCATCACCAATTCATTGACGGTTGCCACGCCATCAAAGAGGGCCTTGAGTTGGTCTTCAGTAGCCTTGAATGGAAGGTTGCCAACATAGAGTTTGAGTCCTTCTGGATCTTTGCGCTTTCCTCGCTTGCTCTTCTTGTCATCGCTATCGGCGTCACGAACGCCGATCTTTCGACCGTTGACCTTGTGGCCATCCAACTTGGCAATTGCTGCGTCGGCCTGGGCCTTCTCGCTGTAGGTGACGAATCCGAATCCACGGTTTACGCCGTTGTCATCAGTGAGGACGATGCAGTCGGTCATGTCACCGTGTTCGGCAAAGAGTGCTCTGAGTTCTTCGGTTCCAACTTCTCGTGGTAATCCACCGACAAACAATCGGCAGCCCGGTGCGTTTCGAGGTCGGCGGCCTTTGCCACCGGCTTCGCCTTCGAATCGGAAGTAGGTGCGCTCTCGTCCATCTTCTCGGACGTCGGCTGCGATGAATGTTGCTCGGCCGGCTGGTCCTTTGCCGAACATTGCTTCTGCGGCTGCACCCCAACGCTTTCCAGCGTTGTTGAGGGCGCTTGCGCCTTGTTCAACTTCTGCCCATCCAGCACCGTAGTTATCTGCAAGGGCGCGGTATGATTGGAATCCACATGATGGGCATTGAACGTTCCAATCACCATCGAGGTGTGGAAGCAAGGTGTCACCACAAGGCGGGCAGATGGCGTGAAGCACGCCACAGTCGTCTCGATCTCTGAACGAGATGCGGAGGACGGGGGAGGTTTCCTTGACTTCAGCACGGCACACATCACGGCGTCGCACTGCGTCTGCAGTTTGATGCATGTAGCGGTCGACGATGTTGGTTACGTGGAATTGCCCGTAGAGGTGTTCTGGGAGGACACTTCCTGGCTTCCCTTCGACACAAATGACTTGTGCTTCACCATTTTTTTCGTTAAGTTTGACCACTTCACAAAGGACGGTGTCCCCGATTTCAGGTGTCACAATTGGCTTTGATGCAACGACTGTACCGACGCCATCATTGATTGAAAATGCGCCAACGGCGGTCGCAACGATGCGACCATCGACTTCGATTGTTCCTTCACCAGCTTCGCAATCTGCGGTGCTGGATACATTCATTCCTGGGGTGACGAGGCTCGGCGTCATGTGATTCATTCCTTGTGCAAACATGGCCCGAGGTAGGTCGCATGCTGTTTCGCTTGTTTGAACGGGCGGGTTGTCCCCTTTTCAACCCCTCATACGAGGTTTCACGCCTCATCATTTTCGTCAATGATTAATTTGGCGTCACCAGGGCGATGAAAACGCCAACAGCGTACTGGTGTTGACGCCTTTCCTTTGCTGTGGTGGGCGTAGGTCGGAGGCAGCCTAAACTCGGTTTCGAACATGATTTCACCTTCATAGCCGTGATCTCGAGCAATGGCATGGACATGTTTGGCTTTCGCACTGTGAAGAATGTGGACCGCATCGGCATCAAGTGAAAATGCAAGTTCAAGCAGTGGGCGGTCCGCACGCCCGGTTTGCACGCCCCATGGAGGGTTCATCACCACAAGGTCGATTGGTTTTTCAAGTTCAATCGAATCTATTCCAATCATTGCTTGAATGACGTTGGCCCGTCCTTCGACTTTCGCATGGATTCGGTCGATGTTGGCTGCTGCCACCTCGATAGCCTGTTGATCCGCTTCGACAAGGGTGACCTTCGAAGCACCAAGCAGCATGGTGGCGAGACCCAGAACGCCATTGCCAGCAGCCAAATCAAGGACATGCTTTCCATGAACCTCGTCCACTTGATCGACACCAAGCATCCAATATGCCGCCAAGTCACCTTCTGTAGCGTACTGTTCGAGTTCTACGGATTGACATGGATGTGGCTTGAGTTTGGACAATTCAATGGCCAAGTGCTTGGGCCGCATGCCGTTCACCAGCGAGGTGGTTGCTGTTGATACTGGTTGTTTGCAGCGTATTGTTGCTGCGCTGCCTGCATCTGAAGGCGCATGTAATGAATTTGTTCAGCCTCTTGACGAAGTCGCATCAAAAGCTGTTCGCCGGGTTGTTGGTTGCCACAAAATCGGCAGAACCGAATGCCGTCTTGGTGTTGTTGTCCACAGCTGATACAGAATCCCATGGTTGTGCCTCCGGTTCTTGGTTCGGTCGAGCCATCTTGAATCTTGTCATTCCATCGTTGCGAGTTCAAGGAACACTGGCCACGTTTCAAACCCAATCGCAGTTGCTCGTTCATTGATGTTTTCCCAACGAGGGTCGTCCATCATATCTGAAGGGTCAACGCCAGCGGCGAGTAAACCGTTGACCAATTCTCGGAACTCGATTTCAATGTCGCTCATCGGCTCTCCTGGCTCTTCGACAACCTCTGGCATTGGAACATTTTGCGGTTCGATGACCTCAGGTTGGACCTCGGGGACGGATGGGGGGGCAGGGGCTGGTTCGGATTGTCGATCTGCGCCGGGCGGGAGCGGGACAAAGACATGCTCTGGAGCAGCAACAGGGTCGACGGGAACAGGTTCTTGCTCGGCAGGACTTTCATCCGATGGCTCCGAAGGTTCCGGTTCGGTTTCAGACGCCGCGACAATGCCCGCAATCAAATCGGTTGAGAAGGCATCCATCATTGCATCCATGCTTTCACCTTCAACTTCTTCCGCAACAACAGGAAGTTCTTCGGGCGTTGCCTCGCTAACGGTTCCTTTCTTTTCCAAACGGCCGATGCCGAGGACTTCTGCCTGTTGGCGTGCCAACTCAGCGGCTTGCCTTCGGGGGAGGCTGACAAAGCATTTGCCGGGGATGTCGTGAGGTGGGAAGGGAAGGTAGTACTTTTCCAAAGCAGCAATCGATGGGTGGCGGAAGCAAATGATTCGCTGGTTTTCAAAGCCTCGTTGGGATGGGTGATCGATTGAATACGGAAGTGGCATGACTTCAATTGAGCCTCGCAGCCAACCTTCACTCGTCACGAGGTGTTGCATCCATGGCCCGAGATCAGGACTCGCAATATCGACGAATTGGAAGGAGGCGCTTCGGGGGTCGAAGCCTTGGTCTTCGAGCAACTGAGCACCAGCCCTTGGCCGGTGAAACGATGTTACAACGGGTTGGCCGTGTTCAATCATGTCGCCGTGCAACTCCATCAGCTTGCGTTCTTTTCGAGGGCACATGAGCAGAAGGGTCATCCGTGCAGCATGAGGGTCCCATATTTCGCCCCAACGAGCATCAGCCTCATTCTTGAGTTGACCAATGGTCATATCGGGAATCATTGCCGTAATACCCATGTCCGCACCGGTTCCTTCGTGGCGCTGTACGCCTTTATGCCTACTGCTGTTTCGGAAGCCTTTGTTCAGTGTAGGCTTGCTCAGCAAGCCACATGGTGCCGCCTGCCGCTCCACGTACGGTGTTGTGAGAATACGCTGAGAATTCCACAGTCGTTGGATTGCTCATCACCACGGAGCCAACCACCACAGCCATTCCGGCTTTGAGGTCTTGACTGGGATCGGGTTGGTTTGAAAAGAGCACCCCATCCGACCATAAGTGGGCATTTGTATCGATTTTTTCGACGAGGTGCATGCTTTGTTTCGGTGTGCTTGGGCAGGTTTGTACGGATGGTGGAGGTGACCATTTCTGAAGGCATGAAAGCACTTCTTCTCGTGTGGCTTCTTGCCTGAGTCGAACGGTGGCAAAGATTTGATGTCCATCAACCCGGGTCACTCGCTTACAGTTTACATCCACCTCGACCAAAGCAGCGTTGATGTGATTTTTAGAATCGCTGAAGGCAGGATGATTCCGCCAATCTGTTCGTTGATTGCCGTCCCTCCGCTTTCCTTCAAGAGCATCACCGAGAACATGGAGCAGTTCAGCTCCCGTTTTTTCTGCCTCGCCTTCAATTTCGGTAGGATGCTCACCGTCGAGTGCCGTTTGATTCAACACGAGTTCGTAACCCGCTCCCGAAAGGGCTTGTTCGCTGTTCATGGTCACATGTGTAACTCCAAAATCATGGGAGAGTGCTGCAACCGGTACGGCTAGAGGAATCAAGGTGCAATTCGTTGCACATGCAAGCGTGTAACCTGCCCCCTCAAATTGATCGAGATGAGTGGGGTTGACGTCTGGAATGACGAGTGGCACACCATCACACCGTCGGAACGCACTGGCGTTGGAAAAAACAGCAATGCCCGATGAGGCCAGCATGAGTTCCAAAGGGTCGGCGATGGAAGCAGGCAGGCATGAGAAAGCAACGGTGATGTTGACTTCCTTGAGACGTTCAAGAAGGCGTTCGTCCTCTGAACTGAGTACGGTGAGGTTCGGGAGTCTTGGGCGTGGTTCTTGGAGGTTCCATTCAATCGATTCCAGTGTTTTTCCAGCCGTCCGTTGGCTTCCCACAACGGCGGCTAGACGAAACCATGGATGGTTTGCAAGCCTCTGCTGCATCCTTTGGCCAACCAAACCCGATGCCCCAAGGACGACGGCGTTGTGAGGCTGCATGACGACGCCTCAGTGCGGTGTGCTTTGAGTTTTGTTGGTCAGTCGATGTTGAGGTTCCCTTGTCCGAGTGAAGATTGCGGCGGTGCTCGAAAGATCCGCCGGACCATCAATTTACGCAAGATATTCCATCCATCTTTCACCGAACCAAGTTTTGCTTCTCCAAGCCGGCGTGAGTATCGAATCGGTACATGCGCCATCTCAAGTTGTTCAAGTGTGCACGCAGTGTACATTTCGGCTTCGATTTCAAACCGCATCGAGTTCAGTTTCAAGAGACTAATCGATCTCCGAGAGAAGGCCCAGTACCCTGAACACAGATCGTTCATTGGAACTCCATACAAGGCCACTGCGCACCATGTGAGCAGGTGATTTCCGAAATAGTTGGTTCTCGTCATTGCATCAGGGTCCATCGCCCCTTTGAGTCGATCACCAACCACCACGTCAGCGGTCTGCAACCCTTTTAGGAAGGTGGGGATTTCTTCTGGATGGTACGTTCCATCTGCATCCAGCATCACAAGTGAATCATACGCTCCCTCGAGAAACAGAGAGAACCCGTGGCGCATTGCGGCACCTTTTCCTTTTCCATGTTGCCGAATGGTGGAGCAACCAAGGGATGCAGCGACCTCAATCGTCCCGTCATCACTTCCACCGTCAATCACCAGTGCTTCAACCTCCCACCCTAGGTCGTTGAGTTGGTCCATCGGAATACGGGGAACAACTTCGGCAATTCCCTCAACCTCATCCAAGGTCGGAAGCAACACCATGACGCGCTTCATGGCTCTTGCTGGCACCACATTGTTTTCATCACTTCGCCTAAAATCCGGCTTATGGCTTGAATTCGAGCCAATGAAGACGAATACCGGTGTGATCCAGAAGTGCATCACTTCGCCCAGAAATGCCGAGAGGGTTGAGCCATCGTTGGGCAGGTTTCTGTTCTCCATTCCATGAAATCTCAAGCATAAAATCAGTTGATTCAAAGCCAGTTGAGGCAAAGCATTCCGAATGCCATCCTGCTGATACTTTTTGTTGGGTTGAGGACATGTTTTCATCAGCGTTGAGCATGAACGATACGCCCTCAACATCGCCAACAGCTTCGTACACAACGCATGCCGTCCCGTTTGGATTGATCTCGTTTGGTGATTTCATCATCACCGAGGTCGACCTTGATTGTTCGACAAAAGGTCGTGTTTCTCCGAGGCCAAATGGATCTCTAAATCGATGATCTCTCCACGGGTCAACTCGGGCTTCACACGCTTCTGTGCAAGTCTCAAGTGATGTTGCAGCATAACCGTGTTGAGGACTTTGGCCACTTGCATCAAATGCCCATAGTGCGCTTCCGTCATGTTCTGCCAGAACCGACCAGTGCGCTGAAGCACCAAGGTACCAGCCAACAGTTCCGATTGGAGAGGAGATTGCGTGCGTGATGTTCAAAGCCTGAATGATGTCAATTTGGTTGCCGAAAACTGCAGATGTGGCCTTGGACTGAATTGAATCTTCCAACTGGACCAAGCCAAGTGTTGGAATGCTGGTGAACTGGACATGGGTTGGAGCATCCAACACATAGCCCCACTGTGCGTTTTCGGAGTAAATGATGCTGCCTTTTGGTAACCGATCGACATCGCTCATCAATTTTTCATCGCCTCGAGCAATTGGCCGCAGTTCATCATGCTCGCTGATTTGAAACAGCAATCCGTTTCCAAGCAAAACGCCAGCCATCAAGGCGACCATGAGGCCTGTTGCGACGTACTTGTGCACATGTGGGTCCCAGCCAACGCCAACGAAGCCTCGTTTTTCCTCAATCGATGTCAAATTCGTACTGTCGCTCCACACGAGGGCGAATAACACTGCCAAAGGAACGTGGAAGGCATGTAAGCCCATTGAGTACAGCACATAGGAGAGCAAAGAGAGGATTGGAATCTGTTCCAGGCCTTCGATAAGATGGATGCCGCTCAACATCCAAAGCCCTGCAAACCACGTGCCAAGGAGCATCCCTTCCACTGATTTTCGTAACCGCCACGCAGCATAGATTCCACCAACCAAAAGCAGGAGGTTGTAGGTCATCAAAGGCCGTCCTCCTTGCCATCCGTATTCTGCAAACACAGACGCTTCGAGCATGCGTGGGGCTAAGACCAACAGCGCGATTGCGGCGGCTGACGTCAGCAGGAAGGCACTTGTCATCAGTAGTTTCTGAACGCTGGCGCCATGCTTCTCATCGAGGCGAAGACCAATCAAGAGATGAGCACCCATGAGCATGCCGAGGTAAATAGCACCCGTCGGATGAATCAGCGCTACGCAAACAAATGCGAGAATGAAGCCGCGTGTGTGATGTTTTCCGCGGGTCGAGGATGGTCTCAAGAGCACCAACAGGCCAACCACCAAACCGAGTTGGCTCGCCACAGTCGGGTAACCTGAATCAAACACCTTTGCAAAGAGTCCAGCACCGAGCCCCATCGCCATCATGGCTTGTGCGCCTGCACCTTGTCGGTCCATGGCGCCACCAATGCCGAGCAAGAGGGCGAAGAGGCTGTAATGGCCGAGGTGGAACACCGCTTGTCCCGATGACAAACCGAGGCTGCCTTGTAGCCACGCTGCCATTGCTGGGAATGCCGGCGGATAGGTCCAAAAGCCCTCATTCGTGCCGGGTAAACTCATGGTCCCAGTGGCGTGAATTTGGCCTGATAACATGGAAAATCCGATCCAGTCGACACCAAATGGAAGCGATTGGAAAAACGGGAGGCTCAAACAACTCAGCGCAATCACGCCTGAAAGAGCAAATTGCCATCGTTTTCTGTGGTCTTGGAACCAACGTTGAGTGCTCGCCTCTTCACTCAAGGTCGTTTCTTCTGTGGTGCTGACTTCACCATGCATGGCCGCTTCAAGAGCTTGCCAAGGCGTAAGTTCCTTTTTATCGGAATTCTTCTGCTGAATATGAGCAAGTGCAAACGCGTTAAGCAACAACACACACGCCGACATCAACCCCCATGTCCAGAGGTTTGAGTACAACAGGGCTCCAGCCACGCCATACATCAAGAGGAGTCCTAAAGCAGGGGTGAGCAACGCCTTTCTGATTCGGTCAGCGCTTCCGTCGAGGACCCTGCATAGGGCATAACCGGGCATGCTACTCGCCGTAAGCAAGAGCATCACAGTCAAGAGCATGCATGAGCATCATGGTTGAGGTTTTCATTGTTCGGCCAACAATCAAATGAAAGCATCCAATCCACAACCCATGGCCGGTCAACCAACTGCCTTTGCTCAGGTTGTCAATCTCCCTGAGTCTTACTGGGTGTTCAATTTCACAAGGGGTCCAGCAGAATGGGATTGTCCCTATGCCTACCAAATTGGCCGATATGATGAGATCCGACCAGGCATGTACACGACGCCATTGTTTGGTGGCGAGCGGGACCTCCATGTCGGCATTGACATCGGAGCGCCGGTGGGGACTGAGGTGCATTCATTTGCGGATGGCATCATTCATTCCTTTGGTATCAACGACGAAGCAGGTTCCTACGGACCAACGATTGTCGTCGAGCACCAACTTTCGTGGCCTCCCAGTTCAACCAATGAACACCCAGTGCGCCCTGTTTGGGCCTTGTACGGGCATTTATCCACCGAAAGCCTTGATGATTTAGAAGTAGGTCAATCGGTGCAAAAGGGAACCCTTCTTGCGAAGATGGGCACCAAGGCTGAGAACGGTGGGTGGGAACCGCATGTCCATTTCCAATTATCGCTGATTGAACCAACGAAACCCGATCTTCCAGGCGTCGTTCATCGTGATGACCGGGAGCAAGCGCTCCGAGACTATCCTGATCCTCGACTTGTTCTCGGACGCTTGTACTGATCACTCAACGGAATTCAAGTGGTCTTTGAGGGCAGAAATCGGTCCAATCGAGGCAGGGTCCTTTCCATGCAAGAATGAGAGCGCTAACGAAATCCAATCGGTCAAAATGCACAAGTGGAGCATCGATTCGAGCAGTGTCGCACCCTCGCCCTCAATTTTCCATGCATAATCCGTTGCTGCATGGGCAATCATCCAATCCATTCGTCGTTGAACTCTGTTATGCATGCCCTTCCATGTCAACAAAAGCAGCACATGATCGATGCCAGATGCGTCACGATCGTCTCCAACACCGCCCCAAGCCACACTTTCATTGTGGTTCATCTCAGGAACGATGCCAACCCTTGCGAATCTTGCAGCGTTTTCGTTGAGTTGATTTTTGAATCGGTTCAGTACGGGAGTGAGTTCGGTCGGTCCCAAGAGTGCGATGGGGCGTTCGACCATGCACATCGCCAATTGGGCAATGTCGCCCTCCGGATCGTTTAGGAGGTCAAATCCATCCATGGCTTTCTGCAATCGTTGCAGCATTGCCTCGTCAGCGCCGTCGTGCGGCATTGGGAGGACTCCGAGATGACGCAAAAGGCCCAATTGCCGGCTAAAGATGTGGCCAAACGCACTCCGAGGTGGCTGCCCTCCAATTGAGGGGACTAAGTAACAGTTCGTGTACAATTCAGGAAGCCCGGCAAGAATGCCTCCGGTCGAAATTACTACGACGGTCGCACCAGACTTCAGCCCTGTTTCAGTGGCTTCAAGCGTTTCTTCAGTGTTGCCGCTATGTGATGTGGCAACGATCAACCACGTTGGGTTCCACCATGCAGGCAAGGTGTAATCTCGCTGTACTTGAACCGGAATCGTGCCTTGAAAGGAAGCAAGAGCAGAAAGGAATTCACCGCCAGCGGCAGACCCACCCATACCGAGACAGAGAATACCAGCCCATTTTTTGTTGGCGAGTTGGTTCATCCAGTCAAAACGCTCCAAGGACACATGGTTCAGTCCTTGACGGAAATCTTGGACAAAGGCACGGGTGTAGCCAATCATACCCTCATTGTCTAATGCGTCAGCCAATTCGACTAAACTGGGGGCTTTTGACGGGATTGAAGTGGTGGGCTCACTCATCTGGTTTGCCTCCCTCTTCATCGCATCCAAGGTGGTGCAGGGCTAACCATTCTCCATCCACTTTTGTTGCGCGAAGTGGACGGTTACGATCGTGATCCCATGGCAATCGAATGGGTGTCATTTGCCAGGTGTTTGGGTCAAGGAATTCGCCAACAGAATCATCTTGTGTGATCAAATCAACCACGAGGTGATCTTTCATTTGCGTTACCACATTGGCCGATTCAAGATCACGCCAACTCGCACCCGTGCGCTCTTGTCGATCGATTCGGCTCATAATAGCTCCATCTTTGGTCCAAGTGGCTGGGCGCCAGAAGCGGTCCCGCCATCGAAGCACATCACCGATGTCGTACCCTGGCTTGCGATACAAGAGCGTCAATCGTGTGACGTCAATTCCATCTTTACGGCCGACGGTGGTGTTTGATTCTGCGACTTGACCACCGTATTCAGTGACGAGGTGACGGCCCCATGTTCGAGCGAGTCCTTTGCTTCCCAGGACGATGTCATACCCGCCTGTGACAGGTCCTTCGGAGGTGATGAAAAACATTGGATCATCTGCCAAGTCCTCAAGCACTTTATCCAACGTTGCTCGGAGTGTCGTGAATTCTTCTTCGCTCAACCTTCGCCCAGTGGAACGAAGTTGCACAGTGGCTTCGAAGTAATTCCCCGCCCGGCGGGTGCATGTCAAGCAAACACCATTGGCCATTCTGGCTCGCATGGTGTGCTCCTCTTGGAACAGCAAGTCTTCAATCACACCTTCAACTTGGATGTGCAAGAGCGTATGGCGATCCGAGACGGTTCGCGTTTCGAGGGCCAGACCCACGTCTTCAGCATCTTTGTGAAAATGGACGTGGCGTTGAATCAATTCATCCCAAATCTCTTCTTCCGAGACTTGCACCCATTTGCCCTGTATTTCGACGATGCCACATCGTGCGCAACGGACCCAAGGGATGTTTTCAGGAACATTGACGAGTTTAACCCGCTTTCGTACGCACGGTTCGCACATTCGCTCGCCGTAGAGTGGCGGATCCGCCCCACAAACTAAGCAGAATTCACCTCCTAGACTTCTAGCCATAATGGTCCCCTATGCTGACGCTCGAGGTTCTCGCCTTGAACCTGTGGCCTTTTGTGCGCTCAATCTTCGTGTTCTTTGCTGATTGAATCCGCTTCAGAAGCGATAATACCCATACTGGATTCGACGGCCGTAAGTCTTGATTCTATGGTCCGGGATCTGTTCACCACGGTCCACGTCCAAATGGCGATGCCGGCGATCATGCCAAGATAGGCAACCGTTAGATATGTCATTCCGTCCATTCATTTTCCTCCATCGATGTGGTGTTGTGCTTGTTCGAGCCGCTGCTCAAGACTTGTAATCCGCATTGAAATCAAGATGTGGCCGATGATGAAGATGGTGAACGACAGCGCACCGATAAACAACACAATGGCCATGTCGCCAGAAAGCGAACCGCCGTCATCGCCCGCCCCAACAACCGGTCCAGGGTGGCGTATCTCCCAAATTCGAGTGGCGATGTAGGTGAAGGGGACGAGCACGAAACCAAACAATCCGAAGGTGGAGAAGGTATCTCGTGATTCAACGCCATCTGGCTGAGATTGCCTTCCCAAAACGAGAAACAATGCAAGAAGTGTTAGCAGGCCAAATGTGTTGAGCCGAACGTCCGTCCAATCCCATGGTGTGCCCCATTCGGCTGCACCCCACACGCATCCCGACCACACGGCAATCAAACCACATGCTAAGCCTGCCTCGGCCCCTGCAACATGCAATCTCCATCCAAGGGGGCTTCGCTTGAAGAACCACATTGCTGATCCGGTGAACAGAACAGCAAAGGCGATGAATGCTGCCCACGCAGCGGGGACATGCCAGTAGAAAATCCGCTGAGCGGCAGGTGATTCAAACGCATCAATGGCGACGCTCGGCGCCCATTGGAATCCAAGAAAGAGGGTCGTCATAATGCCGGCAAAGCCGAGCCCGAGAAGGACCTCCGCGCTTCGACCTGCCATGTGTAAACCTCTCCAGTTCCCCTTCTTGAACTTGGGTGTTGTCATAGCCCTGCAGCCCAACTTACGATGAGGGCCCATGGTAGAATGAACGCCGGGAGGAGAAGTCGAATGAACACAGCATTTGGTCGAGCAAGTCGTTGAGTGGAAGCATGCAATAAACGCACACCACCCATGGTGCCTTCACACATTATGGCTCCAATGAGGACCAACATGATTTCAATTTCGCCGATGCAGACATAGCAAGCACCTGCAGTTACAACGCCACCAATCAACACGCCAAGTCCCAATGCACTGGGTGTTCGCTGGCCTTGTGAACGCCACCAATCGTTGGCTCGAGCTTCCTGCATCAAGTGCGATGTAGGGTCGCCGGCCAAGCCCGAGGCGAAGGCGGGTGCCAAGATTCCACCAGTCTGCCACAATCCACTCGGCAGAATGGACGGGTCGCCAAGCGCAAGCATGCATCCGAGAACCATCAATGCTGCGAGCCCATTGCGCGCCAATCCAGCGTGAGTTGATGAGGCGTATCTGTGGCCCGTACGAAACAAGATGTTCCTTGTCTGCGTAGGCTGGCCCCTTGTTTTCCAAGGTTCAGCCGTGTTCACAACCCCAGTTTTCTCTGCTTCGAGGTTGTGTAATTTCGTACCGATTTCACGCAGTGAAGGATTGTGCGAAGCGATGAGCAAGCCATGGCCGGCAGAAGCGAGCGAAGCGATGTGCTGAGTCAAAGTTTTGATGGCTGCATCATCAAGCCCAGCATCTGGTTCGTCAAGGAGCACCAGGGTCGGTTCATCGCAGACCATTGCTGGCAGGAGCCCTGCTAAAACTGCCACTTTGCGCTGTTGTCCTCCAGAGAGGTGAGCGATGATGTCTTGGGTGCGATGTTGGATGTCGTATGATTCCAAAAGTGGGGCAAGATCGACTTCTTTTCCAGCAAGTGCCGCCACGGTTCGGAGGTGATTTTCGATGGTTTCACTGCCAATCACTCCGTTACTTTGGAGGGTCAGTCCAAACGGTTTGATCGGTTTTTTCCGCCTTCCGTCAGAATGCAGTGTCAGGTGTTGATGATGCGAGACTTGGCCCTTTTCCATCGGGAGAAGGCGGGCAGCAGTCTCAATCACCGTAGATTTCCCGCTGCCATTGGCACCGTGAATCACGACAATGTCGCCGCTGTTGACCTGTAAATCAAATGAGGACAGAACAATCCCCATGCCTCGTCTAACTTCAGCCCCTTTGATGCTCAAAAGGACCTCTGCCATGATTTTCCCACTCGGGGGGGCGACATGAATGCTCCCCTGCGAAAAGTTACCCCATGACCTCAAAAGTCCGGGGTGCCTGCAACAGTCATGGCCATCGCAATGGAGGTGTTCGGAATTGCGGAGTGGGCGTTGCTTTTGCTGTGGTTTACGGCCATTGGATGGCCGATTTTTTACGCCATCCGTCACAATACCTCCATCGCTTTGTCACTGACCGTTGGTCTGCTCTTGGCATACCTCGTTCAAGTGATGTATCTCTTGGGTGTTCGTGAGGCTTGGCTCAGTGCCGACAGTTGGTACATGTGGGGCGACTTCTGGCTCGTTCCGGGGCGAACCGCTGATTTGGCTTGGTTGCACACATTGATTTCTGCAGGATTTCTGCACAATCCATTCGATCCTCTGCACGTTCTTGGAAATATTTTGGTCATCGCTTTGATTGGTGTACCTCTTGAACAGCGCCTCGGTATGAAGCGATTCAGTGCCATGTACGCCGTCGGCCTTATCGGCGGTTCTGTCTCCTGGTGGTTAATGAATTTCGATTCAGCCACACCTTCGCTTGGGGCTTCAGGGGCTGCTTTCGGGTTGTTCGGGGCTTATTTGGCAGGATGGCCCAGAGATGAAGTGGCCTTCCCACTGATTCTGATTCGTCGCTGGCCCGTGTATGTCATCGCTTTGATTTATTTCGCATTAGAAGTGGCCAGAGCCTACCAAACGCTTGGTTTGCAACAGGCGAGCGATGTCGCTCACATGGCTCACTTGGGTGGGTTTTTGGCTGCATATTTTCTTCTTCCATTGGTGGCTCGGGGTGGGCCGTATGAGCTTGGTGTGGAAGACGGAGGGCCGACTTCTTCGAGCGATGTTCGGGCTCGTCTCAACCGCATGAAGGCGCACATGCCAGATCTTTCAGAAGTTGAAGACCCATGGAGTGCCAAAGGAGTGGAAGCACCTCGGAAGGTAAAGGAAACATTGCTGAAGTTGCGCGCCTCATCCGATGAACCAGAAACCCGTCAGGCTTGGATGGAACACCTTGCAGATATTGCCGTTTGTATTGAGTGTGAAGGTCCGTTGGGTGTGGTTGAACGAAAGGGTGGACCACATTTGCAATGTGCGGTTGACCCATCACACCTCCATTGGCCATGAGCACCCTCCCAAGCCCCTTAGGGGCTGGGGAGAGGACAAAATACGGATAGCCTCAAAACCATCCGGCTTTACCACATAATGAGTGGATGATGATGTTGGAACATGGTTCGAAGAAAACTCACCTTGTTTCCTTGCTGCTCGTCGCCATTTTTTTGGTTGCAGATCTTGGCGCAATCGCCACGCCAACCACCGAGTTTGTTGAACCAAATCATGAAGCGTTCACAGATCCAATTCTCATTGATGGTCTCCCTCCTTTGATGTGTGGAGAAAGCCTCTGCATGCGCCCTGTTCGTGATATTGACCGCGGCGCACGCCCCTCTTCTGAAGCCCCAATGTGGTGGCAATCCTATGGTCCAGACCTCGACTGGAACGGGATGGACGACCGATTGCAGCGAGTGCTTGCGGGTGCCGAATCCGTATCTCCTACCGCCATCATCGGCAACGACGGTCGTGCAACTGTTGCCATTGTCGTCGATTATGCATGGCACCCAACTGAGAGCGAAATCGAAACCCTGCGTGTCATTCTTGATGCACATGGATGGGTTGGTGAGGACGGTGGCGCATGGTTCCAAGTCCTTGATGACATTGATTCCATCGCCCTTGACAAAGTCCCTGTCAGCGCTTTGATGGACATTTACGCATCGTACGGTGTTGTTGTCATCGAGATGCAAAACGTCATGATTCCAATGAATGATATCGCAGCCAAAGCCGCTCGTTCGAGACCGTCAGAAGTTTACACCCAAACCGCCTATGAGCGAGATTACATCGGTGAAGGCGTTGTTGTCGCTGTGCTTGATACTGGCGTTGACAACGAGCACGAATCACTCAACGACTTCGATGACATGGACGACGAACCGGATGAAGATGCGACCTCCTATGACGACCAAAAGTGGGTTGCAGGATACGATGCAACTTCCTCTGCTGGTGCTGCAGACGGGTCACAAGACCCTGACGACGGAAACGGGCACGGAACCCACGTTGCTGGCTCAGTTGTCGGAACCGGCGACGCTTCACGGGTTCACATGGGGACCGCACCTGGTGCTTACCTCGTCGATGTGAAGGTCCTCACAGATTCTGGCGGTACAAACTCACAGGCATCATTGAATGGGATCCAATGGATCATCAACAACGCCAACACAGACTGGGGCAACAACGCTTCAAGCCGTGGGATTCAAGTCGCTTCCATGTCTTTTGGTTCTGCCTCATCGCCGCTCAATCCGGGCGACCAAGGTGACAACGGCTCTGGTGCAGAAGCACGACTCGTCAACGATGCAGTGAACGCTTCGATCGTGTGCGTCGTGGCAATGGGCAACGATGGTTCGAACCGCGTCCCATCGCCTGCAAGTTCCGATCTTGCAATTTCAGTTGGTGCAGCCACTGACCGTGGGACCATCAACCGAACCAACGACAATGTAGCAGATTATTCAAACACAGGTCCTCGACTTAGCGATGCAGACGATGACGAATGGGATGAATTGAAACCCGACATTACATCCTTCGGCTCAGGTATTATGTCTGCAACAGCCGCCACTGGACCTTCATTACCAGGCCAGCCGGGGCGCCCTCTTGCAGGAAACGAATATGACGAAAAGGACGGCACCAGCATGGCAACCCCAATCGCTTCTGGCGTTGTGGCAACGATGCTTCAAGCCGAACCAACGCTCACGCCTCAAGAAGTCAAAGACATCCTAAGAAACTCCTCGGAGCAACGTGGCAGCGCAAGCGAGCCTTCCGTTTCCGACCGGTGGAATTCCGATTGGGGCTTCGGTCTCATCGATGCATCATGTGCCATTGACATGGCCCTCAATCGAGCCTGTACCCCGCTTGAAGGCGGCGATGGTGTCGCCCCTCCTCCAACTGGCAACGGCAGTGGCGATCACGTCACAATCAGCAAACCAACCAATGGGTCGTGGTGGATTGAAGGCGATCGAACAAGAATCTCTGGTGTTGCTGTCGAATCTGATGCAGGTCCCTACGACGAAGTTCAAATCCGACTCGAGCAACATCTGGAGTCAGGCACAGTCCGCGAACTTCAAGGATGGATTACTGCTGGTGGTGATGTCAACAATTGGTACCTCGATGTTTCCGTCAGTTCCGATTGGGTTCGGGCAGATGAAGACTACACGCTCATCCTTGCCAGGGCGATCAGCGACGATGGGGAGGAATCCCTGCTCGATGCAAGGTACGTCAACCTCGCCAGCATGGTTGTGACCCTCGCCGGTCCATCGGTCGGCACGCTGTTGGATGGAACAGTGGAATTCTCAGGAACTGTTGAGGGACTAGAACACGATCGGTTGGAGTACAAAGTAGACAGCGGAGAGTGGGCCCTTGGAGAAGAACTTGAGTTCCTCGATGTTGGCACCCAAGACTGGTCCTTTTCTTGGAATTCAAACGCTGTCGAAGATGGCTCGCACCGTTTGAGTTTCCGAATGGTGAACGATAGTGGGGTCGCTACAGACACCATTCGCCGAACGTACACGATCGACAATCAACCAGCAGCTCCTGATTTTGTATTCCAAAGCACCGTTGAGATTATGGATCAGGGCTTGCCAGTCTACTCGGCCGTAGCAGGAACAGTCCTCGAAGTCGATTTCACGATTGCCAACGTCGGGGACTTAGATGCAACCGACGTCTATGTCCGCCTCGAAGCGCCAGGTTCGGCTTCAGAGACCTATCCATCGGAAACAAGCATCAGCATTCTAAATGAAGGCGAAAGCGCTCAAATTACTTTGTATTGGTGGGCGACGTTGGCCGGCCAACAAGAAGTCACGATCACCATTGACCCTACAAGCCAACATGCCGATCCCACACCCGACAACAATGTCTACAGTTTCACATTCGATGTTGAAGAACGCCCTGTAGAGTCAATGTTGCGCTTTTTACCGGGCTCTGTGACCACTGTTCCAAATATTCCAACGCCCGACGCACCCTTCACCCTTCGGTTGCGAATTGACAACCTTGGTCAAACCGATGCAACCAGCTTGACCATGGCCCTCTCTTCCTACAGCGAAGATGGATGGGTTCCACTCGGAACCGAGGATATCCTCGTTGTTCCTGGGTCGGACACAAGTTCTGGTTACGCCCTTGCAGCATTTGCTGTGGACTCCATTTCTGACCCCGGTGCGATGAAATTCAAGGCGGAACTCGAAGGAAATGGTGTCGAGGCGGAATTCAAGGAACATCGCTTTACCATCGTTGTTGACGATCTGTCTCTTGGAGCACCAGTAGGTGTTGACCTCGCTACCGGCGAGGTGCCAGTTGAATTCATTGGTCTTGAAGACGGGGCTTTGCTGTTCACAACAGTCAACGGGGAACTGCATGTGCGGAGCATTACCGAATCAATGAGTGTTCAAACAGATCTTCTGCTCGAGGATATGTGGGGCGGAGAACTGGCTGTCCTTGAACGGGAAGATGGCCTGATTCATGCTGCATGGACTCGCAAGAGCATCAGCGCTGACGGTTACACGCTCACCAACATTGGAATGACTGCGCTTTCAAAGGTGGAAATCGTCACGCCAGTCCACTACCAAATGCCGGCACAGAAGCTTTCTGAAGGCTCCTATTGGGGGCTGGACTTGGCGGAATACGATGGAACGATGGTTCTCGCAGGGTACCATCGAGACATCAAAACAGAAGGATCATGGCAAGATGTGACGTCGATCTTCACACTCGTGTCCAACAACCCAGACGGTGCCACGAGTTGGGGGAATCCAATCAATGTGCTCTCGAACATCGACATTCGCCCTTCGAAGGGTGACGCCATTGCAATCGCTTACGGTGAAGAAAACCTTCACATTCTCTACCAAGAGATGCGTGATGATGTTACAGGCATCAACCGTGTAGGTCTCATGTACACCCATGGTGACGCAACCCTCTCCTCATGGAGTTTCCAATCTTCGGTCGGCGATGAAGCCTCGAACGCTCGTTTGGAAGTCAAGCAAGATGAAGACGGCGATGATGTGCTCATTGCAGCGTGGATTGAAGGCCGGGGTAAGGATGCGAAAATCGCCCATGCCGTGACCGGAAATGCCTGGTCCGTCAATGAACCAACGTACATCGGAGCACCTGGTGTTACATTTGTTGAACTTCATTCAGCCAAGCAAGGGATGCAAATCTTCTACGATGAAATCAACACGTTTGGCCCAACTACGCGCTATGGTCTTTTGACAGATGCTGATCACCAATCGATCGACGCCATGTCCAACCTCATGGTGCCAGGGTTCTTCCAAGGCTTTGCAGGGTTGGAATACGATGGAATCGTCATGCTCTCAACAGCTTCCGGTTCAATCAAACTTCGAACCCTCGCCTCGCTCGGGGCTAAGGACTTACCAGACGGCGGTGGAGATTCAATCCTCGAATCTCTTCTCGCTCCATTGCCCGGAGACCGTGATACTCAGTTGATGATCTTAGGCGGGGTAAGTTTCTTGCTTCTGATGCTCCTTACCACAATCGTAGTTTCCATTCGCCGAGGTCGGCTTGAGGAACAAAAGGCGTACGTGGCAACAGAGTTGGTCGCAACAACTGATGATTCCGTTGAGTTGATGATTCAACCTCAAGGTGATGACGGCCCATTGTTGGCGATTGACACAGAAAGCGAAGAATTGGTCGTGGACACTTCAGCAGCAACAGTGGAACTCGAAGAAGAGGACATCTCGCTTGCGGATAGCCTTGAAGCGAAAGCCGAAGCAGGTGCAGGAAACGCTCGGTTGAACAGAAGGATGCAACGAAAGCAACAGCGAGAGTTTGCTGAAACAACTCAACCTCTTCCTCCCCTTCCTCCACTCCCAGCGTCAAATGCAACTGCGGCGGCTCCCCTCGAGTTGCCTCCATTGCCTGCACCTGGCGAATTGCCACCACTCCCAGCACCAGGCGAACTCCCAATGCTGGGTGGCTTACCCCCGCTTCCAAACATTGCGCCACCTCAACGTGATTTGACATGCCCTGAATGCAGCGCTAAATTCGTCGTCAAAGACATGACGCTGAGAAAGGTTGCCTGCCCGATTTGCTCAACGGATGTTCAATGCTGAGGTGTTAATAATGTGCGGTATTTTTGGATATATTGGACCTCACCAAGCAGCACCATTGTTGGTGGAAGGGTTGCGCCGTTTGGAATACCGTGGCTACGATTCGACTGGAATCGCTGTCAAGAACGGTGCTGTGACCATCCACAAGAAAGTTGGCAAGGTACAAGAATTACGTTCGATCCTTCCATCCTCCATCAAGGGGCAGATCGGAATCGCTCACACTCGTTGGGCTACTCACGGCGGCGTGACCGATGAAAACGCTCACCCCCATGCCTCTTCTGAGGGGAAAGTAGTCATCGTTCACAACGGAATCATCGAAAACGCTCGTTTGTTGCGCACAAGTCTTGAGGTTCAGGGCGTTGAACTTCAAAGCGAGACCGATTCTGAGGCGCTTGCCCACATCATCGAACGGGAATTGTCGATTGACAATAATCCCGAAGAAGCGGTTCGCAGAACCCTCCGCCAGGCACGTGGTACATGGGGTATTTGCGCCCTGTTCACCGACCACGATTCAATCGTTTGTGCTCGCAACGGATCCCCGTTAATTATCGGACAAGGAGTGGATGAAATGTTCATCTCAAGCGACCCTCATGCGTTAACTGCCCACACTCAGCAGGTGATTTACCTTGAAGATGGAGACATTGCCACACTGACTGCAACTTCTGTGAAACTTTCCACATTGACTGGAGGGGCCAGCGATACCAAAAGCAGTTTCCTCGAAAATAATTGGGGCGAGGCTGAACTTGGTGATTTCCCGCATTACATGTTGAAGGAGATTTATGAGCAACCCGAAGCAATCCGACATTGCATCAGTGGTCGCCTTGACCGTGCTGGTGGAAGCGGGCGCTTGGGTGGCTTGAAACTCACACCAGCAACACTCGCAAAAATCCCTCATGTTCGCTTGCTTGGTTGCGGCACGTCGTACAATGCTGCAGATATTGGGGGGTTATTGATTGAAAAACTGGCTCGAATTCCTGCTGTTGCTCACATCTCAAGTGAATTTAGGCACAACGATCCAGTCATCAACCCGAGTGCGCTCCACTTCGCTGTCACACAGTCAGGCGAAACTGCGGATACGATTTCAGCGATCAAAGAAATTCAACTCAAAGGCGGAAATGTTCACGGTGTCGTGAACGTCGTTGGTTCCTCGATTGCTCGCCTTTGCGGCCGTGGTGTGTACATCCACTCTGGGCCAGAACAGGCGGTTGCCTCCACAAAGGCGTTCTCAAACATGGTGACTGCGCTTACAATGTTCGCTTTACAAGTTGGCCGTTCCCGAAACATCACGAAGGAAAAAGGAATTGAACTCATTCATGGCCTCCAACAAATACCACATTTGTTGGAAGAGTATCTTGAATCACAAGGGCCAATCCAAGAAGCTGTGGAACTGGTCAAGGATGCCAAGAGTGTGTTGTTCCTTGGACGAGGCATCTCCGCTCCTGTCGCTCAAGAAGGCGCATTGAAATTGATGGAGATTGCCTACATTCCATGTTTGGCCTACCCCGCTGGTGAAATGAAGCATGGTCCAATTGCCTTACTTGAGGAAGGCAGTCCTGTCATTTTTGTCGCACCAAATGATCACGTCAAGACGAAGACGGTCTCAGCCATCCATGAATGCCGTGCACGTGGTGCAAAAATCATCCTCATCCATGAAGAAGGGGATGACATTGCTGAAGAAGGCGATGTCTGTATTCCAGTGCCAAAGGTTCACGACCTCCTTTCCCCGTTGCTCACCGTTGTACCGCTGCAACTCATTGCCTATCATACTGCACTTGCGCTTAATTGCGACGTGGACCGACCACGGAATCTAGCCAAATCTGTGACCGTCGAGTGATCGAATCACAGGATGGTGAACCGCTGTTCATCTTCCTTCCAGTTGAATGGTTTGTATCCGAGGGAGTGGCGGGTGTGACGCATTTTGACGATGCCAAGCTTTCGCTTTACATCGTCGCCTGAACGCTCCATCACGAGGTGAACGACACCATCGGAAAGGTAGTCTTCGACACCATATTCACCAAATTGCTTGTGGTCGTCACCTGTCATTTCACAGATGAAGAACGACGTCAAACCGAGCCTTCGAACAGCCTCAAAGAGCCTGAAGATCTCATCGCGGGGGTTTTCCATCTTTGTCAATGTGAAAAATGCGCCAAGGGAGTCGAAGACAAGGAGCTCGAAACCGATTGCTTCACGGTATGAGGTGAGTTGCTTGATGAGTTGCCCCATCCAATCGACCCGGTCGCTCATGCCTTGCTTGTCAAGTTCAACACGAAGGTCGGACAGATCGATAATTGCGATTCGGTTCCGAACCCGTGCGTCATCAACGTTCATCCCCATGTTGGCCATGTGAGAACGCAGGGAATCCTTGCCTTGTTCGAGCGTCACATAGATGCCGCTTGTTTCACCGTACAAGACAGCGTTGTAGAGCATGGAAAATGTTAGACTTGACTTCATTGCACCTGATGCACCTGCTACGATACAAATGTGTCCTTGAGGGACACCACCTTGCATATTTTCATCTAATCCTTCAATGTGAGTAGGGATTCTTTCAACATCGCTCATGCCGGCACCGTTTGCTGGAAGACGAGTCGATTCTTCAACCTCTCCCTTGTGAAATTTGATTGAAGTCAGTTAAAATGATGTCAAATCGTAAATGTGATGTTGCTTTAGCCCGCTCGAAGGCAATGGTTTCTCTCTGGCTCGCCTCCCAATCCCCACGACGTGCTTCAATGATCAAGGACGCCTTTCCCGACGCTCACTGCCAAGGGTTGGTAGGCGTTGATGAAACACCCATTGCTTCGGGGACCGTGGCAGAAAAAGTCGCCTCAATATGTCAGGTAAAAGCCGACGCTATTCCAAGCGGTCACGGTTATGACATTGTGCTGGTCTGCGATACGGTCCTTGCGGACCCGGATGAACTCAACGCCCTCATGGGGAAACCCAATGATGCCCTTCATGCCGCAACGATGCTCCACCGACTCTCTGGCCGCCGCCATCAAGTCTGGTCTGCTGCAGGCGTGTGTGTCCACGGGCACTGGTCTTTCTTCACGGAATACGCAGTGGTGGAGATCGACGAACTTCCCGACGAAGTTTTGGTTGATTTAGTTCTCAACGAATCTTGGAAAGGAAAGGCAGGAGGCTATGACCTCGCTGGGCCAATGGGCGTGCATGCCAAGATCATCGATGGATCAACCTCAACGGTTCTTGGGATACCGCAAGCCGCGATGGATATCTTGAATTCACTTGCTTGATTTGTCTTGTAGGTAACGCCCGTAAAACATAGGAATTCGCTGCCAGGGTTCCAAACTTAACAACGTCATTCGTACGAAATTGGACGCAATGACGACCGTTCCGAAGAGTGAAGCTACAATCCATATCATTTGCTCAGTTTGGTTATCGGTGTCACCTCGTGAGTTTTCCAAGAACAACAGTTGAATTGCCACAAAGGCCGTGGAGAAACTCAGTATAAACAACCAGTTGACCTTTCTCTTGTGAATATTGATGTGGAGGTGATCTTCGTGAAGGTACCACGCATAGCCCCAAATGCACAACAGTGCTGATGTGCACAGGAATGTAGCATAGCCTGGCATACCGGGACGACTTGTGTAGGATGCCGCATTGAACGCGTGAAAACTTGAAAATGGTAACATCCACAATGATGCAAATATTGGGCGGCTGTGGGCCATGCCTCCATTTGTCAAGGCCAAGCGAGTTATTTTCACCGGATTGCACATGATGAAGACCCACATCATCACAAGGCCGAGTGTGACGTTTTGCATCTGTACAATCAACGTTATGTCATCTGAGTTCTCCCTGCCAGTTAAGAATGCGAAGAGCATGTGGGCGATGGCCAAAGCGAAAAACAAACCAAAGCGGGCCCCCACTTTCTCTGGATTAATAACTTGCCAATTCAATCGGCGATTAAAGTGGCTTACAATCATAATGAGCGTTATGAGGAGGAAAAACATGATCATGAAGGAGCGACCGAGTTCAAGAACCCCTGCGATGTCTCTGTAGAGCCAACACCCCAAAACGAATGACCCAAAGAAGGGGAAGATCAACCCGGGTATGAGTGATGCATACCCTACCTCATCATCATTGGATGCGACCATTGATTGTTTTGACAACCGTCGTCCAGGGCCGCCAAGCAAAAGCACAGAGAGGCAAAGAAACGAGAGTCCTACCGTGGAAAATTCTAAGATTTTCTCAGTTGATTGCATAAATGTCGCGATGCAGAGCACGCATTGCCCTGCGAAGTTGATGATTAGAAATTGCCTCATTGCGTTTTCGTGAAAGGGTTTTGAGCCGTGAATCAGTGGGAGAACGTCAAATCCAATCCCTGCAATTAAGCACATTAACCATCCAAGTCCCACCCAAGCAATCACGATGTAAATGAACGCTAAGTACTCCGCTTCAAGCGCCGCCCTAAAGGGTGAATCAGAAAGTAAGTGCCACAGAAATACACCAATGAACATCGCCGTTGTTAATGCAGACAATGCATAGAATCCGAGGTAAGAACCAGCCGAACTGGACCTGAAGCTCGAGAACTTGCTCATCGGTTGCCACTCGAATTGGCGAGATATAAAGTCGGTCCCGATACTATGTCTTCAAAAGTGGAATCAATCCTAATTCATGACCGTTCACATCAACGACCACGTTGTTCCCCGGCATAAGGAGTAATTTGTCTTCCGCATCGAGTGCAAAAACGCCAACCCCAACATCGTCGCTCAATTGTTTGAGTTCGCGCCTGCAGACATTTTGGTGAGTGTCCATGTGGACCAAAGGCCGAAGGTCAACGATGACTGTATCGCCTTGCTGAATTCGTTTCGCAATTTCTCGAGTCGGCAGACGGTTCATCGAATCGGGGGATACATACCTCAGCGCCCGGTTTGGAATGCGAGGTGGTGGCGATCCGTGAGCACCCAAGTCGTGGAATGGTTCACCATCTGCTGTCATTGCCCCTCGCCAGCCAAGCGGGACTGGTTTTGGTTGTGATTGGACGCCGACAGGTTCTGGAACCTCATTCGTGATTGTGACGACGGGCTCTTGAATCGGAGTGAGGTTTTGTTGGATTGATTCAGTCTTCAAAGAAGCTGGTGGTGTCGCCGCTGGGCGCTTTGCTACTGGGGCGGCTTCAGGGTCTGGGAGGCCAAAAAACTGCCAGAGACTTGCCATATGTTCACCCTTCACAAATCAAAATCATCGAGCAATCCTGAGAGGTCTGTTTGCGCAGGGGCCGGAGTGGTATTGGTAGTTGTCGGTTGGGCCACAGCCATTTGGCCTTGTTGCGCCGTGAGGTACTGAGCGCCGTAGTGGTTCCATTGTTCCATTGTCCATCCTTCAGGCAACCCAGTTGCCGGGAGCGGTGGTCCACTCTGAACTGGTGCAGGAGCAGGTGCTTGTGCAACGGCTGGTTGTGGGGTGGCCATCAGAGAGGCAAACGGATCTTCCTTTGGTGCAACCACAGGTTGTTGGGCATAGGTTTGGGCGGGAGCATACATCTGCTCTTGGGTTGGTGCCGGTTGTTGAGTTGGGGCATAGCCTGCTTGAGCGTAGATGTCTTGTTGTGGCTCAGGCGCCGCATAGTTCGGTGCCGGGGTAGCCGCAGCCGTGCTTGCAACAGGGGCAGGCGGTTCACCTGCTGGCATGGAGGAGAAGTTTGAGAAGGCTTCCATTTCTTCAGTTCCCTTCCTTCGAGTGAGCAGCAAGAACACTGCCAAGAGAACCACGATGACGGAGAGGCCACCAATGATTGCAGTTGGAACAGTTCCGATGGCTTCACTGACCGATTCAATGAATCCTTCAGCGGGCTTTTCCGTTACAGTAAGTTGAATGGTAGCCGTGGAAAATTCTCCATCATCATCAGTGACCGTCAAAGTGACTGTCCATTGCCCTGCTGGAAGATCTTCGATGGTATACATTGGGCCTGTGAAATCTACATCACCGGTCTTGGTTCCATCCAAATCTGAATCGTAATGGTCACTGTCCCACTGGTAAAGGAGGTTCAATTTGTCACCAGCAGTTTCCCTCGATGTCAGGCCTGAAAGGGTTATGTTGTCACCTTCCACGAGTGAAATGACACTTGTAGAATTGGTGATGGTTGCTGACGGAGGGAGGTTTTGGACGCTGACATTGACTGAGGCCAATGCTTGGGCTCCATCGTTATCAGTCACAGTTGCTGTGATTTGCCGAATACCTCGCGTGGACCATCCGGTTGTGATCTCGAGTCCTTCCATTTCACAGTCGTTCACGCTGTTTCCATCGTTGTCATTGTCCACTGCTGAATTCATGTCCCAACACACAACAAGACTGTCCATGTCGGAAGCCGTGTCGCTAACAACGGCTGCGAAGGTCACGTTTGCATCTTCCAAAATCGGGACGTCAGAGCCCAATCCAGTGATGGTTGGTGGTACATTTCGAATGGAGACAGAAGCTGTTCGGACAACCGATTGTGCACCGTTATCATCATAGGCAACAACCGAGATGTTGTGAATGCCAGATTCAGTCCATATGACGGTGGCAGTGGAGGCAGGGCCTCGAGTGGTCTCAGTCCAGTTCACGTCCCGATCGGTTGGAGTCCATTCGATGTTGATGTCATCGCGATCCGAGAGCGTGTCGTCGGCGTTGATTCGGAGCAATGCGACCTGGTCTTCATCGAGGCTCCACATACCGTTTGCATCAGATGAAAGATTGGAGCCACCGTACCAGAGTTCAGGGAACGCAAGCGTTGGAGCCACGTTGAGGACATCCAACATCGATTCGACCGTGGTGGTCGCACCGTCATCGTCTGTTGCAACAGCCGTGACCATCATCGGACCCTCGGCCATCGGCGTAAAGGTACAGGTTGGTTGCGTGAGTCCTTCTTCACACGCCATTCCTGGCCATGAGATGCTCACCTGCTGGCCGGGAGGGGAAACCGTGTCGATGTCGCCGCTGTCGGTTGCATCCACAGTTATTCTCTGTTCCACATCGATGCTTTGCACCATTGTCAGGTTCATGTACGGGTTCCGATTGATGACGGTCACATTGTAATACAGCACATCAATGTCGAGTTCTTCATCAGTAACGGTCAGCGTGACAAGCCATTCTCCATCGTCGGTCCAATTCCACTGTGTCCAGCAATCTGGTGCATCAACCACATCGATGAGCCCTGGTCGTGATTCAATTTCGAACTTACAATTCACATCGCCGCCGTCTTCGTCAAAGCTCTGGGTTGCATTGAGTGTGATGTTTTCAAACGTCCTTTTATTCTCATCGACTTGCAAAAATCCGGTCGGTGCACGTCCGATGAAGATGTTAATCTCGGCATTGTTGTTGCTTCGGTTTGCATCTTCTGTGATCAATTCATCAGGGTCGACGGTGAAGGAGAGCGTTTGGTTGCCGATTGCAGCATCGCTTGGAACCGTCCAATTCACAGTGATTCGCTCTTCGCTGTAGGATGAGATTGCTGGGATGTTCTCTCGAATGCTTGTTCCATCCGGCGTAGTAACTTCAATCTCCGTTGCCGGCGATGTCAGGACACCTCTGTTTTGTGCTGGGATGGAGAAACTGATCATGTCATCGGGTAATGCTCCATAACCGGTGATTTTGCTAAGAATGGATGCTTCACCATCACGAATACGGGTCACGATAATTGAGTCTGCTTGAGCAACGAGGTCAACAGCCACAACGGTCAAATCAATAACAACGGTTGTCGCTCCGATAATGTCTGTTGCTGGATCCCATACGATCACACCGTTGCTGGTGAAATCATCGCTCGAGGGGGTGTTGTCGACCACATTTGAGACGTTGAGTAAGTACGAAATTTCACCGTTTCCATCTGTGGTTGGACTTCCAAGGTGGCTATCCAATTCATACCGGAGCTGCAGATTCTTGTTGGCCTGCGGCGTTCCACTTGGTGAGGTGGTGTAACTTGCACTCAGTGTTTGCTCAGAATCAGGTAAGGTGGCGAGGAATTGCATGTCGATGTCAATCTCAATGTTTCGAGTTCCTGGCGTAGATGAGGCTGAAACGCCATAGGAATCACTTGGGTTGTATTCCTTAAGCAACCAATCAATGGTGAATCCTGCCGAGTTCGAGATTGAAATCCAAGAATTGTAGCGGACGGCTGGGCAGTACCAGTTGTAGCCTTGGGATACACCCGTTTCATTGACTTCGTTGATTTTGTAAGATTCATCGCATCCGGTGTATTGAATGTTATTTGCGCCATCGGTTGGAATGCCCTTTGCGGTGATTTGCCAACTGTTGTTATCGATTCCCTCAACATCAAATTCACTTGGATCGAAGTAATCTGAACTTCCAGAGACATCCGTCCCCGATTGAAATTGCATGTACCACTGGTCGCCCAGATGGAGAGGGAAATCGTGCTTTTCTTTCGGAGGGAGGTAGTTCGAGTCGAATGTGATTTCTGCAATATCCTGTGTGAGGAATCCCAAGTTGAATGGTGCAAACGTCACATCCAACGTGAATTCAGAATTGATGAGGGCAAGGTCACGAACGCGAATCAGGTCTTCGCTCGAGTAGCCAATATCGAGTCGACCGGAGACTCCTTCGAGCGTTGCGCCGCTGTTCCCAGACGTGAAGTCGCCCTCGATCGCAAGCGAATAAGCGAGTGTTTGAACGCCGTCGACTGTAATGAACAATATGTCAGCAACCGTGTAGGTTGTTTCGCCAGTCAAAGTATTGAGCGAAGCAGAGACGTTGGCTTGAGCAATCAACTGAGCGACATCGAATTTTGTATCATAGACCCATTCGTCGCCAATGCGCCATGTTGGCACATCGATGTCCTTGTCCCAACCCTCTGCGTTCATTGGTTGGTGTTCTTCTGCGAGGTTACTGGTTGAAGTGACCATTGCCCCGAAGGGTGAGGCGAACATCAGAAAAATCAAGCCAAGCACAACCGGCCGGAGTTGAGACATGATTGACCGTTGCGGTACTCCTACTTGAGTTCCGTGCCATTTTGGGAGAATGCCTCGGCTTGGCTGCCTTGAGCGTTGAGGTATTGGTGGCCGTAATGACCCCATTGTTCCATTGTCCAGCCTTCGGGCAAACCTCCATCAGGAAGTGAGGGTCCTGTTTGCTTGCTTTCCATTTCCGGGACGAGAACCGGTGGTTCCGCAGGTGCTGAGACTGCTGTTTGGACCGGTGTTTGGACGAGCGTCCCCACATGGGCAGCCTCCTGGGTTGGTTGAGTCATTTTTGGCAGTGCGCCAAAAGCCTCCATTGAAGGTGGTGTTGATGGTCGGCGGGCTTGCGCTTCCTCGATTTGTGAGGGGGCATCGAACACATCGTCCATCATCCCATCTGCATCGCCGTTCCAAGGCGTATCATTTCCGCTCTTGCGCCTGCGGGTGAGCAAACCAAGGAGAAGGAGTACGCCGATGAGTAATCCGAATTGAGCCAGTGAATTTGCTTCTTCACCGATGAGTCCCGCACTGATTTCTTCGAGCGAGTTTCGCTGTGGAGGTGCCACATCAATCACCATTGTTGCTTGGCCGGGTCGTTCTGGGTTTTCGTCCCAAGCGATCGCCTTCACTCGCACTTTTCCTGAGGTTCGGAACATGTGCTGGACGGTGGTGCCGACCAAGTCAGCATCGTTGTCTTTGATTCCATCCCCGTTGCTATCGACTGTAATGTCAAGGTCCCAAACGATGGTTAACCCTTCGATATCATTCGCAGAGTCAATGGTTTGTTGAGCGCTTAAGACACATGTTTGGTAGGCCATGCAATCTAGGTTTTGAAGGCGAACAATCGGCGGCATGTTGAGCACTTCAACACTCAACACTTCGCTGGTTTGAGCCCCGTCATCATCGGTCACGTGGTAAATGATGGTGTGGGTCCCGCTTCGGTTCCATGTGTACGTCAACACATCACCTTCGATGTCGCAGTCATCGTCTGCACCGCCCATGTCATCGCTGTCAATCCCGGGTTCGACATCCCAACACCGTACAAGCGAGGCTTGATCGCTCAGGGTGTCGGTGGCGTTTCCTGTGATGGTGATGGATTGGCCTTCAGCGATTGGTAAGATCGAGACAAGTGGTTCGATGACAGGTGGTACATTCCGTACATTGATCCATCGTTCGTTGATGTTGCTGGATTCACCATCTTCATCGCTGACTTCCAACCGAATGGTATGCAGCCCGGATGTGGACCATGTCATCGGGTAGGTTGAGACTCTTCCAGTGAATGTGTACATCAACGAGGGCTGCTGACCATCCGGCCACCACGTGTGGGTGAGTGTGTCGAGATCATCGACGGAGTCAAGTGCTTGGCCACGAACCGTGACCACTTCGTCTTCATCGAGGTGCCAAATCTGTTGCTCGTCGCTTGCAAGGATTGCATCATCATTGAGCAGCGCAATCGAAGTGCCATGGGGCGCTATGTTGGTGAATTTGATATCAATCATGGCCATGGTCGATGCCGAATCATCATCTGTGCCGACAGCGGTGAAAGTGTGCCATCCTTCCGTGGGGGCGGTGGTTGTGCAGACCCTTGTGTAGTACCCCTCTTGGCAAATCGTATCGGGCCAGTAGACGTCAACCACGCCGGGCCAGGCATCCTCAGAATCAGAATCGTTCGCATATGCATACAGGGTGATCGGGTGTTCGACCTTTGCTTCACTTCGTGAACTTCGGATTTCGATTTTTGGCTCCCGGTTGCCGATTGATGCCAAGAGGATGACTTGCACTTCATCCCTTTCTTCGTCGATCACCGTAACTTCCACCGGATAGGTTCCATCATCAATCCATGTGAAATTCACACTGCAATCTTGGGATGGAATCTTTTCGTAAGCCCATGTACGTGTGCCGTCATCGTAAGGGATGTTGAACTCACAGGCGACGCTCCCTCCATCTTCATCAAAGCTGCTTGCTGCATCCAAGGTGAGCGTTTCCATCGTTAAGGCGCTTGCATTCTGGACAACAGGCGTAGGCAGGCGTCCGACGAAAATCTCCAACTGCGCCACATTGTTATCGGTGTTGGCATCGGCTGAATTTACGTTTGATGGGTCGGCTTCCCATGTGACAGGAAGTATGCCTATGGCTTGGTCTTCTGGAACGGTCCATGAGAAGTTGACTTTGTGTGCAGCGTAGGTCGCCAACGGTGGTAGGCTGTAAGAGGTGTCTTGTCCATCTGGGCCCGTGACGCTCATGGTGGTGGCACTGGAGGTTGTAATGCCCCGGTTTTGGACCCCGACTTCGACCAAGAGTTCGTCGCCCGGCAGGACATTCCAACCGGAAAGCGAATTCAATTCTGAGAGGACACCACTTCTGTTGCGGAGGACTTTGGCAATATCCTCGCTCGCAATCAAATCGAGTCCCACGAGGAATTCATCGAGGGTCAGCGTTGTTGCACCAACCGTCGTGGTTGATTGAACCGTTGGGTCGACTCTGGCGACGATGCCGTGACTGGCCCAATCGAGCAACGTGGCAGAAGAATCCCTTTTATCCCCGACTTGGACGGTGAAAAAGGCGCTCCCATTGGCGGCAGTGGTCGCTGTTTGAACGGACGATGTCGTTTCGTGACGAAGTTCAACGGCCAGTCCACTTGTCGGGTTGAAGCATGAACTCGAGGCATTGACCCATACGCCCATTGGCGTGTTTAATGCCGTGATTGTGTTTTCCAAATCGACCACTAAGCATTCGTCCCGACTGCCAGGATTGCTGTATTCATCAACGCCGGTAGCAGCAACGGGAATGTAGCGCTTGAGTCTGAAATCGATGGTCAAACCTATGTCGTCTTCAGTGTGGAGCCATGCATAATTCGAGACTTCAGGGCAATACCATCGGTAGCCTGTGGGGGCGCCGTCGCTGTTGACAGATTGCAACTCGTAAGATGCGTTGCAGCCTCCATAACCAATGGTTTGTCCGAAACTGTTTCGTGGTTTGCCAACGCTTGTTGCTTCCCATGTGGTGCTGTTTGAGTCACTGGTCGGTGCAGGGAACGGGGTGATGTAATCGCTTGATCCAGACCACTGTGCAGAGGTGGTTGTGGTGGTGGTCCATTGCTCATTTAACCTCAACGGGAAATCATAGGTTTCTGTCACAGGGCTGTACGTCGTGGTGATTGTGATGTCACCGAGGATCTGAGTCAAGCTTGAAATGCCGTAGGGGACAAATCGTATGTACATGTCCAAATCGCTTCGAAGGCTGGACAAATCGCTGACCCTCAGGTATTCAGTTTGCGTGTATGTGATGTAGACATTGCCGCCGAATCCCTCGAGGGAGACTCCTGATTTGTCGAAGTTTGCAGATGATTTGAGGGTGTAGGCCAACACCGACATGTTGTCGACCGCCCGCTCTTTGATTTCCAGAACTTCCATCGTGGTGTCGCCATAGATTTCCCCAACCGTTGCTTGCACACCCGTGTTGGTCACCAACAATGTTGGATCGAAAGTGCCGGCGTAGACCCACTTATCACCGACGCGCCATGTTGGTACATCGCTGACGCCGGGGTCTGAACTCGAGGAAAGAGAGGGGGGCGTCGTTGCCTCGAAATCGATGTTGAGGAGGGGTGTTTGGACGCTTAAGCATAAAACAGCCACGAGCGAAAGGGCCGAAACGGCTCGCCTTAGGTTCGGGCGCATGCTACGCCACTCACTCAATAGACCATCAACGCTTCTCTTGGAAGCGTATGGATTTGCGAGGGAATCAGTATTCCAGCAAATCTGCCAATTCGTCCTTGATGATTTCCACTGCTTCGAGGATTTCGTCCTTGTGACGTGCGCCGGTAATCACCATCTTGCCGCTGCCGAAAATCAAGCAGACGACCTTAGGATAGTCAAGTCGGTAGATGAGGCCTGGGAATTGCTCTGGCTCGTATTCGACCTTGTCGAACGGCAGGTGGAAGGTCAAGTTGTTCAAATTCAATTTACGAGGGACGCCGGCTTGTGGCTCGCCAGTGAACTTGTCGTTACCAGGGTAATCTTCAGGGTAGTGAAGGGCGTAGGTAGCAACCATGTTTTGGACTTCAATCTCGACTTGGTCGAGGTCCCATGTTTCGATGCCTGCTGCACGAAGGTCATCGATCATGCGCTCAATACCGGTATGGATGTTGTCCTCGTTCTTTCCACCTGTGCAAACAGCACGGCCGGACCTGAACATGAGGATTGCCAATTTTGGATCGGTGACACGGTACACGACACCAGGGAATTGTTCTGGTTCGTATTCACAATTCAATTGAATTGCGATGTCTGGTAGGTCTAGTTCCTCAGCAACTCGTGTGCTGGCAACCACGTTAACGACGGTTAGACGTTCTTCATCGGTAGTCATGTATCCACCGATATATAACCACTATATAAAGAAAAGGCAGGGCCCTTGGATGCTTTGAATTCAAAAACGGGTCACTGCGGGGGCTTATGAATCCGGACTCCACAGTGGCGTGTTGACGATGGTTTCCATCCTCACGCCATCGTTTCCAAATTGTGAAATGAGCGCCCTTCCGCCTGCAAGTTCAATTGCTTCGCTCGTTGTTTTTGGATCCCGTGTGAGGGCGACCATGCATCCGCCTCCACCTGCGCCGGTCAATTTGGCTCCAAGCGAGGATGGAGCGGCCGCTCGGACCAATGCATCGAGTTCAGGGCATGAGACGCCCAACCCTCTGAGCATGATTTGGTTCTCCGTCATTGCACGTCCAACCGCTTCATAGTCGCCTCTTTTCAGGGCCGCAATGCCCCTTCGAGCAATGGTCCCAATTGTTTCGATTTCCTTCATGCGTTCAGGTTCGAGTTGGATGGCTTCTGCGACCTTTGTGACCTGGGCAGCAGTTGGGGCATAGACGCCAGTGTTGCCGATGACCAAGAACAGGTCTTCACCATCGACGGGCATGCCGAGGTCATGAAGTTGCCATGTTCTGCGCCCATCGCTCATTTCCAATTGACGCTGGTAAAGATGCTCAGCACCGTGCTCAATTGCATCGCTCAACATCACGATGCCGCCGTGTGAACAAGTTGATGCATCCATGGGGGAGGCCCGACCGCCTTGTGCAGCCGCTTCAACCGCATGACCAAGCACCGCACATTCGTCGGCATCGAGGGCTTCAGCACCGTGAACTTGATGCGTGCGGTTGTCGTAAGTCGATGGGCGGAGTCCAGCTTGCTCTTCATCAAAGGTCGAGTAAGCATCTGTGTCATCGATGGTGCTGGCATAGCCTTCAGCCCACGATTGTTCACCATCTCTTGATTCGGTCATCCATCGTCCACGTGCGACGCGTAGGGCGGCACAGGCTGCGACACTCAGTGCAGCAGAAGATCCGAGGCCTGATGCCCTTGGAATGTCACCCTTGATGTGAATTGAGAGGGGAGGTGCACCAGCCTTTGTTGGCCACAATCGATGGCGGAGCGTGTTCAGATGGGGGTGTTTCTTGGCATCAAGGCGGTGACCTTCGAGGCGCCAATGTTCGTCCACAGACGGTCGGATGCTAACGGTAATTCGTTGCTCGATGGCCACTGCAACAGCGGGTTGGCCAAACACCACAGCGTGCTCTCCAAACAAGATGCACTTTCCGGGGGCGCTTGCTTCTACCAACATCTGTACGCCGCCCGGAGTGAACCATGCACCGACGCTTCATATCCCTTGTTGAAACCTCGGCCGATGTGAGGATATTTTTACGGTGCATTCAAGGATTGGTTTTTGCTGGGCAGGATGTAGGGGGCCTCGCCCCCTCGGTGATGCACCATGGAACACCCCCTCTCAATGTCGTATGGACCACTGCCCGGTTGGGTCTTGTTGCTTGTTCTTGGCGGCATCTCTGGCGGGTTCTTTCTCTACCAAGTTGTCAAGGCCACTCGATTGGTGATGGTCGGCGCACCTGACGATCGATTTGATAATTGGGGCGCACGAATTAAGGAAGTCATCACAGGATGGCTTGGACAAAAGCGGGTCCTCGAGGACAAGATTGCAGGTGGTATTCACGTGCTCATGTTTTGGGGCTTCTTGATGCTCTCAACCGATATGTTCGACCTCGCCACTGCAAACTATTTTTCACACAACATCCTTCCTGATTTCATTCGAGGTCCATGGAACCTCATCGTTGAAACGGGTTACACCATCGCTTTGATTGGCTGCATCGCTGCCTTGCTTCGCAGGGTCGTGTTCACTCCTGAGAAACTCAAGGGGAAGTCCCAGTTGGAAGGGAATTTTATTCTCGTGCTCATCATGACCATCACGGTTACTTCGTTCCTCGTGGAGGCAGGCGAAAAGGGCGTTTCTTCAACGTGGGAGCCAATCGGCGCATGGGTTGCTGACAGCCTCACGCCAAGCACCGCTCTCGTGGTCGCATCCTACTGGGCGCACATGCTCGCCATCTCCACCTTCCTTTTCTTGATCCCATTGTCAAAGCACATGCACTTGGTCATGGCTTTCCCGAACGTGTTCTTCCATGACATGCGCCCAATGGCAACCATGGAACCACTGGCACGTGGGGAAGATGGAAAGGCAGTTTTGCTTGATGACTTGGACATCGAATCCTTCGGTACGGTGAACTACACCGACCTCACATGGCGCAACCTCATCGATGGTTGGGCTTGCACTTCATGCGCTCGATGCCAAGATGTGTGCCCGGCCTATGCAAGTGGTAAGGCGCTCAATCCAATGCAAATCATCCACGATGTTCGCCATTACGCAAACGAAAACTCAACCGCATTGATGGCAGGGGAAACACCAGAGCAAGATATGATTGCTCGCTTCGGTGAAGATGCTATTTGGGCCTGTACAACGTGCCACGCCTGTGTTGAAGCCTGCCCGATCTACATCGATCACGTTCCTAAACTCACGGACGCTCGCCGTCACTTGATGATGGAGCGAATGGAATTCGATGAAAGCGTCGAAGACACCATCATGCCGCTCATGGCAACCATCGAAAACCTCGAATCGGACTCGAACCCGTATGGCCTCCCCGCTCACGAGCGTGGTGACTGGGCTGAAGGACTGGATGTCAAGGTGGCTGAACCTGCAGAATACATCTACTTCGCAGGCTGCGCTGCATCGTTTGACGAGCGCAACAAGAAGGTCGCCCGTGACACCATCAGCGTGATGAAGGAAGCCGGTCTTGATGTTGGAATCCTCGGAATGCAAGAAGGCTGCAGTGGTGACTCTGCTCGACGGGCTGGGAACGAATACCTGTTCCAAATGTTGGCTGAGACGAACCTTGCGACGTTTGAGGAAATCGGTGTTAAGAAAATTGTTGCTTCATGCCCTCACTGCTTCCACACCCTCGGAAAGGAGTACAAAGATTACGGCGGTGAAGACATTGAAGTCATGCACCACTCACAACTCATCAACCACCTCCAACAGGAAGGCAAATTGCCCGACCCCAAGCACGATCCATCGGTCACCTTCCACGACCCGTGTTACCTCGGTCGAATTGGTGGCGAATTGGATGCACCTCGAAACGCCATTGGTGGCGTTGATGTTGAAATCGAACGCCATGGCAAGCAATCCTTCTGTTGTGGCGCCGGTGGCGCACAAATGTGGATGGAAGAAGACGCTGATCAGCGTGTCAACGTCATTCGTGCAAAGGAAATCGCAGAGACTGGCGCTCAAACTGTGGCTGTTGGATGTCCATTCTGTTCCACAATGGTCAGCGACGGTCTTACAGCGATTGATTCGGAAATGGAAGTCAAGGACATTGCAGAAATTGTTTGGGAGCAAATCAAAGCCAATGATGCTGCAATCGAAGCAAAGAAGTCTGCTAAAGCAGAAGCCGAAGCTTGAGCCTACGGGGTGGCCGATTGAGCCAAGACATTCACCAAGCCTCATTGATGGCGTGGTTTGCAGAGCATCAAAGGGATTTACCGTGGCGCAACACGAAGGACCCGTGGCCTATTCTGTTGTCTGAAATACTTCTTCAGCAAACTCAAGTCAGCCGTGGCCTTGTGTTCTGGCAACGCCTCTTTGAGCGATACCCAACGGTCCAAGACATGGCTGCTTCGACCGAGGAAGAGGTTCTCTTGCTATGGCAGGGAGCGGGGTATTACAGCAGGGCTCGTCGTTTGTTTCAACTTGCGAAGTTGGTGTGTGCTCCCGCTTCTGAAGGCGGCTACGACGGAACACTTCCAAGGACGGGTGCGGGTTTGGAATCGTTGCCGGGCATCGGGCCTTACACCGCTGCTGCTGTTGCCAGCATTGCTCATGGAGAATCGATTGCATGCGTTGACGGAAACGTCAGGCGTGTGATGGCCAGGCAAATGGCAAACGCCACGCCCACGACGAAGCAAGTGCAAGCATGGGCTGATGCGGTTCTATGGACTGAGGATGCTGGCAACTGGAATCAAGCGGTCATGGAACTCGGTGCGACGGTATGCACGCCTCAAAAACCACAATGCGGGCGGTGCCCAATCGCCACCTCATGTGAAGGGGCCTCCAACCCGCTTCGGTACCCTGCGCCAAAGGTGAGGGCCAAAAAGCGCCTCGATTTGATGTGCATTGTGTTGCTGGATACGGATGGGCGTCCGCACCTCGTGCAACGAGGCGATGATGGCATACTTGCAAGCATGTGGGGTCCCGAAATGGCGGAGCACTTGGACGTGGCTTCCTACGAGTACGTCGGTGAAGTGCATCATGTGCTCTCTCATAGGAACCTCCATGTTCGAATCTGGAAAGGAAGCATTGAGCAGGGCATCGATGAAGGCACAGTCCCTTTGTCGTCGCTTGATCAAAAAGTTCTCAAGCGTGCACGAGGCTGACCAAAGGGCTCAATCTTGCTGTTTTGTAAGTGCTAGGTCATGGTGGAACGAGGCGAGCATCATAACGAGGCTCAAGTAGAGAACATATTCAGCCGTCGCAGCAACTACGATGGAATTTTGTGACAAGTTCATGATTTCAACGCCGTCCCTCAGGCCGGCATCGATCACATGCGTTTGTACAGCGCCGGCCAATGAGAGGTTCATGACTGCAAACGAAACGGCGCCGATAACCATCCATACTTTTCGACGAGCATGACCGAGGCTTGGGGTGTTGGAAAGGGCAAGGTGGGCGGTGCATGACCATGCATAGCCTCCCATGAAACTCGCCATCGCAAAGATGCTGTGGATGATGATTTCATCGTTCATGCTGAACCATGCCAAACCGATGAGTGATACGCCAGCAGTCATGCCGAACCCTTTTGCGAACTGGCTGTGCTTTTGTTCTGGTGTTGTTCCGAAGGTGTGGGCAAAACGCAACGAGAGGGCGCACATGAGCACTCCAGCAATCATGAATCCGGCTTTGAACACCACCCGCTGCGGACCAGGGGAATCTGATTCAGAGATGAAAAAGGGGATTGCTCTTGCATCGCCAGAGAGAAAGTGAATGGTCATTGAAGTGATGGTTGTGAGCAGAACGAGAAGCCATGTGGCTCTCAAAAGGTGCTCGTCTCGAACCACAAATGTGCCAATTTGTAGGCCGTTCTCACCCTTCCAGTCAATCATTTGAATTCCCTCACTGTGTCATTGATGCATGCATCAAATGAACGCCATTCCATACCGAGGACCTCAGTGGCTTTTTTCGACGAGAGGTTTGAATCTCCGCGGAAGTAGCCTTTGACCGCTCTCCGAGTCATCCGTCGAGGTGCACCAAACCAGCTCATCGCCCAGTCTTGAAAAACGACGATGAACATCAATGAGACGGGTATGGCCCGCTTCGGAGATTTTGTTTTTGGATGGAGTTCTCTGATCCTTCTGCACACAGCGGCGATGGTGGTGTTGTTATGCGGCGCAAGGATAAATCGACCCTGTGCTTCATCAATTTCGTATGCTTTTCGATGAGCGATCGCAACATCGATGACATGGACGAAAGCCATTGGAATCTTGGGTGCAGCAGGGAAGAGCCCCTTCATTGCGTCATCAAACCATTCAACGCTTGGAGTCGGCTTGACGAAGCCACCGCCAAGCACCCCACTCGGGTTGATGACTCGCAAATCGAGGTCGAGTTGCTTGGCGAGGTCCCATGCGAGGCGTTCAGATTCTGTCTTGGCAATCGTGTAGGGTGATGACCGGTCCGTCTGCCAATCATCCTCATTTTTTTCCCGCCCCTTTGGCATCGAGCCTACAGCAGCAATGCTTGAGGTGTAGACAATTCTTTTGATGCCACATTCATTTGCAGCGGTGAACAGATGCTGCGTGCCTTTGTTGGCGGTATCAATGATGACGGTGGCGTCACCGCTTGTCGAATAGACTGTAGCGGTGTGGAACAACGCATCGCACCCATCCATCTGCTCCGCCCATCCATCTGCTTCGAGCACATCGCCTTCGACAAGATGCAATCGTTCCGCAACACCAAGCGTTTCGGCGTGCTTTTTCACGTGATCGACCTTTTTTGGGTCGCTTAAATCACGAACAGAACCCTTGACTGCATACCCATGCGTGAGTAAATCTTTGACGATATGGTTGCCAATGTGGCCATTGACGCCGGTGACAAAAATAGTTTGGCCGTTCGCAGGAATGGCTTCGCTCATGGGTTTGCCAAGCGCTCGAGCGTCTTAACCTTCAAGTGAGGATGACCACACCCGAGGCTGTATCCCATGCCGCTCCGCTTGCACGACACCCGCCGACGAACGAAGGTCGATTTCACGACCATGGAACCGGGCAAAGTTTCGATGTATGTTTGTGGTGTCACTGTGTACGACCGGTGCCATTTGGGTCACGCACGCTGTTATCTTGCGTTTGATTTAATTCACCGCTGGTTGGAAACGTCAGGATATGAGGTTCATTATGTTCAGAACTTCACGGATATTGATGATAAAATCATCGTCCGTGCCAATGAATTGGATGGCGATTGGAAATCACTCGTTGATGCGAACATTGCAGCCTACTACGAGGATATGGATGCACTCAACATTCTCCGAGCAGATGATTACCCACGTTGCACAGAATATGTTGATGACATGATTCGAATCACTCAAGATTTGATTGACAAGGGCAACGCTTACCAAGCAAACGACGGTGTCTATTTCCACATTGATTCTGCACCAGAAAAGTATGGTGAACTCACAGGCCAGAACATCGAAGCGGTTCGCTCAGGTGCTGGTGGCAGGGTTGATGGAACCGGTTCTGGTAAGCGAGACCACAAGGATTTCGCACTCTGGAAAGCAGCCAAACCCGGCGAGCCGACATGGGATTCGCCCTGGGGACCAGGACGTCCTGGATGGCACATCGAATGCACCGCTATGAGCATGGATTACTTTGGCGACCAATTTGACATTCATGGAGGCGGTCATGATCTTCGATTCCCCCATCACGAAGCAGAAATTTTCCAAGGCGAGTGCCACACAGGATGTTCGCCCGTCGTTCAACACTGGCTGCACAATGGTTTTGTCAACATCGATGGCGAGAAGATGAGCAAGTCGCTTGGTAATTTTTGGACCATTCGAGATATTCTCGAAAAGGTCGATGCCATGGTGCTTAGGTTTGCCTTGATCAATGCACACTACCGTTCCCCAATCGACATGAATGAAACGCTGCTGAAGAATGCAGAGAAGAATTACAACAGGGTCCTTGAAACCTATGTGGCCATGCTCAAAGGGAGAACAACTGAACGTCCAGTCGAACTTCCTCACGCAGACATCACTTCGTCGCTTCCTCTCTCTAAATCCCTTGGTCTCCTTGAAAAAATGGGTGAAGGATTTGCTCGTGCTATGGATGATGATTTCAACAGCCGAGAAGCGGTTGCCAAGGTCCTTGGTGCCGTGAGAGAAATGACAAAGACCCTCAACAGCGGACTTGATGCTGCTGATGCTGATGCGTTTGCTCACTATGCAGTGGATTGGCTCGAGGAGAGCGCTGGCACTGTGCTCGGTGTTCTGCCTACAAGGGAGATGGCACTTGCAGAGCCAGAAGATGACCCTCGGAAGGTCGAGATTGCAGATGAAGTCGATGCCCTCTTGTTAGCTCGGACCAAAGCACGCACTGAGAAGGATTGGGGGAAAGCAGACGAAATCCGCGACACCTTGCAACAGATGGGTGTTGTTGTTGTCGATACTGCTGAAGGTCCAACGTGGGACCTCGCTTGAATGCGATCTGAAACCTCGGTTTCCAAGTTACTGCGCACATTCAAACATCGCTGGATGGCATGGTTGTTGTCCCAATGAACAGCGTCGTTCTGGTTTCCAACTCGCCTTAACGGGCACGAACGATTTTCGGCGCATTTGCAAAAGAGGGGATAAACCAGCCTCCAAGAATTGCTGTGGTGTAATGTAGCACTGCAGTCAGGACGTATGCATCGCCTGTTGGAACGCGTGGGTTTGTGAATGGAAGCGTCATGAAGGTGGCGAGGATCAACGCAAGAAGTGCGAATATGAGGCGAGATTTCTCCTCCCATCGCTCGTCAATCTTCGTCCAAACCACGGTGCCGATCAATCCGGGAACAACGCCGCCACCGATGACAGTCGCAATGGCGAACACAGGGACTGGTATCTCAACGCCACTGGGGTCGAGGGGGGTTGTGTCGTAGCCAATCAGCATCATGAATCCCACAATTACGAGATTGATGGCGCCCATTGCCCCTGCAGCTTTCATGCCAGTTCGAGAGTGTTTCTTCCAGTCCATACCCTTGTGATGATGGTCATTGGCATAAGTAAGGTGGTTTCACACAAAGAAGCAGGTAGCAAGAGGTGGACCACCATTCCTTGGCCAAGGGGGCATACGCTAAGATAACTCATCGGTGAGCCCTTTTGTGACGGGAGAAACTTATTCTCTTGGTGATGCGACCAGTGCCTATGGGGCTCTTAGATACACTTGCCAAGTTTGGGAAAGAGAATCCTGAAGAAGAAACATGGGCCAAATTAGAACCGTGGGTGAAATTTTTCTGGATCGTTAATTTCATCATGTTGCCCTTTTTCATTCTTGAAATTCTCATATTTTTCATGGAATGATTTTCTGGATGTGAGGGTATGAGCCAGGATTCCCTTTGCCCATATGGAACATATTTTTTTTCATCAGCGAGATTCTTTTCTGAGGTGTTTGAGGACACGGAGCGTTGAACTTTCACCGGCGGAGAGACCAGAAATTCTGCGCATACTTGCGAAGTCATTCCAGGTCTCGAGAAGTCGTTTCTCCATCCAAGCATTGAGGAACCAAGGGTGGATGTAGGAAGAACGGCAGACCGGACGGGTGTTGCCAAGGTCTGCGGCCACCGTGTCAATAACAGCCAACATTGTTTTGTTTCTTTCAAATTGAGTTGTTGGTACAGCCCAGTCGCCTTCTGTCCAAAGTTTGTTGATCGATTCAACACCAGGTAGTTTCCCGAGCCAATGTTTCATGTCATTCGCTGTTTGGGGTTGAGCGAGAAATGCTAAACGCTCAGCACAACGGTGGGTTGCCGCCCATGTTCGAAAGTTCTTGGCAGTGAATCCTTCTCCACTGCTTGCACGGATGTACTGATTGATGTGTTCAGCTTTCAGATCGACTTCATTCCCTGCCTCAGAGATGTACATGAACAAATCTGCATTCTTGACGCCTAAGCGGTTGGTTCGCAGGATGAGGTCGACGAGATGGTCGTCTTCAATGGTGATCTCCCAGTTTTTGTCGGATTTTCCCGTGAAGGTAAAAACAGCATCATGCCTTCCTTCAGCATCGTCACCTTTGATGTGCTTAACATGCATTGATTTGAGCGTCGTCAAGCCATAGGAGTTGTTCGCTTTTGCATACTCGTCACTGCCAACACGGATGTTATACAGATCGATTAGCCGGACGACAAGGGCCGCTACCGTGTGGAGTTCCATTGTGCTCTGTTCGAGGTCTCGTTCGACCTGCTTTCGCAGTCGAGGAAGTTGTGATGCAAAGTAAACAACATCGTCGTACTTCATTTCCGTCGTGATGTCAGTCCATTCAGGGTGGTAGGAATATTGTAAACGCCCTTTTGAATCGAATCCAGTCGCTTGGATATGCCCCCTCGCATTTGGGCAAATCCATACTTCGCTCCAAGCAGGAGGTAAACCAAGTGAATTCCATCTCTGAATGAGGATCGAATCCTCAACTTTCACCCCGTCAGGCGTCCGATATTGCCACTCAAATACCCCCTCTCCCGAAGAAATATTTTCACGAGACACACCGCTGAGCGATGGGTCGCTGCGAACCAAGGTTGCTCTCCTCAAGGCTTCTGCTGAATCGATGGGCACAATTTCTCGGCTGTGGCACATGGCATGAACTTATGGCCTGTATACAGTGGTTTGAGATTATGGAAGTTGAATCTCCTCTTCCCATATTGCAATGATTCATCTTCTATTGGAGTTCACCAGCTGCCATATTCGAAGTACATATAGTAGTATACTGATAGGAACCAAGTGACTGTATTAGTGACAAATCCAACGAGAACTGCGTAAAGAATACTTTTATTTTTTCTAAAAATTCCAATGATTAGGAAAATAGATAAAACGATTATGGCAATTATTGGTGAAGCCATCCATAGGTTAATCCCGGTCCATTTCAAGTCATAAGAGTCTGTTACCACGCCCAGGACTGCAATATGGCTTGGCATGGTAAAAAGAATGGAAGGAATGAGGTAACACTTCAAAAATGTCGCCTTTGAAGACGTCCAACCGCTTTGAGAGTGTGGAATGGTAGGCTCATCTTTCCACAAAGGCCCCTTTACGTAGAGGGGGTTTTGCTGGGGAATATCGCCGATAAAGAGAGCAGGTGGATTTTCTTTTTGGGGTTGGTTGCCGGCCCCTTCCATGAACAATGATGCCAAAAAGAGGAATTAAACCCTTTTCCGGTTTTCCTGCACCATCTGATCTGTATCTTTCAAATTGGTCTGCACCTATTTGAATGCGCAGACTGCTTTGAAACCCCTTCGCATAGATGGATTCACAACGGTGTCGGATTGGTCAAAACTCAGCTTCTGTTTGACCGGGTGGTGTTGTGGTCCTGTGCGGTTTTGTCTCCATCCCCGCCCTTGCCTTCGCCACCAGTGTCGCCACCATCGTGCTTCGTGTGTCGGTTTGATCGGGTTGTGTTGTGATCCTGTGCCTTTTCATCGCCTTCGCCGGAGCCCTCGGTGTCGCCACCATCGTGCTTCGTGTGTCGGTTTGATCGAGTTGTGTTGTGATCCTGTGCCTTTTCATCGCCGGAATTGTTTGATCCCTTTTTGTCAATTGGTGGAGGCGATGGTACAAACGAATTGGAGCCAGATGAATCTTCTAGGTCGGCTTCGTCCCAAATTTTCTCAATTTGAGCTTCTTGACTGAGGTTCAAATCTTTGCCTCCAGTCTTGCTGATCAGGTAGAGTCCAACGCCCATGACGCCAATGATGCCGAAAAGGAGGAACGTCGCATTCTGCTTGAGCGTGTCACTGCTTGCCTCGTCTGCATCGCCGCTTCCGTCACCGCTTCCCGAATTTGGATTTGTGATGCAAGGAGGGGTGCTTCCATCCTCACAGAGGTCGATGGTTGTACCATCTGTGTTTCCGTCAGTGGTGCCTGTGCCGCCGGTGTTCCCTGTTCCATCACCGGTTCCATCGGTGCCGCCCGTGCTCCCAGTTCCGTCGCCGGTTCCACCATTGCCGCCAGTGTTGCCGCTACCGCTGTTCCCGCCAGTGGTTCCATCGTCCTCGGTCAGCGTAATCTCAGCCGAGGTACGGTCGCCATCAGCGTCCATTTCAACTGCGTAGTAGTCGTAGAGTTTACTCAAATCAATGTGAGTGTTTGCCCAACTTGAACGGTTGATCACATCAAAGTAACGTTGGTCACCTGTTGTGAAGATTGGATCCAATGTCATGTTCTTGAGGTGTGACACACCGTCTCGGTAATCGCCGTCGAAGGTCGTGTCGAGATGAGCTTGCACTTCTTCATCAGTCGTCATGTCGGAGACTTCTGACCAGTGTTCTCGAATATCGCTGAGTTCGTTGCGCATGGCCATTGAGAGGCCCTCTTCGATGCTTGCAAAGGATTGGCTACCATCGACCACAGAGGTCGATGTAACATCGACAACCTTTGAAACGCCGCCGCCTTGAATTGGCTCCCAGTCGTCGCCTTTGAGTGCGGTCATGATGTCTTCATCGCCGAACAGTGCTTTCCCTTGAACAAGTGTCAACCGAACATCCGCATCGATTGATTCGATCAGATTTCTGTACGGGTCGTCGTGGAAGGTGTCGATGATCACCAGGTCGGCCACAAGGCCGGACTTGACCTTGCCAACGAATGGGTCCCACTTTGCCGCGGCAGCTGGGTTGGATGTGACCATTTCAGCCAGTTCGTAGTTGGTGAAGTGGTTGTTCATCACTTCGGTGTTCCACAAATCTGCCACCTTCAATTCATGAAGGCTCGACTTTGACCCACTCGGTCCCCAATCCGGGGCAAGGGAAATTTTCACGCCAGCATTGTCGGCAGCACGAACATCAGTTGTGTTACCGTAAAGCAGGAAATTGGAGAGCGGAGACCATACGAGGTTGGAGCCAACTGCTGCCATTTGTCCAAACTGGGATGCTGTGAGCGCAGTTCCGTGAATCACGACGGTTGGTTGTGCAAGCAATCCCTTGCTGTTGAGCAAGTCGAATTCATCACGGCTGGTTTGGTCGACACCCTCTGATAAATGGATGAACCATGCTTCAAGGTCGCCGTCGTTAAAGTCGGCAATTTTACCATCAGAGTTGTATGAGGATTTGTACCATTCACACACTGCGCAGGTGAGGATGTTGTCTTGGCCGAAGTTGTAGAGTTCCACGTTTCGAGACAAGGTGCTGTCCCATGCATCGTTGCCAGATGGTGAGCCCTGTACAGCAGTGACGCCGCCAGCGATGGCTTGAACTTCTGCGTACTTCATTTGCTCAGTTGCCATACCCCATCGGTTGTTGTTCTGGACATTTCCTTTGTTCCAGGTGATGCTTGGGCCGTAATCGTAATTGTCGCCCCATTGGCCGCGGTTGGTGTAACCACCTTCTGCAGATTTCTGGTTTTCATTGAGATGGACTTCGAAATCCCATAGTGGGATGTGATTGTAATGCATGTGGTTGTGTAAATCAATCAAACCAGGGTAGATTGTTCCATTGGTTTCGATGATTGGTACGTTTGTCAAGTCAACGCCGCTCGGGATGGTTCCAGCATCCGACCAGACGCCGCTAATCATGCCATCACGGATCATGACATTGCCTTGGTTGAGGACGTTGTTCTCTCCATCCATGGTGACAACCCGTCCCTTCAGGAGGTAAGCATCGTTCGAAACTGGGTCTGGAATATTGTAGCACTTGACGATGTTGAGCGCCACGTTTGATTCTGCACCTTCAGGACCCCATCCGGGTGTTGGTGAGACCTTTCTGAGTTGGCCATCATTATCTTCGATGTAGGATTCACCATACCACGAATCCTTTGCTGGGAATGACATTGAGTCCATTGCGGCTCCCGAATCATCGCTAATGGTCACGGTGTCTCCATCAAAGTAAGAGAGAAGAATGCCAGAGTCTGCACTGAACACGGAGATGCGTCCATCTGCTGGAATTGAGGTGTTCCACGCCAATTGGCAAGGTGGGCTGCCGCTTGTTACAGACAATTGCCAATCTGACACATCGACGGGGGTCGTTCCGGAGTTCCATATTTCGATAAACTGATCCGAGTACTTACCGTACTCGCCGTCTGCATTCCAGTCCATTGCTCCGTAGACATTTTGCGAGGTTTCATTGGAAACGAGGTTATTTGGACTGATGAACAATTCTGACACAAGGATGGTGTTTTCTCGACCTGAGGCATCGGTTGAATCTTGCATTGATGCCATGGACAAACTTGGCAAAAGCATCAACAAAAACATGGCTACGGCGACACAGCGGATGAGGCGCATGGTGGGCCCTTGGGCAGTGAGCACATGAACTCGTCGGAACGACCGGATGAGGTGGTATTGAAGAACCTCCAATGTTGAGAAGGACTCATGGCAGCCATTAACATCACTGAACCCGAGTTCGCAGAGACCGTAGAAAACAACGAAATTGTCCTTCTTGATTTCTGGGCAGAATGGTGCGGACCATGCAAAGCATACGGTCCGGTTTACGAACGCGTATCCGAGGATTTCCCAGACGTTGTGTTTGCCAAAATCGACACCGAAGCTGAGCCACAACTCGCCCAAGCGTTCAATGTGCGATCCATTCCAACCACAATTGCGTTCAAGGAAGGTATCGGTGTCTTTGTACAACCCGGGGCGCTTCCTGAAGATGCATTGCGAGATTTGGTGACAAAACTTGGGACCCTCGACATGGACGAAGTTCGTGCCGAAATCCAATCGCAACGTGAGGCCGAAGGCGAGGAAGAACCTTCCAACGAATGAAGACCACTTCATCGCTTGTGGTTCATCAGGTTCTTTCCAAGAGACCAATGCGTTCAAAAATCCCGCACTGTAGGGAAGGACATGCACCTGCGCTCTTTGTTCTTGGTCTCTGTCATGCTCAGCGCCAGTTTGTCTGGTTGCTTTGGAGAGCAAAAAGTGGATGAAGGCGGCATTGAGGTCCCTTACGATGTGTATCCGGAGCCTTGGGACCGAACGGAGATGATGTATGACGACTCAGACGTTTTTGCTCGTGTCACGGTCAACGGCACATACGGCATCGACACGGTTCGCTCCGTGTTCGTACCTGTTCCTACAATCACTGCAGCTGATGGTGGCGCTGGGCTCACAGGGAATGCAGAAGTTCACCTCGGCCTTTGGCTGCCAGTGATCGAAGGATGCGATTGGGAAGCAGGCAATGTCTCAGAGGCATGCCAAGTCCCTGTGATTGCAGAAGTTGGCCCTTACTACAACGACGGCGATGTTGACGCTCTTACCCCTGCTGACCGCCTCGGTCGAATGCTGATTGAGAACTATGTTCCTCACGGCTACGGGGTTGCTCAAGTTTCCGTGTTCGGGACCGGCGAATCGAATCACTGCATGGATCTGATGGGCACTGATGAACAACGAGGCATTGATGCAGCCGTCACATGGTTGGGGAGCCAAGGTTGGTCGAACGGAAACGTGGGCCTGATTGGTAAATCCTACGATGGTTCCACGCCGTGGCAAGCCGCTACCTTTGGAAACCCGCACCTCGCCACCATCGTCCCAATGTCGGGTCTCATTGGTGTGCACGAATTGATGTGGCGAAACGGAAGCATGGAAGCCCGAGGTATGATCATGCACAATGGTGTCTATGGCTCATTCGGTGTCGACGGTGATGCAGCGGATGCTGAGAACGCATGTGAAGGGTACATCGAAGGCTATGTGAACGGTCCAGCGGCCTACCTTACCGGTGGCATGGTGGAGTATGCTGGCAACGACTACTGGACTTCACGATCGTTCCTCGACCGAGTGGTGAGCAATTACAACGGCTCAGTGTACATCATTCAAGGCATGCAGGATTGGAACGTCGACCCGCACATGGCGTTCCCGACCCACCAAATCATCGAGGACGCAGGCATCGAAGTCAAGACGCTCGCTGGTCAGTGGGCCCACGACTATCCAGACCGACTTTCAGGTCATGAAGCACTTCCATCTGGCGAGGGGGCAGAAGCCTTCCCGTACACATTGCGCTGGGACTGGGCAGATGAGATGCTTTACTGGTTCGATTGGTACCTCAAGGGAGAGGGACGAGCACCGACTCTTGGTGTCGAAATGCAAGACAACCAAGGTGGTTGGAGGTTTGAATCAACCTACCCTGCTCCAGACACCGATTACGTCGTCATCAACGCTGCTGAACTCAATCCAAGCGGTGCAGGTATGATCACCACAACTGAAACCATTACGTTGACCTACGGACCGTTTGAGGAAGATGCCTACATCGCAGGCATGCCCTCATTCCACATTGCTATTACCACGCACACAACAAACGGAGCACACGCCTTCCTTGACATGACTGATTCTTCAGGCATGCACCTTGGACACGCAGTGATGGACTTCCGCTTTGCTGATGGTGGCCGAGATGGAAGCGAACTCATTGTTGCTTTTGCTTCAGTCACAGGAAAGATGGAATTCATGCCGATGGATGTCTTCATTCCAGCAGGCGATTCAATCACAATCACAATGACGCAGACCGGTCGAGATTACGTTCCTTCACCTGCAGCGGCTGGAGGATACAGCATCAATTGGGCCAGTTCCGAACTGACCCTTCCTCTTGTCTACCGCACATGCGATGATTTGTTCCAAGCTCCCATGCACGCATACGGAGAAGAAGCAGGTCGAACCTGTTGATCACTGAAACATTGTGAGAATGTCTCGGAACAGTGACTGCGCGTGACCTTCGCTTCGTTCTACCAAACGCTTGACAATGAGTTCGGGTGTTGACCGGGCCAGATGATTCCGTTTTGGGGTTCTGTCGACCATCAATTCGAGATCAGCATCGAGTCCCGTTGCCTCAATACCATCGACGCGCAGGTCATCTCGTCCTGTCGCTTCAAGAATCGAGGGCGCAAGGTGAGTAACGAGCATCATTGTGGTGTCGATTTGGGCCTCGGCAGCGAGCAACATACCGGCAATGATTCGTGCACCAGCCCCAGGTTCAGTGATGGCTTCAAGTTCATCAGCGAGGATCAATTTTGGCGTAGGGTCGCTGACGACAGTTGCCAATTCGACCAACGTCTGTTCCAATGCACCTGCGCTTTGGGTTCCACCTGCTTTTGCCAAAATGTGAAGCGCCTCTACCTGCCCGACAACAGCTTTGCTGGCGGGAACCGGCAATCCCATGTGAGCGAGAATACATGTGTGGGCAAGCAGTTCGAGCAAGGTGGTTTTACCGCCGGAATTCGCTCCTGTGAGCAGTGCAAGGGATTGCTTGTCGTCCTTCATCGCACATCGACCTAAGCCGTAAGTGACCGCATCTGCTTCGACACCAAGGAGCAAATGGCGCCCATTTTCAATGTGGATTCCGTGGTCTGAAAGGGTGGGCATGGTGCATCGATGCTCGCTGGCCCAACGCGCTACAGCAACCCATTGGTCCAATTCGATAAGGGTTCGAATCGCTTCCTCACATCGAGGCTGGAGTGGTCCGAGGTTTTTGGCGAGTGTGAGCATACGTTCCGTTTCGCCAGAGGCGAGGTTTGCCCCTAACGCAGTATCGAGTTGATCAATGACTTTTCTGTCAATCTTCGCCGGCCAATCTTTAGTAAAAATCGAATAAGGCACTCGGACGCCGGTTCCCTGAAGTTCATCAGCAAGCCTTTCTTTGGCGGCCTGCATCGCATCAGTGATGACATCACTCGTGGCTTGTTGGAGTTTCCTCTGGAACGCTGCACCATCGGAAAGTGCCTCCAAGAGTTCACTTCCGCTGAGGTTCATTTTCGCATTGTCCATCGCTTCCGCTACTTCTTCGTTGACTTCTGCCTCGAGTGACTTGACGATTTTCCACAACCGATCTTTGACATCTGCAATCGTCTCGAGGTCACCCTGCTCATCGATGTTGTTGAGCCACTCGGGCAAACGCTCGAGACCGCTCACTGCAGCGTGAATTTGTGCAAGAAATACATCGCCTTGGTCGCCTTCATTCGCATCCTCAATCAAGGCTACAAGGGTCGAAAGCGGGCGCTGATTGTTGCGAAACCAATCGATGGTTCGCTCAGGAACGATCATTTCCGGAGATGGATTTGCGCCAAGCACAACCCACCCTTCTGGTGCTTGAGATGGTCCACCACCGCCAATCCATGTGACGAGTTTGAACACCGTGTAATCCTTCCACGTCTCACTTCCTCCTGGTTGGAGCACCCTGCACCATTTTTTCATGTGGTCCAAGGGTTGCTTGCTGACCACAACTCGATCGTATCGCTCAGCACTGTGACGGGTTTGTCCGAGGCCTTTGAGAATGGATGCAAGACGTTCCATTCGTTCTGGACTGTTCGTGGCGAGGTTCATGGCTGCCATGCATTTTTCCCGTCGGAGTGTGGGGTCTTGGACTGGCATCAACAATTGCATGCGTTGACGCGTGGCGGCCGCAGAGGCGTACTGTTGGATATGATTGAGAATGTCTTTGTGGAGACGCTCTGCTTCTTTGGTGGCAAGAAAAGAACCTGCTTCTCCGGCAACCATTCTGGCCAGTGACAAGGCACGCTTTGGGGACACACCGTCAATCTCTGCCACGCGGGCAATGTCGCCGCATCGCAAGGAGGCTAACGCCTCATGTTCCCCACCAAAATGATCGGTGATTTTCTTCGCCAGTCGCTCGCCGACACCGGGCAATGCACTCAGAACCATGCGTCACATCGTTTGTCAAGGGCTTTTGAGGATATTGCTCCCCTTCGGCTGATTGGGCGCAAACTGATGGGTTTTGTAGCACCGCTCAAGACTGTGGAAGTTCCAGTTCCACTGCAAAGAGTGGATCCGGATCAGTTGAGTCGTGATAGGCCACAACAACGCCACCATCGTTGAGGATCGCAAGCGATGCAAAATCGAATCGAATGTCATTGCCAGCACCTGAAGTGGAGTCAAGGTCACCTTGGCCGATGTAGGTCATGGTGTCTGGTGCCATGCTTTCACTGTAGCCTCTGACATGGAAGACGGTGTCCACGTCGGGGCCATCGCTGCTTTGATAGCGGACATTGAGGACAAACAAATCTAACTCGCCATTCGCTTGGAATTCCCACTCTTCGATTTGAGTAGCAACGGATCCCATGTCGTAGGTTTGGTTGGTCCATGTTTGGGCGCCATCCATCGACATGTAGTGGGTGAAGGATGTCCCCGTATTAGCAACGCAATGCAAAGCGCCTGAACGATCGATTTGGCAGTATTCTGATGGGAAATTAACTTCCAGTTCATTCCACGATAGACTGGTGTCCATGAAGGCTGCGTTTCCGTTGTCGAAGTAATTTGGGAACAACAGACCGCCGCTTGGTATTGCGAACGCTCTCATTTCCTTGTGAGGTTTATTGACGTCCCAGTAAGCGGGAAGGTCGGCTTCAGTGAAGTCCAAATCGAGTTCAATCGATGGCTCTCCACCGTCACGCCCAGGGAATTGGAAGGGGTAGTAATTCAATCCATCAACGCTGACTTGACCACCTGCATTTTGGGTTTGGTGCCAGAAGTTGGAGACGACGATGCTTGCCCATTCACCATTGCCGAGGCTCGAACTAATTGGTCCCACGACTTCGACTTGCCATGACCGATCATAGAATGGTTCAGTGATTCGGTTGTAACACCAACTCCATTGGTCTTCGGATTCGTCGTAAAGGATTGCATAGAATTTGTCCAGTTTCAAATCGCCGCCAACATATGGATACCATGACATCGAGATGATATCGCCGTTGGTTGCTTGGACGATGCTTCCCTCTCCAAGCCCTTCTTGGCCCTCGTTGGTTGGCACGAATGTTCTGCATTGAGTGTCTGGGATGAACCCTGGAATGTACGTGTCCCATGAGTGGGCACGGTCCGCTGAGTACACTGGGTATTCGCCTCCAATGTTGAGAATTTGACCTTCAATGGAGGTCGCAATGTAGTGTTCACAACAGTTGCCACCCTTGGTTTTGTCAAACACTGCCCATGATGTGTTGGTGGTTTGGTTGGTCGCCAAGTCGATGGTGACAAACATCCGTGCGTCGTCGTGAGGTGCAGAATCAATGAGCGCATAGGTTGTCCAAATCGGTTCTTGAGTTGGCTCTTCAGCCATTGATTCGCCACCACCAAAGCAACCTGCCAAGACCATTGAGGTCATCAGCAACACACTCAGCATAACTCGATGCATGTCAATGCCTCACTGCCGTTCGATTTGAAGGCGTCGCTCGCATGGGTTGTGGTGTTGTAAGGTCATTTCAAAGCCTCGTGCAGCAGTCGAAGGCCCTCGGCTGTGTGCGTTCCAAACCACGTTAATGCCTCACCGTCGATGCATTTGCACCACATGGTTTGACCTCCTTGGGCAATCACCTGAGCAGCGATGTCTTCTCCTTCTTCGAGGGCAAACCGGTGTGGTTCGCTTGAAAGGAGCAAGGCCTCGATGTCGTGCTGTTTGAGGGCTTCAACAGTGACAACAGGGTATCCATTTCCACCCTCGACAAGCGAAGGTACGGACAAACCGAGCGTTGTGAGCAGACCACCTGCATATTTTTCCGGTCCGACAGACATCAGTGGTTCGTGCCAAATCATTGGTGCGACCCTCGTCGCAGGGAGGGGTGATTGGAGCAATTCGATCAACAGCGCCTCGAGCTCACTTGCATAGCGTTCGGCTGCTTCCCTTCGATTGACAAGCGTCCCGAGTTCCCTCAACATTTTGGGGACCTCATTCGGGTGTTCAACCGACGATGCATACACCGTGATGCCTGCATCAATCAATGCCTCATAAACGGCTTTCGGATTCTCTTCACGGTCGAGCACCACCACATCCGGTGATGCTGCAAGGATCTTGTTGAGGTTGGGTGTTTTCGTTCCACCTACAACGGGGACATGAGCAACCATCGCCTCTGGGTGCACACACCAAGGTGTTCGGCCAACCACTTCATCGGTTGTACATCCTAAATCAAACAGCGTCAGCGTAAGGCTCGGTACAAGCGAAACAATCCGCATGCTGCTTCACCTTCAAGCGACGGTGAACCAAACGGTCGTGCCATCAACTTCGAACGTCTCGCTCTGTTCCGCTGGGGTCTCACCTTCGAGGTGGAACACGGCCGCAGCAGCTCGAGTTTCAGTGACAACCCATTGCCGGTCCGCTGCGTACAACTCTGGGGCGTCTTTCATCCAAATCTCAAGATCAATCGTCGCCTCAATTTCGAGGTTCAGCGTTTTCCTCTTGGCTTGGATTCGACGTGTGATGTCTCGGGCGAGACCCTTCGATAGGAGTTCAGGAGCGTCGTTCATATCCAACACGAGGCTGATTTGTGAAGCGTTTTCACCTTGTCCAATTTGCACGGTCGAGGCAGCAAAACCTTCCCGCTCGGCTCTTCGAAGTTCAACATCGGCCATTTCAATTTTTACGCCCATGATCTCGCAGTCGCCCGCTTGAATGGAGGCGAGGAGTGCTTCAGGATCTGCGCTCGATTTGATTTCATTTGCGACAGCGTTGACATCTGCACGAGCCTTTGGTGCCAATGCTCGGAAGTTCGGGGCCAGTTCAATGCGCTGGAATCTGTCGAGGTCCTGTTCGACGTTGATGATTTCCACATTCAATTCCTCGGCGAGGATTCCATGGAATTCTGTCAAAGCGGGCCCTGCCACAATCCAACCTTGAGCGCATGGAAGGCGTTGCCTTCGCCCAGCATCAACACGAATGCGTCGGCCAACTTCTGCCAATTCTCGGACCAAAGCCATCGAAGCTTCCAAGTCAATGTTCTGAGGTGGCAGCACCGCTGTTGCAGCAGCGGCATCTTTGTCCCATTCATCAGATGTTGCGCCCTCAATGCTACCCGGTGTGCCAAGAGGCCATGCTGCTTGGTGCACGGTTTCGCCGGTGAGGTTTCGGTGGATGACATCGACCATGAATGGGCTGACGGGTGCCATCAACTTGCACACCGTGGTCAAGACTTCGTGGAGGGTGTGCTGACATGCAAGCTTGTCGGCAGATTCAGCATCGTCCCACAGCCTGCGTCGGCTGCGTCGAACGTACCAGTTCGAGAGGTCATTGACGACGAAGTCTTCGAGGTCACGGCATGCTTTGTGGTAATTCCATCCAACGAAATCATCGTGGTAGGCCTTTGCGGTGCTTGCCAGTCGAGAGAGAATCCATCGGTCGAGGGTGGGCCGATCCTCGACAGCTGAAGTCGAAGCTTCAGGGTCGAAGCCATCCAATGCAGCGTAATCTGCGTGGAATTTGTAGATGTTCCAGAGGGTCAAAAACATCTTTGCATACGTTTCTCGCACTCCGTTTGGATCGAATTTCAGAGGGTTCCAAGGTGCTCCAGCGGTCACCATGTACCAGCGGGTTGCATCTGCCCCTTCACGGTTGAAGTGGTCCCACGGGTCGACAATGTTGCCTTTGGACTTGGACATTTTCTTGCCTTCTGCGTCGAGGATGAGTCCGAGGCTCAAACAACGCTTGTAGGCCGGCTTGTCAAACACAGTGGTCGACACGGCCAGCAATGTGTAGAACCAACCACGGGTCTGATCGACGCCTTCGCAAATGTAGTCGACTGGGAAGGATTGGTTGAAGCTTTCACCGCCATCAAATGGGTGATGCCATTGAGCAAATGGAGCGCATCCTGAGTCAAACCAACAATCCATCACGAACGTTTCTCGAACCATTGGGGTGCCGTTGTCATCGACGAGGGTGAAAGCATCCACAACAGGTCGGTGAAGATCCACATCATCAGGGCAAGGTGGGTTTTCGAATCCAGCAGCGGTGGCTTTTGCGACTTCCTTTTGCAATTCCTCAATCGAACCGATGCACTTCATCTCGCCGCTCTCACTTCGCCAAACGGGGAGCGGTGTGCCCCAATACCGTTCTCTGGAAATCGCCCAATCCTTGACGTTGCGCAGCCATTCACCAAATCGACCTTCGCCAACCCAATCAGGAGCCCATTCGACGCCATCGTTGAATTCGAGCAGCCGGTCTTTGACCGCCGTCATGCGCACGAACCAAGAGTCCATGGCATAGTAGAGAAGAGGATGGCCAGTTCGCCAGCAATGTGGATAGTCGTGCAGGTAGGCCTTTTCGCGGTAGAGTAAGCCACTTTCAGGGCCTTTGCCATTGCTACCGCCCGCAGTTGAGAGCAGTTCGATGACGGTTTGATCGCAGTCTTTGACATAGCGTCCGTCCAGTTCAGGGTGGGTTCCTTCAATGAAGGCGCCATCCATTCCAACGGTGTGGTATGCTGGCAGGCCAGCGGCCATACCGAGGTTGTAGTCGTCTTCACCGTACATCACAGCAGTGTGCACAACCCCAGTACCATCGGTGGTTGTCACCCAGTCTGCTTCAAGAACCGTCCAAGCAGTTTCTGAACCATTCCTTGGGACTGCATCCGGAAAGAGTGGCTCGTACGAACGTCCAACGAGCGAAGACCCTGGGAACTCTTCGAGGACTTCGACGTTATGCCGGAGCACCTCTTTCATGAGATCCTTTGCCAAAATGACGATTTCATCAACCTCAGCACCGCCTGGTCCAGACCAATTTTCTGCAGCTTCGGTCACTCGTGCACGAACATAGGTGACCTCTGGCCCGACAGCTAACCCGACGTTGCCCGGAAGGGTCCATGGCGTGGTTGTCCATGCGAGAATGCTTGCATCATCGTCAGTAAGTTTGAATTTGACATACACAGATGGTTCTTCAACTTCTTTGTAGCCGAGAGCAACCTCGTGGCTGGAGTAGGATGTGCCGGTTTGTGGGCAATAAGGCAGGACTTTGTGTCCTCTGTACAACAAACCCTTGTCGAACATTTGCTTTAGTGCCCACCAGCATGATTCAACATAGTTGTTTTCCAGCGTAACATACGGATTGTCAAGATCGACCCAATACGCCATTCGCTCGGTCATTTCTCGCCATGCCGATTCATAGGTCCATACCGATTCACGGCAAGCTTGGTTGAAATTATCCATTCCATAGGCTTCGATGGCTTCTTTGGACATCAAATCCATTCGCTTTTGGACTTCAATTTCCACTGGCAGCCCGTGTGTATCCCAGCCTCCCTTTCGGTTGACTTGGAATCCTTCCATGGTCTTCCATCGACAGACGAGGTCTTTGTAGGCTCGAGCGACGACGTGGTGAATGCCTGGCTTCCCATTCGCAGTGGGGGGTCCTTCGAGGAAAATGAAAGGTGCGCCGTTTGAGCGTGAGTCGATTGAGGCTTGGAACGCATTTTCTTGTTTCCATGCTTCAAGCAGCGCCGTCTCAAGAGCAACCGCATTCAGTTCGCCTGCAGCATTGGGCTGAGCCATGCTTCGCCCAACTTCGGTATTGTCTTGAACCTCACCCTTGTGAATCACCAAAAAAAGGAACATTTCAATGATACAATTCCATGGCAAGTTCTCTCAATTTAGCGAAAGGAGGTGATTTCCCGAGGGCATGTTTCAAGTTCTTAGACGAACAGCAGGGAGCATGGCGGCTCGGTCCGGTCTGAAAACGGCGTTGTTCCTCGGCGTCCTGATGGTCCTCGGTGGTCCTCTTCAGACCATGATGACGGATGGGATTGAAGCGCCTCAAACCTCTGTCCTCCTCGAACAAAACGCACTCGCAGCAATTGAAGGGGAAAGCGGAACATTCCTCTTGCCAGGAAACAATGCAATTGCGACCTCATTCACGCTTGATGTGCCGAGTAGTTCGCCAATCACAAATGTTCACATGGCCATGGAACCTTCAGTTCAACCAACACAAACCGGCTTCGTGTGGGACGATAACAGCGTTTGGTCTGCGTCCTCCGCGGTTCACAACGGCACGTTTGGTGCTGATGGAGTGCTCACTGCAGACGGTGGTGGGACGCTTTGGGATTTCAACACCGGATTGCAAGGTTGGACCGTCTCCACATCGACCTATGTCGGACTCTACACTCCAAACTGTGGCAAAAACGGCACCACTGGAAATTCGATTAAGACCCAAGCCAGTTCCACTCCTGAGCATGCAACGTCGCCAGCGGTAAACCTTGGTGGCCTCAACTCGATCCCAATCCATGTGTGGGTCCGTCAAGGCTCGACGAGCTGTGGGGAGGAAGCAGACAGCGGAGAAGATTTGAAACTCAAATACAAGACCTCCTCAGGGAACTGGGTTGACGTACACACATGGTCTGGTTCCACCGCAGGTGGCGCTCCACAGACCTACTTCGGGACACTGCCTGCCGCAGCCCTCCATGCGACCACCCAAGTTCGTTTTGAACAACTTCGTGGCTCGGGAACCTGCTGCGATTACTGGTTTGTCGACGATGTACACCTCGCTCTTCCACCATCCGCAGACTGGACCAGTCCGAGCATTGGATTTGGCGTGAATGAGTTCCAAAAGGTCAACGCTGGCCCTTGGGCACCAATGTACCTCGATGCCATGATTCCTGATGGTGCAGGATTGAATTGGAGTGTTCTTGATGGCGCCACTGGTGAGCCAATCGAGGGGCTTCAAGGCACTGGTGCCGGCTGGATTCCAACCAATGGTTTGGATTGGACCGTCCACGACTCGATCAAAATCCACCTCTACCTCGAGCCAGCACCCGATGGGCGAATGGCAAGTATCTATTCATTGAGCGGTGACGGAAGTTATTCGGTTCAATTCCAGCAAGAAGTGGATGATCTCGGATGGACGCTTGGCGGAAATGCGTACCATGCCATTTATGCTCCTGAATATCCCACTACATTGCCGAGCCTCAACGGAAGTGTGAATGACACGGCAACCTCCCCATGGATCTCCACCTCAGGTGCAGTAGCAAGTGCGATGATCGAGGCAGAAATGGAAAACGTAACCCTCTCGATTCGTTACGCTGAGGATGACCCTTGGACTGAGATTTCAGAACCATACACCGTCGACTTGGTCGAAGCAGAAGGTACAACCGGGCGAATTCAAGTTCGTGCCTCTTCGGATGGCACGACCACAACCGTCAACAATACGAGCACCGCTGTGGAATGGTCCCTCACCAATTTGCACATCGGTTTGATGGCCGGTCTACAGCCAACAGCCCCATCCATTGACTTCGATGGCAACGGAATCCTCGAATGGGGTGGAAGCGATGCTCGGGTTGGCTCATGGGGTCTGCAAGATCGATTCGAAAACGGCGCAACCCAAATGTCAGTCAACCCAGGTTTGTCAGGAATCGCCACGGGCAAAGCATGGGTGCCTGTCACAGACCTCACTTCGTTCGCCTTCTCCGCTCTCTCCTACAACGGCAATTTGGATGGTATAATGCTTCGAGTTGGGAATGATGAAATTGCAAACTGGACGCTCAATGGCACCAGTCACCTCACACTCAATTCCTCACAACTGGAGTTGTTCAGTACAACGCTTGGAATCCTTACCTCCACTGTTGGTGTGTTGGGGACTTCATTCGCTGAAGTGACCTTTGAAGTGACAGGAACTGGTAATGTGACGCTCGCTGGGCTTGCTGTGCCCTATTCGACAGGGACTTCGATTGATGCAGAATCAGATTCCGCCTTTGTCTTAGCGTTAAACACCATCCGCTACGGGCTTCCTTCTGCCAATGGGTTGCATCAAATCACGGTGCCCTTCTCATCCACCACGCCGGGTGGGCTCACAGTTTCTGTTGAAGGCCTGAACACTTCTTCTGCCGTTCAGTTGGTCAGCACAGAAATGCAGGTTGACGAACCGATCCTTGTTCCGAGTCAACGATGGCAAACCATGAACACAACCTACAATCTGTATGGATCATCAGCTTCCTTGGCTCGATTGGACGTGACCGATGGCGCTTCAACCGGTACATGGCTCCTCCCAATGTCGGGCTCAACTCCAGTTGGTATCGGTGGTTTCCAGCACATCGAACTTCACCCTGATTCGCCCCTTGTTGTGGTTGAAAACGGACTTGAAACGACCATCAGCATTACCTTCAGGATCGAACCCACTTGGGACGATGCAGAAAAAATGACCGTCACTTCACGTCTTGTGCTTTCCAACAGCGTCATCTCGATGCCATCAGTCCACGAGTGGGGTGGTCCAGGATTCCAAGGCTATGACAACGACTTGGAAATCCAAGAAGTCGTGTTCACAGACGCCGATCATTCAAGAGTTTTGGATTCATCTGATTACTACCTCAAGGCAGGTATTGATGTCCACCTTTCAGTTCGAGTCGGGTTTGAAGGCCTCGACACAATCGATGCTTTCGCAGATGGCGATGCAATCCTCAGTCTGTACCGTGGCGAGACGCTGGTCGTTAACACCACCACCCTCGATGAGAATTATTGGAACTACACGGATACAGTGCCATTCACCTTCGGAGAACTCTCATGGCGCCTCGAATTAACCGCTCTCAACGGCTCTGGTTTGACAGAAGATGCCGTCTATGAACGCACGTTCCATATTGACTCCGTCAATCCGAAAGTGCTGAGCACGTCGATGGACTTGTATGACCACCGAACGCCTTCCAGCACCCAAACGATGCAGATTCAAATCACAGATCAACCGCTGCTTCCAACAAATGTTCAGGCAATGGTTTGGCGCGAATGGATCGATGATACGAACCTCAACAACTGGCCCGATAGCGACGAATTCCAATCCCTTGGGTTGTACATTCCAAATGACTTAGGGAGTTTGATTGGACAATACACCCTTTTGCTCGATGATACTGGCGGGAGTTTGGGACAAAAAGTGGCAGTCTACATCACCGGGGCTGATGACGCTGGCCAACCTCTTGAAGACGGAGGAAGCAATCAAAGCGGTGAACATTTGTTCATGTACCAACTTGCCGTTGACGGAGCGCCAACCATCGAGGCAGGTGCTTTTTCCTTTGAGTCCGGTCGTGAATCATGGCTGCATCCACACACGCCCTACACACTGAATGTCGATCTGAATGAACCGAATGGCGGTTCTGACATGACCGATGTCATCGTTGAACTTGCTTCAAATCAAGGCAGCGATGTCCTTCCGATTCGATGGGACTTCTCAACTGGGAACTGTACAACAACGAGCCCACACGTGATTGTCACAGATTGCACCATGTTGGGTGCAAATGGTCCCGCAGACCCGTACGAACGGGACATCACCCTCAACATCGAATTCCACTTGGCTTGGACGACACCTGACCTTGGCGAAACCCGTCGAGAACCAGGCGTTCGCATCGTTGACCGTGCCGGTCAAGAAGTCTTCAAGACCTTCCCTGAACATCGATGGCGGTTCTCCGCTGCGATGGAAATCCCCGAAGAATCTGTGACGCTTGTGCTGTCACAAGGCACGCTACTGGGCGATGGTGCACGACTTGCACCGAGCAGCCCGATGGAAATTGCCGGTGGCGTTGTGTTCAGTCAAACCAATTCCGTTCCTGTCTTCGATTGCGAAGTCAATGTCCTGTTTGGAGGCGCAACACATTCTGCCACAACCTACGAAGGCGTGTGGTCAATGGAACTCACCGCTCCTTCTACCTCAGGCACTCTTCCGCTGACATGGAGCATTGGATGCCTCCAAGGCCAAGGTGTTGATGCGACGGACAAGGAAACTTCAGTTCGCTGGATCATTGTTGATGGTACTGGGCCGGAACCTGTGGAAGTGCTTAACCCAAGACCGCAGGCGGTTCTTGCAGCAGATACGCACGAAGTACGCGTGCTTCTCTCAGAAGAAGGTGGCCTCGATATCGAGTCACTGGAACTCGTCTGGTGGGTGGAAGAAAAGTCCACTGGCGACCGCCTGCGAAACGGCGTTGAGGCCCTCGATTTACTCGGAACAGAATCTTCAGGATTGCGCTTGGAAGTCGTTGGCAGCATCGACTTGAGCATGATTACAGCGGAGATGCTCGAAAACCGCTTGGAGCTTCACATTGTCGTTTCAGGCCGTGACCTTGCTGACAATGAAATTCTAGGTCTTGGCGGCACACCTGCAGGGACACCTGTCGGTATTTGGGACATGGAATGGCTCAAGCCAGCGTTCGAAATAGAACAAGGTGACGTGAGATACTCTCGAACCATCATTGAAGTCGGTCAGACTTCAATTGTGACTGCTTACGTGAAGAACACAGGTACCCTTGACGGAAGCGTCGATTTGGTGTTCACCATCGTCGATGCAGATGGCAACCGATCCACGCTGCGTCGTACATCCACGGAAGTGCCTAAGAGTGGGGAAGTGGCTGTTCAGGTCGACTGGAATCCTGATTCACCTGGCCTGCAATGGATCGAGGTGGCCCTCGAAAATGATTTGACTTCAAGCGGCCCGTCGGTTGATGTTCGTCCGACCCGTGAAGAATCCTTGACAGAGCGAGTGTTTGGCGAAGTCAATCCAGTCATTGGCTCAGTTGCCGGTCTTCTGTTCATCTCGATTGTCGTGACTGGACTGATTTACGCAACTCGCATGACCCGAAAGGGCGGTTCGAAGGCAGAATATGATTGGGACGAATATTCATCTGAACTCGAAGATGAAAACGAGGATGAAGATGATGCAGATCTCTTGGATTCATCAGCGAATGACTCAACCGTCGAAACAACGGTCGCAACCGCTGCCGCTACCACTCAAGCAGCGGATGAGGAAGCCACCGATTGGGTTCGTGGCTCTGATGGCTACTGGTGGTACCACGATAAGGCCGCCAATGAGTGGTGGTACAAAGATTCACAAGGAAACATCGTAAGGCACGACTAAGAAGGCGTTGAACTCGATGTCCCGAACCATTGCATTGCTCCAAGGTGATTCGACCGTAGGGGATCTTCATGGCAATGCAGCACGGCTTGAAGCGTTGGCTGAACAGGCGGCAACCCATGGAGCAACACTCGGTCTGAGTACTGAGTTGGCGATTTGCGGTTACCCGCCCCGTGATTTGCTGCTTCAGCCCGACTTTGTCGTCAAAGCGCAAGCCAAAGCAAGCACTCTTTCCGTTTCAATTCCAGTGCTCGTTGGCGCCCCACTCACCCCTGACCATCCGAAGCAACTGCCAAGCAATGGCGTGGTTCGCTGTGGTCCTCTCTCATCAACACCGCCAAATGGTACGCGCATCGTTGCTCGAAAGCAACTCTTGCCAACATACGATGTCTTCGATGAAGCTCGATATTTCAAACCCGATAACCGGCCAGGAATTGCACGCACGATTGCGGGTCTCGATTTGGGTGTGACCGTGTGCGAAGATGCATGGCAGGCAGCCGATATGACGCCATCGGCCTACGCTGCAGATCCTATCGAATCACTTGCTGAATGGGGACGTCAGGGTGTGAAACTCGATGCAACGGTGAACCTTTCCGCTTCGCCTTACCACTCGGATAAACTGGCATCACGAATACATGTGTGCCGAACCGCTGCCTCCATTCTTAACCACCCATTTTTGATGGCCAATCAAGTTGGCGGCAATGATGATTTATTGTTCGACGGAAATTCACTTGTGGCGTGGCCTGATGGCACCGTTGTGATTGCTCCTGCTTGGAAAGAGGGCGTTTTGATGGTTGATCTTGACGATGCGAATGCTTGCGAATGGCTTCCATCAACAACCGCTGATGCTTTGGATGTGGGCGATGATCAACTTCGGCGCCTTCGCCCAGATGACGACGGCAGAGAACACGAGCGTGAGGTGCTCCAAGATCTAGCGGATGCGGTGGTGACGGGCCTTACCGATTATTGTCGGAAGTCTGGTATCACATCCATTGTCCTCGGTCTCTCCGGTGGCATCGATTCAGCCGTTGCTGCCTGTGTTGCAGCTGCGGCAGTTGGACCTGCGAACGTGACTGGTATCGCCATGCCTTCGAGGCACTCCTCACAACACTCCATTGACGATGCTGCGCATACGGCTGCGTCACTCGGGCTCATGTTTGACACGATCCCAATCGATTCCATGCACGCATCGGTCGAGGGGTCAATTGGCGGTATGCTTGAACAAGGTGCGCAAGTGGCTGGTGAAAATTTGCAAGCCCGACTGCGTGGCTTGATCGTCATGGCTCATGCCAACGCCCAAGGAAGCATGGCCATTGCCACTGGCAATAAATCGGAACTTGCGCAAGGCTACTGCACGCTCTACGGTGACATGGCAGGTGGCTACACTCCTCTTGGTGATCTGTACAAAATGCAAGTCTACGGTTTGGCTGATGTGTTTAATCAACGAGCAGAACAACAAGGCTTGGCTGCTCCGGTAAATGACTCGACCCGCACCAAACCGCCATCTGCCGAACTCGCCCCGGATCAAATCGACGAAGATTCCCTGCCGCCTTACCCGGTTTTGGATGCGATTCTACGCGCCCACATAGAGGGCGGGCTCGATGGTGAGAGCATCGCTGAGCAGGGCCACGACCCAGCAATTGTGCTCGATGTACTCACCCGTCTGGAACGGAACGAACACAAGCGCTGGCAGATGTCGCCCGCACCACGTGTTTCAAGCCGTGCCTTCGGTCAAGGGTGGCGCCGTCCTTTGGCTTCTCGCCACGATTGGCGCCGGTTTTAACCGCCGAACCAATGAAAGCCACCACCTTTTACCCACGCCATGAGCGACTCGATCGTCAACATCGCTGGGTACCGGTTTGTTGACCTCCCTGACCGGGACGAATTGCGCACGCCAATGATCAACGCTTGCGATTCCTCAGACTTGCGAGGGACCATTCTTCTTGCTCATGAAGGCATCAATTTCTTTTTGGCAGGAACCCAGCATGGGGTTGATGACTTCCTTGCATTCCTCGATTCCGATGTGCGTTTTCTCGATATTCCCTTGAAAATTTCTCACACTGATTATCAACCATTCAATCGAATGAATGTTCGGCTCAAGAAAGAAATCATTTCGATCGGCATGGACGAAGTCCAACCTGCAGTGTTCACTGGGGATTCGATTGCTCCCAAGGAGTTCAAACAATGGCTTGATGATGGAAAAACCGTCACAATTCTTGACACTCGAAACGACTACGAGATTCGTTTGGGGACTTTTGAAAATGCCATGGACCTCGACATCACGAGCTTCCGCGCCTTCCCTGCAGCAGTCAATGCCATGCCGGAGGAATTGAAAGACACGCCCGTGGTTATGTTTTGCACAGGTGGCATCCGTTGTGAGAAAGCAAGCGTCGTCATGCTTGAGGCGGGATTCAAAGATGTCAGGCAACTCGAAGGCGGTATTCTTGGTTACTTCGAGCAAGTTGGTGGCTCACATTGGAATGGGGATTGCTTTGTGTTCGATCACCGTGTTGCACTCACTCCCGAACTCAAAGAATCGGAAGCAGTTCAGTGCTTTGCGTGCCGTCAGCCGTTGACAGCCGAAGATCAACAATCCCCGTCATACGTCGTGGAAGTTTCCTGCCCGTATTGCGTTCACCTTCGTTGATCAGGACCAGATAAGCCATGTTCCGCTCAATTGCTCATGGCTGTATGCATGCCATTCTTGACCAGCCACTCCGTTGTTGGCCGTGAAAAAGATGTGATGTTCCGTTGCATGAATCGAGCCATATGTGGCTGCGTATGAATTGTTATTGAAGCCAGGCCACGGATCGTATTGCAGTTCAGCACCGCTGCCAGCAGTGAGTTTCCATAGGCATGAACCCGTTTCATTTCCATCAACTTGTCCACTTGCGACCACAAACAAATGCTGGCCAGTGGAGGCAAACCCTCGTACCAAGGCGCTCGCAGAACCAGCGCGCAGGTCCGTCTCAGTTTGAGTGCCAGCAGGCGTCCCATCCGTCGAGCAAATTTCCTGAGCTATGTTTGGTGCAACACAGTCGAACCACACTCGGTCTTGGTGGACGATACCGCCCGCTAAGTCGCCAGGGGCGCCGATGCTTGTCGACAGAAGGCTTGTGGTGGATTGGGTCAAGTTGTGCATCCACAATTGAGGGTCAACGCCCGATGTGAGGGCATCAAACACGATTCGATCCCCGATACGGTGCAGACCAAGGTGTTCTCCAACGTGATTGGACTGCGCACCCGTGTTGGTGTTCATCAAGTTCGTCAGCCATTGGTGTGTGCCGTCATGACCCAATCGGACGAGTTGACGGCCTTGGCCGTTATCGGCAACAAGGACCCGCCCTCCATCAACATCAATTGAAGCACCGACATTTGCGTCGCCTGGCACCAAATCCCAAGCAAGGAATCGCCCATCGGTGTGCAATGCATAGGGTTCAATGCCCGTTGTTGATTTGGCGGAAAACCAAAGCCATCCACCCTCCGATTCAAGCAAGTCTGCTTGAAAGGCTGAAAGTTCGGACAAAGTGATTCTGTTATTTTGGGTCAAACTTTGGTTCAGGGATTCATGCTGAAACAGGTCAATGGTTGTCGTACCGTTGGTCCAAAGCATGATGTCTGGTGTGTTCAAGAGCACCAATCCATTGTTCCATGCCATGGTTGTCACAGGCCCTGTCACATCTGTGGTGCTGGTGCTGGTAAGGCGCAATGTTCCGCTGGCTGAGCCGTCTGTGACCCACAACTGGCGCCCATTGACCCCATCGTCAGCATCGAACACCACGCGTTCACCTCCATCCGTTTCGATCAACGTGAAACCAGCATACCGGCCTGGCAACGAATCGCCACTCGGATGAAGGTTCAGCAGCATTGCAGATTCTTCAGCAGTGCCGTCGCTTGCCCACAACTCACATCCATCCGCACCATTGGAACCTGCAGTGAGCAACACCTCGGCATCAGGAAGCCAGATGAGTTCATCGCATGCGTGGGCGACTCCATTGGTTGTTCCCGTTGTATAGTCTCCAATCGCTCCGACAAAGAGCGCTTGGCTACAGATGTTGAGGCTGCTTCGAACCTCATCATTGTGCATCACCCCGTCAAGAGCAACACCGTCACCAGCGCCGTCATCGATGCCAAATTGAATCATGACCCCGTTCGAACAAACGCTTGTTGGTGGTTGTTTTTGATGCACGAGTGCAGGCGCACCATCGCCACCTTGCACCCCTGCTGTCCCATCCATGCCTTGGCTTCCTTGAGACCCAGTGAGGCCAAGTGGTCCGTTGCACAGCAGATTGAACGTTTGTTCTTCATCCTCGTCCAGTGCTTCGTTCTCATTGACATCAATGCCAGATTGGATGAGAATACCGCCGGCAAGGCACGTTTCGTTTCCTCCATCAATTGGTGTCGTTGTGATGAGGCTTGAGGCCCCGGTCGTGCCTGAACCAGAATAACCCGAAGGCCCGCGTTCACCATGACAAAGCGTGGTTGTTGAGGTGACTTCATCGCCATCGAGGTACTGATTCAAATTCTGATCTGCACCGATGAGGATCAATGAACCCCCATTGCTGCATAATCCGTCAGCGTCTCGACCTTCGGTCCGGATGAGCAACTCTGTGGTTGGCTCGATGTTTGGACTGTCTTCAGAAAACATGGCAACAGTGTACATAGCGTAACTAGAGATGCCAAGCGCGCCAACAAGTAAGAGCACTTGCAGAACAGCAAGGATTTTTCTTCGGCGAGTTGATCCACTTTGAATCGGTTGTTCAGCATCAGTGGAACCCGGAAGTGAGGGCACAGGTTTGCTGGTTTCTGTCTGGGCAGGTTCACCTGCGATAGGGGTCGGACCATCCTGTTCATTGGGGGGTGACATATGATTGCAGAAGAACCTCAATGGTATCAAATGCTTCGGTTCTAGCCATTTTGGGCACTTTTGGTGAATCAACGACTCAGTACAGCCTTCATCGTTCAAGGGGTGAGTTCATGAGCGTGGTCGGCCTCGCTCAAGCATGGACTTGCCCAAGCGACTCGCTGCCCAACTTGCTGGGGAGGAAGGGCCAACACGCCAAAAAGCAGCACGCTTGGTTGTTGATTTGGCCATCACTGCTGATGCTGAAGGCTTCATTGAAGTGGACCACGCTCACGTTTCTGGCGTGTCGGTGATCACCGGTGGGCATGGGCTTCGCCGCTTCTTGGCGGATCTCTCCAGTTCCGGTGATGGAACGGTTGTCATCCCTACAACGTTGAATTCGGCAGGTTGTGACAAAGAGAAGATGAAGGAAATGGACATCGAATGGCCTGAATTCCTAGAGCAGCAGTTTGAGATTGTCCAAGCATACGAAGCACTTGGCCTTGATGCGACCCTTTCTTGCACTCCTTACGACCGAGGCATTGAGGACACTTCAGGCATCGCTTCATGGGCTGAATCAAATGCAGTCTGCTTTTCCAACACATGGACTTCGCTGATTACAAACAGAGAATCTGGTCTTTCTGCCCTCGCAACCGCTCTAACTGGCTATGCTCCAAAATGGGGCCTGCATTTGGAATCAAACCGAACGCCAAACATTCTCGTCAATGTCGAATGTGAATTGATCACCCTCTCGGATTGGTCAGTGTTGGGCGATTGGATTGGCAAGCAGGTTCGACCAGGATGGCGCCTTCCATGGGGGCCAATGCCGTTCATTCGGGGGTTGCCCGAGCGAGCAAGTTTTGCCAGAAAGAAGGCACTGACTGCAGCAGCGGCGAATTATGGGACGCCAATGCTGTGGGCTGAAGGTTTGTCAGCAGACCCGCCACTCAACCGAATTTCGGAAGATGAATGGTCCACACCTGAGGATGGCTGGCAAGGCATTCTCACTTTTACGGCCGATGATTTGGCTGCTCGTTACGCAGAGTTAGCCCCTCAAGGCCAAGTCGACCTCGTGGTGATCGGTTGCCCTCAAGCAAGTTTGGAAGAAATTCGCATCACCGCATCCGCTGTCCGCTCATATGCTGAAATGGGCTCCAAGATACCGAATCAGAGGCTCTGGGTGTTCACCAGTGGTGAGAATTTCGAACTTGCTCTTGCCGATGGAAGCATCGATGTTCTCGAACAAGCAGGTGCAGTGATCCTCAAGGATACATGCCCGGAAGTCACGCCTTACAATCGCTCAAAGTACAATCACTTGTTGACCAATTCTCTCAAAGCAGAACACTACCTTACCAGCGGCCTTAACCGATTGCCAACAAGCGTTCTTTCGATTGAAGACTGCGTGGCTCATGCTTTCGATGCAAGCCTTTCTGCGGGTGAACGACCTACGCTTGCCTCAAAGTCTCAGCCTCAACACGCAAGCAACAAGACCATCCAAACCGGACAAGCGACCCTTGTCGGTGCAGGGCTTCTCAGCCAAGCATCCTTTTCTGTTCGTGGCAAAGCTATGGTGACGGACGTCCCGATTACATACCTTGGCTACGTCAATAGAGACACAGGTGTGGTCGAAGAATTTGGCCATCCACTCGATGGCCGGGCCATTGAAGACACCATTTTGATCTATCCAAAAGGCTCGGGTTCGACGGTTGCTCCGTATGTATTGATGGGGCTTTTGTACACTGGAAAAGGACCCAAGGCCATCGTCAACAGTGATGTGTGCCCGCTCACCTTGCCTGCCTGTTCCCTTCTCAATTTACCATACGGTCATGCGTTCGATGGTGACCCTTGCATGGAAATTAATGATGGTGATCTCGTTGAAATGACCTCGGAAGATGGCGTAGTGACGATCACGGTTCTCGAACGTGCGAGTTGAACTCAATGCCTCTCAAAATTCTAGTCACTGGTGGAGCGGGGTTCCTTGGGTCTTCGTTGTGCGAGGCACTTCTTGAGGAAGGCCATGATGTCCTCGCACTTGATTCACTGTTCAGAGGTTCGCTTGCCAACATTGAGCACCTTATGGGCCATTCAGCATTTCAGTTCCAAAACGATGACGTGCGAAATGTCGAGGCGTTGGATGCCTGCGTTGAAGCACTTGGTGGGCTCGACCTTGTCTACCACCTCGCTGCGATCAACGGCACCAAATGGTTTCATGAAGCAGCACATTCGGTGATTGATGTCAACATCAATGGGACGCTGAGAACCCTTGAACTCGCAATGGCGAACGATGCACGGTATGTACTCGCATCCTCGCCAGAAGCCTTTGGGGACGCCGAAATGCAGCCCATTCAGAACGGTAACCCAATGCAATTCAGCGACCCCCAGCAACACCAACGGCACTCCTATGGGGCGAGCAAATACCTTGACGAGGTTGCAGCACAGCACGCTGCACGGGATGGACTGGATGTTCGAATTGTACGTCCATTCAACGCCTATGGTCCTCGATTGAACGGGGGCGATTACGGGCAAGTCGTGGCGATGTTTTTCAAATCAGTTCTGTCCTCTTCACCGCTTCAAATCCATAATCAAGGCACCCAAACTCGCTCGTTCACGTACATTGATGACATCACAAGCGGCTTTCTCAAAGCTGGCTTGATGGATTGCAGTGCATCGGGTGAATCCCTTTCCGGTATGGCATTCAACATCGGATCAACAGAGGAAGTGAGCGTTTCAGAGTTACAGAAACGACTGTTCGAAACTGTTCAAGCAGATGCTTCTTGGAACAAACCACTCCCTGCGGTTGAATTTTCACAAGGCTACCACGGTGATGCAGCGAGGCGCTGGCCTGACACTTCACTGGCAGCGATCCATCTTGAATGGCATGCGTTGACTGATTTGAAGCATGGTCTGGCGCTCACGTGGGCTGCCTTGCGCTGATGCTCAACGGCGGTAGTGCTTTGCGACCTTTTCGCCCCATTGTGCCGGAGCAGGGGTCAGTCTGTCATGGCCATGCTGGCATAGGACATTGAGGCCTTCAGCCGGCATTGTTTCGCTTGTGGTCCACAGGGCTTTGACTCGGAACACGGCCAAACGTGCAACAGCGTCGGGCAACGGTCGGTCTTCAAGGAATTCAACTTCAATCGCTGCAACAGACTCGTTGATGAGAAGTGGTTCATCGGGATGGTGGGTGAATCCCGCCATGTTCCATTCACTCTCATCTCTGGGGAGGGGTGCCGCAGTTTCATCGATGGCTTTGACTGTCTCAAGTGTGGAGGGCATCATGTGAAGAATGGCTCGCTTGGTGCTCCGTAAGTTGAGCAGTGTGTCTCGGTATTTTCCTTCACGGTTGCAACTGAAGGAGGCGATCAGCAAGGGTGGTCCGGTTGATACAGCCATCACGGAGGTGTAAGGGGCGAGATTGAGGTTTCCATCCTCATCTTGTGTTGAGGCGATCACGAGGGGTCGGGGTGACAGCAAACCTGAGAGCCACCCAGCGCGAACCGGGTGCTCCATTGCCTCTGCATCCATACGTTGTGCGCCCGTCATGCTTTGCGTGGGGGAAGGTGTGAACCATGCGTCGAGTTTCCCGTTGCCCAATTCGGTGATGGCGTGCTCATTGAATTCAATGTATGATTTCCAGGCAGCTGTCTCTGTTGATTCGCCTCGGGCTTCCTTTCGAGCGATCGATGCTTCAGCGTACACATTGCACTTTCGCAAATAATCGGCAATGATTCCTTTCTCGTCCATGGTTCATCCTCCTTGAAGTTCAACGCCCGCCTTTTTGTTCGTATAGGGCCCGAGTCATCAACAATGTGGCTGGGTTCCCCGCCCATACTTCATCCGCTGGTAGGTCCCTTGTGAGGGTTGAGCCTGCCGCGAGTACTGCGTTCACGCCAACCGTGACACCGGGTAACACCGTGGCGCCACCGCCGATGACGGCGTTTGATTCAATCTTCACAGGCATCCAGTGGTCAGCGTTTCTTGAAGGGGGGTACTTGTCATTGAGCATGGTTGAATTCGGCCCGACAAAGACGCCGTCGCCAAGGACACACCCGTCTGCGATGTAAGCGCCGCCTTGAATCCGACACCCGTCGCCGAGTGTAACGTTTCTTCCAATGTGGGCGAGGGCGCCAATGGAGCATTTTTCTCCGTTCACGAGGCCTTCGCCGATGTGACAGGGGCTCCATGCCACGCTTTCGAGGGGGAGCGTCCGGCGTTGGTTGGTCGCCATCGGAACACCTTCATTCTGTGAAACCGAGTTCACGCATCAGCATCGAAACGTGACCCTTGGCCCTAACATTGTACCTTAGCCACTTGAACGTCCCATCTGGATTGATGACAAAAGTCGAGCGAACACAACCCATGTATTCCCTTCCGTAGTTTTTCTTCATTCGCCATGTACCGAACGAGTCGTGAAGATCCCCCTCGGTATCGAGAAGGAGAGGGAAATTGAGTTCTTGTTTGGCGATGAATCGTTCGTGGGATGCTTCCGAGTCCTTTGACACGCCGAGGACGACGGTGTTCTCAGACTGTAACAACGCCATGTTGTCCCTGAAATCACATGCTTGTTTCGTACAGCCTGGTGTAGAATCACGTGGGTAGAAGTAGACGATGACCGTTTTTCCGTCTGCCATGTACCCTTCAAGGTCATGGAGTGTGCCTGCAGAGTCATGTGCAGAAAACCGTGGGGCTTGTGCGCCATTTGCGTGTGTTATCACTTCGCTCATGTCGGTTCCACCGGCCCGTAGTCCAAGAAGGGTTGCTTTGGGTGAATTTGGTCCGATTTCGGGGTGCTTTTGTCTAAATATGTCTCCGAAGAATCCCGCAGTCGGCTTTTTATGCGGTGTGAATTAATATCCATTCACAATGCGTATTTAGGTAGATGGTGACCGATTCTTTCAATAACCGGCAGGTAAACGAGCAAGCATGGTCGCATCGCGTATGTCTCGACGTTCTCGTCGGTACTTCAAGCGTATTCAGCGCGTGACGACCAAGTTCGATTTGCAGGCCATCGCAAGCGCCATTCAAACCGACCTCGACAAGCGCCATGTCTCCTACGACGAAGCACTGACACTCGGCAACCTCATTCAACATCGCTCGGATCAATTACCAGGTGATACAATCGTCTATGCCATCTCTGACAGGGACGCATACCGTCGGACCCTTGAGTTGTACCTTCGGGACGCTTTGCTGACTCGCACAGAACAACTTCTCCTATGGGAGGAACGCCGTCGCTTGGGAATCTCCGAACAAGAACACGACAGACTCCTCCACCAACTTCTCGCCCAGTGGAAATCGCAAGGCAAGCGAGTCACCATCGATCGTTTCGACAAACCAGACGGGGGTGGAGCATCTGCGTAATCCTCAACCAACATCAACGAAACTCGCTATTGCGTTGATTCTTCTGTTCTTGATTCCAACCGCAACGCCCCTCATCGGCTCGACCGGGGCCGACACATCAGGTCGAGCAGCTCCTGACTTTGGCGTCAGCCTCATGACCATGAGTGGCGCGGGCTCAATCGATCGTGGCGATGGCATCACTGTTGAACCAGCAGCGCACGACATTCGGGTTGTCGTAAAAAATACAGGTGACATCGGTGGTTCAGCATCGTTACAACTTGTCCACAAAGGCTCGCCAACAGCGGGTGAATACATTGTGACCACGATCTCGTTGGGTACCATCCCTGCATTGACCACTTCCAACCCAATCATCATTCCATGGACTGCCACAACTGGCGATGATCAAACACTGTTTGCTCGAGTCACCGGGAACGGAGACAGCAACCCTGCAAACAACGAACAGCGGAAGGACTTCGATGTCAAAAACAATCACAGCGGCATCTCGGTTTCCGACACAGTTCCAACCTTGGCACCGGGCGAAACAAGCGTCGGCTTGACTCGAACGGTCCAAACAATCAACGCCTCGGTGCGAAACAACGGTGTGAAGAACATCTCTGCAGTGCTGGAAGTCACATTAACCGAACAATCCAATCCGTCGAACTCCTTTGTATACTACTCCAACACCCAAACCCTTCAATCAGGATCGCTCTACGCTCCGTCCAGTCCAAAAGACCTCACTCTTACCTACGATCCCTCCTCACTTTCGGGTCTATGGACGCTCGATGTGAAGATCCTCTACAACGGGACTCTGTGGAACGACGCCCCAAGCATTGCCAGCGTGACTGTTCGCCTTTCAAATTACACAGCCTCCCTTTCCTCACTCGGCGACCGTTCCATTGAACCTGGCCAAACTGGAACCCTCACCTTCCTTCTGAAAAACACTGGTGGGCTTCAAGACTCCTTCCAAATTTCTTCGATTACAACCAACCCTGTAAACCGAAACTGGGCAACGACAAGTTCCGTAGGCAGTTCCACCGCAGCACTTTCGCCTGGCGGTACGACCTCCATCGGCATTCCAGTGACGGTCCCGCTCGGTGAAAACCGCTCAAATGCCTCAGCCATCACGCTCACGCTTCTCTCAATTCAAGACGGGTACGAACTTGTCACCACAGCAGTCGTCCAAGCAGGTGAATCTTACATCGCCTCAATCGAAATGCCAACAAGCACCACCGAACTGTTGCCCGGTGATAGCAGCACCATCTTGGCGAACGTCACCAATGCTGGTAACGTCGGCGGTGAATTTTCCTTTGATTGTGGCCTTTCGGTTTCAGCAATCAACTGGGAACTTGACATTCAAGGACAAGAGTGCGATCAATGGTCGACCTTCATCAACAGATCTGCTACCGTTCAAATTCCAATCAATGTGAAGGTGCCTCCGATCAAAAGCCCACTCGACCCTGGCGAATTCAATCTAGCAGGTCAGCCATTGCAAGTTTGGCTACAAGCTCGTGCTGCTGGCGGCGGACTTCCTACGCAAGCATCTGCCGGCATCGAAGTCCTTCCGACCATTGTTGTCGACCCTGGATTGCCAACCCTCGAACTTGAATTGACTCAAGCAGATGTGATCGCTGCTCGGAACGGACAGGGTCTCGAAGATGTGCTTGGCCTAGACGTCGAAGTTCGCCACAATTTGTTTGCTGATATCGATGAAACCCTCACTGCTGATATTGAAGTCAGCGGGCTGTCCTTCCTTGCGGCCAACACCGGCGGCTTCTCTGAGGCTGGCCGCTGGAGTGCTGTGGTATCTCCACCACAACTCACTGGATTGAAACCCGGTGATACCTCGCCAGCTATTCTGGCCATTCAAGGACCAGATGACGACTATCCACTCGCTGGGACGTTGACGCTCTCCGTGACCGTAACGCCAACTTTGGGTGGCGTGCATGCTGGAAGTGGCGTCACAGCAAATCCAGTCACACGAAACCTCTCAATCATCGTGCCAACAGTGCTCGGGGCAGAAATTCTCGAAGATGGTCCAGTCGATGTGGAAGTCGGCGTGGAAACCGCTGTAGCATTCCCATTCGCCAACATCGGAAACGACCTCGCTTCCTATCGCCTCCGAATTTCGGATGTCCCTGACGACTGGATTGTTCAGTTCAACGGCACTACGGATGTTGTGGACAACCTCTCAGCGGATGTCGCTGATTTCCCTGCTTCTGGTTCGGCTCACCAAACCATCATCGAACTGCTTATCGAAACAGACCCCTTTGTCCCTGCGAATTCGATTGTTCCGCTGACCATCACGATTGAAGAGCGAGATACTGGCGCCTACATCGGCGAGCACATTCTTCCTGTACGAGTCGGTGAATTGAGAAACGGAACATTGTCCCCTCTCACCCAGCACATATCGGTCGACCCAACGGATTACGACGAGTTCAAGACCCTCAAGGTCCTCAACACTGGAAACGCTCCAACCACGTATTATGTATGGATCGATAACAGTCTTGCCGGTGATGTCATCTTCGAACTCGACTCCAATCCATCGTTGTTGGTTGCTCCAGGCTACGAGGAAATTATCAAAGTTAACGTGATTCCGACTGCCTCGGCAAGTGCTGACCAGATGTATGAGGCCACTATTTGGGTCGAAGACGAAACGGGTGCAGTCAACATGTCTGCGACCATTACTGCAAACATCACCAAGAGTTCTGATATTCAGATCGATGCCCCGCTTGTGATTGGCGTGACACCGGGTCAAATGACCAACGTCGAATTCAATGTTACGAACATCGGTAACCTCGAAGAATCGATTCTTATCACCCCTGCCGTCGAAGGAAACTGGACGACGGACGTCAACGAAATTGGCATGACACTTCAGATTAATCAGACCATCACGGGGCAGGTTGTTGTGAGTGTCCCAAGCCTAGGTGGCGAACAATCACTTGCGGATGGTTCGGTGCATAACCTGACGCTCTCCGTTTACGATGCTTCGACTTCAGCCTACAAAACCAGCTTCACGATTCAACTTCGTGTCGGGGCAATCTTTGCGCTTGAAGCAGAGGCATGGCCAACCGTGATGGAGTTCTATCGTCAAGGAACTCGCACTTGGGAAGTTTCGCTCACGAACACTGGTAACCGAGATGTCGAAGTCAATGTAGGTTATTCGGTGAACCGGGCTGGTCTCGAAATCGGCTCGAGTGATTGGGCCATGGAAACAGGTGCTCCATCAACGCTCTACCTTCCAGTCGGCGTCCCAATCACGCATATTTTCAGCGTGAAAGCCTTGAATTTCGAGCCCGATCTGTCGCTTCAAGCAGACTTCAAAATCTATTATGAGCCCGTCGATGAAACGGTTCAGGGCAACGCATCATATGCAACCAACCTCAAGATGTCGAGGTTCTTCAGCACAGGTGATATCGTGCTCAGGCCAGAAGTGGGCGACGCCCCAATTGATGTCGACATCATCTACTCTCACATTCCAAACGGGCAAGCAGTGAGTGCCGCTTACGAAATTGAACTTTGCAGTGCGGTCCGTATCCTCGACTTTGGCGCACTTAACCTCAACGAAGCAGATTATCCATGGGAATTCAAAGTCATTCTCCCCGATGCGAACAGCACAGAAATTGTTCTGCCGCTTTCTTCTGCTTCCTGCGCTTCTGGAAGCCAAGGTGAACTATCGAGGATCAGCTTGCCGGCACGAAATGCTTGGGATACCTCGTCGCCTCTCCAAATTTCAGTCAACGCTCCAGACCGAGGAAGGATTCTTTCTGGTGATGGATGGGAGATGACGTTCCGCCTTTACCACCAGACAGAGAACAGTTCATACACTGTTTATGACGAAGAAACTTTCAATTTCGAATTGGATGTCTTCGCCGATCCATTGATTGAATCAATTGCGGTTCTGAACCTTGAGGAAGGAGAAGAGTTCGACCTCCTTCTTACAGTGACCAATGCAGGTACTGCAACCGCTCTCGGCGTGGATGTTGCGCTTGTCTGCCCTTCAGCAACGATCCTCTCAGGTCCTGAAGTTGTTCCGATGATCGGTATTCTCGGGCCTGGGGATTCAGTTGTTCTTGACTGGCGTATTCAACCTGATTCCATCGATTGGTGGGAGCAGTCAGAAATGACCGATTGTACGGCAACGGTCGATGCATTCTACATGGACAAGAACGTTGTTGGGAACGACGTACGAACCATTGAAATCAATGTTGAGTCCACCTCTCCTGGTGTTTCTACAAGCTTTGTTGCGCTCATGGTCTGCCTCATTACTTCCATCATTCTCTTGAGGCTCACAGGCCAAAATGAGAAGTTCCGCCTTATGGCAGTGTACGCTGGCGTGCTCGGCTTTGGTTTCTCTTTCCACCTGCTCGATGTCCCATTCTGGGGTCTTGGCGTTTTGGTGGCAACCGCATTGTGGATCTGGCGCATGAGTTGGGCAAGCGCAGAGGAATTCAAACTCATCCACGAAGATTACCAGCGGGCTCGCCGAGGCGTCTCCACTCTCTACGCCGACCACTTTGACGCCCTCAAAGACAGTCGACGCCAACTGAGTGTCATCCTTGCGGTGCCGGTTCTTGGTTTCATTGCAGTCGTTCTTGGACTTCCACCGCAGCTCTATAATGACCAGAACAACATGGTCTCCTTGGTCGTTTACATCACGATTGTCATGCTTGGTGTATGGTTCATCATCATGCGCGCAGATCGTGCTTACGGAAACTTGTACGGACGCCTCACCGATGTTGAAGTGAAGGCAACTCGCATCGAACGGGACCTTGGTGATCCAGCCCGTTTGTTCAACGAATTGGCTGGAGACGGATTGAACCTTGACGAAATCTTTGGCGACCTATCTAGCACCGCAACCGTGGGTACCATTCTCGATACAGAAGTCCCAACAGAGGAGGTGAATGAGGATGTCTAAGGCCGAAGTGGATGTTATTGACGACCCAGATATGCTTCTGGACGATGTCGACGCCCAATTCGACATCGAACCCTCTGAATTGAGTGAGGGTCTGACGACCGCCTCGGACATGTCCGATGGAGAGGTCGAGGAAGCACGTGCTGCCATCGCAGCCAGCAAGGATTCTGCAGACCGACTGATTGCAGCATCGAGGGAACTCGAATCGCTTGTCTTTGGTGTCGTTCAGGATGAATCCAATTCTCTAGCCGGGACAGAAGTCGACATTGCAGATGCAAAGATCTTCCTCAATCGACACAAGTTGAAGGCAGCGCGTAAATCTGTGAAGAAAGCAGAACAATCCCTCGCTCTATTGGAAGAGGATGTTCTCCATCTGCGCCGAAACATCGCCATGCTTCACAGGCTCCTCAACGAGAAAAAAATCAATGAGGAGGAAGTTGAAACAATCCTTCTCCGCCTCCATTCAGCGACTGGCGCAGCAGAAATCGGCGACGTCGGCGTCGCTGCAGGCGAAGTTGAGCACCTTGTGGACGATCTCATCGGTGGTAACACAGCAACACTCAATCCGTTCCTGTTCCGCCACTTTTGGCTCGGTCTCGACACCCGATGGCCTGCTGGCGGTGATGAAGGCGTCCTCATCGTTCGAATCATTAACGACGGTCCAGTTGCAATGCCCGGCATGCGACTTGCACCCCCTGTTCCGGATGGATGGACGTGTGTTCCATCTTCAGTCGATCTTCCAATCATCGCTCCTGGAGGAAACCTCCCACTCCGATTTGAAGTCAAGGCTAACCGCCGTTACGGGGCGGATGAAATTCCATTGTCACGTAAATTGGCCATCGCCACCTCTTATGAGATGCGCACCGGTGACATCACCGCAACCATCCGCGCTCAAAACCGCTCGATGGAGCCGTTGCAAGACATCGTTCTCTCGCCATGGATTCCTCCGGGCTTCACCACCGATTCAGTTCCATTCATCAACCGTTTGGCACCAGATGAAGTCGCTCTTATTCGCATGCCTTTGCGCATCAACATTGGTTCAGGAGGCAACGCCTGAACCGCTCCTAGTCCACCCTGAATGGGGGATACAAAAACAAAAATGGTGAAAAAATATGAAAGAAAATACGAACGAAAACAGCGATAACATCGCTGCAATTGGTATTGGTGCAATGATTGTGTTCATTGCTCTGATTCTTGTTGCGGCGGTTGCAGCAGCAGTCATTATTCAGACTGCAGAGCAATTGCAACAAAACGCACAGACGACCGGAGAAGAGACCACAGATTTGTTGGCTTCGAAGATCTTCATCAAGAGCGTGATTACGACTGGTGCAACTGATCCAGCAACATCCATCTTGGTGACCTTCGAACTTGCTCCAGGTTCTGATGAAATTCAGGCTGGCGATGTCATGTGGGCAATTGTCTGCGGCGCTCAAGGCAGTGAAGGCGACTTCACTGGTGCAAGCGAAGTCGGACAAGCCATTGCATCAACGACCCTCGAAACCGGGGCAACCTACAGCATCACGCTCGCTCTTGCAGGCGCAACTAACTGCCCTCCAGCAGTGAACGCTGCTCACGAATTCATGATTCAATCCGGTTCTGGTGGATTCACCTACGAACTGTTGAGTTACGGCGGAAGCGTCGACCGAGGATTGGTGGTTGTATGAAGTCGAACACTTCTTCAACTGAACTCCAAGACGACAAGGTTGCAGCAATTGGTATTGGTGCAATGATTGTCTTCATTGCCTTGATCCTCGTTGCAGCAGTCGCTGCAGCAGTGATCATCCAAACCGCTGAAGCATTGCAACAAAACGCTCAGCAAACAGGTGACGACACTGCAGACAACATGGCTGGAAAGGTCATGATCAACTCCGCTTACGTTGACGCAAACGGATACAAATTGTTCGTTCGCCTCGCTCCTGGCAGCGAACCTGCTCCAGTCGCAAGCATCAGCTACCAGTTGATGTGTGGCGGCGCAGCAGTCGTTGAAGGAAACGTTGGAAACACTGTCCTCATGGACGGTACTGGCGGAAACGCTGTGGAAATGTCTCCTGCAACTGGTTACACAATGCTCATCGCCGGCAGTGCCGGTGGTAGCGACTGTGAAGCTGGAACTGTTGGTACTGGCGCAAGTGTGCAAATGTACATCCACGTCGGGTCCGGAGGTACAACCTTCGAAACCCTCTCAGTCCAAGATACCGCAACTGGGTCAAAGGTCGTTTGATGTCTTCTGAGGGTGGCGCTCGAAAGAGCACCCCCTTAGAGGAGGAATTATGATGGCCTGGCCATTTGGTGGCAGTGCAAACAAGGACCAAGATGAAGACGCAGCATTGACCGAAGATCGTCTCAAAATCATGGCGAACATCGCCATTGAGCAAGTTCCTCTCCCAGAGGAAGGCGAACTCGGTGAAGAAGACGCGTGGACCATCTCTCCCGGTCCTACAAAGGCACGACTCAACAGCATCGGCAGTGTGCCGAGCGTGGCTGCAAGCCTCGCTCCAGCACCTGTCGCACCGGTGAACACGACCGTTGACACGTCCGGACTCGAACGTTTGATCAGCAGCCGCCTCGACATGGTCGAGGATGTGCTTCGCATGGTTGAAGTTCGACTCGAGGAGACTCCCCAAGCATCTGCTGAAGTTGTCTCTCTTGACGGTGTTGACATGGATGAAGCAGCGCTCATTGGCGATACAATCGTCACTGCGAGCGGTGAAGTCATACCTGTCGCCGGAAACAATCGTCTCAAAGAAGTGGACGAAGCACCATTGGTGGAACTCTACGAGGCTCAAGCCCTCGCAGCAAATCCATTCTTGCATGCTCCGTCTCGTGGTGCGACAGCTGACGCAAACAGCGTCGGTGCACCGACCGTCTCCGCCCTCTTGCTCGACCACATGTCGGGCATGGCAGCGGTCAGTTTTACCCAGAAGGCCATGGCCTCCGGTATGCTGAGCGACGAAGAAGGACGATCTGTCATGGCAATTGTTCAACTCGCAGAACCCGGGGAATCCGAGGCTGCGCTTGACGATCACTTGCCTCACAAAGAATTGCTCACGTTCTCATCCCTCGTCAGTTCATGGCGAAATGTGAGATCCCTCCGAGGTGAAGCCTGATATGGCTGGCTCGGTCGGTATCGGTGGCCTCATTATCGGGGTCTCATTGTTGGTTGTGTTTTCCATGGCCGTTCAAACAATGTCGTATCAAATGGAGTCCTCTATGGAGGTCCTTGATGCTGCAGCCGATCCCGTGCCGAGCTTTGTCATTGACGATGCTTCCCTCATCGAAGGAGCAATTCTTACTGTCGCCGTGACTGGAACCGGTTCTGGTTCCGGTGTCGTAAATGGTACACTTGTCGCAAATGGCGGCGTTGGTTTGGGTGGCTTTGCCGCTACCTTTACTGTGACTTCTGGGCAAATCGATGTAAATTCTGTGGTAATCACCAGCCACGGTTCTTACACAACCCCCCCAACAAGCATCACTGTAAATGGTCAGGGCACTCTGACACCTACCCCAACGTTTAGCTTCACGTCAGGCGATATCTTTTACGCGAACCTCACAAATACAGGCGACATGACAATCAAAACCGAGAATGTTTGGATGTTCTTTGACGGGGATTCCCCGACACAGTTCAGCACCATCCACCTCGAAGGTTGGGCACAAAACCAAGCAACCCCTGATGCTGCATCAGAGAATTGGTATGTTGGGGAAACAGTGGATTTGATCTATCCATCCCCACCTGCGCTCACATCACGATTCGTGACAACCTCTGCAGGGTTTATTGCTGCAGAAGCAATCTGAGGTTTGAACATGGCAGACGGCGGAGCTTCAACATTCATCATGCTCATCACTGGGCTGTTAATCTCAAGCGCTGTGAGCGCTTTGTTGATCACAGAGTGGACAAATACGGCCAAGGTCGCACAAGTCCAACAGCGTGGTGCTCAACTTTCTTCGGAACTGAGCATTGAATTTGCTGGCGATCCTATGATGGTTGATTTTGATAGTTTGACCTCCACTGAAACGATTACCTTCTATGCATTGAACACGGGTCAACATCCCATGGATGAAACTCAACTGAGCGTGTTTGTTGATGGTCGCTCTCCGACCGCGATATCAGTATCCTTTGTCGGAACTGCTACTGAATGGAACCCAAATGTCCTCTTGGAAATTGAGGCGCAGTACACGGGCGTATCCGGCTATGCAGAGGGTGATGATGTTGCCTTGTATGCGGTGGCTACATCTGAAACAATTGGCGGACTCTCGTCAAGCGCATCGTTCAACACCGAGGTGAGGCTCTCATGACAGAAGATCCATTTTTGAAAGCACACAAGCCGATGGAAGATGGTTTTCCATATGATTTGGAAACTGATTCGCTGGCTGACTCGATGGGATTGCGCATGCCGAACCGTTCCCTGTATGTCTTGCAGGGTGCTGTCGGTGGCGGAAAATCACTCATCTCTCAGCGTTTGGCGTATGGGATGGTTGAGAACGGCGTGAAGGTGCTTGTCATCACCACAGAACTCACCACACGCGGATGGATTGAGCAAATGGAATCCATCGGGTATGGTATCACCGATGCTATTCGTGAAGGCCAACTTATGGTGTTCTCTCGTTTCGGAACAATCGCAGAAGCGCTCCCAAATGTTGGCTTAGAAGAATTGCTTGAATCTGAGGCCATCGCTCTCGCTGACGTCGTCATTATTGATGCAGCAAGTTCGTTGATGCCAGATTCATTGGATGAAGCCGGGCGATTTTCGATGATGCAGAAACTTCGTCGAATTTGTGCTGATGGCCGTTCGCTTATGCTCTGTGTCGATCCAGAAGAAATGGATCACAAGTTGATGCACAACATGCGGGCATCCGCTGAAGTGGTTCTCGATCTACAAACCACCATGATTGGTGGTGAAATCAAAAGAAACATCGTTGTCACTCGATTTTTGAGGGCTGCAGGCCCAACACAGACGTCCATTGGATGGCGTGTTGAACCAAGCATGGGCTTCATTGTCGACATCACTGCGGTGAGCTGAGGAGGGGTATGAATGGCTGACGAACCCCGATTTGCAAAAGGCGACCTCAACGGCGTCATGGCTGCCCATGCTCACGTAGCAGATTGGGTGCGTGATTTTGAAGCACGGTATGGTACAAGGCCAATTTACTACGGCGAACTCGACCGAGATGCCAAGAAAGAACGCCCACTCAACCTCATTTATTTGGCTAAAGAACCGATCTTTGTCCACATTTACGAGCCACCTGCCGATGAAGAAGGCGGTGGCCAAGTGCTGTGGTTTGGACTGGAGCCCCAACTCACTGAAGAAGAAGAAAACATCCGACGTGAACTCACTGAAACCCTTCTCCAAGAAGCACCGACTGCTCCCTCATTTACAACCGATAATGAATTCGAAAACATCCTTCGCCAAATGGTTGAACGGTACACCGTTTTGGATACTGAACTTGGCGTGAGCCCAAGGCGTCAAGGGCGTCTTTGGGAAATGCTTGGGATGGATGATAAACGAATTATCGTCAATCAAGAGCAACGCACCCGCCTTGAGTACATCGTGATTCGCGATTTGATTCGCAACGGGCCACTCGAACCTCTGCTCTCTGACGAGATGCTGGAAGATATTCACTCGATTGGTCTCAAGCACGTTCACATGGATCACAAGGTGTTTGGAATGGTCACCTCGAACATACGATTCCGTGAACGAGAGATGCTTTCGCGTTTCCTTCGCGCTATGTCCGAACGTATTGGCAGGCCAGTATCGGATAACAAACCGATCATCGACGGTGCGCTCCTCGATGGTTCTCGTATCAACATCATTTTCTCGGACGACGTATCGATGCTGGGTCCTTCCTTCACGATTCGTAAGTTCGCTGAAGAAACAATTTCCATCACGCAGCTCATTGCTTGGGGCACCATCTCATCCCAAGTCGCAGCATACATTTGGATTTGCTTAGAATACGGTATGTCGGTTCTGGTTTCTGGAGAAACTGCTTCAGGTAAAACCACGACGCTCAATGCAATTCTTCCTTTCATTGACCACAATGTCAAGATTTACTCTGCAGAAGACACCCCTGAAGTGAAGGTTCGACACAAGATTTGGCAACGCCTCGTCACCCGTTCTTCAAAGAATGAAGAATCTCGCGTTGAGATGTTCGATTTGCTCAAAGCAGCGCTTCGTAGCCGTCCACGTTACATCATCATCGGTGAAATTCGTGGTGTTGAAGGGGCGACTGCTTTCCAGGCTATGCAAACAGGTCACCCAGTTATCGCGACTTTCCACGCATCGTCCATCGTCAAGATGATTCAACGGTTTACTGGTGATCCAATCAACGTCCCGATTCGTTTCTTCGACAACCTCAATTTTGCTATCTTCCAGGAAGTGGTGGAGGCACCCGGTGGCGGTATTGCCCGACGTGTCACAGGAATTGACGAAGTCATTGGATACAACAAGCACAGCGACGGTGTTCTCACCCGTGGTATGTTCGAATGGGACCCTGTCAAGGACAAACATTACTTCCGTGGTATGTTCCAAAGCCATTTGCTTGAGAATAAAATCGCTGCAATGGCTGGTTTTTCCAACAAACGTGACATTTACGACGAGATGCTCAAGCGAGCTGCAGCGCTCCAGAGGATGGTCGATCGTGACTTGACGCACTACGACGATGTGTTCGATTTGTTGGGGATTTACTACAACAGCGGCTGGGACCACTTTGACCGTGCGATCGATTCATGGAAGGGTATTAACCACGATTGAGGGATGATGAATGCAGCGAATGTCGATGTGGCAAATCGCTTTGCGGCGGCTTGAAATGCCGGTGCTGCGGTTCCTCGCATTGTTTGTCGGTGGAGCGGCAGCCGCTGGTTTCTTCATGGCGATTCTCATCATTACTCTCACAGGAGGATTGGCAGAAGGTGCATTGTTCTCTGGTATCTCTGGATTCCTGCTATTACTATTCCTTCCACTGTTATCTGGTGGGGCAGCGATTGTTTTTCCCATTCTCGATGTGCAACGCTCTGCAACGCTTATCGAAAAAGAAATGCACATGTTCATCACCCGAATGGGCATTTTATCGCTTGGTGAAGTTGGTGCGCAATCGATCTTCGATATTCTCAAGCAAATGAGGGATTACGGTGAATTGGCAACGGAGGTTCAACGGATTGAAACCCTGGTCGATAAATGGCACACTTCGCTCCCAGAAGCTTCACGCATTGTTGCTCAACAAAGCCCAAGTCCACTCTGGGCTGATTTCCTTGACCGGATGGCGTTTTCAATTGAAGCAGGTCAACCAATCGACGAGTTCATGCGGTCGGAACAAGAGACCATTGCAGAGCAATACACCACGCTGTACGACACGCGTTTGGAATCTGTTGACACAATGAAAGAAATCTATGTCTCATTGGTTTCAGCGGGATTGTTTGGTTTGGTGATTGCTGGCATCCATCTTGTGTTGTTCGAAACGGGTTCGCCCACGGATGCACCGATCGAAATCGCAAGCCGATTGCGTTTCCTTCTCCTTGCGAGTCTTTTGTTCACAATCGTTCAAATCGGCGGCGTGATGTCGTTTAATTCGACCATCCCAGAAGATCCTACCTTTGCCCGTGATGAAATGGATACGCCGTTCAGGGTCAACTTCCTTCGTGCGTTGGTTGGCGCCAGCCTCATCACAATGGTTCTCTTCGCAATCACTGTCATTGTCATCTTGGCATCATGGCAAGAAGTGAGTGCCCAATGGGATCGTTATGGTCTGTTGCTGATTGTTGCTCCACTCTCTCCGATGATGATTCCGGCGTTCATGGTTGGGCGTGAAGAATCACAAGTGTTGCGTCGGGATGAAACATATCCCGACTTCATCCGGGCCTTGGGTGGAACCGCTCAAGCACGGTCTGCTGAGCCATCAGCAACCATCAAAGCCCTTCGGGGCATCGATTTTGGTGTCCTTGACAACTCCATTGATCGATTGGAAAAGCGCTTGTCAACCCGTATTGATTCAGACAGAGCCTGGGACTATTTCACGGCTGATACCAATTCCGCAGTCATTTCACGATACACTCGAATATACATCGAAGGTTCCCAATCCTCCGGCCAGCCTGCAGCAACAGCCGAAATGGTTTCTCGGTCGGTTGGAAACCTCCTGTCACTGCGACGACGCCGTGCGCTCTCTGCAAACACAATGCGAGGTGTCGCTCTTGGTTTGCTCATTGCGACCGTAACCAGCCTCAACGTAACCATTGCGATTGTCTTGAAACTTGGAGACTCGATTGCAGGTGTCGCTGAAGGTTTCGTCGAAACCGATGTATCTGCCCTCTCTAGGTTTGGTTCGGACTTGGCACTCCCTGTGATGGAGGATGCTTCGGCTGTTGGTGAGAACATACGGATGTTCAAAATCATCGTATCCATTCTTATCCTCTTCCAAGTAGCGGCGGTTTCCATGATTTCGAACCGCCTGCGGGGTGGCGGTAGGACCACTGCTCTTGGCCAAGCGATTCAATTGCTATGGGTGGCAGGAATCACCTCCTTCCTCACTTCGGTTGTCCTCGAGAGCGCTTCCGGAATCTTCGGCGTCTGACCTCTTTGCAACCGAAACACAATAACTTCCATCGAGATGGGGGACCATGCAAGGATTGCCTCAACCCCCTGCTCCCTCAGCCCTGCCTCAACCCGCTCCTGTGTCTCCATACCAGCCAGCGAAAGGGTTCGACAAGACCAAGTTGGCTTATTCATTTGAACGCTGGTTGATGATTGGAATCATTCTCATCATTGCAGCAACGTTGTTTGTTCAAGTCGTGACGATGTGGGGGCCTCCTGATGAACCAGCCGTCGATGCCGAACTTGAGGAATTGAGTCAATACCTCGAAGATGTAGACGGTTACATGGATCTCAACAGGGTCATTTCGTCCATTGGTGTCATCCTTCAAACAGTCGGGATGGGTCTGATTGGATATGCGCTCCTTCGTGAATCACACACCACAACAAGTCATCACACGGCGCTTCGTGTCACAGGTATGATTCTCGGTGTGTTGGTCGTTGCGAACTTGGCAGCACGAAGCCTCAACATTCTGTGATCAGCGTCGTGCTTCCTCGGCGATTCGCTTTTTGGTCGCTGTCCAGGAACAAATCGGGCACTGTGTCAAATCGTGCCGTCGAGCTGGACAGTATTCACGACCGAAGAAGATGATTTGGAGATGGAGCTTATTCCAGAGTTCTTTTGGAAACACAGCCTTCAAGTCACGTTCTGTTCGTTCAACTGTGGTGCCGTTGGAAAGCCCCCAACGAGCACCGAGCCGATGGATATGGGTGTCGACGGGAAAAGCGGGGATGCCAAATGCTTGGGCCAATACGACGCCAGCGGTCTTATGCCCGACGCCAGGGAGGGCCTCAAGCGCCTCAAAAGAGTCGGGAATGATGCCGTCATGACGCTCGACAAGTAATTCAGAAAGACGCTTTATGTTTCTTGCTTTTGTGGGAGCCAATCCAACTTGGCGTATGTCTTGAAGGATGGTTTCCACGGGGAGTTCTGCCATCGTTTGCGGGGTGTTTGCCTTTGCAAAGAGTGCAGGTGTAACCTGATTGACTTTGAGGTCAGTGGTTTGTGCGCTCATGAGCACTGCTACCAGCAGTTCGAAGTGGTTTGTGTGGTCGAGTGGGACGGGTGTTTCGGGGTAGAGTTCCTCGAGCATCTCCACAATGCGTTCGGCTTTTTCTGAACGCTTCATGGTTCTTCACGCTCAGTTTGAATCCATCTTGACCGAGTAGGCCTCGCCAGTCATCCAACCAAACACGAGGCCTGAGATGACAGAAAGCATTGGGATGCCGTTGCAAATGATGGTTTCAACAGGTTCGGTCACCGCTTCACCGCCAGCGAGGTACCAGATCACAAAACCAAGAAGAATACCGGGGATCAGCATGACGCCTCCCATAATCAGTGTCCGCAACAGGCGCATGACATCAGGAAGAGGCGGCAAGTCAAGAAGGTGTGCATCACACAACAGTCTCAAAGAAGGGCAGAGAGAGCCGTCGCATCGAGCGAATTGAGCACGTCAGGGGCTTCTAACCAACCCTTTCTCGCTGCCATCACGCCGTAACTGATGTCGGCAAGCCCTCGCAGGGAATGCGCATCTGGGTTGATGATGACTGGGACGCCAAGCCCCTTTGCATGCTTGCACAATCGCCAGTCTAAATCCAACCGGTATGGGCTTGCGTTGAGTTCGACTGCCTTGAGCCGGCCCTCGCTGTTATGGTCGGCCATATGTTCCAACACTGCAAACAAATCCACTTCATAGCCATCTCGTCCCTGAAGAATACGCCCCGTTGGGTGGCCCAAGACTGTTGTAGCTGGATGATCAATGCACTTCAGCAACTCCTCCGTGTTCTCAATTTCATCCCGCGCTCGCCATTTGGAAATAGCGTGAACCGAAGCCACTGTGTAATCGAGTTGAGCAAGAACATCATCTGGATGATCCAATTTTCCACCCGGTAGGATGTCAGATTCTACACCGTGGTACAACCTGAAGTCAACACCGTCATCGGCCCATGCTTTGTTGTAGGCCTTGATGGTAACGCCTTGCTGGAGGAGGTCATCTGCGCTCGCCCCATTGGCGACCTTGAGCGTCGGCGAATGGTCGGCTATACCCAACCAATTCCACCCGAGTTTTTGGGCGGTGTCTGCCATTTCTTCGAGACTTGCTTCACCGTCCGATAGGGTGGTGTGGTTATGCCAAGCCCCACGCATGTCGGCGTTTGTCACCAACTTTGGCAAACCATTGTGGTGCGCTGCATTAATCTCGCCAGTGTCTTCCCTAAGTTCGGGGGTTACCCATTCCAATCCGAGGTGTTTGTAAATGGCTGCTTCGTCAACCGCATCAAGCGAATATTGTGCTGCTGCCATGCCTTTCAAGTCGCCTGCTTTGGCTTCGGGTATCAAACCAAATTCGTTCAACCGCAGGCCACGATCGATGGCTCGTTGGCGCATGGCAATGTTGTGCTCTTTGCTGCCAGTGAAGTACGCTAAGGTGAACGGGAAGACGCCTGGGGGCACCAATCGCACTTGTGCGTCAATGGTTCCACCGCTTTCCAATTGTTCGTAGTCGTCACCGCCAATGGCATCGAGCACATTCGGGTCAATATGACCAACAGTGAACCCTTCTTCGAAAATGGTGGTGTCGAGGATCAAGCTGATTTTAGAGTCGCCAGCACCTTTGACATCGGCGATTCCGGGGAGGCTGAGAATTGCATTTGCCACCCGCTCATGGTGCTCTTTTTCAACGGCTACAACCAAATCAAGGTCGCCAATTGTCTCCTTCCGACGTCGAGCGCTGCCAGCAAGTTGGGCTTTCACGACGCCTTCGATTTGGCTGACGCGTGCTTCGAAGGCTTCGCCGTACATCAGGCCAATATCGAGCCTTCGTCGAGCACGGAAGCGAGCAAGCAAATCAATGCCATCCAACATTCGGGCTTGGGATTTCTTTCCAAATCCTTTCATCGGTGCAATTTTGTCCGCCTCAGCCGCTTCTTTGAGTGCTGCCACCGAGTCGACCCCGAGTTCTTGATGCATCAGTTTAATCCGTTTCGGACCAAGACCGGGTATGCCCAGCATTTCGATCAGTCCCTCGGGTGTCGAGGCATGGAGTTCAATCCAATCACTGGGCCAGCGGCCTTCGCCGACCACTTGGGTCAACGCTGAACCTAGTCCCTTTCCGATGCCCTTCATCTCGAGAAGCCGCCCTGTGGCGACCAGTTCGCCCAAATCTTCGGTCAAAGAACCGAGCATGCGGCTTGCATTCTGGTAGGATCGAACCCTGAACACATTCGCACCCTGGAGTTCCAAAAGTACAGCAACTTGGTGCAAGGCGTTTGCCACCTGATTGCGGGAAAAGTAGGGTGGGCCACTCGGTCGTGGTTTTGGGAGTGAGAAACCGTTGCCTGCCATGGTTCTGCTGAACCGGCGACCCTTGTCAAAGATTGCGTTTGGAAAAATGTGGACTTCACATTGAAGAACTGCGGGCTCGTCCCTTGTCCATGGTCGACCCAGCAACCATCGAACGATTGGCGGAGGGGCTTTGCGGCCTTTCCGCAATTTTGTTCACTTTTATTGCGACCTTCTCTCGTTCACCATCGGTGGAACAAATCGTTCAGAACATCATTGCAATCACCCTTGTGGCAGCAGCAGGTGTGTTGTGGTGGCTTTCCCTCTCGGGTGGCACGTTGTGGGGTTCGAATTACCTGCCAAAACCGCTTTCTGTGGTGTGCATTGTGCTTGCAATCTCTGCTCGAATGAACATCAAAGGCGAAAATGTGTCCTTCGGTGCAAACCCTCACACCATCGGCAAAGACAAAGGCGAAGAGTGATCAAACGATTTCGCCCTTGGGTTGTGGACCTTCATCCTCTGCAGTAGAGTTTCCTGCCATGGCTTCCTTGGCCATTTTCTGATCAATGAAGGTACGCATGTACTCTGGCAACTCACCGTTGACAAAGATGACATCGTTAATTGCGTCGAGCTTTTTGAGTGAGTAATAGATTTGCATGGCCGTCATTGGGGTTGAGGAGCACCCATTGCAACCCCCATCCAGTGAGAGCATGATGTTTCCATCACTTGTGTCGAGCACAGTCACAACGCCATCGTGTTCGTCAAGGATTTCTTGCACCGGCCCAATTTCGGCAAGCACCTCCTCGGCGGTGATGGTCATATGCCGGCCTCGGGTTTCTCCTCTTTCAACGATTGCTTGTTTGTGTGATTCAGAAAAGTCATGTGGTGAACGCAGAACGGTCTGAAAAAGTACGGAACAAGGTGTTTTACAGGGGGAACCACTTATGAGGGGTTCTTTGGTCGCCGAGGCACAGGTGTTCTATTATGATGGAAAATATACCAATGATTGCCGCAGGTGCAGGTCTCGTAGGACTTGTCATTGCGTTTGTGCTGTATCAACAAGTGAACAAAGTGAAAATTGACAATGATAAAGTGGCTGAGATCACTCAAGAAATCCAAGATGGGGCCATGGCGTTCCTCTTTGCAGAATACAAAGTTCTCAGCGTGTTCGTTGTCGTCGTCGGTGCTGTGCTCGCATGGCTCAATGACATCGATACAGCAATTGCATTCTTCGCAGGTGCAATTGCATCAGTCCTCGCAGGCTTCTCCGGAATGCGTGCGGCCACATCGGCCAACGGTCGAACCGCAATGGCTGCTAAGAACGATGGACAAGCCGGTGCTCTCTCTGTCTCATACAACGGTGGAGCCGTCATGGGCCTTTCAGTTGGTGGACTTGGGCTTCTCGGTATCTCGCTCATCGCTTTCTGGCTCAGTGCAGGAGAAACAACTGATGGGGTAATGAACCCAGTCAGCGCTGCAGCAGGATTCGGTATGGGTGCTTCCTCCATTGCGCTCTTCGCTCGTGTCGGTGGCGGTATCTACACCAAGGCTGCTGACGTCGGTGCAGACCTCGTTGGTAAGGTTGAAGCAGGTATTCCTGAAGACGACCCACGAAACCCGGGTGTTATCGCAGACAACGTCGGTGACAACGTCGGCGACGTCGCTGGAATGGGTGCTGACATCTTCGAATCCTTCGTTGGATCCATCATCGCAGCCATGATCATTGCAAACGACTTCGATGTATCAGGCGCTGGAGATTACGTTCTTCTTCCAATTCTTCTCGGATTCATTGGATACACCGCTTCCATCATTGGTGTGTTCTCGATGTCCTTCCTCAAGAACGGTAAAGACCCAGCAGCAGCGCTGCGAAACACCACTTTCATCGCAGCAGTCTTGTTCTGGATTGGCGGTTACCTCGCCATCCAACAAGAACTCATCAACGTCGAATACGGCATCATGCATTCAGTTGTTCTCGGAAGCGTCATCGGTATCTTGATTGGCCTTGTCACTGAATATTACACCGGAATTGAACCAGTCTTTGGAATCAAGCCAAAGGCAATCCCTCACATTGGTGAAATGTCCAAGACCGGTCCAGCAACAAACGCAATCGCAGGATTGTCTGTTGGAATGATGTCGACGTTCATCCCAGTGCTTCTGATCTCTCTTGGTATCCTTGGTGCCAATGAATTTGGTGGCGATCAATACGGGCTTTACTGCATCGCTATGGCCGCAATGGGCATGCTCGGAACAGTGGGTGTCACAATGACTGTCGACGCCTACGGACCAGTTGCAGACAACGCCGGTGGTATCGCAGAAATGTGCGCTCTTGGAGATGATGTCCGTGCAATCACTGACGAACTCGACTCAATCGGAAACACAACCGCTGCTGTCGGAAAGGGATTCGCCATCGGATCTGCTGCTCTAACTGCTCTCGCACTCTTTGCAGCATACACTGCAGCCATCGGTGCTGACAAATTGAACCTCGAACTCACCGAGCCAATGGTCGTCATCGGACTTCTCATCGGTGGAGGACTTCCATTCGTCGTTGCTGCAATGACCATGACTTCAGTCGGTAAGGCTGCAGGTGACATGGTTGTCGAAATCCGCCGTCAATTCAGGGAAATCCCTGGTCTTCTCGAAGGGAAGGAAGGCGTGAAGCCAGATTCCCAAACCTGTGTTGATATCTCAACCAAGGCCGCTCTGCGAGAAATGGTCGGTCCAGGTGTTGTCGCGATCGTGGCGCCAGTCATCGTTGGTTTCATTCTTGGATTCAACGCTCTCGGTGGTCTTCTTGCCGGTTCTCTCGTCACAGGTGTGCTCATGGCCCTCTTCATGGCGAACGCTGGTGGCGCATGGGACAACGCCAAGAAAGCAATCGAACAAGGTCACATTGAAGGCGCCAAGAAGGGCGATGCCGCTCACGATGCCGCCATCATTGGTGACACAGTCGGCGACCCATTCAAGGACACCTCCGGACCATCGCTTAACATCCTCATCAAGTTGATGTCGATCGTTGCGGTCGTCATGGCTGGAACTGGAAAGCTCACTGAAACTGGTCTTCTCTGATACCCTCGACAAGCGTTAGGCTCTTGAAGGCCTCACGGTACGCAAGGGCATGAAGGGAAGCATACGTGCACTCGTCCTTGTGATGCTCTTCGTCTGCTCGACCACGCTTGCAGGTTGCACAGACGGCACGATGGCTGGCTCATCAGAAGACACCACGACAGAGGCTCAGAAGGCGCTTCCTGAGTGGGAACTCGGCGACCAGTGGCTCTACACCTTCATCACACCACAGTTTGGTGAAGACAGCGCTCGTTTGGTTGTCGCTGAGATCGATGAAGGCGAGGGCCTGTACCAACTGGGCATCTCCTCTGAACGTGAAGCGCAACGACATGCTGTGATTAACCACAATCCGTTTTTGGGACGCGTGACCATGGACGGTCTTTCTGTGTATGAGAATGGAGAGCCACAACCAGTGTTTTCATTCCCTTGGACGGTGGGCGACACTTGGACGTTCACACTGCTCGGGCAAGAGTGGACTGCAACCACTGATTCAATCACCAATGGCAACGCCCGTGTGACCGCAGTTTCTGCAGAAGGTCACGAACTGAGGTACACATTCAGCGGCAGCAAAGGCTTCATGGAAACCTTTGTTTGGACAGATGCTGAGGATGTTCGTCAGTTGCGAATGGATCTCAATTTGGCTCGAAGTGGCTACACTGGTGATGTGTACTTTTACCGCGCTCGTGATTTACTCGATTCACTGTATGAAGAGAACGACCAAGAAGTCTACGACACCTTCCTTGATGAAGGCCATCCAAACGATGGAGATTGGGACACGCTCGTGTGGTACCTCGATGTCGAAATCGCCTCGGGAGGGCCTGCCTCAGGTTCGCTCACAATGAAAGATCACGCTGGTGCGTCACCTCTAACCAGGGCATGGGGCTCAGGAGCGACAGAGAAAGGAGCTATTGGCACCATCCCTTCGAATTCAGGAGAATACTCGCTGACCATCACAGTCCGAGGACCAGAGTCGTTCATCCATCTCCGAGTGGCGGGCGCTCAAATCTTCGAATACACGCTCTGAGGCAGTACAATGCCTACCTTGGTGATGATGCACGGAATGACTGGCGATGCCAGCATGATGCGTCCTTTTGCAGAGAAAGTCTTGCCGGAGGGCTGGACTTTGATTGTCCCTGAAGCTCGCTACATGCACCCTCGAAGGGGTCGCACCTGGTGGCGCTACGAGAATGAGGATGCGGATGCAACACGACGGATGAACCTCTCGAGAAGGGAACTCATTGATGTTGACTCAAGCCTTTCACAACTCGAACAATTGATCGCTGAACAGGCACCAATGGGCCCTCTCGTCGTGGGCGGTTTTTCCCAAGGAGGTGCGATGGCTCAAGAAATGTTACAACTGCCAATGGCAGATCGAATTATCGGCGTTGTGGCAATTGGTACCCGCCTTGTCCGCGGCATGGAACTTGGGATGAGGCTTGCCGAGTTAGATCCAAAGCACCTGTTCTGGATGCACGGTGAGCGAGACGTTCGAGTGTCGATACAGGATGGTTGGGCTGTTGCTCACACCTTTGAAGCCGCAGGTTGGGCGCTTGAATTGATCGAACATCAAAAGGGGCATATGATTCCAATGGAGCACCATGATGCCCTCAAAGAGTGGCTCACAGCCTTAGGACAAGTATGACTGCAATTCGGTGAAGCCACCGATGAAGACGGGTTGTTCCTGTCGTAGGTCAAGGATGACTGGCACGGTGCGGTGCCCTGTTGCCTCTACTATTTCGTGTCGATCAGCGTCGCCCTTGTCGAAATTCAATTCGGTGAAAGCGAGCCCTTTTCCTTCTAATAGCCGCTTAGCAGCGGTGCAGTAGCCGCAGAAGTTCCCGGTGTAAAGAAGGAAGTCTGTGCCTGCTTTTGCTGCGTCGTTGAGTACCACTGATTCGCTCATGCGTTGGCCAGCCGTCGAACCTACTTGAACGCACTGAACGAACCACAGCATGCTCAAGTTTGCTTGAGCGCCTCTATGATTGCAGTTCGTATCTCTCCCTGCGTCAATGGGTTGCCTTGGACGATGGTCACCTGCGCCCCAGCATTGATGGCAATGTTGGCAAGCACTTCCGAAGTGAGGCTTCCCATGCCATGAACATCAACGAAGGTCGCGCTTGATGGAGTGTTTGGAACCTTTCGTGATCCAGCGTATCCAGCGCCATCGGTGACTAAAACGACGCATTTCACCTCCTTTCGTAGAACGAATGTCATGGCCTCTCGCATCGGAGTAATCGTTCCTTCGAGCCGAACTAAGGGGTCTTCTGCTTGGTTGTCATATGTGCAAATCAGCACTCGAGATGGGTCCTCGTCCCCCGAGGAAACCTCGAACCCAGATTGCTCTACCCACTCTTGGTGCGAGGCGACATCGCCAAAGACTCGCACTCGGACCATGTTTGTGGCTTGCCACTGTGGCATGAAGTTCTTTTCATCGAGCCACTCGAGGCCAATACCTCTAAGTGCAAGCAGAAACAAAATATAAATGGTGAATTTATGCTACAGAGGGCGAAACGGAAGGATAAAAAGACCACTCCCCCACCTTTTACCATGGATGGGGAGGCGACTCGCAAGAAATTTGCAGTTTTGTGCTCGCTCGCCTTATTCATTTTCAGTGCACTTTCGGTAGCAATACATCCCTCAATCGTTGATTTAGAGGACCCATTTACCTCCTTTGAAAGCACTCGAAACACGGATACGGATGGCGACAACATAACTGACGTTGACGACTCGTGCCCAAACGGGGCAACCGGATGGAACTCTACTTCTCTCACAGACCATGATTCAGATGGCTGCAGAGACTCGGATGAGGACCCAGATGACGACAATGACGGAGTTGCCGATGGCAACGACGACTGTCCTACTGGTGTGCTCGGTTGGACGTCGTCGACATCCACCGACCACGATTCTGATGGCTGCAGGGACACTGCGCCCGAAGATGATGATGACGACAACGATTCGGTTACAGATGCCAATGATGACTGTCCAATGGGTGTAATCGGATGGACCCCCACTACCTCGAATGATTATGATTCGGATGGGTGCAAAGACGACACCAATGAAGACACTGATGACGATAACGATGGGCAGCCTGATCCCTTTGATGATTGTCAAACGGGCGAGATGAATTGGATTTCCTCAACAGCAACGGATCATGATGACGATGGTTGCCAAGACAGCAGCGAGGACACGGATGATGACAATGATGGTGTCGATGATGGCCTTGATGCTTGCACACCAGGTGACAAAGGCTGGACTTCAAACGCCGGAACAGATTACGACTCAGACGGTTGCCAAGACAGCAGTGAAGACACTGATGACGATGATGACAGCGTTCTCGATAACGTCGATGATTGTGAAACCGGTGATATGAACTGGATTCCATCATCTTCGACAGACTACGACAGCGATGGTTGCCAAGACAGCGGCGAAGATTCCGATGATGACAATGACGGGGTCAACGATGCAAGTGATGCATGCCAAACTGGCGACCTCAGTTGGACCTCAACTCCAGCTACTGACAACGACGGCGATGGGTGTCAAGATGGTTCGTTTGAAGACGATGATGACGATAACGATGGAATCGCTGACGGCTCCGATGGTTGCCCAACAGGTGACGTTGGTTGGTCGCCCAGTGGTTCCACTGATTACGATTCAGACGGTTGCCAAGACAGTGGCGAAGACAATGACGATGACAATGATGGCGTTCTTGACGCTGGCGACGTATGCCAAACTGGTGATTTGGGCTGGACTTCCACGCCTTCGACCGATTACGATGGAGATGGTTGCCAGGACAATTCTGAAGATGACGACAAAGACAACGACGGCGTCGATGATGATGACGATGACTGCGCAACAGGAAGTCTGAATTGGATTTCCTCCAGCACAACCGATAACGACGGTGATGGCTGTGAAGACGCTGGCGAGGATGGCGATGATGACAACGATGGCATCCTCGATGGCAGTGACGAATGCCCGGCTGGTGATGTTGGATGGTCACCCAGTTCCACAACGGATTATGACAGCGATGGTTGCCGTGATGCGGGTGAAGACCCTGATGATGACAACGATGGTGTGGCTGACGGTTCTGATTTGTGCGAAAAAGGTCTGCTCAATTGGGTCTCAAATCCGACCACGGATGTCGACGGTGATGGTTGCCATGATGCAGTGGAAGATTCCGATGATGACAACGACGGAACTTCCGATTCAAGCGATAATTGCCCAGTTGATGCAAATGCAAATCAAAATAACTACGATTTCGATTCTCTCGGGGATGTATGCGATCCAGATGACGACAACGATGGTGTTGACGACGTTGATGACAATTGTGAACAAGGTGCTCAGCAATGGCTTTCATCCGCTGCGAATGATTACGATTCCGACGGGTGTCATGACAGCACTGAAGACAATGATGATGACAATGATGGCATCAATGACTCCGTTGATGATTGTAAAACTGGTGAACTGAGTTGGATCTCAACAAGCCTCACTGACCGTGACCAAGATGGTTGCAAAGACTACTCAAACGAAGATTTGGACGACGATGAAGACGGCATTCCAGACACCTCTGATGCTTGCCCTCGTGGCAACATGGGATGGACACCTTCTGCAACAACCGATTATGACTCAGATGGGTGTCAAGACTCAAGCGAAGACCTCGATGATGACAATGACAACCTCTGCGATACAGGCGGCAACTCCAGCTATGGTGGCTCCCTTGTACAAGCCACAAGCAGGTGTGACAACGGTTACGCTATCACTTGGGGGAATGGCTGGCGCTACATTGCACCGGATGAATGCCCAACAGGCAGCATGGGATGGACAGTCAGTTGGAACACAGACCGAGATGGCGATGGATGCAACGATGCGAACGAGGATGCAGACGATGACAACGACGGTGTCAGCGACTCGACTGACAATTGTCCTTTCCATCACAACCCAACTCAGGCCGATTATGATTCGGACAATTTAGGCGACCCCTGTGATAATGACGATGACAATGATGGCATTCCGGATGCTGGATTTGACGGAAACTGGACCCTTTCCGACGACAATGACAAATGCAGATTTGGTGAACTTGGATGGGTTTCCAGTATTGCAAATGATCACGACCAAGACGGTTGCCGAGACTCGACTGAAGATGACGATGATGATAACGACGGGCTGCTCGACTCAAACGACGATTGCACCCCGGGCGATATTGGCTGGACCTCAAACTCCACAACAGACTATGACGGTGATGGATGCCAAGACGCCCTTGAAGACACAGACGATGACAATGATGGCGTGATTGACCTCGATGATAACTGTCCCACTGGACTGAAAGGTTGGACGCCATCGCTTGCCAATGATTACGACTCCGACGGCTGCAAAGACGACACAGAGGATGATGACGACGATGACGACGGTGTCCTTGACGATGTGGATGTCTGTGTAAAAGGGGACATTGGTTGGGTTTCTTCGGGAGCCACTGACTATGACAGCGATGGCTGTCAAGATGCTCAAGAAGACCTTGACGATGACAATGATGGCGTCCGAGATACGAACGATGATTGCCGCTTAGGCGAACTCGATTGGACCTCGACACCCACCAACGACTACGATTCAGATGGTTGTCGGGACCTCACTGAAGATCTCGATGATGACAATGACCTCATTCTCGATGACGATGACCAGTGCATGCCTGGGGACCTTGGGTGGACTTCAAATCTGAGTTCTGACAATGATGGCGACGGTTGTAACGACGCCTCCGAAGACGATGACGACGACAACGATGGTGTGACTGACAACCTCGACGATTGTCCAACCGGCGAAGTCGGTTGGATTGCAGTGAACCAAGATGGCGGTGGCATCGTGACCGACTATGACGATGACGGTTGCCGCGATGCAAGTGAGGACCTGGATGATGATAACGACAGGGTCTTCGATCTTGACGACTCCTGTCCGAAGGGCATCGATAACTGGCCCCTCATTCTTTCTCCATATTCAGACCATGACGGCGATGGTTGCCTCGACCAATTCCACCCCTCATTCAACTTAGAAGAAGATCTTGATGACGATGATGATGGTATTCTCGATGTTGTTGACCTCTGTCACTACGGCGACATCAACTGGATTAGCAGCATTATGACGGACCATGATGCTGATGGTTGCCGGGATGAAACTGAGGATGATGACGATGATAATGACACCATTACAGACTCAGAAGACCAATGCCCACGAGGCGATATTGGTTGGTTGCCATCGGCAGAGACAGATTTCGATTCCGATGGATGTCAGGATGACATGGAGGACGACGATGACGATAATGACGGCGTGACCGACTACCTCGATTTGTGCAAAAACACAATCCTTGATTGGACCTCAGAAGAGGGGACTGATCACGATTACGATGGATGCAAGGACGATGTCGAGGACGATGACGATGATAATGACGGCGTTCTCGATGACGTAGATGATTGCCCGACCGGTTGGATTGGGTGGCTCTCAAGTCCAGTTGCTGGTCTGGATTATGACCAGGATGGCTGCTATGATCAATACGAAGATGACGATTGGGATAATGATGGCATGCTCAACGGGCAAGACGCTTGTAAAGCAGGTGCCTTGAATTGGACCGCTGGCCCAGCTACGGATTATGACAACGATGGATGCCAAGACTCCACTGAAGACTCAGACGATGATAATGACATGGTCCCCGACATTTTCGATGACTGCAGCAAAGGTGTCATGGGTTGGATTTCATCAGAATTAACAGACCACGACGGCGATGGTTGCAACGATGCTGACGAAGACGAAGACGATGACAATGACACGTTTTCCGATGCAGAGGACCTGTGCCCTCTTGGGTTTGCCAACTGGGAACCGACGGATCTGCTCGATCGGGACCAAGATGGTTGTCTTGACCAACAAGAAGACAACGATGATGACAACGATGGTGTGTTCGATGTCGATGATGATTGCCCAGTGGGCGATACTGAATGGACTTCCTCGTTAGTGACCGACTACGACACCGACGGTTGCCAAGACATGGTTGAAGATCTTGATGATGATAACGATCTTGTTCTCGATGAATTTGATGCTTGCCCAACAGGCGAGTTGGGTTGGATTTCTTATGAAGAAACTGACTTTGATGGCGATGGTTGTCAAGACCTTTCAGAGGATTTGGACGATGATAATGACTTGGTTATCGATTCCCTCGATTTTTGTGGAAAAGAGTCGACTGACTGGGAGTCAAATCTTGAGACCGATTTCGATTCTGATGGATGTGAAGATGAATTCGAAGATGACGACGATGATAACGATGGTGTCGAGGATTATCTTGATACGTGTCAGCGTGGCGAAATGGATTGGATTTCAGATCCAGTGCTGGATTACGATGGCGACGGTTGCCGTGACTCTGACGAAGACCTCGATGATGACAATGATGGTGTGGCTGACACTGATGACTCGTGCCAGAAAGGTGATTTAGAATGGCAATCCTATAATGCGACGGATTCAGATTCAGATGGATGTCAAGATAAGACCGAAGACCTCGATTATGAGGAACCCGTCGACGCCAATGAAACGGGTATTGACTGCAATCCATACATCACGACCTGTGAGGATGACGAGGAAGAGGAACCGAACGCAGACACCAGCACTTCCGAAGAGAGTGTCCAAAGTATGATTTTGGGCTTGCTTGCAATGGCGTTGGTCCCAACAGGCCTCGGTGCCCTGCTTATTGCTTACAGAATTCAATGGTAGGCATTTTGATACCTCCGAGTTAAAGAAGGGCGGCACAGTGGCATTGTCATGAAGCAAATCGCAATTCTTGTTGCCTCGTCAGGTTCGAATGTCGAACTTGCTAAAGAGTTCGAGCAACGCCTTCTCGATGCTGGCGTCAACTCACACGTGCTTCTCCTCGACGATCTTAACCTACCACTCTACACAGCTGTGTTGGACAAATCGAATCCCTCCATGCCGTCGTTCATGGATGCAGCACAACTCGTCGAATCTGCGACTGGGTTGATTGTCTGTGCCCCTGAGTACAATGGTTCCATGCCACCAGTGCTTACCAACTTCATTGCATGGCTCTCCACTCGCAGCGACAATTTCCGTCAACACTTCAACGGCAAGCCAGTCGCTTTAGCGACTCACAGCGGCGGTGGAGGTCACAACCTTATGACATCCATGCGCATTCAATTTGCACACCTCGGGGCAAATGTACTTGGTCGAGTGGCAGTTGTAAACTCCAAGAAACCAATCAACCATGATACGATTGAGGCACTTATCCAAGGGGTGCTTCAATGAATCGCCGATCCCTGAAAACAACAGTGCCCACTCACACGGTCCTCGAGGGCGGAGGTTTCCCTGTCCGTCGGCCAGCAGCCATGGGTTCACTGATGAGTCCGTTCTTACTGCTCGATGAAATGGGACCCGTTCATTGGGACCCATACGCTGCAATCGGCGCTCCGGACCACCCCCACAGGGGCTTTGAAACGGTGACGTACATGATCCAGGGTGCCATGCAGCACCGGGACAGTGCAGGAAACAAGGGGGACCTCAATCCCGGCGATGTTCAATGGATGACTGCAGGCCGAGGCATCATTCATTCTGAACTACCACAAGATGAATTTTACAAAACTGGCGGTACATCTCACGGGTTCCAAATTTGGGTTAATCTGCCAGCCAAAGACAAGATGATGGCTCCACGATACCAAGACATTCCTGCTGCTGAGATTCCAAGCATTCGTTCAGAGGATGGCAAGGTGTGGGCGAATGTGATTGCAGGTCAAACAATGGGGGTTCAAGCCGTTATTGATACGGTGATTCCCATCACCTACATTCACATGAAAATCGAACAAGGAGGCGCCCACGTGCAACCAATCGAGCAAGGGCTAAACGGCATGATCTATGTGTTTGGAGGCAGTGTGAACTTAGGTGGTCGTACGGTACAAGATGGCCAACTGGCTTTGATGACAGACGGTGATGAGGTGCTGTTGGAAGCAACAAAAGAAGATGCAGAGTTCCTCATTTTGGCAGGACCTGAATTGAATGAACCGATTGCTCGTTATGGCCCGTTTGTTATGAACACACGGGAAGAGATTCACCAAGCGATTCTTGATTTTCAAAACGGAACCTTGGCTTAAATCGATTCTACCGGGTTCGAGAGGGTCTCGAGCCTTTTTGCTCACACCGGTTTTTCAAAAAATGCAGTGGCCTTGTTTAGCCCAAAAAAAAGAGGGAAGTGCTCGTGCCGGGATTCGAACCCGGGTCGGCGGGATGAAAACCCACTATGATGGACCTAGCTACACCACACGAGCGACAGGCGTTCCACCGACCACCCCTTCATAATGATTCGCTCGTATGTGGTGTGCCGATGTGGCGCCCAAGCGTTGGAATCAGTTTCCTTCTGTGGCTGTGGTTTCAAGTCCGTTCCACCAGTTCCATCCCCACAAGATGGCACCTGCGGCAACAATGAGAAGCACTGCGAACAGGATCTCGTTGTCCAAGAACCACATCATAGCATCGAGTGCTTGCTCGCCATATATTCCGATAAAGACGGCTTCAAGTCCAAACCTCAGGCCTCGACCAATGAGTCCAGCTGCAAGAAATGGTTTCTTTTCCATTTCTCCCATTCCAGCAATCCACCCGAACAGCTTGTACGGGATCGGGGAAAAAGCTGCAATGAAAATTCCAAATGTTCCGTAACGATGGGTCAATGCCTCAATTTTTTGCACATGCGCTTCAGAACCAAAGCGTGTGACAAGCGAACGTCCCCATTTTTGACCGATCCAATACCCAATGAGTGATCCGAAGACAGAGGAAAGGGTGATGACCAACCATAGGCCAATCACAACCTCGGTTTGCCCAATATTATTGAGCAGCATTGGAATGTATACGACGTCAGGTGGAACCGGTTGTATGATGGCCTCTGTAGCAGAGATCACCGCCAGACTCGCAGGGCCAAAGACATCGAAGAGTTCCAAGATGGACTCCTTCCATGACATGGTTGTTACCCTGCGCTCCTTGATATGAAGATGTGGGTGAGCGGTGAGTTCATTGAGTATGTTCACTGGTCGCTGGTTGCATGCGAGTCCTTGACACAGCCGCCCTGCTTCACTGGCCTGTTGATCAACTCGCTGATGGCGTGTGTGCAATCAGTCAACAAGCTGAATTGGAACGTGTCTCTCCGCAGCGCTCCCTTCTTGTCCAATCGCTTGATTCAATTGAATGGCGGGATGTTCCTCCTGCTTGGCTTCAAGATGCGAAAGAAGCGGCTGCTCTGAGCGGTGATTTGCCACGGCTTTCGGATGTTGATGTGGATGTCCTGGCGCTCGCCATCGCCCTCGATGCGACCCTCGTCACAGATGATTACCGGTTACAGAATACCATGCAAGCGCTTCAACGACCAACAAAATCCGTTGGTACAACTGGGGCAAAGCAGGTGTGGCGTTGGGAGTTACGATGCACCGGCTGCAGGGCAACAAGTCCAGTGCCTGCAAATGTAGACCGTTCTAAGAAAGGCTCTGTGGCCGACTGTGATGTGTGTGGGTCCCCGATGAACGTCAAAAGGGCTCGATGAATCATTCTTCGGAAGCGAGGCTTTCGAGGGCTCCGACTTTCTTTTCAATTTCAGAAACTTCCATTCCAGCCGGATCAATGCCAACTGCTTTTGCTCGCTCGAACAATCGCTGCTCAGCAGTGCGACCGCCGGCATCGAGGTCTTCGATCATCTTTGATGGGTCGACGGCACGGGTTGTATCGGCCAATCCCTTCTGGAATTCCCCCTTGGAACGTCCCAGAGCATTCGCCATTTTTGGCAATCGTTCTGCTCCAAACAAAATGAAGAACACACCGACAAGGACAAACATTTCCAACGGACCCAAGCCACCAATCATGACGCTTCCTCAATGTGTGGGTGCAGGCCAAGGGTGTTGAAGGCTTCGGCTTGAGATGGAGGCTCGCACCGTTTCATCCACCGGATACGGGCGGCAGAAGAGCAATTTCATCCCCATTTGAGGGGTGGATGTCAAGAGGACAACGCTCACCATTAAGAGCAACGAGCAGGCCTTTTTCAATCCATGATTCGGCACCAAGATCCATCACCACATCTTCGATGCTCATTTGGTGCTGGAGTTGGACCTTGTGACTTCGAGACCCAAGAAATTCAGCCAGTGGCCCAAAAGCAATGACTCGAACGCTTCCGTAGCCTTGTCCACTCATGATTGGAGGTTTCAAGCGGTAGTTTATCAACGCACTCGGTCCTCCTTGAAGCATGAGCGCAGCAATGCAAGCCAATGGTGTTTGGAAACTCTATGCTTCGGGCACCTCCACAGTGGAAGCTGTTCGTGGTGTTCACCTCACATTGCAAACAGGTGAGATGGTGGCCATCATGGGTCCATCAGGTTGCGGTAAAACAACCCTGCTGAATGTGTTATCTGGGATAGACGAGCCCACAGCAGGGTCCGTCACGGTGAACAACCAACCACTTTTTGGAATCACTGATAATGAACGCACCTCAATGCGTTCGAAGTATCTTGGATTCATATTCCAAGACTTCAACCTCCTTCCAGTCCTTTCCGCCGTCGAAAATGTGGAACTTCCGCTCCTCCTCCTCGGCTATGGAGCCAATGATGCCCGCAAGAGGGCGCTTGAAGCATTGAAAGACGTAGGTCTCGGAGAGCGAAGTCAACATCGTCCTGCGGAGCTTTCTGGTGGGCAGCAACAACGGGTCGCTGTCGCCAGAGCCATCGTTCACCGTCCTTCGGTGATTCTTTGCGACGAGCCAACTGGGAATTTGGATTCCAAAACCTCGGGGGAGGTTCTCACACTTCTCAAGCGACTGAATACCGAACAAGACACCACCTTTCTCATCGTCACCCACGATGCCAACATTGCAGCGCTGTGCGATCGCGTCATCCAAATGGATGACGGACTCATCATCAACCAGGATGCTCCACACGAGGAGGAATGACCCTGCTCTTTGCCCTTACCTTGTTGCTTGTTCTGACAGCCATTGTGGCTGCAGCAGGGACATGGGGGCTCACTCGTGCGCACAAAATCAGTCTTTTGTGCACCGTCGGATTGGTGGTCGTACCTGTTGTTGATGCAGCCCTCGCCTTTGGCCTGCTGAGTTGGTGCTCCGTCGAAGGTGCGACACGGTTTGTTGGTTCCTTTTCATTCGGGCTTGTTTCATTGATTTTCATACAACCATTGCTCGTTCCGCAACGGCTTGTTGTTTGGCGCATTGCCCGAGAAACTGTGCTGAGGCGCAAAAGGCAAGCAGCACTTCTCATGCTTGGATTGGTGATCGCATCTGCAATCATCACTTCCTCACTCGTGGTGGGTGATTCCCTTGATGCGACCGTTCAGTACGAAATTGAAGGGGCGTGGGGGGAAACTGACATCACCATCTCGGGGTTTGATTTGTCCACAGGTGAGCGCGTCACCATCACTGAGAATGTGGCCAATGATGTCTGGTCTCGCATTCAAGTTGACGAAGAACTCGACCGAGCGTTGTTAGGGCAACAACAAGGGTTGGTTGCGGGTGTGAGCGTCGAAGGAGAACTACGTTCCCTCCCTAGCATCACATGGCTCGCCTTCAACAGCACGATTGATGCAGAGGGAATCTGGCCGGACATAGGTGTGAACGACGGTCTTAGGTATGCTGATCTCGCTGTATCTAATGAAGCAGATTCCTCGCTTCATGTCGCTGTGAACACCGTTTTGGCGAACGAGCTGGACCTTGAACAAGGCGATGCCATCGATGTAGGGTGGTATGTCACAGATGATAACCAAAGGCAGCGCTCGACGGCGGTCGCCACAGTGCTCAAAGTGGTTCCAAACACAGGGCAAGGTGCTGCAGCAGGGACATCTGCTCCTGCACTGTTCACCGATTTAGCCACTGCTCAACGCTTGCAAGGCATGGATGGGATGCTCAACACTGTGTACTACGCAGTTGGAGATGCTTACGATGAAGCAGACACAATTCCTGCCATTGTGGAAGGAATCGAACTTCACCTTGATGATGTGCTTCGCTCTGAAGATGTCGGATTGAACATCGATCAAGATGCTTCGACTGGGGCGCTGACTCTTTCATCGGATCGAGGATTAGGGCGCTTATCAGGTCCCGATACGGTTGCCTTGCGAGACAACCTCACGTCCCTCGGAATGGACTCGATGTTGGAAGTTCTTCAGGTGCCCCTGATCGATGTTGAGTTTGAGGATGAACCACTGCTCACTCTTGCGTCCGCTGACATTCACACGCTCGCTGAAGGCGACCGAGCCCTTTGGCATGTTAGTGACTCTGGGTTCGGCTACCAAATTGACGGCAAAGGAGAGGCGTGGATGTGGCGCGTTTCTGATGGGTCCTCCATGCTCGATTTCACCCTTTCTGAAGATGGGCAGTATGGTCTTGGTGCTCATACAGATGGACTCGTCGTCGGTTCAGAATCCGAACCGGATGAGGAGGCGTGGGCCTCTTACGATTCATCAGGAACCATGCATGCAGTGGCAACCCACAACGGTGAATGGTGGGCTGTTGAGGCAAATGAATCATCCATCCACCTTCATTCTTTTAGTGCTGATTTCTCTACTCACTCGATTCGTGAATTGGAAGTTCCAGTTCCTACCAAAATAGTCGGCATTGAATTGCTGATCGAGGATGGAATCTACGTTGAGGTTGAAGGCCTATTGACCATCGATCGATACGCTTCTGCCGAAGTTGAACTAAACGCTCTCTTTGAACCCATCAATGAGCAGGAATGGCCCGCTGATTCATCAAACCAGAGCGTGCCTGTCGAGCATGAACGATGCAACGGCGTCGCTTCTTTGGCACTGTTCACGCCACCACAGTCATGGTGCACGTATGAAGGCGGATTGGTTCGTTGGAGTTCAAACTCAGGAGTCATTGAGTCCATTCGTTTGCCAGTCCTCTCAACTGCTGGCGGTTTTGGAACTGTGCCGCAAATGCTGCTGGCCTTCGGTGGTGAAAACGCCCCCTTTGCCACCGAGAACGGGACCATCGAAGTGAGCCAACGGCTTCTCGAATTGAATCTCGTTGAGAACACGGATGCGTTTTGGGTCAAGGGATTGATTCCCTATGCATTCGGCGACGACACAGCACACAGGCTGAAACACGCAGGGTATTATTCAGACGTCGAAGGACTCGAGGGTTTGGCAGAGCTCGATGCCGTCGTGCTCGGATTGGTAAGCCTCACCGATGCAGAAGAACTTGCCTCTGCCGGTGAAAATGAACGCAGCCTGATCGTTTTGACGCCTGCTAACGCAGGTGATGATGCTGAGGTAACGCTTCGATTGTGGCTTGATGAATTGGCTTCGGCAGAGGATCTCAATTTGAACGTCCGACCTGTGAAGGTCGACGCAGCAGCGTTGGCTTCCGAGTCGTCTGGTGTGTTAGCTGCCATGTTCCTTGTCTTTGGTTCGTTCACTATTGCAGCAGGCGTTTTGCTTGTGCTCACCATTGTTCTAATGCTGGCCGAAGCAAGACGGAGCGAATTTGGGACGCTTCGCTCGCTCGGTATGTCTCAATCCGATGCACGATCACTGGCGGTAATGGAGGGGGCCATGGTGGCAAGTCTTTCCTGCATAGTTGGCTCAGTGGTTGGACTGGGTCTTGCTTGGTTCATCAGCATTGGATTCCAAAGCATGTTTTCTTCTGTTGGTTCTGGCCAATTTCTGTTTGAATGGGCTTGGGGCTCAATCTTCGCTGGCTGGTCATGGGGCTTCCTCTTGGCCATTGGAACCCTCTGGGGTACAGCAGTGTGGACCGCCAGGACAAACATTGTCGTTGCTCTCCGCGGTGGTAAACAACCGCCATCACAATCGGTGTCGTGGTTGCTTGTGCTCCTTCAAATCCTCTTCTTGGGTGCAGGGCTCCTTTCCTTAGCCATTCTTGCAGTGCTTGGCCTAAGCAGTGGTCTTGCTTACTTCCTTTGGGTCGTGTCTGGGGTCTGTTTGCTCATCGCTTTGATGCCTTTCTTCACGGTTGAACTCCCTTCGATGTTGAAACAAAGGAACGCACGTTGGGCGCATCTTCATCGGCATGCTGGACGGAACACATGTGCTTCGTTGGGCTTGGCCTTGCTTGTCTGGACCGTTGGTTTGCACAGTTTAGATCCAATTCGCAAAGGAATGACACCTGATGAACTCTCCTTCATTGTTCTCGGGCTCGTTGAAGTGTTTGCTGGTGTTCTTCTTTTGACAAGTGCTGCGCCAATCCTCGTCGGGCGACTGGGGAAGTCGAAACGCCTGACAAAGCGATTCGGCCCAGTGCTGCCAGTGGCTCTCGCCCACCCGTTATCTTCGCCTGTTCGCACGGCCGTTGTGATGGGGATGTTTTCAATCACCGTCTTTTCAGTGGTCGTTCTAAGCGGGTATGCTGAGCAATTTGATAACTATTCGAGTTCCTTTGTCGAAGAGGCAGAAGGCGATTATGAACTTCTTCTCACGGGGTCCCGTGCTCGTCCGATTGAACTACCTGAGGACCCTGCTGATTGGAATCTGTCGCAAGGGACGTCGGATTCCATCGATTCTGTAGCAAGAATTCATCGAAGCCAGGTGTTCCTCGAGAACGCCGAGGGTGACAGGATGCCCTATCTTTTGCGTGGGTTCGATGCGAACTTCTCTGAACACGGTGGGCTGCCGCTTTACACATGGGATCCGAGCCTCGGCACGACCGAACAACAGGTGTGGATGACGGTCAGCGACCGTGAGGATTTAATCATCGTTGATGCCTCATTTGGGCTCGAATCTGTCGCAGATGGAAGTGGACTTTCGACCCTAAGTTTTTCAATTGGAGAATCAATTTCGCTAATTGACACTTCCAATCCAGGAAATGTCAAAATTGTCAAGGTTGCAGGCTTCATGGAACAGTCTTCATATTTGTTTTCAGCAGGGGTCTGGATTGCAGATGAACCTGCCATTGAACAATTTGATGCTCGCCTCACTCGGATGTATGTCAGCGTTGATGATGGAGCGCAAGCAAGCGCCAGTTTTGTTGCATCAGATGTGGCGATTTCACCGATGGGTAAGAGTTCAGATGTTCGCCTCGCTTCCCAGGAACTCGCAGAGCAACTGGAACTTGGACTCAACGATGACGGCGTTCAAGTTTCAATCATCGCAAAGGATGTCATGGTCATTCAATCCCTTGTGTTGGCTCTTCTGGCTATTTTCGAAGCGTATCTCTCACTGGGGTTGATCGTCGGGATTGCAGGAATCGGAGTGGTAACCGTCCGATCCGTCTCAGAACGCACGAAAACAATCGGGATTCTCAGGGCGCTTGGTTATCGGCGAAGCATGGTTATGTCGACATTCATGATCGAAGTTGTTTGGGTGGCCGTTCTTGGGATGCTGAATGGAGCTGCGATTGCGATTGGCTTCCATCGAGCACTCTATGAGACGTTTTGGAAAGACCAAGGGGCGAGCTTCAGTCTTCCACTCGCCACCATCTTCCTCGTGGTTTTCGGTGGACTTGCGCTCGTTTTGGCCGCCACTGCTTATCCAATTCGGAAAGCATCGCTCGTACCACCATCTGCGGCATTACGTGAAGCATGAGTTGACTGAAGGTGAGCGCAATGTCCATTTCAATTCAACTCGTGGATAAAATTCGATTTTACTCTTGATTTCCGCCTCTGGAATTGTCGGCTTACCGGCCTGCTGAAGCGTAGTTTTGTTATTTTTTTGTGCGGAATTTGAGGGCGATATTGTTCTCATTATCAATGCGTTTCCACAAAACATTCCTCCTATAGTATAAATACGACGCATGATGTGCTAAGGAATACCGAACCATCGGAGGTATAGATATGAATAAAAAAACCCCTATGATACTCGTTGCAATGTTGTTGCTTAGCCTCATGGCAAGCATTGACATGGCCGAGTTGCAAGAAACCGTTGATGTCGAAGAAACCAGTGCTCGCTCCGGCGCAGATGCTGAAGTCATTGCCATTACAAGCCCGAAAGAAACAACCTGTACAAACGCAGGCTGCCGAAACACGCTAAACGCTGGAGAGACGACGAACTTTGAAGCCTACATCCAAAACAGTGGCGATGTTGACATCACAGAACTCTCCTACACTGTCAGTGTTTTCCTCTCTGACGGGGATGGAAATCCTACACTGCTTGCAAAGGACGCAGCAGGCAACGATCTCCAATGGCAAAACACGGATGTTATCTGTGGAAACGCCAATCTTTGTGATTTCACTTCCTTAGCCCAAGGCAATGTCCTTGGCGGCGGCAAGTACATCCTACAATACGCAGGAAATCCGATTGAGTGGACGCCCATTGTTGGAGACTACATTATCGAAGTTCTCGTGGACACTCCATCCGATGCAGACGCAGGAAACGACGCTCAAACCATTGAAGTGAGCGTTGAAAACTGGTATGATATTCAAGTGGACCTCTCCTGGGACAGCGGCAAGGTGGCAGAATCTGGTGCAGGTGTCAAAGCTTGGACCCTCTCTGTTATCGCAAACGGGTCGGACACCTTCGACCCACGTAATGTGGTCATTCGCCTCAAGGGCAGTGGCGACATCACCGCCCTCCAATCCAACGATGGTACAGACCTCTATGCAGATGCGTTCTACGACTTGACAGTTGGAACCTCAACCACTGTGGAGACATTCACCAACGTTTCCACCGATCCTCCAGTCATCGACACAGATGCCCGAAATGTTCTCGCTTACAAGACTGAGTTCACCTATGGTGGCAGCCTGACCTTCGATGGCTCCGCAGAGGAAGCCTCTTACGGGCTTACTGCTCAATTGGTGAGTTACACTCAATACAGCCAATTTGACTCCTGCCAAGAGACTGATCCAGCAACAAACGAGACACTCAATCACATCTGCGAAGAAGAGTTCACTCAAGATGCCTACCCGAGCACTGACGACGATGAAATCCTCGGCAGTGAAGCAACATACCACGACATCCGTGTCGCCCGAATGACGGTTGCTCAGGGCTACAACGCTGATGGAACCGGTAACCCTACCAGCATGGTGAGTGATGATGCCCCCGCAGACCTCAATGTAGGTATCTCGTACTTCCATGTAGAAGTTGAGCACCGAGGAAGCGATCCATCCGTTAACTACGACTGGAATGTAACCCTCAGCATCACCAATCCAGAAGGTGTCGAATCAACGGTTGTCGCAAACTCCTGCGAATCTGGCCTTGAACCATCCTACATGCACAAGGAACTTGGAACCTCATTGTACGATTCAACTGGTGACGGAAACCCAGACCTACCTGGTGAATTGACCGGATATGCTTGCATGATGACGAACCTTGACACTGGTGAACACACCTTCGCTGCTACACTGACACTCGAAGGAAAGACCAACGATGCACGCCCGTCCAACAACGATCGAAGCATGACTGTCGATGTCCGAAATAACGAGCCAATGATCCTCTCCCTTGATTTGATGAATGAAGGCGAATTGTTCACTGGTCAAGAGACACCATTGCAGATGTCTGCTACGGTGTTCGATGTTGACGACCCATCGGCAGCTGGCCTCGAATACTCGTGGTCGAATGCAGGGAACGAGTTGCCTGGTTGCGAACGAAGCAACCAAGCACAATCGTGTACCATCCCAATCCTTGACTCGTATGTGACTGCCTTCCCAGTCTCGTTCACTGTGTACGACGCTAATGGCGGTTCGACCAGCGAAGAATTGATGTTGACGATCTGGAACAACGGCGGTGGCTCTGCTACAACCGATGCTGGAATCACTGTGTCATACGCAATCAAGTATTACGCACCAAGTGAATTCTCAATCACAGCAACAGACACACCTCTCTCGAACTACGAGAACAAGGAGCTGCCAGGCTACTCTGGTACCTACAGCGCAGTCGGAGCAGTTGAATATTCACCTGGTACGACCTTCTCGGCTTCGGACGTCCTCGAACAATCGATGGGTGTCACGGTGGCTAAGGACCTCGGAGCAACCTCCCTTTGGTATGTGACTGATGCAGGTCTCTGGACCCTCATCGCATCCCAAGCAAGCGATGTAGACGCAACGACAGAAGTGTTCGAATACGCACTCCCTGCAGACAGCCCAGTGCTCTCTGCTGGTGATCTCGTGCTCATGGGCGGGTCCCTCGCTCAAGCAGATGTCCCTGACGCTAGCATTACTGGATTCAGTGCTGCAGCTGCAAAGGGCGGAGCGATTGTCCTTAACTGGGGCGTCGACGGAACCATGCTCGAATCTGACAGCATTGACATTACCATCTGTGAAGGCGATGCAGGATGCACCGATGCATTCACCACTGGATTGGGTGTTGGAACAACCACATTCTCCTATTCTGGATCGAACACAGTTCACAATGCCTACTACAACGTGGTTGTTGAAATCTGCAACACCGTTGGATGTTCGACACCGAAGGGTGTCGGAAACGTGACCGCTGACAAGTCTGTTGACGGTGGCGTGTCTGCAATGAACTTCGCAGTCTCAGAAAGTGGGGAAACATGGATTGTCGATTGGGACGCAACTGGCGAAACATACGATGTGGTTTCTTGGAACGTGTGCTACCAACGTGGCACCTTCAATGCAGCAAACATGCCATCGACGTGCGTTTCGACAGCCACCACTGATGTGGTGATTGACAAGCCAACAGCAGCAGGAACCTACACCTACTACTTCACCGCTGTGCCAGTCGACGCATTGGGCAACACTGCAGCTGAAGCAGCCCTCAACAGCATCGACTACCAGCGAGATGCTGACACCTCCAACGTTGACGACGGAACCAATGTCACAGGCGAAACACCAGAAGGAGAAATCCCAATGGTGGCCTGGGGCCTGATTGCAGGTGTCGTCCTCGTGGCGTTTGTGGTTGGTGCGTTCATCCTTTCCCGTGGCGGAAATGATGGCGACGACGAAAGCAAAGATTGGGATTACTGATCTTACCTGAAGGTACGCCCTTCACCATCTCCTTGCGAGGAGAAGAGCCGCCGAGGGGGCCGTTTCGACGGCCCTCTCGGACCCCTTACCATTCCTTTTCTGTGAAAGTTATTTTTTGTAATCTGTTTCGTTCACCTTTCACTTGCCTTATTCATGTTATGCCGTCCCTAAACCGGGGACTGGTCGTATGCTTGATCGTCGTCCCACCAATCATTGCTTCTTTTGAGATGATTCCTGCTGCCTTCTCTTGGTTCTGTAGATTGGGTGATGGGGCTCGATTCTGGGCTCCAGTACCTCGTTTCCATAATGTATCGGAATTCATGAATTCAAATATTTCGCACCCCAACTCCTATAAGGGGTGTAAAGCGTGGGATGCTTTGCATACAATCCGTATGGGTGAATGACACATGTTGGGAAATAAGAACAACAAGAAAACGTCAGTCTTCAGCGGCATTGGCATCGCACTGCTGTTGTGCGCTTTGATGGCCCTCATGCCTATGGCTGGGTTCGTCGACAACAACACAAGCGACGTGGAGTTTGTAGATACAAACGACACAGCAGAGAGTGATCTCTTTGCTTTGCCAGACGCTGTAAAAGACGCTGACTATGAATATGAACCATCCGATGAACTGATCGGCATGAGAGACCAAACGACCAAGACCTACGTCACAGAAGATGGCAAGTTTGCGCAGCTAAACCACGCAACACCTGTCCACTTCATGGACGATAGTGGTGCATGGGAAGACATCAATTTGAATGTCGTTGCAACTACGAACGGTTGGGAAGTGACTGAAAACACATACAGCACACATTTCGCTCCTGAAATGGCTTACGGTGTTGCAGTGCAACCAAACCAGTTTGCTGACCCAATCATCACGGGCATCGCCCCAATGGTCGTTACCTTGGACGAATCAGGCACTGCGCCTCAGCCATACCAAGTCGCTCCTTCGCAAGAAGGCGTGACCGTTGGCGGAAACGTCCTACGGTACCCAATCGCAGAAGGCTTCGACCTCGACTACACTGTTGAATCGACGCAACTCAAGCAGAACCTCGTCATCCACGAGCGACCTGTGCTTGAGCCAAACGCTGCTTGGTTCGGTCTTTCGGAAACCATCCAAATTCCATCTGGATTTGCACTCTACCTCGGCGATGAAATGCTCGGCGAGGACATGACTCAAACCCAAGAAGCCCTCGAAATTCGACACGTTGAGACCGGTGAACTCCTTGCTGAGATCCCTGTCCCAATGGTCGTCGAAGAAGGCTCTGATGAACCATACACGGCAACCTACTTCATCCAGGTTTTCGGCCCACAAGTTGTCATTACGACTGCTGTGGAAGCTGACTGGTTGATGTCGGAAGATCGTATGTTCCCGCTCGCTATCGACCCGACCATCAAGGTCTACAGCAACGCTGGTGGATACTGCTACCGATACTACCGCAACTGTTACTCTGGTACCTCTCGTTACACATACAAGTATTACGCGCAGATGCGATACATGCCATGGCACCGCTACACATTCACATCCAGCAACGCTCTCCCATCCGGAGCAACTGTTGACTCGATTAAGTGGAAGTCATACCTGAACTACCGATCGGGGTCCACCTCGACAACTGTGTCGGCTACCGTTCTGGAAAACTGTGGTTCGCCTTCCCTCTCATCGTACTCTCACACCATGCCAACTGGCACATGTTCGGGTGCGCTCACAGGAAGCCAAGTGCTGACAGGAAGCAACTACAACAACGCTGGATCACGCCGAATGATTACCTCGATTTGGAACAGTCCTGTGTTCGATACCTACAGCATTGGTAACAATGGTTGGAAGACTGCTGATATTTGTACGTCTTCAACCACCTGTGCCTCAAGCACCGCTGCAGGTTACATCACCTCGGCGCAAACGAATGCCGGAACCGTTGGAATCGGACAGAAGGTTACTGCAAACACATACCTTTACAGTTACACCTCGAACTCTGGATCCTACAACTCCTACATCGAAATCACCTATTCCGGTGGTACTGATGCAGATGCACCAGTTTCTGGCTTCGTCCCGTACTCTGGCATCACTTCCTTCGTTGAAGGGGCTCGTACATTCTTTACGACCCTCACTGACTTGTCCGGAATTGATACCACGACTGCAAACGCACCTACGCTCAACTATGCGCTCAACAATGGTTCCTTTACCAGCGTGACCGCAACGAGCATTGGAACATGCAGTTCGACTTCCTCTGAGTGCCGATTCAAGGCGACCACGCCGACCATCACGGCTGGCGACTATGTCGAGTACTACTGGAAGTATCAAGACCTCAACACCCAAAACGGTGCAAACGTCGGATACGACCCTGCGCTCACTGGCTCCCAAAGCACTCCAACACCATACTACTTCGCAGTAGATGATGTCGAAGATGCTGGTACTGCAAAGAAATTGACCGTGCTCACAACCGATGTGCACGCAAGCAGCTACTTCTCGCCAGGTGCAAACCAATTCATTGACCGACAGATGACTCACTACGACTCGAACGACGAATTCTACTTCGAATTCGACACCTCGAGTTGTGGCACAGGTAGCAACTCTTGCTTCTATTCGTCATCGTACTACTTCTACGGAAACTGGATCGCTCAACACACCACCACTGCACCTTCCGGATACAACGGAATGGGCGGCACACGATCGAACCTTGATCAACTGCACAAGGACGATGGTGGCTACCTCACCATTTCTGCTGCGAACGGACCGGGCATGAACCTCATGTACCTCTACGACAGCGGCGAGGACGCCTTTGCAATGGTCGGAATCGGAACCGCAACTGGAATCGATGAATCACTGTCTGGCGGAACCTCCGCTGACAGCAGCCGTTCCTACGGTTACACCAACGCTTACAAGATCACACTCGGCTCCGATTACGGTGGCAATTTTGGAAAGTTCGCTTTCGGTAACGCTACTGGCGGTGCTGGAACAAACGCTAACCGATTGTGTGTGACCAGCAACGGTTTCACCTACTTCTGGCGAAGTCCATACAGTTCCTACAACGATTGTTCACCTGCTTACTACTATGCAGGTGCATACAACTCAGTTACGAACTACAAGTGGAGCGGATTCGCTCTTGGTATGGGTTACTACGGAAGAATCGCATCCACCGGTGACGTCACCTACAAGTTCGGCAATGTTGCGCCAACACCTGATACGTTCAAGCCTGAATTCACCCATTCACCGCTTGCTGATTCCCACAGCAAGTCTCGAACGATCAGTGTTACCCTTGCCGACGGTGGAGACCCACCAACCGGACTCAACGTGAGCACATCCGCTGGCGTTGGACCTACAATGTACTACCGAGTGACGCCTGATGGCGGAACTGCAGGTACATGGACTGCTGTTGTCATGACCCAAGAGTCTGGCAGCACTCGTGCAGAATGTGCCCTTGACGCCTGTGATTGGTCTGCAGATATTGAAGACCTTGAACGCGGCGACACAGTGGAATACTACATGAAGGCCCAGGACGTTTCAGCCGTCGCATCTGGAGTCAACACCAAGACAACTTCTACCGAATCCTTCGGAGTTGGCGACCCTAACAAGATGTTCATCGTCGAATGGCGAGACATGGGTTACTCCACGACTGATACCTGTACCTACCAGGCTGTCTTCTACGATGTAACCAACGAAATTGAGTTCAAGTACGACGACGCTTGTACCAACTCATACGATGCTGCAACTGTCGGATTCATGGATCAAACCCGAACAATGGGTCAAACCATCCGACACCGAACCAGCACTCAGTACATCACTGGAACGAACCCTCACACTGCAAACTACCGAATCTCCACATCGGCGACCGGTAGCAGCTACGAGTCGTTCGACCGTGGACTCACTGGATTGGTGAACGCTGACGCATCTGACGTCATGGGTTCCTCATCCGGTACACCATCTGGTTACTATTGTGCTTCCAGTTACTACTGGAACACATGGGCAAACAAGTGTGCTGACAACATCCCAATGCCGGATGGATTCAACTTCAGTTACTTCGGTACTGACTACAACTACACAGACAGCAACGACCGTATCAACCTCGGACGACACGGTAACATGCACTTTGTGAGTTCTGGATCCACTGCACTGGTTCGAAGCATGACCACATGGTACGGCAACATGCCGCAAGTTCCATACTCTTCGAGCACGTACGCTCGGGCAGGAACAATTGCTCCATACTGGTCGTACTACGGTACCTACTACTGCTACCAAAACAGCAACCTAGATTGCGGTGTCTACTACCGAACCATGCCTTTCGAAGGCAAGGGTACAGATGTCACCTCTGACATTACTCAAGACACCACATGGGACGCAACCGACAGCCCAATCCGAATCAACCCAAGCGGCGATTATCTCACCATTTCGGCTGATTTGACCATCCAACCTGGCGTAACTGTTCAGATTGCTGATGGCAAGGGTATCTCGTTTGACGGATCCTGCGATGAAATGACGCTCAACGGAAACAGCACCGACCACATCCTCTTCGAGGGTGCAAACGGAGCTGAGTGGAAGGGTATGGCATTCACCGCTGCTTGTTCAACAGGCACCGATGACCGTCACACTTTCACTTACGTTGACTTCAAGAACACCTCTGACGCTGCAATCTCTGCTGGTTCTCGCCACGGATCTTCGCCAAGCACCAACTCCAACGTGGGTAACTTCACGATGGACCATGTGACCTTCACAGATGTTGGCTCGGCGTTCTCCCACGGTAGTGGACAAGGCACTGTTGTTGCAATGAGCAACTTCAACGTTGACGGAACAGATGCATCTTGTTTCGACTTCGCCGAAGACACCATCGCAATCCTCACTGAGGGTTCAATGAAGAACTGTAACCAAGACGGAAATGCCGGAGACGGTGCTATCGTCAACGTCGACGGTTCAACCGGTGGATCTTTGTTCCTCGAGAACACCACAGTGGTCAACGCATACGTCAACCTCATCGATGTTGACTTTGCAACTGTGACAGTGACCAACGTGACAGCAACTGCAACCACCTCCCAAACCGGAACCGCCTTTGGCTCCGCTGCTGGAAGTGGAAGCGATGTTATGTTGAACAACTTCATTGCAGATGATTACGCAACAGTTTCCATTGAAGCAATGGATTCCATTGTCATGACCACTGTTGACTTCGGTACATCTCCAGTGACCATCACCCCTGGTGGCACTGTGAGCACAGGTAGTGGACCTGCTGGCGATCACGCTGTCTTTGACGATGTGACCATGGGCTCCTTGTCCATGACTCGTACGCAACCTGGTACCTTTGATGATGTCTCTATGGGAGCATTCACAATGACTGGAAACGCTATCACATCAGACCTCGTTAACATGAACTTGATGGATGCAGATGCTGTGACCGTGAGCGGTTGCGGTTGGAACATTGCAATCACTGGTGGAGAAATGGATGGACTCAGTTCCAACGGATGTTCAGTTGCTGCTAACTCAGTGACGATCCACGAATCTGAGTTCACTCACAGCAACACCGTTGACCCAATGGTTTACGCACGCTACTCCGATGTCACCATCGGTGAAACTGATGTCACTACATCTGGTACTGGCCTTGCAGACTATGCATACGCTGACACCAACTCTGACGTGGTGTTGGTTGAAGTGCTCATCGACGGTTCAACAACTGCTTATGATGGAACAGATGGCATGGTTACGACCTCGTCCTCTTCTGAAATCTGGTACGGTGGAATCGCAACAGCTTACACCTATCGAAACGCTGTGATCAACGGCGCACTTACTGCGGTCTACAAATCAGGCCACTATGTCAGTGCAACCCTCGTTGATTCGTCGGGAAGCGAACTCTTTGAAGTTGGCTCCCACATCACAGATGGTAACGGAATGGCAAATGTTTGGGTCATCACTTCTGATGAATCCGGAAACAACTACGATGATCACAACTTGCGAGCCTTCGGTGCAGCAGGTCAAAACGAAACCCTGTACACTGATACATGGTACCCTACCGACGGCACATACACCGTTGGTGACACGATTGACCTCTTGCTTGAACCCGCTCCTGTGGAATTCGACCAAGCCGGAATGGACTGTGCATGGATTGCTGCAAACACAACGCTTGCAACAACATACAACGCAGCACTGAACGCTTATGTTTTCGACAGCACACCAATGACTTTGGCTGCGGACCTCGAACTTGATGGATGTAACATCATCCTTCTGGGATCCGTCCTAAAGGTCAAGAGCACAGCAACCAGTTCGCCGGTTCTTACAATCAGCGACGGTGGCTCGCTCACTGCGTCCGTATCACCTGATACGCTCGCAGTTGGTACAATCAAGGCTGTTTCCAGTACCTATGGTCTGCACATGGATATCCAAGATGGTACCCTCATCCTCGATGGTGGTAGCCTCCGTGATGTTGCTCAAGACACAACCACAGACGCTGCACTCGTGATCGGGTCCGGCGCTACGCTTGTGATGAGTGACAGTGCAACCGTGTACGGTTCATCCGCACAAAGTTCCACCATGGCTACAGTCAAGGTGGACGGCGGAACTGTGGACATCGCTGATTCAAGCATCATCAACACCGGTCAAACTGGTACTGCTCTCTGGGTCGAAGCATCCGGCGGCAGCATCGAGAACGTGATCGTGAAGAACGCTGCAGTTGGTATTCAAGCCTACAACGGTGCTCCTCAAGTTGACGGATTCACCTCGACTGACAACACCGTTGGTGTCGATGTCTACGGTGGTATGTCCCTTCCTACCATTTACCGCAGTACTTTGCTCAGCGGTGAAAACACTGGATGGAAGACCTACAAAATCGACTTGTCGACCTACCTTGGTAACGATTTCCTACAGGTTGGATACAACAGTATCTACGGCGGCGGTAACGCTCACCCAACCTACAACTATGCGACCAGTAAGTACTACATGATCACTGACCGATACAACATTGAATTGGAAGACACCAACGGAAACGCTTGGAACATTACCCAATCCTCTGACCTCGGTTACTACCCATACAGTGCTGCTGACCCTGCGTCGGGTGTCGGTTCGACCGCATCTTACACCGCAGGTGCAACCGGTGGAGTTCCAAGTTGGTCCTGTGATTACTACGGTTATTCCTACGGACCAAACTACCCATCGACACTTGATGGATACTTCTACTACATGTGGCGATATTGGCCTGGTGGCCCAGGAACAACTCCTGCGTATCCTGCATACTACCAAGCACCAGATCAGTTTGGTTTCGGCTGGGAAAACATCGAAGGCGTTAGCCCAACTGGTTCCTATGCTTACTACCCATACCACTACTGGGGTTACTACTACACCTCATACCACGGCGGTACCAACGGACCATTCACGCCTCCTGAAGGCTATGGTGGAGGATACCCATCCTCGTACAACGTGTGTCTTGATTACGCCTACTCATACTACATGAGCCCAGGCCAAGGTGCTCGTTTGACCATGCCAACCGTGGATATCTCGGCTTCAAACATCTCGAAGGTCTCGATGTACGTTGACGTCTTGCACAACCGTGCTGACAACTTCCAAGATCGCTTGGAATTTGTCGCTCGTGCAGGAAACAATGCAGCAGACCTCGGTACCTATGTCCGTGAATCCGGTACGCCTCTCTTCAAGGATGGCTCAATCACCGGTGCAGACACTGGTATTGAAATCGGTGGCGCATACGCAGCAGGAAGCTTCGAAAACATCGCAGTTACCTCGCCGACTGATGCAGGTCTCGAAATTACAGGACAGGCAGCAGCCATCGTTGATGGATTGGAAGTTGACGGCGGCACCTATGGTGTCCTCGTGAGTAACTCTGCATCTGGATCTGTTGACCTCAAGAACCTCGATTTGGACAGCCAAACCTCTGCTGGTGTTTTCTATGCTAAGGACCTCTCTGGGGACTTGACTGGAAGCGTAACGAACAGCGCCGGTGCTGCGTTCAAGTACGGAACCAACACTGACAACCCAGTTTCGATGACAGGAATGACGATCTCTTCCAACGCTGTTGGAATTGAATCAGCAGGTTCTGCAGAAATCACCCTGACTGACATGACCATGAACAACGTCGAAGATGTTGTAATCACTGGTAGTTCTCGGGTTGACTTCGTCGAAGGAACCATTGATGTGGATTCCGTCGATGTCACTGGAAGTGGAATGTTCACTCGAATGCGAACTGTCGACATCACCCTTACTGCAGATACGAATGCCGTTGCTGGTGCAACGGTCACTCTCCTTGACGCAGACGGTGGTGCAGCAGGTGCAGCATCAACTGATGCGAACGGTGTTGCAAGCGACATCAAGTTCGTCACAGCAACCGTTGACAATGCAGGAAAAGACGTGCCATCCCTCGCTGGGTACACGGCTTTGACCGTTGCTGAAGTCGAGTATGATTACACGTCTTCAACTGACAACATTGCTGACTTCCGATATGCGGATGTTGGTGTGTCTTTGACTGATGCAGCTGGAAACACTGAATCAATCGCATTGACTCAGAAGATCGCACACCGTGTGTGCTGGTACACTGCAAGCAGTTCATTCCAAACTGTCGCCCCATGTGATGGATCGTTCTCGACCTCGAGTTCACGAACCCTCAGCGACGGTGACGGTGGCACAGTGACTGAATATGGCTACTACGGTGGTATCAGTTCCAGTTTGAGCAACCAAGTCGTCATGGTTGACGTCCCTTACCTCTACCTCAACGGTGGAACGGACTACAACTTCAACGGCTCCACCTTGCTCGCAACTGGTGTCTATGACTTCTACGGAAGCCAACGCTGGTACAGCAAATCCCCAGGTGGCACCGGATTCTACATGAATGACGGTGGTATGTACGGTGTTGCAGTGGATGAAGACACAAACAATGCTTACGGTATCCAACTTGGTGATTACTTCTACAACTACGCTAACCTTGTTGCCAACAATTCGATCTTCTCCAACATTGCGACGATTGATATTTCAAATGGTTACAACTACAACAACAACTACAACTGGGAAGTAGAAAACCTAGCGATCACCAACTCGACCATTACGCACTACAAGGGTTACACCTCGTTGAACAATGCGATTGAAGTCTCGGACATCTGCATGCAGGTATCTGGTGGCGACGGTGGCATCATCTCTGGTAACACCTTCAACAACTGTGGTGTCGGTATCATGCTCGAGCGTGCAACCTACTACAGCTACCACAACGGTGTGCTTGGAGCAGACAACATCACCATCGCAGACAACACGTTCAACGATGGTGGCGAAATCGCAGATGTTTGGTTCTACACAAATGGTGACGCAGACTCTGCAATCATCACTGGTAACACCTTCAACAGCGGTGATACCAGCAACGGTGCAATTGCGTTCTACCCAGGTGGTCACGAAGGTGCAGTCATTTCTGACAACACCATCAACACCTTGGCGAATGGAATCTACATGAATGGTGCACAAGACTTCACCCTTTCTGGAAACACCATCAACGGTAACGGTGATGCTGCTCACGCAGGTATCGATATCACAGGTGGATACGGAGATGTGGACAACAACACCTTGATTGACGCAGACGGCGGTATCGTGATGGACTCCATGACGAACCCACCAGCGCCATCCAGTTCTCTATGTACGATCCGTGCGAACTCCTACCGAACCGGTCCGACGACATGCAACGTGAACCTTGCTGCAGGCAAGTCCATGGCAGTCAACATCCAGACCGATTCGTGGGGTTACGAAGCAAGCATTACCATTGACAAGCCAGACGGTACGCAAGATGCTTGGCCAACCAACACGTTTGCAAGCAACACTGCTTACGAGCCTTTGGCGACCTACACGGATGCAGGAAACTACACGCTCACTCTACGGGATTCGTACGGTGACGGTGGTACAGATGTCTTCATGGTTGAAGGCGGCACAGCTGCCGGATACTCCGGTCCAACAGTTGCTGACAACACCATTGAGTTGTCTGCTGGTCGTGTTTCACCAAACGCAGTCGGTCTCTTATTGGAAGACTGTGCTGGTGTGACAATCAACAGTGCTCGAAACACAGTGACCCTCTCTGACGGCGCTATGATCATCAGCGACTGTGATGTTACTGACTCTGAATCTACCCTCCAAGGTGACGGAACATCCTCCACCTACGGAATTGATGCAGACAACGCAAACGGCGACCTCCTGACTTTGTCAGGAACAACCATCAGCGGATACGACACTGGTGTCATCAAGACAAGTGGAGATTTGATCCTCACTGGCTCTGCTGACCTCGCTGGAGACTCATACGGTGTTTACGTCGATGATGCAACCGTGACCGCAATCACCGCAACTGTTGACGGTGGCGCAACTGGTACCGGTCTGTACGTCGTCGACAGTGACGATGTTTGGGTCTACCCAATGGACGCCTCTGGCCTTGTTGGAATGTACGTCGAAAACACTCCGTTCCGCTGGGACGGTGGTACGGTTGATGCAACCACTGCTATCGAAGTAGTGGAATCTCAGGGAACTGTTGAAAACATGTCCTGGGCAGATGCTGACAACCAAATCAACGCTGGCACAAATGCCTACGTGACCTCGATTGGTAACACAATCGATGCCTCGAAGTTGATTGTCGATTCGTCTGCAACCATTGACGAAGCAAACTTGTTCTCGATGACCTCGACTCACTTGACCTCGACGCCGACGAAGGAAGTCAGCATGCTCATTCAGTCAACTGACGGAACCCGTGCTTCTTACGTGTCGACAAGCTTCCAGCCTGAAGTCATGAACGTTGACGGATCGGATGCAGATTGGAACGGTGGAAACGCCCTCAACCCATCTGGATACGCTATGCCAGGTATGATGAGCGGTGACGGAACCAACGACATGATGGTGACCTACATCGAAGGTGATGACCTCTACATCGGTTTGACCGGTGAAGACCTCTCCACCAGCGATCTGCTCATCTACCTCAGCGTCGATGGTGCAGGAAGCAGCACAGGATACAACCTCGGTGGAGAACACACACTACCGTTCCAAGCAAACTACGTGCTTTGGGCAGACAGTGAGTCCTCTTACGACTTGTACAGCTACGGTTTCCTCGGCTGGGGACCAACATCCCTCAGCTCGGCAACTGTTGATGTGGACTTCTCCGGATCGTTCGCAGAGATTTCCATCCCATTCTCACGAATTGGTGGAACTCCTGACCAAGTCGACATCGTGGCAATCGTCCAAGGCGAGACCACTGCAGATGTGAGCACGGTTCACCCGACTCAAACCATCGACAGTGCAAACACCTTGCAAAGCTTCACTGAATACATGACCGTCGAGCTCACGCACGACGACTTGTTGACTGGTGATATCGCTGATGAAGTGCTTGTGTACCGCTCCTACAAGGGCAGCAACACGCCAAGTGCAGCAAAGAACTACGATGTGATGATCAAGACCGAAGCAGACTGTGAATTCGACTGGGCAACCACCGAAGATGTCTCGCTCGCTACCAACGTGAACCTGAACATGGACATGGCCCGTGCCTGCCCAGAAATTCAGACCTCGTTGGCTGACGTGACCGTGGACGAAGACTCCGGTGCTTACACCTTCAGCCTCACCAACATGGCTGACGATGTGCAAGACCTCGAGGCTGACCTCACCTGGTCCTCCACCGCTGGAAACCTTGTCGCTTACGACAATGTTCTCGTCGACTGGGCCCAGAACGGACACGCTGTGACCATCACACCATTGGATGACCAATTTGGTACCATGGAATACGAGTTCAGTGTTGTCGACAGCAACGGATTGTCTGATACCAAGAACATCTCGTTCGAGGTTCTTAACGTCAACGACGCACCTGTGATCTGCAATGTGGAAGACCTTGACTGCATGCCAATCTTCTCCGAAGATGACGCATTCACCAACATCCTCGCAGAAGGCTTTGGTGTTCACAGCAAGTTCCTCGGAAACGTGTCGAACGCAAGCAAGTCCTACGTCCGTGACATGGCAAACGAGCAATCGCCCGACCGCCAAGTCTACGACTGGGACGCAAGCGTAACTGACTGTATCGCATTCAGCGTTGAAGTCAACGCACTCAACGAGCTTGTCATTACCGAGAACACCAACAACGAACTCGGTGGTACCTGTACGGTGACCCTCACCTTGTCTGACGACGCTGTGGAAAACAGTGAAGCGACTCCTTACGATGTCGACTTCTCCGTTGCCCCAGTCAACGACGCACCTGTAATCCCTACTTGGGACCGACAGAACGGTACGGTCATGGAAGCCGGTAACGGCTCCATCCCTGTTGCACCTTGGCAAATCAG
>ERZ767114.28-NODE-28-length-137819-cov-22.562407_pt1 | contig 137819 bp, 127 predicted proteins | sample MGYA00374952_ERZ767114 | MGnify/ENA primary metagenome ERZ767114 (study PRJEB28939, sample SAMN06267156) | marine metagenome | isolation source: Columbia River Estuary | place: USA:Columbia River Estuary, USA | collected 2012-05-05 ... | reverse complement strand
ATCTCCTTTGTCTCCTTTTAATCCTTGTGGACCCGCAACTGTTGAATCTGCTCCGTCTTTTCCATCTGCTCCCGCTGAACCTTGTGGACCTGTTAAACCAACTGGACCTTGTGGACCTACTGCTCCATCATTTCCTGCTACTCCAGTATCTCCTTTGTCTCCTTTTAATCCTTGTGGACCCGCAACTGTTGAATCTGCTCCGTCTTTTCCATCTGCTCCCGCTGGACCTTGTGGACCAACATCTCCTTGATCTCCCTTGTCGCCTTTCGCGCCAACGATAACTGATGTCAGATCTATTTCACCTCCATTTTCAAGAGAAATTATATTTGTAACATTGTCAAAACTTAGCTGTTGATTATCTGAACCTGAATTACATAAACTTTTCCAAGAAGTTCCTTGGAAAACATAAATACATTTATCATCCAAATTATAAACCATTGCTCCTTGAAGTGGTTCAACTGCATTCATCTCAGTTGTACTCATTCGGCTTAAAACAAAAACCTTATTTGAGCTTTCTAATTCTAAAAGTGAATATTGATCTATTTGTGAAGGATTATTTCCAATTTTAACTTGTCCAAATACAGACATACTCAATATTAGAAATAAAAGAATGGTAATTTTTTTCATTTGATTGGGGCTTTTTTAAAATACAAACATAAAATACATGCTACAAACATATAAACAATATGGGTTTAAACAGTTTTTTTATGTTCAATGGCAAATTTACGAAGTTTAATTGTAAAAACCCTTCGTTAAACTTAAAATTAACTATATAACTCCTTAATGTTTAGACACAAAAAGACAGAAAAGTCACATTTTAATAAAAGAATGATTATTTATTGATTTTTTTTGGAGTTGTTGGATTAAAACCAAAGTTTTGGTCAGGTAATTGGATACCTAGTTGAGATATTAAATACCCAATACTTGAAAAATGATGAATAGCGTGACTATGTGCCTGCGTTAAAATACCTCCAAAAGTATAATTTACACTAACAATTCCCAAACCTAAATCATCGGTTACTTTAACTATCTTTTCTAAATCTTCTTTTTTATATTTTAACAATCTTTTAATAATATCATCGAAGTACATAATGCCATTACTAGTATGCTTTTCCACTAGTTCATTTCTTTTTCTATTAATTAAATTGATATCATTTAATGGAAAACCTTCAAAAATACAATCAAATACGTCTAAAATATGTCTGATATGACCTCCAATACTAGAATAATAGGGAGCAATAGTTGTATTGTTGTATTGTTCATCTGAAATATTTTGCAACAGTTTTATGCCTTTATTCAAATTTTCTTCTATCGCTTTAATCATATTTTATTGTACGTATTTAATTTTATAAATATAAAATTATTTTAATATTTTAATTATTGTCAAACAACCTAACATCAAAAATAATAAACTTAAAATAAGGTTAATATTTTTAGCTATAAAAGACACTCTTTTTATAATAAATTTAGCAAAAATTATATATGTATAAAACAATAAAAATGAACCCAAACTTGCTCCAAATACAAACAATAAAATATATGGCTGTTCTATAATAATTTTATTTTCAGATGCCAAAAAAATACTAGCTCCTAAATAAAAGGGAATACCCAACATATTAACTGAAGACATTCCTACACCCTTAAAAAAATAATTTCCTTTTTCATTAGAAGTCTTAGGGTTCAATTCCTTTCGCGAAAGAACAAAGAAAAATATAGATAAAATAAAAAACACAAAAACTCCTGCTACTTTCAACAGCTCAATTACCTTAGGATTTTTAGAAAAATAATCTGCAAAAAACAAAGCAATTCCAGCTTGCAAAAGAACAATAAAAGAGGCTCCAATTGCAAATTTCACACTTTCAATCTTACCAATTTTAATTCTTATTTTTAACACTGTCATATTTAACATTCCGGGTGAAATTAAACCGAAATAAGCCATTAAAACACCGTAAAACATATGGAGAAAATAAATCATTATTATTATTTTGTATTTATTCTAATTTAATCTAAAATAATTGAATCATTGCAATTCTTAAGTAACAAAAATCACAATTTATAATATATTTATAAGCTATTTTTGAATAGAAATGATTTTAATTTAATTATTACCATACTGCTGAAAGTTAAGAGTAATCTTGATTTTTCTTAAAAGAAGCCGCTAATACGGAGTTATTAGTGGCTTTTTGATTTAATCACTTCTGTAATAACGGTTTTAATTATAATCTCATCTAACATAAATCTTTCATCTGGTTATTGGAATATTAAACTAATATTTCCCATCCTTTTTATTTATTCATATACCTCAAAAATAACATATTAATCTCTTCAGAAATATGAAATTTCTTAATTAAAAAAGTATATAAAATAGTGATTAAAACACCTTTCAACATCATATTAATCAAAGGATTAAAATCGAAATTCCAAAAATAAAAAACAGAAAAAACCAATGAAATTATTAGTGCTATTTTAATTGTTTTTAAACTAAATGGCTGAATTTCAAATTTAGATTTTATATAAAATATTTTAATAACACTGTACAGTAAGGTAACTATTAAAGTGGCTAAAGCTGCACCATCAATCCCTATTAAAGAAATTAACCACTTATTCAAAAAAATGACAGTAACTGCCATAGCTAATGACAAATAAAAAAATATCTTATAATAATTTGAATTTACTAAAATGGCATTACCAGTTCCCAAAGCTAATTCAACTATTTTTGAAAGCGATATTATTAACACGACCCAAATTCCTTTTGTAAATTGTGGTTTATTAATTAACTCATACATATCCCCTATATTTAAGTTAATCAGTAAAAAAAATAATCCCCCTACAGCTAATAAATTAATGGAAGATTGTTGGTATAAATTTTCAACTTCAACCATATTATTTTCGTTCATATCCTTTGCTGTAATTGGAATGGTAATTTGTTGCATCGCTCGTGTAGGAATTGCAATTACACTAGCAATGTAAATTCCAACAGAATAATAAGCTACTTGGGCTATTTTTTCCATTTGAGGAATCATAAATTTATCAATTTCCAAAAGCACTCCTGCAGCAGAACCTGCAACAATAATATAGGTTGAAAAAGATAAAATTTCTCTAATATTTGATGGAATATTAAACTTTAGTGTTGGTTTATAAATATAAAAAGCATAAACCATCATTATTAAAGTACTCATACCATAAACAACAACTACTCCATAAATAAACTGTTCATTTGTAAGCCATTTTAAATATACTGCTACCAATAAAAATGAAGTGCAAAATCTTGGAAAAATCTCTTTAATAAAATTTCCAAAAACAGATTTTAAATGCACTTTCGTCCAGGCATAAAACACTTCAAAGTACCCCATAAAAATGGCTACAATAAAAATGAGATACGTATATTCTTTAATTATTGGATTTTCCTCGGAAATCCAGCTAGCAATCGTTTCATATAACAAAGACCCAATGAAAGCCAACGGAATAATTATTACAAGTGGAATTAAAAGGGTTGTAGTTAAAAAACTGTCTTGATCCTTTTTAGTTTTATAAGAAGAATAAAACTTGATAATGGTATTTTGCATCCCAAAAACAATCAAGGGTAAAATAATATTTGCTGCCGACAACAAAAAAGTTATTAATCCAAAATAATCTTCGTGCAAAAAATGTGTATATAAAAACAAAACATTAATACCTCCTATTCCAAATCCTAAAAATAGAATGACTGTATTAATAAAAGATTGTTTTAAAACGATTCCCATTATAGTATACTCATAATTTCATGATAAATTTTCTCTCCAACATTATTCCCAAATAAATCAATATTAAAATCTAAATGTAAATTTTGAAAAAACTTGAAAGAATCAACCATTTTTACTGAGTCCGACCCAACAATATTTGCAAATCCATTAGACACGAGTTCCACCCATTCTGTTTCTTCGCGAGCAACAATACAATGTTTTTTATTGAAAAAAGCTTCTTTTTGAAGTCCACCACTATCTGTAACAACCAAATTACAATTTTTGAGCAATTCCAACATATCAAAATAACCCACTGGGTCAATAAATTTTATGTTGAAGTTTAACTTGTTTTTTTCTAATATAGCTCTAGTTCTTGGATGTAAAGGCATCAAGACATTTTTCTCCTTACTTATAGCTTCTAAACCTTTAAATATAGATTTTAGCTTTTCTAAATCGTCAGTATTTTCCTGACGATGAATCGTAGCTAAAACAAATTCATTATTTTGAAGTTTTAATGTTTCAATAATAGAAGATTTCTCGTGAGATATTTCACTGTAAAATTCAACAGCATCCTTCATAATATCTCCACTTCTAACAATTTTTGAAGGCATATTTTCAAACCCTTCCATTTTCAAATTATCAATTGCAGTTCCGGTTGGACAAAGCAATAAATCGGAAATTCTATCAGTTAAAATTCGATTGATTTCCTCAGGCATTTTCATATTAAAAGAACGCAATCCTGCCTCAACATGAGCGACTTTTATATGTAGTTTTTTCGCTGAAAGTGAACCAGCCAAAGTTGAATTTGTATCTCCATAAACAACAACTAAATCCGGTTTTTCTGCTAATAAAACCTCTTCAATTTTGGAAAGCATTTGACCCGTCATAGCTCCGTGACTTAATCCATTTATAGCTAGGTTATATTTAGGCTTTGGAATCTCCATTTCATCAAAAAATATATCACTCATATTAGCGTCATAATGCTGGCCAGTATGAATAATAACTTCCTCCACTTTATGATATTTGGAAATTACCCTACTTAAAACAGCAGCCTTAACAAATTGTGGTCGAGCACCTAATATGGTTACAATTTTTTTCATTCAGTAATTATATTTATTATTTCTGCTACTTTTTTAGTCAACTCCCTTCTATGATATTGTTCTATATTTTTAGAATCCACTTTTAACTTTCCTTTTTTAAATTGAGAATACAATTCTAAGATACTTCTTTTTAAATCATTTCTATCTTCAAAGTTAATAACAGAACCGGCATTCGTACTCCTTAATATTTCATCCAAATCTCCCGTTTTAGGTGCAATTGCTATAATTGGGCGTTTAGCCATTAAATATTCAAATATTTTACCTGTAATAATTCCTTTGGCACTAGGAACATTGTTTACAATAAGCAATAAAACCTGAGATTTTTTTTGGTAATTAATCACCTCACTATGTGAAACATAATCAATTAAAACCACATTATTTGAAAGTTTATTTTTAACAATCGATTGTTTTACAGAAGCATCTATTTTTCCTATTAATTTTAAGTTAAAATCTTCCTTAAATTCAATGTTTTCATTAATTATTTCCGATAAAACATCCCACAATATGTTAGGGTTTCTATCCGCATTCATTAAACCGATATGAGTCATTGTAAACTTTGAATCTAACTCAATATTTGTTTCCATTTCAACTTGATCAAAACCATTTGTTACGGTATGAATGTTTGTGTTAAATTTCAAATAATTTTCTCTCATTGTATTCCCAACCACTAATACAGCATTGGCATTTTTCACAACCTCAGCCTCCAAATAATGATGTTTTTTTATAGCTTTTTTCGATAAAGGTAATTGATGGAAATAATCAATATCTGTCCAAGGATCTCTAAAATCAGCTATCCACTTTACACCTAGTTTTTGTTTTAAATGTAACCCTATTAAATGCATACTATGAGGTGGTCCTGTAGTAATTATTACATCAATAGCATTTTCTGAAATATATTTTTTCAAGTAGTTTACAGATGGTTTAATCCAAAATTTTCGAGCATCTGGAATAAAGTAATTTGCACGAACATATTGCATTATTGCTCCAAAAAAGGATGGATTAGGGTTTAAAAAACCTGCACTTTCTGTTTTCTTTTTTCCGAATAATGAAAGTAAATTATTTGGTTCCCAAATAGGTTGTTTTAATACCGTAATGTTTTTTGGAATATCATTTTTAAGTGAATTATCACAAATTGGATAATTAGCATTTTCAACAGTATAAACAATAGGTTCTACTTCAAAATCACGAAAATATTTTACAAATTTTAACCAACGTTGCACACCAGAACCTCCAGCAGGCGGCCAATAATAGGTTATGATAAGCGCTTTTTTCATTTGCTTAGCTTTGAATAATATTCAATTAATTTTTCAGAAGTTTTTTCCCAATAAAATTCATTTTCTATAAATGACTTTCCATTTTCTCCTAATTCTTTTTGTAAAACTTCTACATTAAATAATTCTAAAACTTTTTCTGTAAAATCCTCAACATCTTCAGCTTTATGAATTAAACCAGCTTTCGCTTTTTCAACAATATTTTTTTGAGAAGTTGCATCACTTACTAACAATGGTTTTGCAAAACTCATATATTGAAATATTTTATTTGCATAAGTTGTATCATGATGCAAATTTCTATGCAATGGAGAAATACAAATTGAACTAGCTTGAATATAAGATGGAAACAAGGTTTCATTTTGCCAACCTTCAAAATCTACAAAATTTTGAATTTCTAAATCTTCAACCTGTTGTTTCAAAAAGATATCGGAAGTATTACTTCCAACAATAACCAATTTAATAGTTGGAATTTTTTCCTTTAAAACCGCAACACCGGCAATTGCAGTTTGCAAACCTCTTCTTAAACCAGTATCACCAACATACAATAAAACAAAATTATTTTTATACTTCTCAACAATTCGTTTTTGAATTTTAGCTTTATTATAATAAACTTTATGAACGGTATTTGGTACAACAATAATATTTTCTGAAGCTTTCCCTACTCGATTCACAATTTCGTTTTTCGCCTCTTCAGTTACAACAATTACAGTAGTTGCTTTTTCAATGAATTCCTCTTCTTTTTGCTTCCACTTTTTTGATGAAATTAGAATTTTCCCAGAAACCTTTTGAAGATGCGGATAAAACTTCATTATTTCAGGTCTGTTTTCATGTAAATCCAAAACCGTTTTTAGCTTTAAGTCTCTGTTCGCCTTAAATACAGCTTCTGCTATTTGAATATCATGAATATGTATTACTTCAATTTTATAAGTAATTAAAAAATGATTTATTTTTTTAGCCATTACTCTGGAATAAACCGGAATAGTATAAGCCAATGCTGAAGATTTATAAATAAACTTGTTAGATTTATACCTTTTTACTTCAATCCCTTTAATTACTTCAGATTTTTTTTTATCATCATATTTTAAACAAAACAAGAAAACTTCATGACCTTTTTCAATCAACGAAACAGCCTCATTTGCCACCCTAGGATCAGGTGGAAAGGTTTTATCTAAAATCATTCCAATGCGCATATCAACTATTTTTCAGCGTAAATTGCGTAGTAACGTGGTGTGAATTTTCTTAAAAAAGGTCTAATTCCAATTTTATTTATTGGGCTTGTCCATTTAAGCTTTTTTTTCAAAGTCCAACCCGATTTTTCAATCAACCAATCAAACTGCCAATCTTCAAACTCATGGTAATGTCTATCACGCATATCTGTTTTACTTCTATAAGCACTAGCAAACCATAAATTTAATGGAATGGTTGCAACTAATTTTTTAGCTTCCACTGCTTTTAAAACAGTATATGGATTTAACAAATGCTCAAAAATTTCGAAGGCTGTAACTGCATCAACTTTGTGTTGTTTTACAATTTCGGGAAATTCATCTATATCTTCTCCCGTTGTATTATATACTGTATACCCATTTTGCTCCATAATTTCAGAAAAGGGATTTCGAACACCTAAATCTAAAATAATTGCAGGAGCCGGCAAAACACCTTGTAAAAACTCTAAAGTATGTTTGTAACGTTTGGAAGGTAATTTACTGTACATTCTTTTTCTTTTTTTCTATAAAAAACCATCCTACAGGAATTATCAACAATAATGCATACGAAAGCAATGAAATTGTGTTTCCTTTTTTAATAACCGTTGGTTCAAATTTAAATTCTATGGTATGTTTCCCTTTTGGGATTTCTAGACCTCTTAAAACATAATTAACTCTGTAATGAGGGGTCAAAGCTCCATCAATGTAAGCATTCCATCCATCTTTATAATAAATTTCAGAAAAAACTGCAAATTGATTTATTGAAGAGTTATACTCATAAACCATCTCATTTGCCTTGTATGAAGTCAAATTAATAATTGCATTAGAATCTTTTGGATACTCTTTTACAAAGTCACTTGTAATAAACCTTGAATCAATTACAGCCTCTTTTTTAGTTTGTAAACTATCTAGCGATAAAATTTCTTCATTTGCATTTGCAACAACTTTTATAATATTTACAAACCAAGAATTTCCATTATTATCGGGGTTCTGTTGAACTGTTTCACGCTGACTACCATCATCAAAAATAAAATATTTGGTATTCAGCATATTTAAAACTTCAATATTGTTCTTTGCAATTTGGAAATCAAATAACTCCTGATATCTACCCAATTTCGCTGCATGATACCCCCCAATTGATTTATGAAAATAAGAAGTGCTTCCATCATTCATTGGGTCTACCATAAAGTTTGCAACTCGAAAATAAGATTGATCTTTTAGAATATCTTTATTTATTGCTGAGGCTACAAAAGGTTTGTCTATTTCTCTAGCGCTTAGAAAATCATCATTATTTACATAGCGTCTGTCAACAGTAACTAGATCAAACATTATCAGCACTCCTAAAACAATTATAGTTGTATTTAATCTCAATTTCTCTTTCAAGAACAACCACAATATACCAGCGGATAAAACCACCAATATTAAGGTCCTTAAACTATCTGAAAAGAATACTGCTTTTCTATCTGCAATAATTGCATCTAATAATCCAGGTAATAAATTATTATAGCTTTCATCTCTTAAACCTTCAAAAGCAAATAAACTCGTTCCAAACAAAGTAAAAATTAAAGCGAATCCACCAATAATATATAATGATTTTTTTAAAGCATTTAATTTTTCTTCAGAAGATTTACTTGATGAAAAGAATTCTTTTAACCCTAAAATTCCCAACAATGGAATTGCTAATTCTGCAATTACCTGAATAGATGAAACAGCTCTAAATTTATTATACATTGGGATATAATCAATAAAAAAGTTCGTTAAGAACTCTAAGTTTTTACCCCAACTTAATAAGATTGAAAAAACAACAGCACCAACTAACCAATTTTTAATTTTTCCTTTTATTAAAAATGCACCCATTAAAAATAAAAATACCAATATAGCTCCAATATATGCAGGAGCTTCAACAATAGGTTGTTGCCCCCAATACAATGGTGCATACTCTGCAAATTGTTTTGCCTGCCTTGGATCAGTCTTACCATTTAAAAATTGGTAAATATTAGATTCATACCCTACATTTTCATAATTCCCACCTCCCATAAATCGTGGGATAAATAAATTAAATGTTTCAGGAATGCCATAACTATATTCAGTTATGTAGTCTTTTGATAGTCCTTTTACAATTTCTTTTTCAGTTCTATCTGGATTTATTGTCAATTCACTTTTACCACGAGTACTATAATTAACATACTCCTTTGTTGCTAATAAACTTGTTGCATTTACTCCAACTCCTAAAATAACCGCTACAATTAATACAGCAATACTTTTAAAAAATGTAGGTAACTGTTTTTCTTTATAGGCTTCTATTATATAAACAACTCCTAATATTAAAACGGCAAACAATAAGTAATAAGTCATTTGTGGGTGACCTGCGCTTACCTCTAAAGCCATTGCGACAGCTGTTAAAACAAAACCCCACAAATAATTTCTTTGTAAAGCCAGTAAGATTCCAGCCAACACCATTGGCATATAAGCAATTGCATGTGCCTTCGCATTATGACCAACACCTAAAATAATGATGTAATACGTGGAAAAACCAAAAGCCAATGCACCTAAAATTGCAAGCTTCCATTCAACTTTTAAAACTGTTAATAAAATAAAGAAACTTAAAAAATAAAGAAATAAATAATCTGCTGGTCTAGGTAAAAAACGTAACAAATCATCAAATGATTTCACAAAGTTATTCGGATATTTTGAACTTAAGTTATAAGTTGGCATTCCTCCAAAAGCTGCATTTGTCCAATAAGGCTCTGCATCATTTTCAGCTCTAAAGTCATTAACCTCCTTCGCCATCCCTATAAAATGCTTAATATCATTTTGGAATATTTTTTTCCCCTCCAAAACCGGAGAAAAATAAACCACCGATACAAAAACAAAAACTATAAGAGTAATAAAATAAGGTGTTACTTTTTTTATAAAATTATTCATATAAATTATTCTTTTACTTCTTCATAATCTACATAATCACCAACATCCTTATTACTTTCCTTAGACTCATTCGGCTTTTTAGCAATTACAGTTTCACCAACTTTACCATTAGCATCTTCATATTTATTTTGTTGTTGCTCAGTATATTTTTTCTGAACATTTTCAACCATTTTTTTCACAAACAGTGGTAAAATATATCTGCTTATAAATTTGAATACATAATACACAATTATAATAATTGCTATAGTTCTCAACAATCCCATTTCATAAAGTATTTATAATTTTCAAAAATAACAATTTGAAAGTAACTAAAACGTTTAATTATATAAAATCTTATATTTGACACTTTAATAAACCTTATCTATGAAAAGAGTTATTTTACTGCTTATTATTTTTAATAGTTTTCAAATAGTTACAGCACAGTATACAGAAATCATCAATTCAAAAAGACCAGGGTTTTCTGAGAGCCCATATGGTGTAGGAACGGATGTTTTTCAGTTTGAAACAGGTTTGTTTTACAGAAGCAGCAATAATCAATCTATTTTAGCTAGACCCGCTACTTATGGTGGTGAACTATTTTTTAGATATGGTAAATTTCTTGAAAAACTAGAGTTTGATGCTAAAATAGCTTATCAAAACGATGAAGTTAAAAGTCCGTTTGGATTAAATTACAATATTTATGGACTGAGCGAACTAACATTGGGTGCCAAATATTTAATTTACCAAAAAGAATATACCGATAAATCAAAGGAAATAAGAAGTTGGAAACGCAGAACATCGTTTGACAAAAAAAGATTAATACCTTCAGTGGGAGTATATGCTGGGGTTCACACCAATTTTTTAGGCAACGATTATAAAGATAGTGGAATTAGTTACAAAGCTGCTGTGCTATTACAAAATGATTTTTCAGATAGATTGGTTTTAATTACAAATATTATTGCTGATAAAATCACATCAGACGAAAACTTTTATTCCTATATCTTAACAATGACTTATGCCATAAACGAAAGATGGTCTTATTTTATAGAAAACCAAGGGATTTTTAATAAAACAAACCCTACAAAATTTCATTTTGGTACTGGTACAGCATATTTATTTTCACAAAATTTACAAATAGATGCTTCAATAAGAACAAACTTTTTTGAAGATTATTCGTTTTTATACTCTTCAGTTGGGCTAGCTTGGAGATTGGATAAACATTCAGATGAAATAATTAAGAAAAATTCACCGCTCGACCAACTGACTAAAAAGAGAAAAAGAAAAAAACGTGGTAACTTCTTTTCTAGATTACTTAAAAAGAATTAATACATATGATTACAATACAAGAAATGATTTCTAAAAAGGAAATGAAAGAATTTGTTTCATTCCCTTTTAAATTATATAAAAACAATCCATATTGGGTTCCTCCTATTATTAACGATGAAATTGAATCGTTTGATAAAAAGATTAACCCGGTTTTTCAACATGCTGAGGCTCGTTTTTTTGTTGCTTTAAAAAACAATGAAATTGTAGGTCGAGTTGCTGCTATTATAAATTTTACAGAATTAAATGAGCAGAATCTAAAAAAAATGCGTTTTGGATGGTTCGATTTTATTGATGATATAGAAGTTTCTAAAATACTATTAAGTAAAGTTGAAGAAATTGGCTTAGAAAATAAATTAGATTTTATGGAAGGTCCCGTTGGATTTTCCAATTTAGATAAAGTTGGAGTTTTAACTGAAGGTTTTGATCATATTGGAACTATGATAACTTGGTACAATCATCCGTATTATAAAACACATTTTGAAGAACTTGGATTCCAAATTGAAAAGGAATATTTGGAAAATAAATTTCCATTTAAAAACGTAATAAGGGAACCTATTGAAAGAGTTGCAACCGTACTTAAAAAACGGTATGAACTTAAATCGCTTAATTTTACGAAAACAAAAGATATTTTCCCATATGTAGATAAAATGTTTGATTTATTCAACAAAAGTTATGCTGCTTTACCTTCTTTTGTTCCAATTTCTGATATTGAAATTGCTTATTTTAAGAAAAAATATATTTCGTTCATCAACCCAGAATATATAAAATTTGTTGTAGATAAAGATGATAATATGGTTGCTTTTGGAATTACAATGCCTTCCTTTTCAGAAGCATTGCAAAAAGCAAAAGGAAAATTATTACCTTTCGGATTGTTCCATTTATTAAAAGCCAAAAAATCAAGTAAAGATGTTATTTTCTATTTAATTGGTGTGCATCCAACTTATCAAAATAAAGGAATACATTCTTTAATTTTTCTAGAATATCAAATATCTTTTGAAAAAAGAGGTATTGAAAACTGTATTAGAACTCCCGAATTATCAAGTAACAAAGCTATTGCTGCTGTTTGGAAAAATTTTGCTCCAGTTAATCATAAAAAACGTTGTACCTATAGAAAAGATATTTAAATGCAACTATTTTACACTCCCGAAATCACATCTTCTTCAAAACAGTTTACTTTCGATAAAACCGAAAGCAGACATATTATACGTGTTTTAAGAAAAAATGAAGGTGATATTATTTATATCACAAATGGCTTAGGAAAATTATTTACTTCTGAAGTTATTGTGGCAAACGACAAAAAATGTTTGGTAAACATTACAGGTATTGAAACCAAAATTAAACCTTGGAGTTATTATTTGCACATTGCCATTGCTCCTACAAAATTGAATGATCGATTTGAATGGTTTTTAGAAAAAGCGACGGAAATTGGCATTGATGAAATTACACCAGTAATTTGTGACCACTCTGAAAGAAAAGTTTTAAAAACAGACCGGATGGAAAAAATAATTCAGTCGGCAGCTAAACAATCACTAAAATTTCATTACCCAAAATTAAATGAAGCTGTAACCTTTAATGAATTTATAAAATCAAAATTCGAAGGTCAATTATTTATAGCTCATTGCGAGGAAACTGATAAAAAATCATTAAAAAAAGAATTACAACCAAACCTTCAAACTACAATTCTAATTGGTCCTGAAGGAGACTTTTCAACCAAAGAAATTAAGCTAAGTTTGGAACATAATTTTATTCCTGTATCTTTGGGAGAAAGCCGATTACGAACCGAAACTGCAGGAGTTGTAGCTACCCATAGTGTCGCTTTTACTAATGAATAAAATAAATGATAACATTTCATGCTCTTAAATTAAAAGCATTATGTATTCTATTTACATTATGCTTTTTACCAGTTATGTTTATTTCAGCACAACAAATAGCTGTGCTTAAGTACAATGGTGGTGGTGATTGGTATGCAAACCCCTCAGCTTTACCAAATTTAATCAAGTTTTGTAATAACTCCATTCATACTGGAATTAAAGAAAATGTTGAAACAGTTGAAGTTAACAGTATCGATATTTTTAACTACCCGATTATTTTTATGACTGGTCACGGGAATGTTTTTTTCTCTGAGGATGATTCTCAAAACTTAAAAAATTATCTAATTTCAGGTGGCTTCATTCATATTTCAGACAACTATGGTCTAGATAAATTTATTCGTAGAGAAATTAAAAAAATATTTCCTACTTTGGAATTTCAAGAAATACCATACAATCACCCAATTTTTCATCAATCCTTTAATTTTGAAAATGGGACTCCAAAAATACATGAACATAACAACAAACCTCCACAAGGTTTCGGACTGTTTTATGAAGGTAGACTCATTTGTTTTTATGATTACGAAGCAGATTTGAGCGATGGTTGGGAGGATGAAGAAATTCATAATGATACAAAAGAAATAAGAGAAGAAGCTTTAAAAATGGGTGCAAATATTATTGAATATGCTTTTAAAAATTAATATGATTGAAAATTTAGATTCCCTAAAAATAAATTTTGATACTGAAGGACTTTGGGTATTGAATATTACCCTTGCAATTATAATGTTCGGTGTAGCCCTTGGAATTACTTTAGAAGATTTTAAACGACTATTTCAAAATCCGAAAATTCTATTTACAGGAATATTTTCTCAATTTATTTTATTACCATTCGTTACTTTTATTTTTATAAAATTAGTAAACCCAATGCCAAGTATTGCATTAGGAATGATGATGGTTGCGGCTTGTCCAGGTGGAAACATCTCAAATTTCATGACTCAAATGGCAAAAGGAAATGCGGCTTTATCTGTAAGTTTAACAGCATTTGCTACTATGGTTTCTTTAGTAATGACACCATTTAACCTTCAATTTTGGGGGAATATGTACGCTCCAACGGCAGAAATTCTTAAAACAATTGAACTAGATCCATTAGAACTAGTAAAATTAGTAACCCTTATTTTAGGAGTCCCTTTAATTCTAGGAATGATTGTAAGAAAACACAAAGCAAATTTAGCTGAAAAACTTACTAAAATATTAAAACCAATATCGTTAATCATTTTTATGATTTTTATAATTATTGCCTTTTATGATAATTTTGATATTTTTATAAAATATGTTCAATACGTACTTATTTTGGTTATTGCACATAACTTACTTGCATTATTAACAGGGTTTTATTTTGCTAAATTTATGAAGCTTTCTTATACAGATCAAAAAACACTTTCAATTGAAACTGGAATCCAAAATTCTGGATTGGGGTTATTGCTTATATTTAGCTTTTTTAATGGTTTAGGAGGAATGGCTTTATTGGTTGCATTTTGGGCTATATGGGATATTTTTTCTGGATTATTATTAGCAAGTTATTGGGCTAAACAAAAAACAAACGAACCAACTATTGAAAATTAATTTATACAATCTTATTAAGGTTTATGTAAAAATTGGTCTCTTTTTTACGCATAAACAAATCAAGGTATATGGGAAAGAAAATATACCTAAAAATGGGCCAATACTTTTTATTGGAAACCACAGAAATGCGTTAATTGATGCTATTTTAATTCCAACCACCACCAATAGAAATATTCACTTTTTAACAAGGGCAAGTGCTTTTAAAAACAAAACTATTGAATCGTTTTTAAGAGCTTTAAATATGATTCCTGTTTATAGATTAAGAGATGGAAGAGAAACTATTAAAAAAAACAATGAGGTTTTTGAACAATGTTTTGAAATATTAAAAAATGAAAAAGCAATTGAAATTTTTGCAGAAGGAGAACATCATCAATTAAGAAAAGTAATACCCTTAAAAAAAGGGTTTGCAAGAATTATTTTAGGAACTCTTCAAAAACACCCGAATTTAAATATTCAAATTGTACCTGTTGGAATAAATTATGATGCTCATTTAAAATTTCCAAGTAGCACATCTATATATTATGGAAATCCAATAATTGCAAATCATTTTTTTGATATTAAAAATCCAGATTTTAAGTTTAAATCTATTTTAAATGAAGTTCATAAGGCTTTAATACAATTAACAGTTCATATAGAAGATCCTACTAACTATACTCAGTTAGTTTCTAAATTAGATGCTGCCAAAGTAGATTATTTAAACCCTATGAAAGTAAATGAACTTCTAAAAAACATAGATAATTTGCCAAAATCAGAGAAAAAAATAAAGATTAACTGGCTTTCTCCAATTCATTTTATTGCTAAAATAAATAGCTTTTTCCCATTACTTATATGGAAATTTCTCAAATCAAAAATAAAGGACCCTATATTTACGAATACTTATAGATTTGCACTTATACTTACCGTTTTTCCATTATTTTATTTAATTCAAGCAAGTGTGATTTTTTATTTTTCAAATTTTAAGTACGCCTTAATTTATCTAATTAGTTGTATTTTATTAGGTATTATTTCAACAAAAACTATGAGCGTTACTCAATAATCGCATCCTGTATATATTGCTGGATTTGTGTTCTAATATTATATTTAACCAAACCATAATTCTCTGCTGTCGGAAAAATCCTATTCGATAAAAACACATAGACAATTTCCGTTTCAGGATCGGCCCAGGTATATGTTCCTGTAAAACCACTATGTCCAAAACTCTTATCAGAAACACAACCACAAGTTGCTTTTTCTTCTTCAACCAATTGAGGTTTATCAAATCCTATTCCCTTTCTAACACGTTGTTGATCATAATATCGATGGTTAAAGGTGTCTATTGTACTCGGCTGGAAATACCTTTTCCCTCCATAATATCCTTTTTGCATAAACATTTGCATAATTTTAGCAACATCATTCGCATTAGAAAATAAACCTGCATGACCGCCAATTCCACCTTGCATAGCAGCTCCCATATCGTGAACATATCCGTGTATTAACTGATTTCTATAATACGTATCCTTTTCGGTTGGAACAATTTCTTTTAATGGAAATTTATTTAAAGGTAAATAGCCGGTTCGATTTGCACCAAGTGCTTTATAAAAATGATTTTGAGTTAGTACATTTAAATTTTTGTGGTAATAATTTTCAATATAATCCTTAAATAGATAAAATGATAAGTCACTGTATTTATACCCAATCTTTTCACGTAAATCGGATTTTCCAATAATCTCAACTAAAGAATCCTTATAATCACTTCGTAAATACAAATTATTAGCAATTTTTATATTGTACTTCTTTGAAAAAGAATCTTGGTAATATTTAGAGGAAGGTTTTTTAGTTAAACTATCTAAGGTTTTTAAATAAAATGGAATCCAAGCATCTAATCTTCCATAATGAGATAGCACTTCTTTTACTTTTAATTTATTTTTGTTAGTCCTTTTAAGTTTAGGTAATAAGTGTCCTAATGTTGTTTCTAACTTTAATACATTTCGCTCTTCCAACTCCATAATTAAAGGTAACGTTGCTAAAATTTTAGTCATAGAAGCAATATCATATAAATGGTTGTTTTCAACACGAACTGAATCACTATCTGTATGATATCCAAAACTTTTATTATAAACTACTTTTCCTTTTCGAGCCACTAAAATTTGCATTCCTGGAGCCATTTTTTCTTTTAAAACAATAGTAGCCATAGAATCTACTTTTTTTAATTTTTCACTACTTAATCCAACATCCTCAGGAAAAGAATAGGCTAACCTTTTTAATGAAGTAGACATTAATCCGTGTCCTTCAGAAAAGATATTTTTTATAGTAACTGGTAATTTACCTTTTGTTTCAATTGCTCCAAAAATCATTTGAGCAGAAATTTCCTGCGCCAATTCACTGTTTTGATAAGAAAGTAATAAACCATCAATATTTTCAAAGGTTTTCACATCCAACAAACTATACGGACTCGCAAATACATCTAAAATCACCTTTTTTCTACGCGCAATTTCCTGAATCCATACCAATTCATTATCAAGAAATTTAAAGCCCTTCCAAGGATTTAAATTCGACTTATGATATCCAATAATTACTAAATTATAGGGATTTAAATTATACAATAATTCATCCAAATTCTCACTAGAAATCACATCAACCTGAGCATAATTATTAAGCATATTAACAAAAGTGCTTCCATCATCATCACCAAATTTTACATAGGCAATTTTCTTTCTATTAATATTTTGGACTGGAAATACAAGGTTGTCATTTTTTAATAATGAAATAGAATTCTCTACCAACTCCCTATTTAATAAATCATTATCAAAAGAGTTTAAATCTTCTAATAAATTATTTAACACTATAGGTTGATAATTATTAAGTCCAACCCAATATTTTGTTTTTAAAATTTTTCTAACAGAAATATTTAATCGATCCTCTGTTAATACTCCTGAATCCAATGCTTCTTTAAACTTATTAAAAGTTTCAGGGATATTTAAAGGAACATCCAACAAATCATTACCCGCCAATATTGCAGCCAAATTTATTTCTTCCGAAGAAGCAAAATCCGCCGATCCTTTCATATTCAAAGCATCGGTAATTACCAAACCTTTAAATCCCATCTTTTTCTGTAGCAATTCTGTCACAATATTATAAGACAAAGAAGATGGTAAACTTGAATTTGATTCTAAACTAGGAACACTTAAATGCGCAATCATTACACTCCCAATTCCTGATTCAATATTTTTTTTAAATGGATATAACTCTATCGAATCCAATCTTTTAATAGTAAAATCTACTAAAGGAAGCGTATGATGTGAATCTGTTGAAGTGTCTCCGTGCCCAGGAAAATGCTTTGCACTTGCTAAAACATATTCACTTTGAATACCTTTTGAAAAAGCTACGGATTTTTCGGAAACATTTATTCGATTTTCACCAAAAGAACGATTTCCAATAATTGGATTTTCCGGATTTGTATTAACATCCACAACCGGTGCAAAATTCATATGAATTCCTAATCTTTTACAATTTTTACCAACTTGAGATCCAAATTTTTCAATAAGATTATTATTTCTTACAGCACCTAATGTCATATTCCAAGGAAAACGGTAGGTATCTTTCAATCGCATGTTTAATCCCCATTCCCCATCAATACCAATCAATAAAGGAATTTTCGATTGTACCTGATATTTATTTGTTAATTCAGCTTGTTTTAATGGGTCATCCTGAAAAAAGATAAGTGATCCAATATGATATTCATTAATTAAATTCGAAATAAAATTTTCGTGGATTTCATCTTTATTCGAATAGGCAGCAACCATAAACAATTGACCAATTTTTTCATCAATTGTCATATTATCCAACAAATTATTAACCCATTTATTTTGCGCTAAAGAATCTTTTGCTCTTAAAGGATCATTATTTTGTGCATAAAAAAAAATGGTGTTCATTATTAAAAAAATGAACAAATATTTTTTAATCATTTTGTAAAATATAAAATGGTTGATTTTAATGTGTTATCTTTTTTAAAATCAATAATTAATTATTGATTTTAAACCGCTAAAAATCGTTTATGCCAACTGTTATTAGCTGTTACTTCCCATTTTTGCTCAAAATCGGCTTTTGATGAAACCATATTATTAAAAACTATTGTGCTTGAAGTAATCTTTTCCTGTTTTGCATATTTTTGAAAATCAGATAAACTAACGATGTTAATATTATCATTATCCTTAAATGAAATATTTAATTTATTTGTTAAATCAACATTTAATTCTTTTTCCATTTGCTTCATTAAATTTACAGAAGCGTCTATGGAACACCCTGACACATCATTGAAATTTTCATCAACTGCCAAAATTATAAATTGATTGTATTTTAACTTATAGGACGCTTTTAAATCATCACCATGACGTTTCCAATTAGCTAAAAAAAGTTCAATTTTATCATTTATTATTTCTACTTCACTCTTAGAAAATTCTCTTGTTGACTGGTATATCCAAACTCTTGAAGTATTTTCTAAGCTTTCAAAATTCACTAACATATTTATAATTTTTGATTGAATTTATTTTTTAAATCTTCTAAGGAACTTCCATTATTTTCAGAAAGCATTCTTTCCCTAATTTCTCCTAACACTTTTTTTGTATAAAGAGGGAAATCTGCATTTTGAATCCAAGAAAAATAACCTTTATCCTTTTTCAAAACATCAACGGCCTTTTCTCCTTTATATTTCCCAAAAGAAAAGATTTCCTCATCATTTTCATTGAATAGAATAAACCCTGCAAAATCGGCTCTTTTGGTATGAGTTGAGTAAGTATCTAAATATTGAACATTGTTTTCTAAATCTTCATATTTATCTAGCTGCGCTTTTAATATTTCATATGTTGCAATGGTATCTGCTTCGGCTGAATGCGCATTTTCTAAACTTTCACCACAATAAAATTTATATCCCGCACTTAAAGTTCTTTCTTCTTTTTTATGAAAAATTACCTGAACATCAATTGCATTTCTGTTTTTCATGTCAAAATTTACATTTGCACGTAACATTTCTTCTGCCAATAATGGAATATCAAAACGATTCGAATTAAATCCAGCCAAATCGCAGCCTTCAATCAATTCGCTAATTTGGTTTGCTAACATACTAAAAGTTGGCTCGTTCAAAACTTTTTCATTCGTAATCCCATGAATATCTGTTGATTCTTGAGGAATTTCAATAACCGGATTTACCAACCAAGTTTTACTTTCTTTATTTCCATTTGGAAACACTTTAAGTATTGAAATTTCTACAATTCTATCTGATGCAATATTTATACCAGTTGTTTCTAAATCAAAAAATACGATTGGTTTGCTTAATTTTAATTCCATTGGATTATTTTAAATATTTTAAAAACGTAAATATACAACTTGTAATTTATGATATCTATTATCCCCTTTGTGATTTCAATAATTTTTCAACAAAATATCCTTATTCGTTTTCCAATTGATTTTTGTAATTTTCTACTTCTACCTTATATTTTTCAGGTAATTCTGGCTCTTTAAAATTATATTGTTTTAAGGTTTCCAAAATTACTTGTGAAACTAATAAACGAGCTGTTGATTTATCATCTGCGGGAATTACAAACCAGGGTGCATTTTCTTTTGATGTTTTATTCAATAATTCCTGATAACAAAATTGGTAATTATCCCATAATTTGCGCTCTTTTAAATCGCCTGGTGAAAATTTCCAGTTTTTTTCTTTTAATCGTAATCTACGTAATAACCTGTTTTTTTGTTCTTCTTTTGAAAGATTTAAAAAGAATTTTAAAACAATTGTTCCGTTTTCTGCTAGTTGTTTTTCGAAATTATTTATTTCACCCATTCTGTTGTTATAGAAAGTATCATTTAAATCATCTATACTTTTTACTGAAGGAATATTTTCTCCAAAAACATATTCTGGATGCACACGAGTTACCAATACGTTTTCATAATGCGTCCTATTAAAAATACCTATTTTACCTTTTTCAGGTAAGGCAATATAATGGCGCCACAAATAATTATGCTTCAATTCCAACTCTGTAGGTACTTTAAAACTATGCACTACAACACCCTGTGCATTTACATCTTTAAAAACTTCACGTATTAAACTATCTTTTCCAGAAGTATCCATCCCTTGTAAGCAAATTAAAACTGAATACTTCCCCTCAGCATACATTGTATCTTGTAATTCGCTTATTTTTTTTCGGTTTTTTTTAAGTTTTTTATTTGCTTTTTCAACAACTTCTTTTGTACTGAATTCACTTAAATTTATGGTATCTGTTACTTGATAGTTTTTCATTTTAAAAAATATTTTTTATAAATATATAAAATTAATAAGTACAAAAAATCCTGAGAAATCTCAGGATTTTTTAATTTTAGTTAGTAGTGCTCTTAATTAGTAGTAACTCTAGTTAGTAGCGATTTATTTAGTAGTAATTTTATTTAGTAGTAATTTTATTTAGTAGTAATTTTATTTAGTAGTAATTTTATTTTTAAGTATCAATAGATCCTAAAACTCTTTTCATAAAAGTATTCAATGCTTCTTTTTGAGGCATCCCTTCTTTTACCATTTTATCAACTTCAAGAGCTCCATATAAATTAGAAATTAATTCACCAATAACATCCAACTCTTCATCTTTTAAAGAAGAAACTTCTGTTAAAGCCTCTAAGGTTTCTATAGTTTCTACAACATAATCTTGATCGTTCTCTTCGATAAAATTAGTTAAATGTTTAATTATTGGTAACTTCATTTACTAAATCATTTAAAATTTCGAATTTATTTGTTTGCACTTGATTCAAAAACTTCCCGTTTTTAAATGTTGCGAAAGTAGGTAAATTATCAACCGTCGCTAATTTTCGAGATTCTGGAAACTTTTCTGCATCAGCAATTACAAAAACTGTATTTTCATTTTCTGAAGCCAATTTTTTGAATTTTGGTTTCATAATTCTGCAATTACCGCACCAAGTAGCCGCATATTGAACAACAACAGTTTTGTTTCTATCAACTATTTGCGCTAAATTATCTTCTGTTAAATCTTGAACCATACTATTACTCTTTTTTAGTGAGATGATAAATATTCAGCAGTTCCTTTTCTATTTGCTTGCATTGCATCTTTTCCTTCTTCCCAATTTGCAGGACAAACTTCTCCTTTTTCCTGAACGTGCGTATACGCATCTATTAAACGCATAAACTCATTTACGTTTCTTCCTAATGGCATATGGTTAACACCTTCGTGAAAAACAGTTCCTTCTTCATCTATTAAATACGTTGCTCTGTAAGTAACATTATCTCCTTCAACTTCAATTGTACCTGTAGCTTCATCATATGTTTCATTCATAATATCTAAAATACCTAATCTACTAGATAAGTTACGGTTACTATCTGCTAAAATTGGATATGTAACTCCTTCAATACCTCCATTATCTTTTGAAGTACTTAACCAAGCAAAATGCACTTCAGGTGTATCACAAGAAGCTCCTACAACAATAGTATTTCTTTTTTCAAATTCTTTTAATGATGCCTGAAAAGCGTGTAATTCAGTTGGGCAAACAAATGTGAAGTCTTTTGGATACCAAAATAACAAAACTTTCTTTTTGTTATTTACTGCTTCATCTAAAATATTTAATTTAAAAGTATCTCCCATTTCATTCATTGCATCTACATTCAAATCTGGAAATTTTTTACCTACAAGTGTTGCCATAATTTATATTTTTTAATAGTTTATAATTTTAATTTTTGACAAATATATAGGACTTCTATGTTTCTTAAGTACAAAGTTCAATCCTAATTTCTTATTGAAGTATAAGATTTATTTATAGTGTAAAAATTAAAATAGTTAATTCTTATTTACTCAGTGCTTTAAAACTGAATAATTTAAAGTATCCTCATAAATACAATCACAATGAAGAGCTTGAAATTTTCATCATTAATTTGAAAAGTTTATAGTAATAAAAGGGAAATAATATTCAAAAAAAAAGGAGATGAAAAACACCTCCTTTTTTTTATTTGCTTGCGAACAATTTCACATCGTTTTCAGAAACTTCCTTTTCTCCCAAAATAATAAGTCGCTCAACTACATTTCGAAGTTCACGAATATTACCTGTCCAATCATATTCCTGTAATAATTTAATAGCCTCAATTGAAAAGACTTTTATTGCAGTTCCGTGTTCTTGAGCAATCTGACTTGCAAAAAATTCAATTAACAACGGAATATCATCTCTTCTTTCGTTTAATGCCGGAACATTAATTAAAATCACCGCTAGCCTATGATATAAATCTTCTCTAAATCTTCCTTCGGCAATTTCTTTTTGTAAATCCTTATTGGTAGCCGCTATAACTCGTACATCAACTTTTATATCTCTATCACTACCTACTCTAGAAATTCTATTTTCCTGCAAAGCTCTTAAAACTTTTGCCTGAGCAGAAAGGCTCATATCTCCAATTTCATCTAAAAAGATCGTTCCTCCATTGGCTGCTTCAAATTTACCAGCTCTGTCCTTATTTGCACCTGTAAAAGAACCTTTTACATGTCCGAACAATTCGCTCTCAATTAATTCCGAAGGAATTGCTGCACAATTCACCTCAACCATAGGAGCTTTTGTTCTATCACTTTTTTCATGAACCCAATGAGCTACAAGTTCTTTTCCTGTTCCATTTGGCCCAGTAATAAGTACACGAGCATCTGTTGGTGCTACTTTTTCAATCATATCTTTAATATGAGAAACTGCACCACTTTCACCTATCATCTCATATTTCTTGCTTACTTTTTTCTTTAAAAGCTTGTTTTCAACAACTAGCTCTTTTTTATCAAGTGCATTTCTAACTGTATTTAATAAGCGATTTAAATCTGGTGGTTTAGAAATATAATCAAAAGCTCCTAAACGCATCGTATTCACGGCTGTATCTAAATCTCCGTGGCCAGAAATCATAACAAACGGAATTTCAGGTTTTATTTTTTTTACTTTTTCAAGTACCTCAACCCCATCCATTTTTGGCATTTTAATGTCACATAACACCAAATCATAATCAGATTTAGAAATCATCTCTACTCCTATCAATCCATCTTCAGCTTCATCAACTAAATAGTTTTCATTTTCTTCTGAAATAATTTTTTTTAAAACCCTACGAATTGCAGCTTCATCTTCAATAATTAATATTTTACTCTTCATGTTTTAATATTTTAACCACTTATATAGTTCTTTATAATTTGGTTTTTTACCATACATTAATATTCCAACTCGATAAATTTTAGCAGCAAACCAAACAATACCTACAAAAGTAACCAATAATAATGCCATAGATAATACTATTTGCCACCAAGGCACTCCAAAAGGAATTCTCATTAACATAACTATTGGTGAAGTTAATGGAAATAAAGAAAACCCAATAGCAATTGGCCCATGTGGATTTTCAATTACTGAAAAACCTACATAAATAGCAATCATTAGAGGCATTAGAACAGGCATCATAAATTGCTGTGTATCCGTTTCACTATCTACAGCAGCTCCAATTGCAGCATAAATTGAACTATATATTAAATACCCTCCAAGAAAATAAAAAATAAATGAAAAGAACATTGTTAAAATTGGTAAGTTCTTTATTTCTAACAAAGCTAATTGTAAATCGGTTGCAGATGATTGTTGAACTTGCTGTAACATTTCTGGGTTCATTTGCCCCATTGCAGAACCTGAACTTGTAGCTTCTGGACCAAATATTAAAGTTACTACAAATAATAAAAGCCCTGCAGAAATCATCCAAATGACAAATTGTAAAATTCCTGCTAACGCATTTCCTAAAATTTTACCAAGCATTAATTGAAATGGTTTTACCGAAGAAATAATAACCTCAATAATTCTACTCGTTTTTTCTTCAATTACACTTCGCATAACTGAAGTACCATAAATAATGATAAACATAAAAATCAAGTATCCAAATCCACCACCAGCAATCATCCTTAAAACACTTCCAATTTTTGAAGATTTTTCACCCGAAAAGTTTTCTGTAGCTATTTCAACATCTGTTTCTGTTTTTTTAATTTTTTCTACATCAAAATGAAGCTGTTCAATTTTAAGATTTCTAATTTTTCGTTCTAAGTTATTTTCAATATCACTTATTAAATTTAAACTTGGAGAATCTTCAGAATAAAATTCAATACCTTTTGAAATATCTGTTAAACTATCAACTTTAGGAATATATAAAACTCCATAATATGATTTTTCAGTTTGCATTCGAGCCTCCTCTATTCCCAAAGGTGTTAAATCAATATATTTTGTTGACGGAGTATCTGTAAATGCAGTAGAAAGCATATGAGAATCATCTACAAAAGCTACAGTTCTAACTTCTTCGCTGTTTTTTTGATTTAAAAACACTATCAATGAAAAAAGCCCTACCATTAAAAGTGGACTGAGGATCGTCATTATTATGAAAGATTTATTTTTAACCTTTGCTAAAAACTCTCTTTTTATTATTAATTTTAATTTACTCATTGTTTGCTACTGCTTTAAGAAAGATATCATTTGCGCTTGGAATAATTTCAGTAAAATGATTGATTTGAGCTTTATTATTTAAAAATTGGATTAGATCTGTAGAAGTTTCATTGTTTTTCAATCCTATCAAAAGCCTCAATTCATTATCAACGGTAGTTGTTCTTGAATTCTCTACACAAAAATGATTACTAATATTAGCTATTAATTCTTCTTTATTGTTGGAAAGTAATCCTACTTCAAACTGATTGGTTTTAAATTGTTGTTTAACATCATTTAATTTACCATCTAAAATTTTATTTGATTTATTAATTAAAGCTATGTAATCGCATAATTCTTCAACAGACTCCATCCTGTGGGTTGAAAAAATTATGCTAGCTCCTTCATCTCTTAACTTTAATATCTCATCTTTAATAAGGTTTGCATTTATTGGATCAAAACCACTAAATGGTTCATCAAAAATTAACAACTTAGGACTGTGCAATACCGTCACAATGAATTGTACTTTTTGAGCCATTCCCTTAGAAAGTTCCTGAATTTTTTTATTCCACCAATCCGATATTTCAAACTTTTCAAACCAATATTTTAGCTTCTTACGAGCTTCAGATTCTGACAAACCTTTTAGTTGAGCTAAGTATAATGCCTGCTCACCAACCTTCATACTTTTATATAAGCCTCGTTCTTCTGGTAAGTACCCTATTTGGTGTACATGATGAGGTTGAAGCGGTTCACCATCTAATAATATAGTTCCAGAATCTGGTAAAGTTATTTGATTAATAATTCGAATTAAAGATGTTTTTCCAGCCCCATTTGGTCCTAATAAACCAAAAATACTTCCTTTAGGAACCGAAATTGAAACGTTGTTTAATGCTGTAAAATTTCCATACGTTTTACAAACATTTTCAACCGTTAAAATATTTTCCATTCTATAAATTTTATTTCGTCAACGAAAATAAATCTATTTTATTTAAATAAAGTTAAGTTTTTAATAAAATTAGTGAAGTCTATCAATGTATTTTTGCTGAATAGTCTTTAAGAATTCAATCGATGCCTTTGGTTTTACAATACGCAACATTTCAGAAATTCCACCTTTTGTATAAAAGATTCCTTTTGCAATATCATAATTTCGATCCGAAATATTATTCTTCACTTCATAGGTAAGCCTTTTAAACTCTTCCCAACTCATATACCTCGGTACTTCAACATAAAATACATCATTCTCATCTTTCGATTCATAAATACCTTTTTCTAATTTATTAATTCTAAAAAAACGGTTTATTCTAATAATGGCTTCTGTATCTGTAAACTTTTCACTTTTCGCAAAATCATACCCAGTTTCTTCATAGTATCTTTGAATTTGCTCAATTTCAGTATATCTATTAATCCCTTTTACTCTAACACCATTAAGTTTTCTTGAGCCAATAGTAATTTCACACTTTGCTCCATTTAATTTTAAATGATGTTTTTTGTTAATACTCCTTGTAACCCTCAATATTTTTTCGAAAGAATTTGCTGTTTTGGTTACAAATATGATTGAAATAGGCTTATTTATATCAGTAAACCTACTATAATATGACTCAAAAGGATCGGGAACATTAATTACAAAGGTTTTTGGAATTTTATTTTCATCAATTGTATCAATGTTTTCCTGAATAATAATTTTTCCAATAAGTTCTTTCGTTGCCATAATTTTTAAGTTTGTGATTCTTGTTTAAACTTATCTCTTTTTTTCATAATAAGCAACTGAATGAATTAATTTTTTAAATATTTATTATGCGCGCATAGTATTTTTTTATATATTTGATAAATGCAAAAAGAACATACAATAGATCATGTACTAAGAGCTACCTGGCAAGCAGTAGCAAAAATGTACAATGAGCAAGCTATAAAACATGATAGTTCTATGGCTATGGCTTTTATTCTATTAAATATTGATAAGGAAAATGGAACCCCTTCTACATCATTGGGACCTTTAATGGGAATGGAACCTACAAGCCTTTCTAGAATTTTAAAAAGCATGGAGGACAAAGGTGCAATTTATAGAGAAAAGAACCCAGAAGATGGAAGAGGAGTATTAATTAAGCTCACAAAGTTTGGCATCGAAAAAAGAAAAATTTCTAAAGCCCATGTAATACAATTTAATGAAACTGTAAAACAACATGTTTCTGATGAAAAAATAAAAAATTTCATTGAAGTAACTGAAACAATAAATAAACTAATAGCTAATAAAAATATTTTTTAAATAGAAAACCAACTATATAATAATTACAATAATGAAAAGACCGATAAAAAAAGTAGCTGTAATTGGTTCCGGAATAATGGGATCGGGAATTGCATGTCATTTTGCAAACATTGGTGTAGAAGTTTTGTTACTTGATATAATTCCACGTGAATTAAATCAAGTAGAAAAAGCAAAAGGTCTTACACTTGAAAACAAAATGGTTAGAAACAGATTGGTTAATGACAGCTTAAAAGCTTCATTAAAATCAAAACCATCGCCTATTTATAACCAAAAATTTGCTGAACGTATTTCTACAGGAAATTTAGATGACGATTTACATAAAGTAAAAGATGTTGATTGGATTATTGAAGTTGTAGTTGAAAGATTGGATATTAAAAAATTAGTATTTGATAAAATTGAAAAATATCGCAAGCCAGGTACTTTAATTACTTCAAACACTTCTGGAATTCCAATTAAATATATGAATGAAGGAAGAAGTGAGGATTTTCAAAAACATTTTGCTGTCACTCATTTTTTCAATCCACCTAGATATTTAAAATTATTTGAAGTTGTTCCAGGTCCAAATTGCAAGCAAGAGATTACCGACTTTTTAATGATGTATGGTGAAAAATTCTTAGGAAAAACATCTGTTTTGGCTAAAGACACACCTGCTTTTATTGGAAATAGAGTTGGTATTTTTGGAATAATGAGCCTATTTCACCAAGTAAAGGAGTTAGGATTAACTATTGAAGAAGTAGATAAATTAACAGGACCTGTTATTGGACGACCAAAATCGGCCACATTTAGAACGGTTGATGTTGTTGGATTAGATACATTGGTACATGTTGCTAATGGAATTTATGAAAACTGTCCTAATGATGAAGCTCACGAATTGTTTAAACTTCCAGGCTTTATCAATACAATGATGGAGAATAAATGGTTAGGAAGTAAAACAAGACAAGGGTTTTATAAAAAAGTTGTTGAAAACGGTAAAAGTGAAATTCAATCATTAGATTTAGATACGTTAGAGTATCGTCCAAATAAAAGAGCAAAATTCGCAACCTTAGAAATGACAAAAACTATCGATAAAGTTATTGATCGTTTTAAAGTATTGGTTAAGGGAAGAGATAAAGCTGGTGAGTTTTACAGAAAGAATTTCGCAGCAATGTTTGGTTATGTTCAAAATAGAATACCAGAAATTTCTGATGAATTGTATCGTTTAGATGATGCTATGAAAGCAGGATTCGGTTGGGAACACGGTCCATTTCAAATATGGGATGCTATTGGTATAGAAACTGGAATTGAATTAATGAAAGCTGAAAATCTTCCAGTAGCAAAATGGGTTACTGAAATGGTAGCATCAGGAAATAAATCGTTCTATACAGTTAAGGATGGAGCAAAATATTATTATTCTATTCCTTCTAAAAAGCAAGAAAAAATTCCTGGTCAAGATAGCTTTATCATTTTAGATAACATTAGAGAAGCTAAAACAATTTGGTCTAATCCTGGAGCTTCAATTCAACATTTAGGAGATGGAGTTTTAAATATAGAATTCCAATCTAAAATGAACACTTTAGGCGGTGAAGTTCTACAGGCAGTAAATAAAGCTATTGATTTAGCCGAAACTGAATATGATGCACTTATTATTGGTAACCAAGGAGCTAATTTCTCTGTGGGAGCTAATTTAGGAATGGCATTTATGATGGCTGTTGAGCAAGAGTATGATGAATTAAATTTCTCGGTTAAATTTTTCCAAGATACCGTAATGCGTTTACGTTATTCTTCTTGTCCTACTATTATTGCTCCTCACGGATATACTTTTGGAGGTGCTTGTGAAATGAGTATGCATGCTGATAAAGTAGTAGCAGCTGCTGAAACTTATATTGGTTTAGTTGAATTTGGAGTTGGAATTATTCCTGGTGGAGCTGGTTCGAAAGAAATGGCATTGAGAGCATCTGAAGGCTTATTAAAAGATGATGTTAAGTTGAATAAACTTCGTGATTATTTTATAAATGTTGCTATGGCAAAAGTAGCTACCTCTGCTCATGAAGCATACGATTTAGGATTCTTAAAAGAACATAAAGATATTGTTGTAGTAAATAGAGACCGTCAAATTGCAACAGCTAAACGCCACGCCATTCTAATGCTAGAAGATGGATATACACAACCAGTACCCAAAAAAGTTTTAGTATACGGTCAACAGGCTTTAGGTATGTTTTTAGTTGGAACTGACAGTTTGGAAAAAGGACATTATGCTTCCGAACACGATAAAAAAATAGCTAATAAATTAGGATATGTTATGGCAGGAGGAGATTTATCTGAACCTACTTACGTATCTGAACAATACTTATTAGATATTGAACGTGAAGCTTTTATGAGTTTATGTACCGAACGTAAAACACTAGAGCGCATTGAACACATGTTAAAAACTGGTAAACCTTTAAGAAACTAAAAAATGAAAACAGCATATATAGTACAAGGATATAGAACAGCAGCTGGAAAAGCTCCTAAAGGAGTATTTAGGTTTAAAAGACCTGATGAACTTGCAGCTGAAACTATCGAACATTTATTAAAAGACTTTCCTCAATTAGATAAAAAAAGAATCGATGATGTAATTGTAGGTAATGCAATGCCTGAAGCCGAACAAGGTTTAAATATTGGACGCTTAATTTCATTAATGGGATTAAAAATTGAAGACGTTCCAGGTATGACAGTAAACCGTTATTGTGCATCTGGATTAGAAACTGTGAGTATTGCAGTTGCTAAAATTCAATCTGGAATGGCCGACTGTATTATTGCCGGTGGTGTGGAAAGCATGAGTTATATTCCTATGGGAGGATACCGACCTGTTCCTAATTACAAATCAGCTAAAGAAGGGCATGAAGATTATTACTGGGGAATGGGATTAACTGCTGAAGCAGTTGCACAACAATTTAAAATTTCAAGAGAAGATCAAGATGAATTTTCTTTCAAGTCTCATATGAAAGCGCTGGAAGCACAAGCTAAAGGAACTTTTAATGATGATATCGTTCCAATTACTGTTGAAAATATTTTTTTAGATGAAAACGGTAAAAAACAAACAAAAAATTACACCGTTTCTGCCGATGAAGGTCCAAGAAAAGGAACATCTGTTGAAGCATTATCTAGGTTGCGTCCTGTTTTTGCTCAAGGAGGAAGTGTAACGGCTGGTAATTCATCTCAAATGAGTGATGGTGCTTCATTTTTGTTAGTTATGAGTGAAGAAATGGTAAAAGAATTAAATATTGAGCCAATTGCTCGTATGGTATCTTTCGCCGCAGTAGGAGTTGAACCTCGTATTATGGGAATTGGCCCAGTAAAAGCTATTCCAAAAGCTTTGAAACAAGCTAATTTAACCCTAAACGACATTGATTTAATTGAATTGAATGAAGCATTTGCTTCTCAATCATTAGCTGTAATGCGCGAACTAAACATTAATCAAGACATTGTAAATGTTAATGGGGGTGCAATTGCTTTAGGTCATCCTCTTGGGTGTACTGGAGCTAAACTTTCAGTTCAATTATTCAACGAAATGCGCAGACGTAAAAACAAATATGGAATTGTTACCATGTGTGTTGGTACTGGTCAAGGTGCAGCTGGCGTATACGAGTTATTAAAATAAAATACTAAAATCTAAACCTAACAACAAATGGGAACAATAAAAGGAGGAGAATTCCTAATTAAAGAAATTAAATCACAAGACGTTTTTGTATCTGAAGAGTTCAATGAAGAACAAAAAATGATGAAAGAAGCGGTTATTGAATTCACCGACCGCGAAGTTTGGCCACATAAAGAAAGATTTGAAAATAAAGATTACGCTTTAACTGAAGAAGTAATGCGTAAAGCTGGGGAAATGGGATTCTTAGGAGTTTCAATACCTGAACAATATGGTGGTATTGGAATGGGTTTTGTATCTACAATGTTAGTTACTGATTATATTTCATCTGCTACTGGTTCATTAGGAACCGCATTTGGAGCTCATACTGGAATTGGAACAATGCCAATTTTTTTATATGGAACAGAAGTTCAAAAACAAAAATATTTACCACTTTTAACATCAGGTGAAAAATTTGGAGCATACTGTTTAACAGAGCCTGGAGCTGGTAGTGATGCAAACTCTGGAAAAACAACTGCTGTTTTATCTGAAGATGGTAAGAGTTATAAAATAAACGGACAAAAAATGTGGATTTCAAATGCAGGTTTTGCAGAAGTCTTTATTGTATTTGCTCGTATTGAGGATGATAAAAATATCACTGCTTTTATTTTAGAGTTTGATAAAAACAATCCAAACGGAGTTACTTTAGGTGAAGAAGAAAAAAAATTAGGAATTACCTCATCGTCAACAAGACAAGTATTTTTTAGTGATACAGTTGTTCCCATAGAAAATATGCTATCTGAAAGAGGAAAAGGGTTTAAAATTGCTTTAAACTCCTTAAATGTAGGTCGTATTAAATTAGGTGCTGCTTGTTTAGATGCAAGTCGTAGAATTATTACAGAATCTGTAAACTACGGAAATGAACGTCAACAATTTAAAACAGCTATTTCTAATTTTGGAGCAATTCAAAAGAAATATGCAGAAATGAGTGCTAAAACATTTACACTTGATGCTGGATGTTACAGAGCTGCTAAAGATATTCAAAACTTGATTGATACCCTATTAGCAGAAGGAAAATCTCACCAAGAGGCCGAATTAATTGCTTTTCAAGAATATGCAATAGAATGTGCAATTATTAAAGTATTCGGTTCAGAAGTTTCTCAATTCGTTTCTGATGAAGGTATTCAAGTATTTGGAGGAATGGGATTCTCAAAAGACACTCCAATGGAAAGTGCTTGGAGAGATGCTCGTATAACTAGAATTTACGAAGGTACTAATGAAATAAACAGACTATTAACTGTTGGAATGTTGCTTAAAAAAGCAATGAAAGGAGAAATAGATGTTTTAACTCCAGCAATGGAAGTTGGACAAAGTTTACTAGGAATTCCTTCTTTTGACACACCAGATTATTCTGAAATATTATCAGAAGAAAAAGCAATGGTTGCAAAATTGAAAAAAGCTTTCTTAATGATTTCTGGGAAAGCTGTTCAAACTTTTGGAATGGATTTAGAAAACCATCAACAATTAGTTTTAGCTGCTGCTGAAGTAATGATTGAAGTTTATATGGCCGAATCTGCAATCTTAAAAGCTGAAAAAGTAGCTAAATTAACATCAGAAAAAGAAGCCGAATGTCAAATTGCAATGGCTAAATTAAACCTGTTCAATGCGGTTGAAAAAGCTGGAACAATGGGGAAAGAAGCAATTGTTTATTTTGCCGATGGTGATGAACAAAGAATGATGTTAATGGGATTAAAACGATTTACAAAATATACAAATAATCCAAATCCAATTGCTTTAAGAAAATTGATTGCTGCTAAAGTGATTGCTGAAAACAAATACTGTTTTTAAAAAATAATTCAATCAATTTAATTACAAATAAAAGCTGGAACATTTTTTGTTCCAGCTTTTTAATTTCATTCTATTTTTTTTCGTAACTTTATATGTACATCCCAATTTATCTATAGCCCCAAATTTTCATTAATTAAAAACTTCAATTATGAAAAAAAACATTGGAATTTGGATAGACTCTAAAGAGGCTTTTGTTATCAATTTATCTTCTGACAATCCGACTATTAAAAAATTTGAATCTAAAATCGAGTTTAGGGAAAGGGTTGAAGGGGAAACAAAAAAATTTGGAAGATTTGGTGGCCAATATCTTACTTATGAAAAAAACAGAGAGAATAAACGAGTTCTTCAAACAAATGATTTTATAAAAAATTTATTAAAAGAAGTAAGTAATTGCGATTCATTTGTGGTTTTTGGTCCATCTAAAATGAAAAAAATATTTAAAAAAGAAATTCAAAACAATATGCTTTTGGCTCCTAAACTAAAAGGTGTTTTTAAATCTGAACAACTCTCAGAAAATCAAATGGTCGCTTGGGTTACCAACTATTACAAAAATTAAAATAACAAGTCTACAATAAAAGCAATACCAAATTAAACATAACTATAAATAAAACATTATTAGTACTGCATATATTGCATTAACTATGTTTAAAGAATTTCAAAAACACTTTATTATTTGTCGTTCTCATTTCTCTATGCTACTTTACAGGTACATTCATTCATCAAGCAGGTTGATACTTTTCGTCATTGTTAACAATTAAATAGCAAAACAATTAAAATATAATATGATGAATAAACCTTAAAGGTGATTTTCATTTTAAAAATTTTGACATAAAAATCGGATTATCTAAATTAATAGTATATTTATAAAGTGTATTTTTAAATTAAAAAAAATGAAGAAAAAAGTATTTTTAGTATTGTTTATTTCTGTTCTTTTTGGAAAAATTAGTATTGCTCAAAATTCAGAAACAGATGAATTAAAAACAAAAACAGGGATTTTAAAAATTCGACCAATATTACACGGAAGTCTAGTTCTTACACATCATAACAAAACTATTTATGTTGATCCTTATGGAGGCTCTCAATTATACAAAAACATAAAATCTCCAGATATTATTTTAATAACTGATATTCATGGTGATCATTTAGATTTAAAAACTTTAGATTCTTTAGATACTTCAAAAGCAATATTAATTGCTCCGAAAGATGTAGCTTCCAAATTACCTGAGAAATATACTTCTAAAACTATTATTTTAAATAATAACCAAGGCATACATAGATTGGACTTTTTTATAAAAGCTATCGCAATGTATAATTTACCAGAGGATAACACCTCTAGACATCCAAAAGGAAGAGGTAATGGATATCTTTTAAATATAGATGATACACAAGTTTACATTTCCGGAGATACTGAAGATATAAAGGAAATGAGAATCCTTCAAAATATTGATGTTGCTTTTGTTTGTATGAATCTACCTTATACAATGGATATTAATCAGGCTGCTAGTGGAGTACTTGAATTTAAACCCTCTATTGTTTATCCTTATCATTATAGAGGTACGAATGGATTAAGTGACGTAAATGAATTCAAAAACTTAGTGAATACAAAAAATAAAAATATAGAGGTTAGATTAAGAAATTGGTATCCATCCAAGTAAGTAATTAATTTTTTAATAACTCCTTCCCTATTGAACATTTCAAACATAATTGCTTATTACAATATTCATTTTTTAATTGAAGAAGGGCTTGAGTTTCAAAAGCATTGACGCTATTTATTTTTAAATCCTGAAATTTTGAAATAATAGCATTTTTTTCAGGCTTAATTTGTTCAATTAATGAAAGTAATGTGCTAAAATCTGATTTACCTATACTTTTTAAATACATAAATTTTAACGGGACAATGGTATTAATTAATAGTAAATCTATAAAAGGCTTTGTCAATTTTTTAGAACACTTTTTAGATTTCTTTTCAAACGTATAATGATCTTCCCAAAATTTAGATGTTGAAACAGACAGCAGTTCATAAAAATCTTTTAATGTTTCCAATTCAATTAATTTTGAAAATAAATTTTGATTTTCATGATATATAGAAGCCAACTGAGAAAAACGAATTGTAGGGAAATTATTGGGACGTAATCTAAAAAATTGAACTTGACCTTTTGAAATAGGCTCAATTTTAAATTTAACTTGTAAAAACTCATATGTCTTTTTTAATTGAGTATAATAATCAGATTCAATATTATTAGATAATAAACCTGCCTGCCCCATAAATAAAGCTTCAATTGATTGTTGGTTATAAGAAACTTTACGAACAATAGAAAAATCGAAAGAACTGGCAAAATTTAAAAAAGCATCAGCATTAATTTTCAATCCAAAGTTTTTAGCTATTAATACAAATAATGTAGCTTCCCAATTATTATTTAAACGCGCAAACACATCTTGAATATGTTCCGATTTCTCCTCTAATCGTTCAATATATAATCTTTCAATCCAATTTTTAAAAACAAAAGAGTTGATTGATTTAATATCATTTTCGCAATTGATCCAATTTTTATTTTTACTAAAAAGTTTTTCATAATTGAGCAATACCTCCTTGGAAATAAATTTTTTCAATTCTAATGTTACTATTGGTTCATTTGTTTTTCTATATACATCTACATCATGTTCCCACACAACGTGTAATATAATAGAATCATAATTTTCATCTATCTCATGATTGTGAACATACCAATCTGACGAATTGATATGAATTTCAACATTACCAACCCAAAGCTGTCCATTAATTTTAATTTTTGAATTAAAAAAATCTGGACCAGAGTTGAAATTTTCATTCCCAACCGAAATCACTTCAATTAATTGGTCTTTAGTAGAATGTAAATAATTATTGGAAAACAATTTAAGTTTCCATATAAAATGTAGTAAATTTTCTTTCATAGCAGTTTTTGAACTTTATAAATATAAAAATTAAGTCGTAGTTACAAAAATTGAATATAAATATTGTGCAATTTTCCGTATTTTTAGAGTAATTTTGCGCAACCAATTTATATAAATAATGAATATTATTAATAGTTTAGAATGGAGATACGCAACAAAAAAGTTTAATCCATCTAAAAAACTATCAATTCAACAAATTGAAACATTAAAAAAAGCGTTCAATTTAACACCTACTTCTTTTGGATTACAGCCAATTAAAATGATTGTAATTTCTAATAAGGAGCTTCAAGAAAAATTTGTAGAACATTCATATTTTCAACGTCAGGTTGCTGATGCCTCTCACCTATTGGTTTTATGTATTGAAAATGATACTACTTCAGAAGATATTAACTCTTACTTCGATTTAGAGAAAGAAATAAGAGGAACTGATGAAGCAGTAATTTCAAAATTCAGAAATCAACTTGTTGAAATGTATCAAAATAAAACAATTGAAGACAAACAAATAAGTGCCTATTACCAATGTTATTTAGCATTAGGTAATTTACTAACTGTTTGTGCTTTTGAAAAAATTGATGCTTGCCCAATGGAAGGATTCATTCCTGAAAAAATTGACGATTTATTAAATTTAAAAAAGTTAAATTTAAAGTCCGTTTTGTTAATACCTGTTGGTTATAGAGCTGATGATGATATCATGAGTGAGATGAAAAAAGTTAGAAAATCAATAGATAAAACAATTATTGAAATTTCATAATAAACCAAAAACCAAAAAATAGATTTAATTATGAGTAAAGACATTAGAAACCTTGAACCTAAGCAACTTTGGAATAATTTTGCCAATTTAAATGCAGTACCAAGAGCTTCAAAAAAAGAAGAAAGAGTAATTCAATTTATGGTTGATTTCGGAAAAAAATTAAACCTAGAAACTATAGTTGATCCTGTTGGAAATGTTATTATTAAAAAACCAGCAACAAAAGGAATGGAACAAAGAAAATGCGTTGTTATGCAATCGCATTTAGATATGGTTCATCAAAAAAATTCAGACACCATTTTTGATTTTGATAAAGAAGGAATTAAAATGAAAATTGAAGGTGACTGGGTAAAGGCTGAAGGAACAACTTTAGGTGCAGATAATGGTTTAGGTGTTGCTGCAATTATGAGTGTTTTAGAATCTAAAAATATTCAACACCCAAGAATTGAAGCCTTATTTACAATTGATGAAGAAACTGGTATGACTGGTGCAATGGGACTTCAGGCTGGATATTTGGATGGTGAAATATTATTAAATTTAGATACTGAAGAGGACGATGAAATTGACATCGGATGTGCTGGAGGAATTGACATTACAGCAGAAAACGTTTATAATGAGGTTCATACACCTTCAAATAGTACTGGCTTTACAATTTCTGTAACCGGATTAAATGGTGGTCATTCTGGAATGGATATTCATAAAGGTTTAGGAAATGCTAATAAAATTATGAATAGGGTTTTATTTGAGTGCCAGGAATTCTTGCGTATTTCTGAAATAAATGGAGGAAGCCTTAGAAATGCAATTCCTAGAGAAAGTTTCGCATTTATATCTGTTTATAATTCAAAGAAAGATGCATTTCTGAAGCTTTCAAAAAAAATTGTAAAAGAAATTAAAGATGAATTTAAAACGATGGATTCAAATCTAGAAATTGCTATTACTGGAACTGAACCACCTGAAAGAGTTATGACTACAATAAGTCAAACAACTTTATTAAAAACACTTTATGCTGTTCACAATGGTGTTTTTAGAATGAGTCATGATATGGCGGATTTAGTTCAAACATCTAACAATTTAGCTCGAGTTATTGTTAAAGATGAACACATAAAAATAATGTGTTTAACAAGATCATCTGTAGAATCTTCAAAAAATGATTTAGCCAATGCATTAAAAGCTACATTTGAGTTACCTGGCTATAAAGTTGCACTTTCTGGTTCTTATCCAGGATGGAAACCAAATGTTAATTCTCCAATTTTAAAAGTACTTGGTGAAACGTATGAAAAACTTTTTGAAAGTAAGCCAAATATTGTTGCTTGCCACGCTGGATTAGAATGTGGTATTTTAGGAAATAACTATCCAGAAATGGATATGATTTCATTTGGTCCAACCATTCAAGGAGCGCATTCTCCAGATGAAAGAGCTAATATAAAATCAGCTGAAAAATTCTGGAAATTTCTATTAACTATATTAGAAAATATACCATTCAAAAAATAACAAAAAACAAAAGAGGTTGAAAATTCAACCTCTTTTGTTTTTTATCTCTTTGTTAACATTATTAGCTTTTTAAAACGATAAATAATTGTATTTTTACATCTTTAAATAATACAATATTCTTTTATGGGAAAAATTATTGCAATTGCCAATCAAAAAGGTGGTGTTGGCAAAACAACAACAACAGTTAATTTAGCAGCAGCTTTAGGTGTGTTAGAAAAAAAAGTGTTGTTAATTGATGCTGACCCTCAAGCAAATGCATCTTCAGGATTAGGTATTATAGTTGAAGAAGTTGAAAACGGAACATATCAATTGTTAGAACATTCTGCTACAGCAAAAGAAGTAATTGTACCTACAAACTCTCCAAATGTTGACATTATTCCTGCCCATATAGATTTAGTCGCTATTGAAATTGAACTGGTTGATAAAAACAACCGGGAATTCATGTTGAAAGAAGCCCTAAAACAAATTAAAGATAACTATGATTATATTTTAATTGATTGTGCTCCATCACTTGGATTGATAACATTAAATGCTTTAGTAGCAGCAGATTCCATTATAATTCCTATACAATGTGAATACTATGCGCTAGAAGGTTTAGGAAAGTTACTAAACACAATAAAAAGTGTTCAAAAAATACACAACGCAGAATTGGATATAGAAGGATTGTTACTTACCATGTATGATTCTCGTTTACGTCTTTCAAATCAAGTAGTTGAAGAAGTAAACAAACATTTCCATAATATGGTATTTAAAACAGTTATTCAAAGAAATGTTAGACTAAGTGAAGCTCCTAGTTTTGGTGAAAGTATTATAGCATATGATGCAACAAGTAAAGGAGCGGTAAATTATATTAATTTAGCTAACGAAATATTAAAAAAATAAGGATGGCAAAAGCAATAAAAAAACAAGCTCTAGGAAGGGGTTTATCAGCTTTACTTAATGATAAAAATGCAGACATTACTTCGGTTAACGATAAAAATGCAGAAAAACTTGTTGGTAATATTATTGAAATTAATCTAGATTCTATTGAAGTAAACCCATTTCAACCAAGAACTTATTTTAATGAAGAAGCCTTAAATGAATTAGCAAGTTCTATTAAAGAATTAGGAGTTATACAGCCAATTACAGTTAGAAAACTAGAAGGTCATCGTTTTCAATTGGTTTCAGGAGAAAGAAGGTTTAGAGCTTCAAAATTAATTGGAAATAAGTCGGTTCCTGCTTATATAAGAATTGCCAATGATCAACAAATGCTTGAAATGGCATTGGTTGAAAATATTCAAAGAAAAGATTTAGATCCAATTGAAGTTGCTCTTACTTACCAACGTTTGATTGATGAAATTGATTTAACTCAAGAAGAAATGAGCGCTAGAGTTGGTAAAAAGCGTTCTACAATAAGTAACTATTTACGATTGTTAAAACTAGATCCAATTATCCAAACAGGAATGCGAGATGGTTTTTTATCAATGGGACATGGGAGAGCTTTAATCAATGTTGAAAATACAGAAGACCAATTAAGCATTTACGAAAAAATAATTGAACAAAAATTATCTGTTCGTCAAACCGAACAATTGGTTAAAGAAGGAAAAGAGGAAACTTTAAAACCTAAAGTAAATACAAACATTTCAAAACAACAAGACACTCCAAAATTTGTAAGTTTAGGATTAAAAACGTTCAGCGAATACTTTGGACATAAAATTGACGTAAAATTATCTGGAAATGATAAAGGAAAAATAATTATTCCATTTCATTCAGAAGAAGATTTCAACCGTCTAAAAAAATTGTTAGAATAGTGCTGAAAAAACAACTATATATAATTTCTTTACTTTTTTCATTAACAACTTTTCATTGCTTTTCTCAAAAAAATGTTAATTTGAAAATAAAGGACTCCTTAGTTGCTGGTAATTTTGATTTCAATCCTCTTTCACCTGCAAAAGCAGCTTTTTATTCTGCAATTTTACCTGGACTTGGTCAAGCTTACAATAAAAAATACTGGAAAATTCCTTTTGTTTATGCAGCACTTGGTACAGGTATTTATACTTATAATTCCAATAATACAAATTACAACAGAGTTCGAAACGCATATAAGCTAAGATTAAACGATAAGCCAGATGAATTTGATGGCTTGGGTGATCATATTTTTTTATCAGATGCCGCACTTACTTCTGCTCAAAAATCTTATAAAAAAGATAAAGATTTATCACTTTTAGTTACAGTTGGCTTGTATTTATTGCAAGTAATTGAAGCAAGTGCCAATGCTCATTTATTACAACACAATGTTGATGATAATTTATCTTTTACTCCTCAAATAATTCATAATTCAGCTACTAATAAATCTATTGTTGGTGCTTCTTTAAATATTAAATTTTAAATATGAAAATTGCGCTTTTAGGATATGGTAGAATGGGTAAAATAATTGAACAAATTGCTTTACAAAGAGGTCATGAAATAGTTTTAAAAGTAGATGAGAATACAAGCAATTATGATATTACAAAAGTAGATGTTGCTATTGACTTTAGTGTACCTTCGGTAGCGTTCAAAAATATTTCTAACTGTTTACAAAACAATGTTCCAGTAGTTAGTGGCACTACAGGTTGGTTAGAAAAAATTCAAGAGGCTTCAGACCTTTGTACACAAAAAAAAGGGGGATTTATTTATGCTTCAAATTTTAGTTTAGGTGTAAATATCTTTTTTGAAATGAATGAATACTTGGCTAAAATGATGCGTAATCTAAATCAGTATCAAATTACAATGGAAGAAATTCATCATACTAAAAAATTAGATGCACCCAGTGGCACAGCTATCACATTAGCAGAAGGAATTATTAAAAACTCTGACAAAAAAAGTTGGGCTTTAAACGTAACAAATAACGAAAATCAAATACCTATTATAGCAAAACGAATAGATGACGTGCCTGGCACACATTCTATAACTTATAAATCATCAGTTGATTCAATTGATATTAAACATACTGCACACAATAGAGACGGATTCGCATTAGGAGCCGTTATTGCTGCAGAATGGTTAATAGGCAAAACTGGCATATTTACAATGAAAGACGTTTTAGGTATTTAACAATAAAATTTATCAATTATGACAATGATTCAATGGTTCATATTTTTCTTAATAGTTCAAGTAATACACTTTTTAGGAACTTGGAAATTATATGTAAATGCTGGAAGAAAAGCATGGGAAGCTATAATTCCTGTTTACAATGCAATTGTATTAATGAAGATTATTAAAAGGCCTTTTTGGTGGGTGTTTTTATTATTCATACCAATCATAAATTTGTTAATGTTCCCTGTAGTTTGGATTGAAACTATTAGAAGTTTTGGAAAATACAAAACAATCGACTCGATATTAGCAGTAGTAACATTAGGTTTTTACACCTGTTATTTGAATTATTTCACCAATGTAAGTTATGTTGAAGACAGAAGCTTAAAGTCTAGAACCGAACTTGGAGAATGGGTTAGTTCAATTGTATTTGCAATCATAGCAGCTACTTTGGTTCACACTTATTTTATGCAACCATATACAATACCAACATCTTCATTAGAAAAATCTTTGTTAATTGGAGATTTTCTATTTGTTAGTAAATTCCATTATGGAGCAAGAACACCTATGACAACTGTTGCAGCTCCAATGGTTCATGATTCTCTTCCGCTTGCAAAATTAAGATCGTATTTAAAAGCACCTCAACTTCCTTATTTTAGAATACCTGGATTTGAAAATATAAAAAGAAATGAAATAGTTGTATTTAACTGGCCAACTGATACTGTACGTTTTTTTAGAGATTATTCTAAAATTCATGTTGATAAGCCAATTGATAAAAAATCAAATTATGTTAAAAGATGTGTTGGTATTCCTGGAGACTCATTAGAAATTAAAGATGGTTACATTTTTATTAATGGGAAACAAACCGTTTTGCCAGACAGAGCCAAAACACAATACCTTCATAAAGTTATAACTAAAGATGGTCAGCAATTAAGCGGAGCTATTTTGAGTAGATATGAAATTACGGAAGGTTCTTACCAAGGTGATTTTTACATGCTTAATTTAACAGATGAAAATGCTGCTAAACTTAAAAACAACCCTTATATAAAAAGTATTGTTAAAGAAATTGAGCCTAAAGGAAATTATAATAAAACCTTATTTCCACATAATGAACAATACGCTTGGTCTGCCGATAATTTTGGCCCAATTTATATTCCTGAAGCTGGAAAAACTGTTGAATTAAACTCACAATCTTTACCTTTTTATAAAAGAATTATTGAAGTTTATGAAAAAAATAATTTAACTGTAAATGGAAATGAAATTTTCATTAATGGAAAATTAGCAAGCTCATACACTTTTAAACAAAATTATTATTGGATGATGGGTGATAACCGTCACAATTCTGAAGATGCTCGTTTTTGGGGATACGTTCCTTTTGATCACGTAGTTGGAAAACCTGTATTTGTTTGGTTCAGTTGGGATACCAACGGACAAGGTTTAGCAAATAAAATAAGATGGGAACGAGTATTTACAACAGTACATGGAACTGGGAAGCCTGTTTCATATTTATACCATTTTCTTGCACTATTAGTTATTTATTTTGGATATAGCACTTATAGAAAACGTAAAAACGAAGCTTAATTTATAAATTATAAGAAAGTCGTTATTCTGGAATTATTTCAAAATAACGGCTTTTTATTTTCATCTTTTTTAATATGACATTACTTCAGCCAACATACTTTTCACCAATAATACAATATGTTGGTATTGCAAAAGCAAATCATCTTATTTTTGAAGTTGAGGATAATTTTCAAAAACAAACCTATAGAAATCGTTGTTATATTTATACTGCTGAAGGAAAGCATTTATTAAATGTTCCTATACAACATACCAAAGGAATCAAACAAAAAACTAAAGATGTCCAAATTGATTATAAAGACGATTGGAATAAAATTCATTTAAAAACACTAAAAACCGCATACAGTTCGTCACCTTTTTTTGAATTTTACATTGACGATTTATTACCTATTTTTAAAAAGAAATTTACATATTTGCTCGATTTAAATTTAAGTTGTCACGAATTTTTGATGGATGCGCTTCAATTAGAAATTCCAACTACTAAAACAGTTGAATATAACAAAGAAGTAAATTTTATAGATTACAGAAATTTAGCCATCGCAAAAACAGCTACTCAATTTAATCTAGATTCTTATTTTCAAGTATTTAATGAAAACCAAGGTTTTATTTCTAATTTAAGTATTTTAGACTTAATTTTTATGGAAGGTCCTAATGCATTAAATTATCTGGAAAGTCAAACAATAAAATTTTAATTTGGAGTTCTTACGATTTATCACTCATTACGGAATGCATTTTATCATTCCAGGATGTATTGCTTTTTTGTTTTTTAAAAAAGATTGGAAAAAAGTTTGGTTTATATTCGTACTTACAATGTTAGTAGATGTTGATCATTTAGTTGCCTTACCTATTTTTGACTCTGGCAGATGCAGCATAAATTTTCATCCTTTACATTCCTATTACGCAATTGCACTTTATATTTTAATGGTAATCCCTTCAAAAACCAGAATAATTGCAATTGGCCTACTATTTCATATGCTAACTGATTTTACGGATTGCTTTTGGATTGGTTAAAAAAGAATCCCAGAATAAATTCTGGGATTCTTAAATTAATTATCTAACTAGTTTTTTATACTTAATTCGCTTAGGCATTAAATCACCACCCAAACGTTTTTTCTTATTCTCTTCATAATCTGTAAAAGAACCTTCGAAGAAATAAACTTGTGAATCTCCTTCAAATGCTAAAATATGAGTACAAATTCTATCTAAAAACCAACGGTCGTGACTAATAACAACAGCACAACCACCAAAGTTTTCTAATCCTTCCTCCAATGCTCTTAATGTATTTACATCTAAATCGTTCGTAGGCTCATCAAGTAGCAATACGTTTCCTTCTTCGCGCAATGTCATAGCTAAATGCAATCTGTTACGTTCACCACCTGAAAGCGTATTCACCTTTTTATTTTGATCACTTCCACCAAAATTAAATCTGCTTAAATAAGCACGAGAGTTTACCTGTTTTCCGCCCATTAATATCAATTCTTGTCCCTCTGAAAAGTTTTGCCAAATTGTTTTTTCCGGGTCTATGTTTGAATGACTTTGATCAACGTAGGCAATTTTCGCAGTTTCACCAACCTTAAACTCACCTTTATCAGGAGTTTCTTCACCCATAATCATTTTAAAAATTGTGGTTTTACCAGCACCGTTAGGTCCAATAATTCCTACAATTCCAGCTTGAGGTAAATTGAAGTTTAAATTTTCATATAATAATTTATCACCAAAGGCTTTAGAAACACCTACAGCTTCAATAACATTCGTTCCTAATCGTGGTCCGTTAGGAATATAAATTTCCAGTTTCTCATCTAATTGATTTTGATCCTGACTCATTAACTTATCATAATTAGCTAAACGTGCTTTTGATTTTGCATGACGGCCTTTTGGCGCCATTTTCACCCATTCTAACTCTCGCTCTAATGTTTTTTGACGTTTTGAAGCTACCTTAGATTCTTGTGCTAGTCGTTTAGATTTTTGATCTAACCAAGATGAATAATTTCCTTTCCAAGGAATGCCTTCTCCTCTATCCAATTCTAAAATCCAACCTGCAACATTATCTAAGAAATAACGGTCATGCGTTACTGCTATTACAGTTCCTTTATATTGTTGTAAATGATGTTCTAACCAGTGTACCGATTCCGCATCTAAATGGTTCGTAGGCTCATCAAGTAATAAAACATCTGGTTCTTGCAATAACAATCTACACAATGCAACTCTTCTTCGCTCTCCACCAGATAAATGTTTAATTGGTGTGTCACCATCTGGTGTACGAAGTGCATCCATTGCAATTTCTAATTTCGTATCCAATTCCCAAGCATTGGCTGCATCAATTTTATCCTGAAGAATCGCTTGTTGCGCCATTAATTTATCCATTTTATCCGCATCCGAATACACCTCTTCCAATCCAAACATATCGTTTATTTTGTTGTATTCTTCTAAAATGGCAACAGTTTCTGCAACTCCTTCTTTTACAATATCCAATACTGTTTTGGAATCATCCAATTCTGGTTCCTGAGATAAAAACCCTACTGAATAACCAGGTGCAAAAACAACATCTCCCTGATAATTTTTTTCAAGACCAGCAATGATTTTAAGTAAAGTAGATTTTCCTGAACCGTTTAAACCTAAAATTCCAATTTTTGCTCCATAGAAGAAGCTTAGATAAATATTTTTTAAAACTGGTTTATTTGCTCCTTGATAGGTTTTATTTAAACCCGACATTGAAAAGATAACTTTCTTATCGTCTGACATATGACTAAACTAAATTTTAATTATTAATTATTCTGAAAGGAATTATACTCTCCCTTTTAAAGCATTAAACACCCAAGCAATAGCAAAAAATCCTATTCCTACCGATGCAAATCCCCAACCTGCAACATCATCATATCTAAATGCTCCAAGAGCAATAAGCGCTAATCCAACTATAATCATTATCAAAGTAGCCCAAGCCAATACAGTATTTTTATTCATTTTATATTATTGTTAATTTTTAAAGAATTATTTAATGTACAAATATCGTAATTAATTACCAAATACAATAAAAAACGCTCTTATAAAGACAATGGTTAAACCATTGGTTATTATTTTAACTCTTTAAAACGGTACTGTTTCTATTGAACATTTTATTAGAACATCTATTTTTCAAAGCCTGATCCAGATTAAAAAATTAATCAGGCTCCAGGCTAATTTTAAATAAGATTATTAAAACCGCATTGGAACCTCTATAAATAATATTTCAGATTTATTTATTGAAGTAATTTTAAACTCATCAACTTGCTCAATACCAATAGCGTCTCGTTTCATCAATTTATCATTTTCAATCAAAATTTCTCCTTTTATATTCATTACAAAAACCCCATTAATATCTGATGTTAATTTATAAATGAAATTTGTGTTTTCATCTAAATCAATTCGAGAAATTTTAGCATTTTGATGAATAACCAACGAACCTTCAACTTCATTTGAAATGGATGAAACCAATGTTTGAAGTTTATTTTTTCTTTTCACTATTTCAAATAATTTTTGATCATATCTAGGCTCAACTCCTTGTTGGTTAGGAATAATCCAAATTTGAAAAAGATTGACTTTTTCGCTTGAAGAATTATTCATTTCGGAATGCATTAAACCAGTTCCTGCCGACATTACCTGAACTTCACCTGTTTTCAACTTTATCCATTTGTTACTCATAGAGTCTTTATGCTTCAACGCGCCTTTTAATGGTATGGTGATAATTTCCATATTATCATGAGGATGTGTTCCAAAGCCCATTCCCTCATCAATAGTATCATCATTTAAAACTCTTAACGCACCAAAATTCACTTTACTAGGATCATAATAATTGGAAAAACTAAATGAATAATTGGCTTTCAACCAACCATAATCTGCCTTTCCTCTTTCACTGGCTTTATATATTGTTTTTTTCATTTATCTAATTTTATCTAATAATTTATTCAAAAGTTTAGCCTCATCCTCTGAAATTGAATTCATATGGCTATCAAATTCTCCAATATTTATATGATCTAATAATTGCAACCCTTTTGGTGAAATTTTAACATAAACAACTCTCCTATCGCTCTCACACCTAGTTCGTTCAATCAAATTTTTATCACATAATTTATCCATTAACCGAGTAGAGTTTGGCGACTTTTGAATCATCCTTTCCTTAACAGAATTAACGGTAATTGCTTTTTTAGCTCCCCTCAAAATTCTTAAAATATTATATTGCTGAACAGATATTTTATATGCTTTAAGCACTTCATTACCAATTGTATCTAACCAGTTGGCAGTATATTTAATATTGATTAATGCCTTAACCCTTTCGTTTGGAAATTTTGAATTTATGTCTTTTGAAATATCACCCATAATTAGATAGCTTTTTCAAATTCACCTACAATTTTCAATAAATTAGATTTCAATTCTGCATTCACAATTGCTCCATTTTTAAAATTGTCATTGAACAAAGGGAAAGTCATATTTCCAACTATTTTAGCTCCTAAATAAGGAAATCTATCTAAAGCAATATTCATCATTGTAATACCTCCACGCTCTCCAGGTGCTGCGGTTAATAAAATCATAGGTTTATTTCGCCAAACAGCTCCATTAATTCGTGAAAGCCAATCGAAAGCATTTTTAAAAGCAACGGAATACGAACCATTATGCTCGGCTAATGAAATCACAAAACCATCAGCCTGTTCAATAATCGTATTTAATTCTTTTGCTCCTGAAGGAATCCCTAGCTGATCTTCTATATCAATTGAAAATAATGGCATATCAAAATCGTTCAAATTAACTTTTAATAACTCAACATCATCAATTAATCCTCCAGTATATTCAGCTAAAACTTTATTGATTGATTTTTTGCTATTACTACCACCAATTGTAATTATTTTTTTCATATAACGTTCTTTTTGAAATTATTTATGGTACAAATATATTAAAAATAATTTTAATTACCTAGGTATTTATATTCCGGGTATGTAAATAATATTTTCTAACATTCATTTTGTACTTTAGCAGCTACAAATAGCTATATCAAAATGGACATAAACTTCAATAAAAACGAAGATTTTAATAAACTTCAAATTTCAGCATTAAAAAAGAAACTTTTGAAAGTTTACAAAGGTGGAGGAGAAAAAAACATTGAAAAACATAAATCTAAAGGAAAATTAACCGCTAGAGAAAGAATTGAATATTTATTTGATAAAAATAGTAAGTCAATTGAAATTGGTGCTTTGGTTGGTGATGGAATGTACGAGGAACATGGAGGATGTCCTTCTGGTGGCGTTGTAGTTCAAATAGGCTATATTAAAGGTAAGCAATGTATTGTTGTGGCAAATGATGCCACGGTTAAAGCAGGTGCCTGGTTTCCTATTACTGGTAAAAAGAATTTACGTGCTCAGGAAATTTCAATAGAGAATAAATTACCTATTATTTATTTAGTTGATAGTGCTGGAGTGTATTTACCTATGCAAGATGAAATTTTTCCAGATAAAGAACACTTTGGACGAATTTTTAGAAATAATGCCATAATGAGCAGTATGGGAATCACCCAAATATCTGCAATTATGGGTAGTTGTGTTGCCGGTGGTGCCTATTTACCGATTATGAGCGACGAAGCTATGATTGTTGATAAAACTGGAAGTATTTTTTTAGCAGGTAGTTATTTGGTAAAAGCTGCTATTGGTGAAAGTATAGATAATGAAACTTTGGGCGGAGCAACTACACATTGTGAAATTAGCGGTGTTACCGATTATAAGGCAAAAGACGATTATGATGCCTTAGATAAAATAAAAAATATTGTAGGTAAAATTGGAGATTTCGATAAAGCAGGATATAACAGAATTAAATCGATAGAACCAACGGATCCTGTTGATGATATTTTTGGCATATTACCAGCTTCAAGAACTGAACAATATGACATGCGTGAAATTATAAAACGCATTGTTGATCATTCAGAAATAGAGGAATACAAACAAGATTATGGTAAAACAATTATTTGTGGATATGCACGAATCGATGGCTGGGCAGTAGGAATAGTTGCCAACCAGCGTAAAGTTGTTAAAAATGCAAAAAAAGAAATGCAATTTGGAGGCGTTATCTATTCAGATTCAGCAGACAAAGCAACTCGTTTTATAGCAAATTGCAATCAAAAAAAGATTCCATTGGTATTTTTACAAGATGTTACCGGGTTTATGGTAGGAAGTAAAAGTGAACATGGAGGAATTATAAAAGATGGAGCTAAAATGGTGAATGCTGTGAGTAACTCTGTAGTTCCAAAATTTACAGTTATCATTGGAAATTCATATGGAGCTGGAAATTATGCCATGTGTGGTAAAGCTTACGATCCAAGATTAATAGTTGCTTGGCCTTCAGCCAGATTAGCTGTTATGGGTGGAGAACAAGCTGCTAAAGTTTTATTACAAATTGAAACAGCTTCTTTAAAAAAACGCGGAGAAGAAATAACACCAGAAAAAGAACAGGAAATATTACAATCTATTCAACAAAAATATGACTCTCAAACTTCACCATATTATGCAGCAGCACACTTATGGACAGATGGCGTAATTAATCCGTTAGATACTAGAAAATGGATTAGTATGGGAATTGAAGCTGCAAATCACGCACCAATTGAAAAACAATTTAATTTAGGTATAATTCAAGTATAAAACTATTGTTAAAACAGTTGTTAATATTTACATTTGCATCATTAAAAAATAAAAATCAACTTAATTATGGGAAGAGCGTTTGAATTTAGAAAAGCTAGAAAAATGAAACGTTGGTCGGCAATGGCAAAAACATTTACCAGAATTGGTAAAGATATTGTAATGGCTGTAAAAGAAGGTGGACCACACCCAGAAAGTAATGCAAGATTAAGAGCCGTAATTCAAAATGCAAAGGCAGCTAATATGCCTAAAGATAATGTTGAACGTGCCATTAAAAAAGCTAGTGATAAAGATACAGCTGACTATAAAGAAGTTTTATTTGAAGGATATGCTCCACACGGAATTGCAATTGTAGTTGAAACTGCTACAGATAATAACAATAGATCTGTTGCCAATGTAAGAGCTGCTTTTAATAAATGCGATGGAAATATGGGAACTTCCGGTTCAGTAGTTTTTATGTTTGATCATACTTGTAACTTTAGAGTGAAAGCTGAAGATTTAAAAATGGACCTTGAAGAATTTGAGCTAGAACTGATCGAATTTGAAGTTGAAGAAGTTTTTGAGGATGAAGACGGAATTTTAATCTATGCTCCTTTTGAACAATTTGGTGCAATTCAAAAATATTTAGAGGAAAATAATTTAGAAATACTTTCTTCTGGTTTTGAACGTATCCCTACAACAACTACAAAGCTTAATGAAGAACAACAAGCAGATGTTGAAAAGTTATTAGATCGTTTGGAAGAGGATGATGATGTTCAAAATGTGTATCACTCAATGGAAATGTAATTATGTTATTAGCAGGTAAAAAAACTTCAATTTTAAAAAGCAATATTTCTAAGGAAGTAATTTGCCCAAAATGTAATTCAAAAAACACTACAGAAGTTTCAATTATTGGAACGTATAAACACTTATTACAAATTCCTTTTTTATCTGGAGGAAAGTACGGTATTTCAAACTGTAATGATTGTAATGAAAAATTTTCATTACAAAATATGCCAGATTCAATTAAGTTGGCATATTATGAATTAAAAGAAACCACTAAAACTCCTTTTTGGTTTTTCTCTGGTTTAATTGTAATTAAATCGCTTGTCCTTATAAAAATTTTCAGCAAATATTTTTAAGTAAATCTAAAGTCGCTTTTCTATTTATTTTCTTGGTTTCAGTTTCGACAAAGTTTTTTAGGAAATAAATTTCTTTTGGGATTTCATATTTCGACAACGTTTCCAAACTCTTTAATTGCTTAAGAATATTTGATTTTTCATTATCAGCACTCTCAATAATTAATATCAATTTTTCGCCTAATACCTCATCTGAAATTCCAGCAACCAAAAAAGGTTTTGAAATTATTTTACTAAATTTTCCCTCAATTTGCTCAGGTATTAATTTAATACCTCCAGAATTTATGATAGAATCAAATCTGCCCAACCATTTAAATTCAGTTTCTGATATTAGTTCAACCAAATCATTTGTAATAATTAATTCATCTGAAACTTTATAAGCGTCTATTACCAAACAACTTCTTTTATCTATCGAAATTTTTATGTTTGGAAGAATTTGATAATTATATGAAGAAATATCATCATTATGACTAAAGTTATTTAACTTTTTAACAGCGATATGAGTGATGGTTTCTGTCATACCATAAGTTGCGTAAACCTCGGTATCAATTTGTTGAATTTTCTCTAGAAGCTCATTAGAAACTACACCTCCACCAACAATTAACTTTTTTACCTTACAAATATCATTCAATGATTGAAACAATTGAATTGGCACCACTGCAGAAAAATCATATTCTATTTCAATATTTTTAAAAGGATTTGAGATTGGATCAACTACATCCAAATGCCAGCCTAAAGCTAATGCTCTAACAAACATCATTTTACCAGCTATAAAATTAGGAGACATACATAACAATGCTGTTGTTTTTTCTGATAATTTAAAGTATTCACCAGTTGCAATAGCACTATTAATCATATGCTTTTTTTGAAGACTTATTACTTTTGGGTTCCCTGTAGAACCAGATGTTTTAGCCTCGATAAAGGAATTATTATTAAACCATTCCTCTAAAAAAACGAATACTTCATCAGAAATACCTTTCGAAAATTCAAGAATTTCCTTAGTTGTATTAAAGGACTGACCTTGTAGTTTAAAGTTTTTATGAAATTGAGATTCTATCAAAATTATCCGTTTATAATTTCATCTTCAATTAACTCAGTTGGCTTATGAATAGTTCCAAATAATTTGACTTTCCAACTAGACCAGCCGTATTTATTTGAGAAAATATATAGCACTATTGGATACAACACTAAAACGGGTAAAAAAAACTCAAAATCTACTGATGGCTCAGAAATATCAATAAATAAAGCTTCTGTTTGAAATGCTGCCCAATTAGCTGTTACTAAAATTGCTGCAAGGATATTATTAGCTGCATGAAAACCTAACGACAATTCTATTCCTTCATCCATAATAACAAAAATCCCTAATAACAAACCTGTTCCTATATAATAAACCATCGTTATCCATCCCAATTTTTCAACTTCTGGATTTGCTCCGTGTAGTAAACCAAAAATTACCGAAGTCAAAATCAATGCTATAAATCCTTTTTTAAACCATGTGCCAAATCCTTGCATTAAATATCCTCTAAATAAAACTTCTTCCATACTTGTTTGAAGTGGTAATAATAAAAAAGAAATTAGTACCAAAATAATAAATGGAACTGGTTTAAAATTCCAAACATAATCTTCTGGTGTTAGATAATAACCGATTGCAAAAATTACTATCCCAATGAAAAACCATACTGAAAATGCAAATATAATTCGGCTCCAATCTAATTTTGATCTACTCGTAAATACCGTTAATATTTTCCGTTTATGAATGAGTTTAACTCCCAAAAGCAAAGAAATTAACCCTGCTACAAAGGTCAGTATCATAAGAAATAAGTATAAATTTGAATCCATACCTAAAGTCATAAAAGAATCATTCGCGGAAGCTTTTAAGTCATCCATATTTTCAGCATATGCAAAAGCAACTCCAAATAAAGGTAAAACACCCACAAATTGCCATCCGAAAAAAAATAGGATAATTGTGACTAAATACGCCCACCAGTCGTTCTCTCCTTTAAATGCTTGTTGAATAAATTTCATAAATTAAATTTCCAATTTTTAATATTATTATATTGTAAATGTCCGTTTTCAACTTCTAACGGGCAATCAAAATTATTTGTAAATAAACTTCCAGTTCCTAATCCCTGTGGCATTTTACTATCTAAAGTATACGTCCATTGTGCAATTGCATTTAAGCCTATATTACTTTCTAAGGCTGATGTAATCCACCAACCGATATTTTGTTTTTTAGCTAAATTAATCCATTCTAAACTACCTCTAAAACCTCCAACTAAACTTGGCTTCAAAATTATGTATTGTGGATTGATTATTTGTAGTAGTTTTTTCTTTTTTGTTACGTCAAAAATACCAATCAACTCTTCATCTAAGGCAATTGGAAGAGGTGTTTTTGAACATAAATCAGCCATTTCATCAATTTGCCCACGTTTTATAGGTTGTTCTATTGAATGAATTTCAAATTGAGATAATTTTTTTAATTTTTCTAATGCCTCAGTAGGTTTAAATGCTCCATTAGCATCAACTCTTAATTCAATTTCTTTGGAAGAAAAATTAGATCGAATACTTTTTAAAAGCGAAAGTTCCGTTTCAAAATCTATTGCACCTATTTTCATTTTAATTGTAGAAAATCCTGCTTTTAGTTTTTCTTCTATTTGTTGCTTCATAAAACTTTCACTACCCATCCAAATTAACCCATTGATATTAATAGTGTCTTTAAATTGGGTGAATTTTGACGGAAATAATTCAAATAAATTATCACAATTTAGTGACAAGATAGCTTGTTCCAAGCCAAATTGAATAGATGGAAACTCTGAAAGTTCCAAAAGTAATTCTTCTATATTTTTATTAATATTAGTACAAAGCCACTTTAATTTATCTTCATAATCTGGTCTATCATCAATACTAAGTCCCCTAAATAATCCGCATTCTCCCACTCCATTTTTTTCATTTGTAGATAACTTTAAAAAATAGGTTTCCTTCGTTCGTAAAACACCTCTTGATGTTCCACTTGCTTGTTTAAAATTTAGTATGTACTTATGATAGGTTGCCTTCATTTGTTTGATAAAATTGAAAGGTACAAATATTTAAAAATTTATTTTATATTACAGAAAATAAAATATGCTTTTATGGAAATTCCACACATACCAAATTTAATTTACTATGCTATTCCGTTTTTTTTAGCAACTGTAATTATAGAAAGCATAATACTTTACAAAAAACAACCTAAGGAATATAATTTAAAAGATACTTTTGCCTCCCTTTCAATGGGAATAGGAAATGTAATAGCAAATTTACTAAGTAAAATATTGGTCGTCTTTGTTATAACCTTCTTATATGAAAATTTCAAATTAACAACAATTCCATTTATTTGGTGGGCTTGGTTATTGATATTAATTGGAGACGACTTTTTTTATTACTGGTCTCATAGAATTGGTCACGAAAGTCGATTTTTTTGGGCATCACATATTGTACATCATTCCTCTCAAAAATATAATTTAAGTACTGCTTTAAGACAAACCTGGACAGGTGGTTTTTTTAGCTTCATTTTTTACTTAGCATTACCTTTATTAGGGTTTCATCCAATTATGATATTTACCCAAATGAGTATAAGTTTACTTTACCAATATTGGATTCATACAGAATTAATAATCAAAATGCCAAAATGGTTTGAAGCCATTTTTAATACACCATCACATCACAGAGTTCATCACGGTAGCAATCCGATTTATTTAGATAGAAATCACGGCGGAATTTTTATTATTTGGGATAAACTATTTGGAACATTTCAACCAGAACTTAAAGATGAAAAAGTTATTTATGGGTTAACGTCAAATATTGATACTTTTAACCCTATAAAAATTGCTTTTCACGAATGGATTCAAGTGTTTAAAGATGCTGCTTCCGCAAAAACATCTTTATTAAATAAGTTGAAATACTTTTTTAAGCCTCCTGGTTGGAAACATGATGGAACAGGTCTACTTTCTGAAGATTTAAGAAAGGAATGGTTAAATAATAAAAATTAATCTTTTCTCAGCTCTCAAGTTTTGGAATTCCTTTTATAGATGTACGGCCTGATTTTGAATATGATTTTAGCTGTATCCACAACTTTGGCCATTTATATAGGTTTTCATTTTATTTAATTATGAGAGTGTACAGCTATTCTATTTCCTTCAGAGTCTATGAAAGCTCCCATATATCCAATTTCATCAGAAATTAATCTTTTCATCACAATTACCTTGCCTCCAGCTTTTTCAACTCTACTCAACTCAATATCAATATTATTGCTTTGTGATGCTAAATAAATTAACGTTCCATTGGTTCCAGTCTTATAATATTCTGGACAATACTTTAAAGCTCCTCCTGCATTGGTAGCATTTTTTTCCTTTGCAAATGGAAACCAACCCATTTGATCTTCACCAAATTTTTGAACTTGAATTTTAAAATTAAAAACTGTTTCATAAAACTTAACAGCTCTTTCCATATTATCAACTGGAATTTCAAACCAACAGCCAATATTTGATTTCATAAAAAATTACTTTTCTAAGGTGTTTTTCAATTTATTTAATCCATATTCAAAATCTTTACCAATTGCTTTGTCCATATTCATAAAAAGCATCATAATACTTACTGGAAATTTATGCTTACCTCTAAAACCCCAAATTACTTGAGTCCCTTCTCCTTCTTTTTTAACTCTTAAATAAGCATCTGAAATAGACTTAAATGGTTTTAAAAATCGTAATTGAGTTTCTACGGATACATTCTCAACAATATTTGTAATTTCTTGTTCCCCTTCTCCAACTCCTTTATTCCCTTTCCAAGCAGAAATACAACCAACTTCACCATCTATTCCTGTAAACGATTTTTCTCTATTTGGATCTTTTTCTGCCCAAGGAGACCAGTCATCCTGTTCCTTCAATGATTTTAAATATGTAAATACTTCTTCTAGTGGCTTATTAATAGAAATACTTCTGTTAATTTCATATTCTTTAGGAGCTAACAAGGCTAAAACTACTGTAAGAGCAATTAATACTAATACAATAAAAATAAATGTACTCATAGTTTCGGTTTTTTGGTTTGATTAATTTCTTTTAAACTATAATTTAATATGTTCTCCTATTTTCAATAATATTAGTTCTTTCTTCGCTTTTGCAAATTTTTCAAATGCCAACTTATGATCAATTTTTATATATCCAAAAGTATCAAAATGATACCCTAAAACTTTATTACAATTTAAAAATTTACTTGCTTTAATAGCTTCATCAATACCCATTGTAAAATTATCACCTACTGGTAAAATTGCTAAATCTAACTCGCCAATGGTATCAGGAATTAATTTCATATCATAGGTTAAAGCAGTATCTCCAGCGATATATAATCTGTGATGACTCGTTTCTATAACAAATCCTCCTGGCTGACCTCCATAACTTCCATCAGGAAATGAGCTTGAATGAATTGCATTCGTATAATAAACTGTGCCAAAATCGAATTTCCATTTTCCTCCGTGATTCATTGGGTGTCCATCAATTCCTTTTTTATCAAAATAATTTACAATTTCATAATTGGAGATTACTTTTGCTCCAGTACGCCTTGCAATAACTTCAACATCCAAAATGTGATCTTGATGTGCATGGGTTACTAAAATATAATCGGCCTGAAGTTTATTAATATCGATTTCAGATGCTAATTCATTACCAGAAATAAATGGATCAATTAATAATGTTTTATCCTTTGTTTCAATACTTAAAGTTGCGTGACCTAAATATGTGATTTTCATAATAAAATATTTTTTTACCTTCTTGCAATTTAAAAAATAAATTTCAAAATAATCATGAAAACTCCTTCCATTTATAAATAAGAATATGAATAATGCCAGGAAAAGCTTAACTAATAAATCTAATTATCAAGATATTACCAATCCAAAACCAAATAATAATGAAAAAACGAACGTGCTTATGGCTAGTTTTTTTAACTCCGGATCTAATAACTTCGGAGCTTTATTACTATATACAACAAAAAAATGTTTTGAAATTGGAATGTAGGCAAGTAAAAAAATAAACTGAAATAATCCTTTAAAATGAATCATTGTATACAGTAAAGCAAATAGCAATGAAGATATTAATAAATAATAATGATAATATTTAGCGAATTCAATTCCAATTTTTACAACTAAGGTATTTTTTCCAGATTTGATATCTGATTCTCTGTCACGCATATTATTAAGGTTTAGCACTCCAATACTTAAAAAACCAACAGAAAAAGCAGGTAGGAATATTGTTAAATTTAATTGCTTTGTAAACAAGTAATAACTCCCACAAACACTTAACAATCCAAAGAATAGAAAAACAAAAAGATCTCCAAAACCACTATAACCATATGCTTTTTTACCCATTGTATATTTTACAGCAGCTGCAACACTTGCAATTCCCAGTACAAAGAAAATACTTAAATTTAGGAAATCTGCTTTCCCAAAGGAAATAAAAATAAGAATCATGGCTATTAATAATGTAAGAGCAATTGAAACTTTTATAGCTTGAAGCATTTGTTTTGGTAATATAGCACCACTTTGAATGGCTCTTTTAGGACCAATTCTTTCATTATTATCGGTTCCCTTTACACCATCTCCATAATCATTCGCAAAATTCGAAATAATTTGAAAACCAATTGTAGTTAACAATGCCAATGCACATACTTTCCAATTAAAAAAACCTTCAGAAGCAGCTATAAAACTACCAATAATAATTCCTGAAACAGATAATGGTAATGTTCTTAAACGAGCTGCTTCGATGTAATCTTTAATCATAAAAAATAACAGTTGAAATGTTTTTACAAATCTTCAGCGTTCGCTATTAGTTCTGCAATATCCAACACTTCAATTTCAGTTTCTTTATTTGTAATTTTCACACCATCCGTCATCATAGTATTACAAAAAGGACAACCCGTTGCAATAATATTTGGAGAAACCTCGATGGCGTCTTCAGTACGTTCAACATTAATATCTTTGTCTCCTTTTTCAGGTTCTTTAAACATTTGTGCACCACCGGCTCCACAGCATAATCCATTTGTTTTACAACGCTTCATTTCAATTAATTCAGCTTCTAATTTTTGAATTAATTCTCTCGGAGCTTCATATACATCATTTGCACGTCCTAAATAACAAGGATCATGAAATGTAATGCGTTTACCTTTAAACTTACCACCTTCAATAGTTAATCTACCATCATCTAATAAGGATTTAAGAAGTTCTGTATGATGAACAACTTCATAGGTACCACCTAATTCTGGATATTCGTTTTTTAAGGTATTGAAACAATGCGGACAAGCTGTAACTATTTTTTTTACTTCATATGCATTTAAGACCTCAATGTTTGTCATTGCCTGCATTTGAAACAAAAATTCGTTACCAGCTCTTTTTGCAGGATCACCAGTACAACTTTCTTCGGTACCAAGGACAGCAAACTCAACATTGGCTTTATTTAAAAGTTTAACAAATGCTTTTGTAATCTTTTTTGCTCTATCGTCAAAACTTCCTGCACAACCAACCCAAAATAAAACTTCAGGTTGTTTTCCTTGTGCCATCATTTCTGCCATTGTAGGTACGTTCATATTTATAATATTTTAATTTTATTCGTGTTTTCCGTCGTCAAAAACTTCTATAGTTACTTCTTTAGCTACCAAATCAGTAAATTTACCTCTATATCTAGTTGCTTTTACTAAATGGTTATCGATCCAATGGTAATTTCCTCCTCTTGGTTTACCCATTAGTAAGCTATGGTATTTAAAACCATTTTTTTCTAACCATATTTCAGTATATCCTCTATGCTCTTCGGTACGTGATGTAAAAAAACAAATTACATGTCCTTCATCATACCATTTATTTAATGTATCTAATGCGTCAGGATATACCTTTGCTGTTAACATTCTTTCTGGTTCTTCATTTGGTATGTCGTCGCATACTGTACCATCTATATCAATCAAATAATTTTTAATTCCTTCTGGTAAAATTGGACTTACATGCAATCCTTGTTCAACTTTCGCATTTAATATCTTATCAACATCCTCTTTTTTCATTCTTTTTTGTTTTGATTTTATTAGTTTTGTTATATATTATTCATCCTTCCAATTTAACCTATCCATTTGATTGTATTGCCAAGGCGCTCCATTATTTTCAATATTGGTCATCATAATATTAATTTCCTGTGAAGCAGCCGATTGCTCCATAACCAAGAATCTTCTTAAATCAACAATTATTGAAAGTGGATCTATATTAACAGGGCATTCTTCTACGCAGGCATTGCAACTTGTACACGCCCATATTTCTTCAGGTGAAATATAATCTGACAGTAATTGTTTACCATCATCAACAAAACTTCCATTTTTATTTATATTCTCTCCAACTTCCTCTAACCTATCGCGAGTTTTCATCATTATTGCTCTTGGAGAAAGTTCTTTCCCTGTTTGATTTGCGGGGCAAGATGAAGTACAACGGCCACACTCTGTACAAGTATAGGCATTCATTAATTGCACCCAATTTAAATCAGTTACATCACTTGCTCCAAATTTTTCTGGAACGGATGCTTCAGCACCTTCAGGAGCTGCTGCAAACGGATCTATATTTGGATCCATCATCATTTTAACTTCATTAGTAACAGCTTCCAAATTTGTAAGTTGTCCTTTTGGTTTTAAATTTGCAAAATAAGTATTTGGAAATGCCAATAAAATGTGCAAATGCTTAGAATAGTATAAATAATTTAAGAATACTAAAATTCCAGCAATATGAATCCACCAAGCAGTTCTTTCAATGAAAAATAATGATGATGCATTGAAATTTTCGAAAAACGGTACTAAAAATTGACTTATTGGATTTCCTGAATTGACTTGTTGAAATGGCACATCAGCAGAATTCATTATTAAAAATAAAGACATTAATACCATTTCAAAATATAAAATGTATAACGCATCATTTTTGGGGAATCCTTTCATTTCTTTATTCCAAAAACGAGGTATTCTAAGTACCATTCTTCGTATCCAAAAAACTGTAACAGATACCAAAACTAAGAATGCCAATATTTCAAAGAAACCTATTAAAAAGTGGTAAAAGCTACCTAAAACTGATAAAGCTCTATGAGTCCCAAAAAGACCATCTATAATAATTTCAAGTACTTCAATATTTATAATAATAAAACCTACATATACTATTACATGTAAAATCCCTGCAACTGGTCGTTTTATCATTTTTGATTGCCCTAAAGCAATCATAGCCATATTTTTCCAACGAGCTCCAGAATTATCCGTTCTATCAATGTTTTTTCCAAGGTTAATGTTTCTACTTAGTTTTTTAATGTTTTTCACAAAAAAACCAATTCCAAAAAATAGAAGTAATGCAAAAGCAATGTTATCAATGTAATTCATATACTTAGTTTATTGATGAGTTCGATTATTTTATTATATTATCATCAAAATTTTCATAAACAAATAAGACTACAAATTTAATTCAAACTTGTTGAAATTTTGATTGTTTTTTAATAATTTTTATAGGTTTAAATTCATTATTCAATAAAAATAATATTAAAAAAATTTAATTATTACCTAATTCTTAAGCTCAACCTCAGGTTCATAATTCCCTCCTTTTTTTCCAAATAATGAAAAATGAACAAAACGTTTAGGATGCAACTTCATATCTCTCAACAATTCCTCTAGTTCTTTGGATGCATTAGTTAAATTATTATACATTTCTTCATCCTTCATTAATTTACCTAGTGACCCTTCTCCTCTTTCAGTACTTCCAATTATTTTATTTAAACTTTCAACCGTAGTTTCCAAGTTTTTAAAGGTTGCTGCGAAATTGATATCCACTAATGAATCGGATATTTTTGATAAATTCTTTGTAATTATTTGAGTATTTGCTAATGTTTTCCCTAATTTTTCATCGTTATTCTTCACTAATTCATTTACTGACTCTGAAATATCTTTAAAATTAGAAATAGTTTGATTCAATTGAATGATACTCGCTTTTAAATTATTTCTGCTTTTAACATCTAATACTTCTGTTAAACCAGTCATTAATGAGTCGGCACTAACAATAACATTTTCAACTTTTGCTTGCAATGGATTTAATTTTTCAGTTACTGAAGAAAAAATATCTGATTCTATATCTCCTTTTAAAAAATCTCCCGGATTTGCAGTTTCACCTTCATATGAAGGCACAATGGCAAGTGATTTCCCCCCCATTAAACTTGCACTATATATTTTCGCAATGCTATTTTTAGAAAATTCAAAATCATTTTCAACACTAAACTCAACAATTAATTGTCCTCTTTTATCCAAATCTTCATTGAAATTAATATCAACAACCTTTCCAACCTCCACTCCATTTATAGTAACAACACTAGCTGTATTTAGACCTTGAACATTATTATATTCTGTATAATATGTTTTTAGAGGACCATCGAAAACATTCATTCCTTTTAGGAAATTATAACCCCATATAAACAGTGCTATAACTAATACTGCAACTACACCTGTTTTAAACTCTCTTGTAATTTTCAAAATAAAACTTTTTAATGAGCAATATTACTAATTATTTTTGGGAGATATTAAGAAACTACCTAGGATTTTTTCAAAACATCATTTACTGAAACTTTAATTCCATTTTTAAATGCAACAATAAATGCGGAAGTATATCCTTTAGATTTAGCCAACTTTAATGATTTCTCAGCATCAGTATAATTTGAGGTATTTCCTAAATAATACTTAAAATACCTTCCTACTTTTACTCTTTCAATATTATTCAATCCTTTAAAATTATAAGAACGTGTTTCTAATTTTTTTGAACTTGAAGCAATTTGAACTTTAAACTCAGTATTATCATAATTATTCGATGAACTCATAACCGTTTTTTGTGAGGATTGCTTAGAATTATTCGATTTTGAATTATTAACAACAATCTTATCACTTGAAACAGTATTAAGAAATAACTGATGTTTGTATTTTATAACACCTTTGGATATAGATTCTGCAAATTTATTTTGACCAATTGAAGATTTTAAAAATGAACCTTCATTTTTATTTGTAATAAAACCAGTTTCAATTAAAATACTTGGCATATAAGTTTGATGAAGAACAACGAAACCAGCTTGCTTTACACCTCTATCCTTTCTTTTTAATTTATTTGTAAAACCTTCTTGAATAATACTTGCCAATTGAATACTTTGATCTAAGTATTCCTCTTGCATTAGTGTTAAACCAATAACCGATTCAGCTGAATTTGGATCGAATCCCTTATAGTTCGCTTTATAATTATCCTCTAATAAAATTACTGAGTTTTCTGCTTTGGCTACTTCAAAATTCTGCTTATTTGCATGGGTTCCTAAAACCCAGGTTTCTGCACCACTTGCCTGTGAATTATGAGCATTACAATGTATAGAAACAAATAAATCTGCATCTGCCTTATTCGCTATCCTACCTCTTTCCCATAAATCAATAAAAACATCGGTTTTACGAGTGTAAACAATTTTAATGTTTTTTTCGTTTTCTAATAATTTACCTACTTGCAAAACAATTTTTAATGCAATATCTTTTTCTTTAGCATTTTGATACCCAACCTTTCCTGGATCTTTACCTCCGTGCCCAGCATCCAAAACAACTACAAACTCATTTTCTTGAGAAAATACAGAAACATGAGTAAAAAGAAATGCAAATAAAAACAAGAAACTTATGCTTAGTTTCATTACAATTTTAATTTTAGAAAAGAGTTGTGACTTCATCAATTATTTTAATTATTTTTGGCAATTGTTATTTGGTGTTGCAATTATTGAACCATACATTTACAAACTGTAATTTATTTGGTTAAATATAGAAGCTAAAGTAAAAAAACTTAAGCTATCAACCCAATTTATAAGACATTTTGTATAAAAAATATCGTTATTAAAACACAACGTAAAAAAATAATTCCTTTTCTTTTTTTGATAACCGCTTTTTGCGTTATCAATTCACCTATATATTCACAAGAAATTAAAGAAAAACAGCCTGTAAAACTTTTAGATTCGGTTGTAGTAGCTAAAATGGACTCTTTATTTGTTAAAAAGAAAGACTCAATTATTCAACCTCCTGAAGCGCTTACTGACATCATAAACCATAGTGCAGATAGTGTTATTAGACAAGACTTTAGAAGCAATAAAATTATCTTATATAAAAATGCAAAAGTCAAATATGGCGACGTTGATTTATCTGCTGGTTATATTGAAATTAATAATAATACAAACACTATTACAGCTACAGGAATTAAAGATAGTATTGGTGCTTATTCACAACTACCAGTATTTAAACAAGGATCTACAGAATCTACTCAAGACACAATAAAGTTTAATTTCAAATCTGAAAAAGCAAAAATTTGGGGTTTACGTACGGAACAACAAGGCATAATCATAAAAGGAGAAGTTAGTAAAAAATATAGTGACTCCGTAGTATTCATTGAAAACATTAAACTTACATCTTCTGAAAAAGAGCAACCAGATTATTATATAAAAATAAAAAAAGCAAAATTTATTAAAGACAAAAAACTTGTTGCTAGCTCAAGTCAATTAGTCATTGCCGATGTGCCAACTCCAGTTATTTTACCATTCGCTTATATCCCATTAACCAAGGGAAGAACCTCCGGTTTTTTAATGCCTACTTGGGGTGATAACAATAACCAAGGATATTTTTTACAAAATGGAGGTTATTATTTTGTTTTGAATGACAATTTTGATTTAGCTATTTTAGGAGATATTTACACCAATGGAAGTTGGGGAGTGAGAGGAGAATCTGGATATGCAGTTCGATATAAATATTCTGGTCGATTAAATGTTACTTATGAAAATCTAATTAACAGTTTAAAAGGGTTAGATGATTATTCAAAAGCAGCTAATTATAATATTAGATGGAGTCATAGCCAAGATGCTAAAGCAAGTCCTAATTCACGTTTTTCGGCATCTGTAAACTTAGGAAGTAGTAAATATTTTAAACAATCTTACAATGAATATAATTCCAATTCATTTTTAAATAACACCTTAAGTTCATCCATTTCCTTTTACAAAAAATTCGTAGGAACTCCATTTAACATGTCTGTTTCTATGACCCATTCACAAAACACAAATACGGAAGCCATAACAATGACTTTGCCTTCTCTGCAAGTTAATATGGACAGAATCTACCCTTTTGCAGGAAAAAACGGCGTTAAAAAAAATGCTTTCCAAAAAACTGGTTTTAACTATTCTATGAAAGGTGAAAACAGAATAAATACATCGGATGAGTTTTTCTTTAAAAAAGAAATGTTTGATGATGCTAAGAGTGGAATTCAGCATAATGCATCTTTAAGCACAAATTTAAAGGCTTTCAAATATTTTACGCTTTCACCTAGTGCAAACTATAAGGAAGTTTGGTATTTTAATAAATTGCATAAAGAATTTGATGACAATCAAAATGCCGTTGTAACAGACACTATTAGTAATTTTAGTACATACCGAGAATATTCTTCTGCCTTATCATTATCAACAACATTTTACGGAATGTTTAAATTTAAGAAAGGAAATATTGAAGCCATTCGTCATGTAGTTAGACCGAGTGTATCTTATAGTTATAGACCCGATTTTAGTAATTATTATGAAGAAGTTCAACAAAGTGCTGATCCTAATGATATTATTGAATATTCCCCTTATGCTAATGGATTATATGGAAGCCCTGGAAAAGGATTGTCAAATAGCTTAAATTTTTCCGTAAATAATAATATTGAAGCCAAATTAAGAAAAAAAGATTCTACAGAAAAAGAGGCTACAAAAATAATCCTATTAAATAATTTAAATTTCACAACCAGTTATAATATGGCTGCGGACTCGCTAAAATGGAGCCCCGTTGGAGTAACTGCAGGAACTAGCCTTTTTAACAAAAAACTTAGTGTAAACGCAAATGCAACATTTGATCCTTATGCAATTGATGGTACAGGTAAAAAGATAAATACATTTAATTTCGACAATGGAGGTAGCTTATTTAGATTAACCAGAGCCGGATTAACATTAAATTATTCATTATCAAGTAAAGGTGATAAATCTTCCAAACAAAAAAATGATGAAGCAAATAATTCCGATGGCGTTTTTGGTGAAAATATAAATGCCTCAAACGATCAAACTGAAGGTGAAAAATCAAGTGAAAAAAAAGTTACAAAAAGCAAATTATTTGAATCATCTATACCGTGGACTTTAAAATTAGCGTACTCTTTAAATTATAATAACAGTAATAGACAACAAGAAATATCATCTAATTCATTAATGTTTTCTGGGGATCTGGAATTAACTCCTAAATGGGGAGTTGGCTTTTCATCTGGTTACGACTTTAAAAATACCGGTTTCACATATACGCAATTACGCTTTTCAAGAGATTTGGATAGTTGGAAGCTTAATTTTAATTGGGTGCCTTTTGGAAACAGACAAACTTATTACTTTTTTATTGGTGTAAAATCATCTATGTTAAGCGATTTAAAATACGACAAAAGAAAAGTTCCAGACAGAAGATTATTCTAAAACTAATTTTATTATGAAAAAAATATTGAACACTTCAAACGCTCCAGCTCCAATTGGACCATATAATCAAGCAGTTTTAGCCGGTAATATGCTTTACACTTCAGGACAAATTGCTATTAACCCAAAAACAGGTGAATTAGTTTTAGATTCTATAGAATTAGAAACTAAACAAGTCATGGAGAATATGAAAGCTGTATTAACTGAAGCAGGAATGACTTTTGAAAACGTAGTAAAAACATCCATATTTATTTCAAATATGAATGATTTCACTAAAATCAATGCTGTTTACGGACATTACTTTAATACAGAAACCGCTCCAGCACGTGAAACTGTTGAAGTTTCAAATTTACCTAAATTTGTAAATGTTGAAATTTCAATGATTGCTATGAAATAGCAATTTAAATTGATTTTATTAAAAGTTCAGCAGTAGCCGGGTTCGTCGCTAACGGAATATCATGAACATCACATAAACGCATTAACATTGCAATATCTGGTTCATGTGGATGCATTCCAAGCGGATCTCTAAAAAAGAAAACCATATCCGTTTTCCCTTCGGCAACTCTTGCTGCTATTTGAGCATCCCCACCATATGGTCCTGAAAGGAACTTATTAACTGTAAAACCTGCTTTTTCGGCATTTTTACCTGTTGTACCGGTTGAAATCAAATTGATATTTTTTGCAATTAAAGTTGCTTTAAAATCCATTAAAAACTGAACCATTTCAGTTTTTTTCCCATCGTGGGCTATTATTGCTATTTCCATAATACAAAAATATAAATTCTTAGATTAAGAACTACTTTTATTCTCTTTAAAGTGAAGCAGAATATTCAATTAAATCTACAATTTTAGTAGCATAGCCATATTCATTATCATACCAGGCAATAATTTTAAAGAAATTTTCATTTAAAGCCAAACCTGCTTTTGCATCAAAAACAGACGTTTGAGGCTCAGAAACAAAATCTTGCGAAACTACTTCATCTTCAGTATATCCTAAAACCCCTTTTAATTCATTTTCAGAAGCTATTTTCATCGCCTCCATAATTTGATTATAGGTTGTGTCTTTTTTTAATCGAACGGTTAAATCGACCAACGATACATCTGCAATTGGAACTCTTACAGCCATTGCTAATAATTTACCTTCTAGTTCTGGTAAAATTTTTACAACAGCGGCTCCAGCGTTTGTAGAGGTAGGAATCATATTATTAAGAGCTGATCGACCTCTTCTCCAAATATATTCAGGTCCATCAACAGTTTTTTGACTAGATGTTGTACAGTGAACGGTTGTTGCCAACCCTTCCACGATTTCAAAATTATCATTTAACACTTTAGCTATTGGAGCTAAGCAGTTTGTTGTACAAGAGGCATTTGAAAAAATAATATCCCCTTTAGAAAGTTTGGTGTGATTTACACCCATAACAAACATTGGAGCATCTTTTGAAGGAGCTGAAATAACAACTTTTTTCGCACCTCCTTTTATGTGCTCGGTAGCCTTATCAACATCTGTAAATAAGCCTGTTGACTCAATAACATAATCAACATCAACTTTATCCCAAGCTATATTTTCAGGATTTTTTTCTGAAGAAATCCTTATAGAATTATTATTAACTATTAATTGATCACCTTTTACTTCAATTGAGCCTTTAAATCGTCCATGAACAGAATCAAACTTTAATAAATATGCTAAATGCTCAATGGTTAATAAGTCATTAATCGCAACAATTTTTACATTATCTCTATTAATAGCTGATCTGAAAGCTAAACGACCAATTCTACCAAATCCATTAATTCCAATTTTTATCATTATTTTTTGGATTGATATTCTTCTTCCAATTTTTGAATTGCAAAGGTATGCAGACTTTTATTCTCATACTTTTTATCATTTAAATTACTGTCATAAAGTAATGAGTTCTCTTTGAAGTATATTTTCCTAGAATAAACTTTATTTTTTCTATCAACTGTAGGTAACAATTCATAAATTTTAACACAAACAAAATCATCATCATTATAGTAAAACGACTTTATTTTTATAAAATTATTTTCTAAAAAATCTCTGTATTTCACCTTCACAATTTTACCGTTTCTATAAATTAAATTTTTTTGTGAAATGTTTTTTGTGAAATGTCGAGAATTTTTAATTGTGTTTAATTCATTCACACTTATACTATCAAAATCTTTAGTAGAAATATTAATATGATGAACAAAACTTTCAATATCATTCACATAATCCTCAATCTTATTAATTTCTTCAATAGGAACTATAGGAGCTTTATCTACAACAGCTCTCTTACCTGTACAAGATATTATTGAAACGAAGGCTAGTAGCGTAATAAAATACCTCATTTAAATAGACATGATATCACTAACTCTCAATAATTCTTTATTAATCTCGTGACGTCCTTTTACTGCTTTTTCTAATTCAGTTGTTTGAACTTGATTATTAACTAAACCAACCATTAAATTGGTTTTTCCATCTAATAATAATTCAACAGCTTTTACTGCTAGTCTGCTTGCTAATACACGATCAAAACAACTTGGAGAACCCCCTCTTTGCATATGACCTAATACAGAAACGCGTACTTCATACTGCTGCAAATTTTCATCAACATAATTAGCCAATTCGAATACATTTTTACCAATTTTATCTCCCTCCGCAACAACAACAATACTCGATGATTTACCAGATCTTTTACTTCTTTTTAAAGATTCTAATAATCGTTCTAACCCCATATTTTCTTCTGGAATTAAAATTTCTTCAGCTCCTGCTCCAACACCAGCATTTAAAGCAATAAAGCCAGCATCTCGCCCCATAACCTCCACAAAAAACAATCTATTATGTGAACTAGCCGTATCCCTAATCTTATCTATTACTTCAACTACTGTGTTTAAAGCTGTATCGTAACCAATTGTATAATTTGTACCAAAAATATCATTATCAATAGTACCAGGAACACCAATACAAGGAAAATTGTATTCTTTATTAAAAACCATCCCTCCAGTAAAGGTACCATCACCCCCAATTAATACTAGCCCTTCAATTTCCGCATCTTTTAAATGTTTATATGCTTTAGCTCTTCCTTCTTTAGTTCTAAATTCATCAGATCTCGCCGTTTTTAATATTGTCCCTCCTCTGCTAATAATATTACTAACACTTCTTGCTTCTAATGGTAAAAAATCACCTTCAATCAATCCTTGGTAACCTCTATAAACTCCCACACATTCAACATGATAATAAGAACATGCTCTAACTACAGCTCGAATGGCTGCATTCATTCCTGGAGCGTCTCCTCCTGAAGTAATTACTGCTATTTTTTTCATTTTTTTACTCATAATGCGAAATGCAAAAATATGATTATTTTAAATATAATTATTGATTTTTTTAATATCAAAATTTAACCAATGTACTTTTAAATACTTTAAAGCACATTGGAAATTAATTTTTATAACTGACTGTATTTTTTAATCCCACAAATTTGTTGGATATACCCCAGTATCTTTTAGTTTTTGAATTTCTGAAGCTACATATTCTTTATCTTCTTTGTAAGTTACTCCAAACCAACGAGCATTTGATTTTAACACTTCCATTGAACCTAACTTATTTACTATAATATAATTTAGTACAAACGGAATAAAAAATTCAGCTTTTAGTTCTTTATAATTTTTTTCTAAGAATTCCTCAAACAATGAGTCTGATAATTCAAAGTATTTTGGAGTAAAGCCAAAAAAGTTCATTGATACAATCGTTTCTTCAGATATTGAATTTAAATCACCGTTATCATCTTTAAACTTAAGAAGCCCATCAATTTTCTCAATATGTGTACGCTCTGTTAATCCTTGCAAATATCCATTAGCATCAACCTTACATTCGCCTCTTGATACAAAACCGAAATCTGAAATAGTATTTTTCAATACATAACCCATCATATTAAATTCAGTGGAATTCTTATCAGTATTTTTTAATGCTTCTGCCATTCCTTTGAATGCTTCTGCTCCATAAAAATCATCTGCATTAATTACTGCAAAATTTTCTTTTACAACATCTTTAGTCATTAATAAAGCATGTCCAGTTCCCCAAGGTTTTTCTCTATTATTATCCTTAAAACGATCTGGAATATTATCAGTTTCTTGAAAAACATAAGCTACTTCTATTTTTCCTTGTAATTTTTTATCGAAAAAAGATTTAAAATCTTGCTCTATACTTTTTCTTATAATAAATACAACTTTACCAAAACCAGCCTGAATGGCATCATAAATTGAGAAATCTAAAATTGTATCTCCCTGTTTTGAAAAAGTATCTAATTGTTTTAATCCTCCATAACGACTTCCTACTCCTGCCGCTAAAATAACTAATGTTGGTTTATTCATTTTTAATTGTTCTTTTTTTAAATTTTACTATTTCATTCTTTTTAAGAATCGTGTCCAACTGTTTTTCAAACGTTAACGAATCTTTTTGTTTTTCCTTTTTTACACCAATCTTTTGGAGTAATTCTCTACCATTATCAAAATCTATTTGATAAGTCATACCAACTCCTTGTGTATATCCCTCTTCTTCTCCAGTATATTGAATTTCATTCTGACGATTAAAAACTGATGATCTTAAAGAGCCATCATCATTCAAGAAAAATTCAATATTAACCTCGCCAATAACAGTGGATTGTTCTTTTGAGCCAATTGGCATACCAAAAGTTCCGTTTATTAAAATTTTATCATTCACCTGATAATCTAATGCTATTAGCAATTTATCGTTCACATTTAAATTATCTATCTTATTTCTTTCACCTACCGTATAAACCGGCTTAAATTTAAATCTATTATCTCCTTGGTTAAATATATTATCAAAAGCATTTGATAGCATATCAAAACCGGTACCATATAAAGCAGAGTTACTATTTGCACTTAAATTACTTTCATTATAAAAACTACCTGACATTAATAAAGAAAGAAATTGAATTGTTTTATTGTTTTTATCGTTATCATTTAATTTAAATGCTAATTCAGATGCCAATGTTGAACTTGAATTTGGAATTTCAATATCAAAATCTCTTTGAGAGTTAAATAATTCTCCTGTAAATCTTGTAATTAAATCTATTGGTATTTTTCTATTTGAAACAATACTTTCCAATAATGATTTTGGGTTTGCTGAAACTCGGTAAACCGCTTCAATATTTAAATCTGCAGTAAATGGATTACCACTCCAAGAAATGCTTCCACCTTTTTTCACAGTAAACGGTTTATTAATTATCCCTCCATATTTGAAGTTATAAATACCATTATCTACAATAAAATCACCATACATATCGAATTTATCCTTTGTATCAATTTCTATTTGTAAATTCCCACTTCCACTACCTTTTAAATAACTACCAGTTGCTTTATCTAATACCATTTCTACGACGGCATCTTTGGTTACTTCCAAATTAAAATTAAGTGATAATCCTTTTAATTTTTCCGAAATAAATTCTCTTCTAACTCGCTCGTTATCTTCTAATTTATTCTTATTGATAAACCGAATCAATTCAGATGTTTCTACTGTTTTCACATCACTAATTGGAATTACAAAATAGGTTCCTTTTTTGGTTTTTCCAACAAAATCAATTACCAATTTATCTGTTGGTCCTTCTATTTGAGAACTTCCTTCTAAATAACCTGTGCCGTAATACAATGAATTTTCATCTTCAACAGTATTTAACACCAATAATCTTTTGGTGTTTATATTTAAATCCAGCATCCAATCATCAAAATTAGTATGCTTTATTGTTCCCGATAATTTTCCTTTAGTATCAAAACTGGTATCTTTAATTGTAACATCCTCAAAAGTAAATGTTTGATCTTTTAAGCCAATGATACTCGTTCCTTCCATTGTATAATCAACATTTAAGTAAGGAAAATATAAACCTGCTTTATCTAAAAAGAGATCGCCAGTCATGGTTGGATTTTTTATAATTCCGGTTAAGTTTACATTACCATACACAAACCCTCGAATGTTTGTAAAGACATCTTCACCCAACGGACTAAATGCATCTAACTTAAATTCCTCAAAATCCATTATTATATCTAATGTTGAATTTTTTGGAGTAAAATCTAATTCTCCAATTGCTGAAAAATTAATATTCGAACCTCTTTTTAATGAAACATCAACAGTGTATTTTTCAACTGAATTTACTCCTTCAACTAAAGCTTTTAAATCGCCCTGAAATGAATTATTAACATAAAAATTAGAAATATTTAAGTTCGCTGATGGTTTTATTTCTTTTAGTAATTGATTGTAGTTTAATGATCCATTCACAATTCCTTTTAGTTTTAAACTATCAATCTCTGGAGTGATACTTGAAAGGCGAACATTTTTAAATTTGAAATTTAAATCTTTAGAAATAGTATCTCTTACCGTTCCAAAAAACTCAATTTCTTCTTTGTTTGAAGCTATTAAAAACGGGCTAAAATCGTAGGTTTTTGTTTTATTATCATAAACTACTTTATTTTTCAAATTATTTTCAGGATTAATAACCCAAGTATTATTTTTAAAAGTAAAGTTCGATTTTTGTAAACCAAAAACAGATTTATTTTCCTTATTAAAAGTATGGAAAAACGAAAGATTATATTGCTCTGTATTATTTACACCACCTTTAAATTCAGTTCTAAAAAACAACGTATCATTTAAGGTAATATTCACTAGTTGCAACTTATTAATATCGTAATATTTCGAATTAATTTTATCAACGGTAAGTTGCGTGTTAAATAATGGATTTTTGGTATCTATTTGAACATTCAGCTCATCAATTACATTTTCGTAAGCCTCAACTTTTGGTGATTTAATATTTAATTTAAATAAATTATCATCGGAACTAATATTACCTCGAATTGAGGTGTTTGCTGCAAGTACAACTTCAGGATAAAAAACCTCAACAATTTTATTGTAAATATTAAATTTAAAATCTAAATATTGACCCGATGTAACTTCAAAAGGTTTATAATTTGAATAAATACTACCAATAGAGTTTTGGGTTAATTTTCCAAGTTCGGCAAACTTAAACTTCCCTTTTATCCTTCCAGTTATTATTTCAGGTGAATTTATTGTAATTGTTCTTGTGCTATCTTCAAAGGATGAATTAATATTAAAATCTTTAAAGAAATAATTTCCTTTTTGATTGGTATAAAGCAAGTCTTTAAAATTAAGTGTTCCATATAAATCATCAATTGAATTTCCTTTAACATTAATGCTAATTGCCCCTTTAAGATTTGAAATACTATCTCGTTTAAAAACATTTATTTTATTTAAATCACAATAATCAACTATAGCATTAAAATTAAAAGTGAACAATTTAGTAGAAAGATTAGCCAACCCATTAAAATTAAGTTTTAAATTTTCATCATTAACCTCCGTTTCTCCATTAAAGTGTCTGTTTTTAACAAGACCATTTACTTTAATGTTTTTATAGGTGTAATTATTGTAATTAAATTTTGAAATTAATCCTTTAACAGAGGTATTCATTTTTTCTAATGTAAATCCCTCTCCGTCTACATCACCTTCCATACTTAACAAACCAACTAGTGGATTATTTATCATTTTCCCTAATTGAAAATCAATTATTCTAATATGACCAATATAAGATGCAGCATCAATATTGCTAATATCTGTCAATTCTAAATCTGAAATGGTTGTTCCAATATCAGTGCGCATTACTACCTTGGCATTTATTAAATTTGGAGTAATATATGCTGTTCCGACGACAGTAAATTTACCCAATTTTTTAAATGAACTTGGCAATGTATTTCCAAGTACATTAGGTAAAAGAGCTTTTAAATGGTAATAATCGGAAGTTAAATTGGTGATTTCTCCTTCCATAGAAAACCCATTTTCCTGATTGAATACATTTTTAAAGTTTAAATCACCAATGATTACAGCCTCTCTATCTGTTGTTAATTTTAAATTATGTGTTACAAAATTATTTAGTTTTCCAGTAATTTTAGTAGAAAAATGAAGCATATCATCTGTGCCTAGTTCTTCATAAAACAACTTTAAATCAACCATTGAAATATCGGCTTTTTTAACATCTGCTTCAATATTTACAAGATTGTTAAAATCTGAAAAATCTTCTCTATCGTATTTAAATTTTATATCCGTTAAAATTGTAGATTCTTTTGTTTCTATAACCGTATTCAGAAAATTCATTCCTGTTTTGGTATACGTGAAATTACTTGTTAAGTTTTCAACCTCAATAGAACGATTTTCAGTAAAGTGCAAATTATTTATATCTGCATAAACATTGGGGCCATCAATTTTAAAGTTTTTAGCGGTTCCTTTTAAATTTTTAAAAAAGATTGGCGTATCATCTTCAATATTTTCATCAACCACTTCTACATATCCATCATTTAGCTTTAATCTGGTTGAAGTTAATAAGAATCCAGAAGGTTGATCACTTACAGTACCGTCATCAAATTTATCAATAAATACAGTTAAAGCGTCATCAACTTCTCCTTTGTATGTTTTTATATTTATAATAAATTCATCCAATGAAATTTGACCAAAATCGAATTTACCATTTATAAGTTTTCTAAAACTAAAAATGGAAGTAGATAAGTTATGAACGTAAAATAAAGTGTCGGTATGATGATTTTTTGCTAATACATCCTTTAACTGCACATTTCCTAAAAAAGATAAATCTACTTTTTCAATATTCAAATCCGCATCAAACTCAGTTCTCAAATAATTAGTTGCAGTTTTTCCTAACCTCGTTTGCACAGAAGGAATAGACAATAATATACTTGTTGCAGCTAATAAAAGGAGCAATACAAGTAAAATTCTTACAACTATTTTTTTAATTCGTTTGATATGCGCTAAATTTGCATTTTTATGGCAATTTTCGTGCCTTTATTTGTTATTAAATGACTAAAAATAAATCAATATATATTCTAGGTATTGAATCATCTTGTGATGATACAAGTGCCTCTGTTCTTTGCAACGGCAAAGTACTATCAAATGTTGTTGCTAACCAAGAAATTCACGCAAAATATGGCGGTGTTGTTCCCGAGTTGGCATCACGTGCGCATCAACAAAATATTGTTCCTGTAATACAGCAAGCAATTCAACAAGCAAATATCGACAAAAAAGATTTACATGCCATAGCTTTTACACGCGGACCTGGATTAATGGGATCATTATTAGTTGGAACTTCCTTTGCAAAGTCTCTTGCCTTGGCTTTAAACATTCCTTTAATTGGTGTAAACCATATGCAAGGCCACGTTTTAGCTCATTTTATAGTTGACGAAACCCAGAAAATTCCACCTTTTCCTTTTTTATGTTTAACCATAAGTGGAGGTCATACTCAAATTGTAAAAATCACCAATCATTTTACTATGGAGATAATTGGGGAAACATTGGATGATGCTGTAGGTGAAGCGTACGATAAATCTGCTAAAATTTTAGGTTTACCTTATCCAGGAGGCCCACTTGTAGATAAATATGCTCAACTTGGAAATCCAAAGGCTTTTAAATTCACCAAACCTAAGGTTGACGATTTAAATTTTAGTTTTAGCGGATTAAAAACAGGAATTCTATATTTTATTCAGAAAAAAGTAAAAGAAAATCCAAATTTTATTGAAGAAAACCTAAATGATATTTGTGCATCCATTCAATACACAATAGTTGAAATTTTATTTGACAAATTAAAAAAGGCGGTTAAAAAAACTGGTATTAAACATATTGCAATTGCCGGAGGTGTAAGTGCTAATTCAGAAATTAGAAGGGTTTTAAAAGCCACTGAAGAAAAGTACGGATGGACTACCTACATACCTAAATTTCAATACACAACAGATAATGCTGCAATGATAGCAATTGTTGGTTATTTAAAATATTTGGAAAACGATTTTTCTGAAAGTTCAACTACTGCTACTGCGCGGTTAAAAGTTAGTAACAGTTAATTACAGTTTTTTATTATTAGTTATTTTTTATAAACTGTGTTAAATCTTTACCTGTTGGTTCTTCAAAAATTTCCAAATCAAAATAAGGAACTGATGCTATAACGTGATCAAAAATATCTGCCATAATAGCTTCATAATTTTGCCAACGTTTATCATTACTAAAACAATAAATTTCTAAAGGAATCCCTTTTGAAGTAGGCTCTAATTGCCTTACCATTAAAAAAAGCTCTTTGTTTACAGCTGAATTTTGGTGTAAATAAGCATCCAAATATTTTCTAAAAACTCCAAAATTTGTTTGATTTCTTCCATTAATTAAAACAGATTTATCTACATCAACAGAAGAATTAAACTTATTAATTTCTCGTTGTTTATGATTAATATATTCTTTTACTAATTGAATTTTCTTGTATTGTTCAACTTTCTCAGGGGTTAAAAAAGTTATAGATTGTTGTTTTATAAATACTGCTCTTTTTATACGTCTACCTTCAGAGTCTTGCATTCCTCTCCAATTTTGAAAAGAATCTGATATTAAGCTATAAGTAGGAATGGTAGTAAAAGTATTGTCCCAGTTTTGAACCTTTACAGTTGCCAAATTAATATCTGTCACAGTACCATCTGCACCAAATTTATTATAAGTAATCCAATCACCAATTCTAACAATATCATTTACAGAAACTTGTATAGAAGCTACAAAACCTAAAATAGTATCTTTAAAAATTAATAAAATTACAGCTGATGCTGCTCCAAGAGTTGCAAAACTTAAAATATCCTTTCCGGTAAGTTCATATATAATAAAAATAACAGCAATTCCCCAAAAAAACAGCATAACAACCTGCATATAACTTTCTAAAGGTTTATCTCTATACTTTTCTTTAGTACGTAAATATGCTTGGGTAGATCTTAAAAAACTTCTTATTACATATACTATTAATAATACTGCATACACATTAATTGCAATATTAAAAAAGTTTAGTAAAAGAGAAAAATTGACTGTTATTAATGGAATAATAATTTTTAAAAAATATAACGGAATAATGTGAGCTATATATTTTGGGAAATTACTTTTAACCAAAAAATCATCAAAAGTCGCCTTTGTTTTTAATGAAAAAATTATAAATGATTGAATTATTACTTTTCTTAAAATTCTATCAAAAAAAAATGCAATAATTACTATTACTATTAAACTTATCAATAAATTAATTGAAGCAGCCCAAAAGTCTGTCACTCCTTTAGCTAATAAAAATTCTTTTATAAAATTAGAGTAAACTTCAATATTATTTTGTGCAACCATTATTTAAGCGGTTAAGTATTTTTTATCTATATAAAACGTACCAAATGGCACTACTGAAGCAAACATTACAATTGCCAACGTTTTTAAACTCCATTTCAATTGATTAAATATAACGAATGCAATTACAACATACATTATAAATAGAACACCATGTGCCATTCCTACTACTTCAACCATTTGAGGTAAATCCCAAATATACTTTAATGGCATTGCCAAAAACAATAATAATAAAAGTGAAACTCCTTCTAACAACGCAATAATTTTTCCTGTTTTAATCATAATTTTTTATAAAATATTTTGCGCGAAGATAAAATTTTTAAAATAAAAATAAAACATTTTCACACAACTCAATTAAACCAATTCACAATAAGATTTTTAACTATTTAAAAGAAAAAAAATTGAGGTTTCCCACAAAAAAAAGCCTCAATTATGTAATTGAGGCTTTTTTTATGAATAGTATATATGAAATTTAAAAATCAGCATTTACATCCCAAGATTCTAAACTTTCTTTAATCGTTTTTATAAACATACCTCCTAAAGCTCCGTTCACAACTCTATGGTCATACGAATGAGATATAAACATTTTATGTCTAATTCCAATAAAATCACCTTCAGGAGTTTCAATTACAGCAGGTACCTTTCTAACAGCTCCTAATGCTAAAATAGCAACTTGTGGTTGATTGATAATTGGAGTTCCAAAAACACTTCCAAAAGTACCAACATTTGTAACTGTGTAAGTACCTCCTTGAATATCATCTGGACTTAATTTTCCATTTCTAGCTTTATTAGCCATATCATTTACAGCTTTTGTAATTCCAACTAAATTTAATTGATCTGCATTTCTAATAACAGGAACAATTAAATTTCCATCGCCCAATGCAGCTGCCATTCCTAAATTGATAGCTTTCTTTTTTATTATTTTATCTCCGCTGATTGAAATATTGATCATTGGAAATTGCTTAATTGCTTTTGCAACAGCTTGCATAAAAATTGGAGTATACGTGATTTTTTCACCTTCACGAGCAAAAAATCTGTCTTTTACTTTATCTCTCCATTTCACAATATTTGTAACATCAACTTCAATAAATGATTGTACATGTGCCGATGTTTGAACCGACTCTACCATATGATGAGCAATTAATTTACCCATTCGGCTCATTTCAATAATTTCATCTTCTCCATTAACAGAAATTGGAGCAGCTGATTTTACGCTTTCTTTTTGTTGAATTTTTGGCTGTTCTATAGCAACTTGTTGTACTTGAGGTTTCGGTGAAACCGGCTTAGTTTCTTTTACAATTCTACCATTTTGTATATAAGCTAATATATCATTTTTAGTAACTCTATTGTCCATTCCAGTACCAATAACAGCCTCTAATTCTTCCATTGAAATACCTTCAGTAGTAGCTATATTCCTAACTAAGGGAGAGAAAAACTTTCCAGATGAGGACACTTTTTCAATACTTTTTGATTGAATCGCTTCTTCAACTTCATTTTCAACAATACTAGTTTCTTTTGGTTCTTCAACAACAACTTTTTCTAACTTATTATTTGATGATTCATCTCCGGCAGTTTCAATAATCGCAATAGTATCACCTACTTTAACAACAGCATCAGCTTCAAACATTATTTCTACAAGCGTACCTTCTACCTCACTAGGCACTTCTGAATCAACTTTATCTGTAGCAATCTCAACAATTGGCTCATCCAATTCTATGTTATCACCAACATGTTTTAACCAAGAAATTATAGTTGCTTCAGCAACACTTTCACCCATTTTAGGAAGTTTCACTTCAAATCTTGCCATTATTTATTTTTTTAGTTTCGCAAATTTACAAAAAATATAGTCTATTTTTTACTACACCTATATTATTAATAAAAAAATAAAATTATAGCATTCGTAATTACACTCCTGTAAATCAGTACCTAATTACGTTTATTAAAGACTTTAACAAATTTTAATAATAATTTAACAATTCTAGTGTCCTTCAATACCCAGAAAAACTAATTATTTAAACCGTTTGTAACAACTATAACACAAGTATGTAACAAGATATGCATAAAATTTTGTTAAAATTACGTTTAACCATTCTAAATAAAGGCTTTTGAGCTGAATATCAGCGAATTAAAATTTTCAAAACAATGACTTAAATCATAAATAAACGTTAAAGTTGTAGTTATTTTTATAAAAGATTTAAAACAAACAAATATCTAATATTATGAAAAATTTAAAATTACTAGGATTCTTGATGATAGTTGCATCAAGTTTTATGTTTATCCAATGTACAAGTGACCCTATTGCAGGACCACAAGGTATTGCTGGTGTTGACGGTGTTGACGGTGTTGACGGTGTTAACGGTGTTGATGGTACTGCAACTTGTGTTGCATGTCACTCTGCAAGTCATAGAGATCCAATTGATTCTTCTTACTTATTATCAGGTCACAAAGCAGGTGGAGCTGTAGGTTATGCTGGTGGAAGAGGTTCTTGTTCTCGTTGTCATTCAAATGAGGGTTATATTAACTATATAACTGGAAAACCAGCAGTAAATATTGCAAACCCAACTGCTATTTCTTGTACTACTTGTCATGAGAAACATAGTACATTTGATTTTGAAACAGATGGTTATGACTACGCATTAAGAAGTTTTGAACCAGTTACATTAATAACAGATGATACTTATACTATTGATTTAGGAGATAAAAGTAACAATTGTATTAACTGTCACCAATCTCGTAGAACAGGACCTACTGAAAATACAGATGGAGAATTTTTCCAAAATAGCGGTCACTGGGGACCTCACCATGGACCTCAAGCTCAATTTTTTGAAGGTATTGAAGTTGCTTTAATTTCTGGTTCTGTTGGATATCCTGGAGTAGCTTCTTCAGCTCACAGAACAGGTTCATCTTGTGTACAATGTCATATGGGGGAAACTACTGATGGTACTGACGGTGCTCACTCTTGGTTACCAACTGAAAACACATGTACACAATGTCATTCAAATGGTGCTCCATCATCTGACTTTTTACAAGCTGATATGGCTGCTTTAGAAACTTTACTAGAAGAAGCTATTGGATGGGAATATGTATACTCAATAGTAAGAGATGTTAACGGAGATGCAGTATTAGACGCTGATGGTGACCTACAATTTTTAGATAAAGATGGTGTTGTAACAACGGAAAGTAAAGAATATGTTATTTTAACAGATACAGACGGTGTAACAAAACTTACTCAAGAATTTGTTGGAATTTTACACGGTGGTCATCCTGCAACAGGTTTTTATGGAAGAGGAGCTACTTGGCCAATTGTTACTGCTGAAGCTGCTTGGAACTATTTATATGTTTTAGAAGATGCTAGTAAAGGTGTTCATAACCCTGAGTTAGCAGAAGCAATGATCAAAAATTCAATTGAAGCTTTACAATAATAGTTAGATATTAATTAAGTTCAGGAGGTTAATCTCCTCCTGAACTTTAAAAACTAACTACATCTTCCAATAAAATGAACGATTGCAAATAATTTAATTTTCATTGTTCAATTTAAAGAAGTTAATCAATAATAAAACAAGACAAAATGAAAAAACTATTGCAAATAGTTCTGGTTAGCAGCTTAAGTCTTATGTGCTTTTCATGTTATTACGATGAAATGCCTGAAGAGTTAGTAAAAATACCAGAAGTTCCAGATACTCAAGTAGTTTCATTTGGTACAGACATACAAGCCATTTTTACGGCTGAAAATTGTATGCAATGCCACAATGCTAACAGAGATCCGGATTTAAGAGAGGGTAACGCATATGCGGCTCTTGTACCTAATTTTGTAACAGCTAATGATGCTGATGCGAGTTCATTATTTGTAAAGCTTGTAGATGGTCACAGATCTGTGTCAACTGACAAACTAGCATTGATAAAAGCTTGGATAAACCAAGGTGCAAAAGACAACTAATAAAATAAGACATAACACATGAAAAATTTTATAAAAATACTTTTTGTTCTTTTAATTTTCCCATTTATTGCAAATGCGCAAGAAGATGAAAATAAAAAAGAAGAAAAAGTTCCAGAAAAATTAGAAAGAAGTGCATTTGAAAGCGCTACCCTAATTGACAATCCTACCAATGTTTTATTTCAAAAAAACGCGTTGGAAGTGCAAATGCAACACAGGTTTGGCTTATTAAATGAAAAAAACTCTTTAGCAGGTATTTACGGAGACGGAGCTAATATTAGAATTGCTTTATCCTATGCTATATTTGATAGATTAACTATTGGATACGGTACAACAAAAGAAAATCGTTTACAAGATTTTAATTGGAAAGCTGCTTTATTAAGACAAACTCGTTCTAACAGTATGCCAATTAGTGTATCTTACTATGGTAATTTTACAATTGATGCTAGACCAGAAAATAAATTTAGTTTAGTTCAAGACAGATACTCTTACTTTAATCAATTAATCATTGCTAAAAGATTTAGTCCAAATGTTTCATTGCAAATTGCACCAAGCATTTCTCACTATAACTTAGTAGAAAACACAATGAAAAATGATTTAGTATCAATTGCCTTTGGTGGTCGTGTAAAAATAAGCCCACAAACTTCAATTATTTTTGACTATAGTCAACCTATAACTCAATTTGATTCGAAACCAAAACCTGGGATTAGCTTAGGAACAGAGTTCGCAACTTCTGCTCACTCGTTTCAAATTTTCTTAACCAATTACAGTGCAATAGTTCCACAAAAGAACTATATGTTTAATCAAAATGATTTCTTTAAAGGAGATTTCTTAATTGGATTTAATATTACAAGAGTATATAACTTTTAACATTATTTATCACCCAAAAAACAGTAACACAACTTAATCGTTTAAACTTTTATTTTGTTTTACTGTTTTTTTTTAAAATCATAAAAAGATGAAAAAAGAATCTAAAAAAGGCTCTAAAATTTCAAGAAGAGGTATTCTGCCTATTATAGGAAGTACTATACTAATTCCTTTTTTGGGATTTGGAAAATCGTCTGCAAATGAATTAATTTCTGCTGAAGAAGAAGAATACCAAACTCTTTTAAAGCCAGATGGAACAGCTGTAAAAGTAAAAGTCAGCGCTTTAAAGAAATCCAAAATTCTTAAGAAAAATGTTTCAAATGAATCCTTCCTAAACTGGTTAGGTAGAAAGCTCTAATTTCATTCAATTACTAACATTATGAAAAACAATAACGAGAACTCAAGACGTAAATTTCTTGACAAAGGACTAAAATTGGGCTTAGCTACAACTATTGGTGCTGTAGGACTTACAAAACTTGCAACAAAATTAACTGCACAAACTGATACCCAATCAGGAGAAAAAATGGAATTAATGACTACTGACGGAACTTTAATTGAAGTAGATTCAACTGAAGTTATAGAGGTAGAACACTCACCTAAAGATTACAATATTAGAGAAGGTATGCCAAACAGAAAGTTTGTCATGGTTATCGATCTTGCAAAATGTAAAAATGCTTTAAAATGCCAAAAATCCTGTAATAAAAGTCATTACATTACTGGAGACAATGCTTGGCTAAAAGTTTACAAAATGCAAGAGTCTAAAGAAACTGCTCCTTACTGGATGCCTACTACTTGCCAACATTGTGATCAACCAGCTTGTGTTACAGTTTGTCCTGTAGACGCAACATTTAAGAGAAAAGATGGTTTAGTATTAATTGATAATGAACGTTGTATTGGATGCCGTTTTTGTATGGCAGCTTGCCCTTACTCTACAAGAGTATTTAACTGGAGTGAGCCTGATCAAGGTGAAATTACAATGACCATGGACATGGAAATGGATGAACCAACACACTATTCACCAGAACATGCTGGTTTACCAAGCGTAAAAGGTACAGTAGATAAATGTGATTTCTGTCCGCATGCAATTAAAGAAAACGAACTTCCTCACTGTGTTACGGCCTGCCCTAATGGTGTCTTTTATTTTGGAGACCAATATGAAGATACTGTTACAAACGGTGAAGAAACATTACGTTTTAGAGAATTATTAAAAAATAAATCAGGTTATAGATTAATGGAAGGTTTAGGAACAGAGCCTAGCGTATATTACTTACCTCCTGTTGATAGATTAGTAAATTTTGAAGATGGCTTGGAAGAATTTACCGAATTTCAATCTGTTGAAAAAACTGAAGAATCTGAAAAATCTGAATAATTATGAAAAATTACGACAAATTATTAAATGATTTAGCACCAACAAAATTTGGTAAACTTGGTGTTATTTGGACAAGTTCCTTAATTGTAATTATAATTATTGGAATAATAGCTTATATAGATCAACTTATTAAAGGACAAGTTGTAACAAATATGCGTGATTATGCATTGTGGGGAATTTATATTTCAAACTTTGTTTTTTTTGTAGCTACAAGTTTTGTAGGATCTGTTGTTGTAGCAATATTAAGGTTAACAAAAAATTCTTGGAGAACACCGTTAGTTCGAATTGCTGAAATAATTACGTTTGCAGCTATTGCAATGGCAGGTATCACAATTATGATTGATATGGCCCGCCCAGATAGATTATTAAATCTATTTATTTATGCAAGACTTCAATCTCCAATTACTTGGGACGTTATAATAATTCCAACTTTTCTTGCTATTAGTTTCTTATTATTATATTTCCCGTTGCTACCTGATTTAGCAATTCTGAAATCTCACTTTAAAGAAAAACAACCTACTTTAAGTAAATGGTATGGAATTTTATCTTTAAACTGGACAGGAAGTGCTGCTCAAAAAGCAATTCAATCAAAATCAATACATATTATTGTATTGATGATTTTACCAGTTGGTTTAATCCTACAAACAATTGACGCTTGGTTATTTTCAACAACATACAGAATTGGATGGGATAGTACTAACTTTGCTCCTTACTTTATTTCTGGTGCATTTGTAGCTGGTGTTGGAGCTTTAATAACTGTAATTTATGTAGTTAGAAGAGCAAAAAAATTAGAAGATTATATTACAGACTTTCATTTTGATAAAATGGGTAAATTATTAGTACTAGCTTGCTTAGTATACCTTTACTTTAATATCAACGAATATTTAATTCCTTTATTTACAGCTAAAAAAGGTGAAATGACCCACTTAGACACTTTGTTTTCTGGACATTATGCGCCGCTGTTTTGGTTTGTTACAATTGGAGGTTTAATTGTTCCTATAATTGTTTTATTATCGAAAAAAGGAAGAAAACCATTTCCAATGTTTATTATAGGTTTAATAGTTGTTGTTGCATCATGGTGGAAACGTTATGTAATTGTAACTCCAACATTATTACATCCTTTTTTACCAATACAAGGTGTTCCAGAATCTTGGCATCATTATTTCCCAAGTTTACACGAATGGCTTATTACAAGTGCTACTTTAGCAATGGCCTTGTTAATAATTACCGTATTGGTAAGATTTGTACCCGTAATACCAATTGAAAGAACAGCTGATGAGCAAGAAGAATTAAAATCTAATAAAAATATTGAATCATGAGAAATCAATTAAATATGCGCTACTTTTTTCTTGTATTATTAAGTGTGTTTTTAGTTACATCTAGTTTTGCTCAAAAGGTAAAAAAAGAAAAAGTAAGATTAAAAGCACAATATGTTAAAATAATGGATGGTGAGGTTTATTTTGATATTAAAGCCGCTGCCAAAGTAAATAGACAAAATGTTGATGTTACTGACATTGATTTGACTATATATAATGAGTTTAATGATGAAAAAGTAAAATTAGGTAAAGCAACAACAAATAAAAAAGGTGAGGCTAAATTTGCCTTAAAAAGCTTAGCTGAACTAACTCCTGATTCAACAAACACATATAATGTTATCATTTCTTTTAAAGGTAATGATACATTTAAAAAAGCTTCTAAAACTATTAACTTCAAAAATGCAGATATTAATGCTAAATTAGTAACTATAGATAGTGTTAATTATATTACTGCAACATTAGTTAATAAAGCAACTGATAGTGCAATTGTGAACCAATTATTGAAGGTTCAAGTTCAACGATTATTTAAACCTTTACGAATAGGTAAAGAATTTAATATGACTGATGAAGATGGCACTATAATTGCAGAAGTAAAAGAAGGAATACCTGGTCTTGATGGTAACTTAGCAATTGAAGTAGTTTTAAACGACAGTGAACTGTTTGGAACTGTAAAAGCAATAGTTAATGCGCCTGTTGGAACCCCAATAGTTGATGAATCAACGTTCGATCAAAGAACTATGTGGTCTCCAAGAAATAAAACACCTTTATTCTTGCTAATTTTTCCAAATATACTGATATTTGGTATATGGGGATTAATCATTTATTTAATAACAAATTTAATTAAAATCAAAAAATCGTAAAAACAAAAATCATGAAAACATTTAAAATTTTATCAATTATTGGAGTATTAACATTTGCTCTTTATTCTTTTACAACATTAGTTCAAGAAGAATGGAAAGTACCTGCTAAATACGAAACAATGAAAAACCCAATTCCAGCTAAAACAGATGCCGCTATAGGAAAATCATTATACACTAAACACTGTAAATCTTGTCACGGTGCAGAAGGATATGGAGATGGACCAAAAGCTGACGAAATGAATGGAGATTTAGGAGATTTTTCTTCTGCTGAATACCAAGCACAAAGTGATGGAGCATTATTCTACAAAACTACATTTGGAAGAGATGATATGCCTGAATTTACTAAAAAATTACCTTCTGATGAAGACAGATGGTTAATTGTAAATTATATGAGAACTTTAGCTGAATAATTTTAGATAAATTAAATCAAAAAAAACCGAACATTAGTTCGGTTTTTTTTTACATATTAAACTCTCCTATTTACTATTTTTATAAAATTAAGTATGAAAAAAGGAATTATTATTGGATTATTTTTACTGCTTTCAGTTTTTCAAAATTGTAAAAACAAGCCGCAAGAAAAAGAAGAATCAAATTCAACTACACAAGAAACTACAAAAACTATCGAAAGTATTACTCCAAAGGAAGAATTCTTAAAACAAGATAGTCTGAACTCCACTTCAACTGCGAGTCCTGAAAAAGAACTTATAAAAGTTGAAAAAGTAGAAGCTACAACAACTACAAAAGAAAAAGTTGTTGCTAAAACTTTAGAAAATATAAAACCGGAAACAAAAGTTATCAATTCAAAAATTGAAAATTCTAAGAATAAAGAAATAAAAATTGAAACTGAAAAGATTATTGAAAAAAACACTAAAACTGAACCGGTTACAATTGAACAAAATATAGAGATTATTAAAGAAATAAAAAACACTGTTTCACCTCAAGAATCAATCGAAAAAAGTGTAGCAGAACTAAAAAACAGCTGGAAAGTACCAACAAAATATGCAACAATGAAAAACCCTATTTCGGCAAAAACTGATGCTGTCATAGGAAAATCATTATACACCAAACATTGTAAATCGTGTCATGGTACCGAAGGGTATGGAGATGGAACAAAAGCAAACGAAATGCAAGGTGATTTAGGTGATTTTTCTTCAGAAGATTTTCAAAAAGCTAGTGATGGCGTACTTTTTTACAAAACATCATTTGGGAAAGATGATATGCCAGATTTCACGAAAAAATTACCAGACGATGAAGATAGATGGTTAATCGTAAATTATTTAAGAACATTGGTAAACTAAATAAAATTTAGAAAATAAAAAAACATAATTAAATTCGTTTTTTTTATTTTAACTATGCTCTTGCATTTACTTTTTTCCAAGGTGGCATCAACCATAATAAAAAGGCTAAAATACCAAAAGGTAAAATCAGCCAAACTCCCGCCATTAAGTAGCCTTCTGCCCCAGTATAAACAGCAGTAAAGGACGTAAAACCACTTAAACTTTTTGAAAATAACTGACCTCCAATAACAACATTCCAACGCATAAAGAAAATTCCAACAAGAACCATTAGTCCAACAAAGAAATAACAAATTTTTCTCGTTTTCTCAGCAGGTTTATATATTTGAAACAAACCAATAACAATTAACGGAATGATAGTTCCAAATAAAACCTGACCATAAATTATTGTAATATTTAATTTTCCACTAACCAAAACTTCAATAATATCGAATGCCTCTTCAGCCTCATATATTCGATGAATTTGATCCAGTGATTCTAGTGTAAAATCAATAATTAAGATATAAAAAAGATATTTTGCAATGGTATCTAGAGCTGGCATATCGATTCGAACTTTTCGAATCCAACATACCACCATATAAATAACCATAACTAATGCAATTCCCGAAACCATCGCAGAAAAAAGAAAAATCACTGGCATTAAAACAGTAGACCACCAAGGATTTGCCTTGATTGATCCAAAAATAAAGCCAACATACCCGTGTAATAAAAATGCAGATGGAATACCAACTACAGTAATAAAATACCCTAATTTATCATCTAGTTTAGCAGATTTCTCATCAGTATCGTTAATTCCTAATGTAATTATTTTATAAAAATACTTTTTGAAACCTTTACTTTCTTTTGACCAAAGCACAAAATCTAAACGATAATCTAACCAAATTTCAAGTAATAGAACAGCCATTAAATACCATAAATAAACAAACCCAAATATGGCCATTGCTGAAGTTGGATTAGGAGTCATAAATATTTCATAAGATCTAAAAGGGTGCTGTAAATGACTTACTAAAGGTAAAGTAGCAACAAAAAGAAAAGCCAATGCAGTTAACAAGGCTAAACCATAAGTTGGTTTTAATACTTTTATATTAAAAACCCGTTCTAATGAAGCCAAAATAAACGCTCCGGCAACCAATCCTGTAATGTAAGGATATAAAACAATCATTAATCCCCAATGTAAATCTATTTCATTAGGATAAATATAGCCATCTACCTGAGATAACGCCTGATACAAGTGTTGAAAATGCTCTTCCATAATTATTTAACTTCTGAACTTAATCCATTATAAAATACTTTAGATTTTGTATTTAAATGCGGTTTTAAAACTTGAGTTGGATTTTTTTGTAAAAATTTAACCAAATCACTTTTTTTATCTTTTAAATTTCCAAATATTCTTGCATCTGTAGGGCAAACCTCAACACAAGCTGGTTGTAATCCTTTCGTTATTCTATGATAGCAGAAAGTACACTTATCGGCAACATGAGTTACCGGATTCATAAAACGAGCTCCATAAGGACACGCTTGAATGCAATAACTACATCCAATACAATATGTATCATCAACCAAAACAACACCATCTGGACTCAAATAAGTTGCTCCTACCGGACAAGCCTGAACGCATGGAGCTTTTGAGCAATGGTTACATAATTTTGGAACCATAAAAGATTTAAATATATCTTCAATTGGTACAGATTGTTTTAGTCCTCCTATACCCCCATTTGGTGATTCTATAACTACATCACCATCCTTCTTAACAGTATATTGTTCAACCCAGGTTCTAAAATAGAATGGCTCTCTTGGTACATTATTTTCAAGTTTACAAGCTTCAGCACATTTCCCACATCCAACGCATTTATGCAAATCAATACCCATTCCCCAAAGAGGAAGATTAACTATTTCATCTTTCGTTTCCTCTTCAATAGATTGTGAAATTGAATCAATTGGCTTCAAAATTGAATACAAAATTGACCCTCCAATTAAAGCTGCAGACGTTTGAAAAAAATTTCTTCTGTTAGTTTTTATTTTTTTAGTTCCCATGGTGCGTGAGGATTATGACAGTCTATACAATTTTCACCTTTATAGTGATCGTTAAGTTCTAATTGAGGAACTCCTTTTTTAACACGTCCTTTATTAAACGTATGGCATTGCCCGCAAAATTCAATACTTCCTTTAATAATAGGCGGCATAACCTCACATTCAGTATTAGCATCAATTTTTGGAGGGTGGCAGCTTTCACAACTAACTTCAGAATGCAAATCGGCATATTTTAAATCATAAACATCCTGATGGCAACTAGTACATTTTTCTTCTCCTTTATAATAAAGGGTACTAATCTGATTATCTTCAATAGAATTTGCTCTATAGTGACCGTACTTACCAAATGAATCTGGTTTTAAGAAACGTTGTACTATAATAAAAAGACTTACAAATACAACAAACGAAAAGAATAAGCGGAAAATTAATTTTGGCATATAAAATAGTTTTTACTGCTAAGCGATTTTTACAATCGTTAGTTTTTATTCAAAAAAAAACTTATAAATTAAATATCACTGGATTTCTTCTTCCAAATGAAGTTTATCATAATTACTGGTAGTATAGCAAACAAAACTCCTGTAAATAATGGTATGAATTTATCTTCACTCGCTCTTATATATATATAGCCTCCATATGCACATAAAAACAAAATAATTACTAAAGCTGTAGCGAGTGTTTTTTTACCTTTTGTAGTCATAATTTTTAAATTAAAATGAATTAAAAACATGTATTTAGGCGGGGTAGAACTTAATTAGAGCTCGGTACTAATTTCTCATTTTCAGTCTAAACTTAAGAAATAAATATGAAATAGATTATGATAATTATCATATTATCAGTGCTTTACATATTTCACAAAACAAAATAAGTAAAAAAAAGTGTTTTTTAAAAAAAATATTAAGCTCTCTATATTCAAGAAATTCTGTTATTTTAAAGTAGTTTACAGCCTAAACTATTCCTTTATGAATTGTTATTTCTTAAAAATATAACAGCCTGAAAAAAATCATATTTTCAAATAGATTGAGCATAAAAAAAGCCGAACAATTGTTCGACTTTTATTTTTTTAGATTCAAATTCTATTAAATTGTCATAGAAAAAATTCTTGTATCTGGTTTATTTTCTATCAATCTAAGATCAAATGCCATACAAATATTTCTTACGAACATTCTTCCCTCTTCTTTAACTATAATTTTCTCTTCAGAAACTTCAATCAAACCATCATCAATAATTGCTTTTAAACGTTCAACAATTTCATTTTTAGTTTGTGTATTTAAACCAACATTCCAAGTTGTTTCCAAATTACACATTAAGTTTAAAATGTGCTTTCTAATAATTAAATCTTGCTCGGTTAACAAGTGACCTCTAAAAACTGGAATAATTCCTTGATTTACTTTTTCAGTATATGTATCAATATCCTTTTCATTTTGAGCAAATGCATACCAAGAATCACTAATCGAAGACATCCCCAAACCAATCATTAATTCAGTTTTTCCAGCTGTATACCCCATAAAATTACGGTGTAATTTTTTAGCTTCCATAGCTTCGTGTAAGGAATCAGACGGTAATGCAAAGTGGTCCATTCCAACTTCAACATAACCATTATCGAAAAACAATTGTTTTCCTAATTCATATAAATGACGTTTTTCGCTATCTTTTGGTAAATCACTATCTTCAAACCCTCTTTGTCCAACACCTTTAATCCAAGGCACGTGAGCATAGCTGTAATAGGCAATTCTATCTGGTTTTAAGGCAATTGTATTCTTTATTGTATTTCTAATGCTTTCTTCCGTTTGAAAAGGCAATCCAAAAATTAAATCATGACTAATAGAATCATATCCTATTTTCCTTGATAAATCATGTACTTTTTTCACTTGCTCAAAACTCTGAACTCTATGAATTGCTTTTTGAACTTTTGGATCATAATCTTGAATACCAAAACTATTTCTTCTAGAACCTAAATCATACAATGTTTGTAATTGCTCTTCTGAAGTTAAATTTGGATGACTTTCGAAACTAAAATCAAATACTTCAAATTTATCAGCTCTTTTAAAAATACCTTCAATTAGTTTTCTTAAATTATCAGCTGAAAAAAATGTAGGAGTTCCTCCACCTAAATGAATTTCTCTAATTTTTGGTCGTTCCTCTAATAAATCACAATACAAATCCCATTCTTTTAAAACGGTTTCTATATAAGGCTGCTCTACTTCGTGGCGCTTCGTTATCTTCTTATGGCAAGCACAAAATGTACACAAACTTTCACAAAATGGCAAATGTATATATAGGCTAATCCCTTCAATATCATTACTTTCAATAAAAGATTTTTTAACCGTCCTTTTCCAGTCTTCCAAAGCTATTCCTTCTTTATCCCAAAAAGGAACGGTTGGGTAGCTGGTATATCTTGGACCAGGAATATTATATTTTTGAATAAGATTTGTCATGTTAAATAGTATTTTAAGTTTTAAGTTGATAGATTTTTTTAATAGTATTCCGATTCTTCAGAAGACAATATTACTAAATCTACTAACTAACCTTTATATTCTTTTACAGCATCAATAAATGCCTTAGCATTGTCTAAAGGAATATTTGGTAATATACCATGACCTAAATTTACAATGTATCTATCTTTTCCAAAATCGTTAATCATTTGAGTAACCATTTTTTTAATTTCTTTTGGAGGAGACAATAAACGTGCTGGATCAAAATTACCTTGTAGGGTTATTTTATCACCTGCTAATTTTCTTGCCATTTGTGGAGTAATAGTCCAATCTACACCTAAAGCAGCTGCGTTTGATTTTGCCATTTCTTCCAAAGCAAACCAACACCCCTTACCAAATGCAACAACTGGAGCTTCATCTTTTAAAGCTTCAATAATTTGATTGATATATTTCCAAGAGAATTCTTGATAATCTACCGGAGATAACATTCCTCCCCAAGAATCGAATATTTGAACAGCATTTACACCTGCTTTTACCTTTTCTTTAAGATAAGCAATTGTAGTATCTGTAATTTTCTGTAATAATGTATGAGCTAATACTGGTTTTGTAAAACAAAACTCTTTTGCCATATCAAAAGTTTTAGACCCTTGACCTTGAATACAATAACATAAAATTGTCCAAGGAGAGCCAGCAAAACCAATTAATGGAATGTCATCATTCAACATTTGTTTGGTCATTTTTATAGCATCCATAACGTATTTTAACTCAACCGTTACATCTGGAACTACAACAGCTTCAACATCTTTTTGAGTTCTAATAGGATTTGGCAACCAAGGTCCTACTCCATTTTTCATTTCAACTTCGATGTTCATCGCCTGTGGAATAACCAAAATATCTGAAAACAATATTGCAGCATCCATACCATATCTTCGAATTGGTTGAACTGTAATTTCCGAAGCTAATTCTGGAGTTCTACAACGAGTAAAGAAATCGTAATTATCTCTAATTGCAATAAATTCTGGTAAATAACGTCCAGCTTGGCGCATCATCCATACTGGAGGACGTTCAACCGTTTCGCCCTTTAAGGCTCTTAAATATAAATCGTTTTTTATTTTTGACATACTAGTTTTCTTTTTTATTTGCAACAGCTTTCATTGCTATATTAATTGCTGCTCTAACTTTATACATATCTCTTTTACTCATTGCTGTTGCCAGGAACCAAGATTCGAACTGAGAAGGTGGTAAAAACACACCGTTTTCAAGCATTTTCCAGAAAAATGTTTTGAACTTATCCGTATCACTTGTTTGAGCAGTTTTAAAATCAACCACCTTTGTTTTCGTGAAAAACGGATTAATCATAGATCCAAATCTATTTACCTGAAGATCAATACCATTTTCTTTAGCTGCAGCCAACATAACTCTTTCTAAAAAAGCAGCCGTTTTTTCAAAATCTTTATACGGATCTTGTCTTTTTAACTCCTTTAAAGTTGCAATACCACAAGCCATTGCAATAGGATTACCCGACAAGGTTCCTGCCTGATAAACTGGACCTAAAGGAGCAACCATTTCCATAATTTCATTTCTTGCACCATACGCTCCCACTGGGAAACCTCCACCAATAACTTTACCTAAACAAGTTATGTCTGCTTCAATTCCTAATAATTCCTGTGCTCCTCCAAATTTTGATCGGAAACCAGTCATTACTTCATCCATAATTAAAAGAACACCACTTGCTTTAGTTAAATCTCTTAATTCTTCAATAAATTCTTTTGTTGGTTTTATAACTCCCATATTCCCTGCAATTGGTTCAATAATTACAGCGGCAATATCATTATGTTTTGCTAAATGTTTTTCAACACTATCAATATTATTATACTCTGCTATTAAAGTGTTTTTCACAGCATCATCTGGAACTCCAGCACTACCAGGTATACTTAAAGTAGCAACTCCAGAACCTGCAGCAACCAACAAAGAATCAGAATGTCCATGGTAACAACCAGCGAATTTTATAATTTTATTTTTTCCAGTAAATGCTCTTGCCAATCGAATTGCACTAAAAACAGCTTCTGTCCCTGAGTTTACAAAACGAACTTTATCCATTCCTGGAAAAGCACTACAAACCAATTCTGCTAAAATAATTTCTCCCTTAGTAGATGCACCAAAAGTGTAACCATTTTTCATGTATTTTTTGATGGTTTTTTCAACAATGCTATTTCTATGACCCAAAATCATTGGACCATAAGATAATACCATATCTACATATTCATTTCCGTCAACATCAATAATTTTACTTCCTTTGGCTTTATCAATAAAAATAGGAACGCCTCCAACAGATTTAAATGCTCTAACAGGAGAGTTTACTGCACCAACAAGGTGTTTTTTCCCTTTTGTGTATAATTCAATTGATTTTTCTAATTTCATCTTTTCTAAACTTTTAAAAGCCCTAACATTAAGTTAATTAGCTATAAAACATAATTTATTTTTTCAACAGTACTTTTGCTACATCTTTAGCAAAATAAGTAATGATAATATCCGCTCCAGCTCTTTTCATAGATAATAATGTTTCCATCATAACTCTTTCTTCATCTATCCATCCTTTTTCAGCGGCCGCTTTTATCATTGCATATTCACCACTTACATTATAACAAGCAATTGGTCTGTCGAAATTATTTTTTAAATCTCTTATTATATCCAAATAAGATAATGCTGGTTTCACCATTAAAATATCTGCTCCTTCTTGGTCATCGAAAGTAGCTTCACGCATTCCTTCATCTCTATTTGAAGGGTCCATTTGGTAAGTTCTTCTATCTCCAAAAGTTGGTGCAGAATCTGCAGCATCTCTAAATGGTCCATAATATGCTGAAGAGTATTTAACAGCATATGACATAATTGGAAGATTTGGAAAGCCTGTATTATCTAGTGCCTCACGTATTGTAGCTATCATACCGTCCATCATCCCTGAAGGAGCAACCATATCTACACCTGCTTTGGCATGAGAAATAACTTGTTTTGCAATATTTGGAAGTGTTGCATCATTATCCACATCATTTTCGTGAATAATTCCACAATGTCCGTGACTTGTATATTCACAAAAACAAACATCTGTAATGACATATAAACTTGGATAGTTCTTTTTAATAAAACGAACTGCTTGTTGCATAATTCCATTATCATTCCAAGTTTCTGAGCCGGTATCATCTTTTTTTGTTGGAATTCCAAATAATAAAACAGCAGGAATATCTAATGCTACAACTTCATCCAATTCTTTAGAAATTCTATCTAAAGAAAAACGCTTAATCCCAGGCATTGAAACAATTTCTGTTTCTATATTTTCACCTTCTTCAATAAAAAGTGGATAAATTAAATCATCAACCGTTAATTTATTTTCTCTAACTAAACGGCGAATATTTTCTGTTTTACGAAGACGTCTTGTTCTGTTCATTATAGTATTATTTTTTTTCTTGGAAATATTCATTTGCAGATTGCAATACACTTTCAACAGTTGATACTTTTGAAACTATAACGTTTTTAAAGTATTTACGAGCTTCAGTAGCTGTAGTTTCACCAATACAAAACGCAACAATATCTGTAGCTTTATTTTCCTTTAAAAAGCTCTCAATACCAGTTGGACTGAAAAAAAGTATTCCATTAAATTTAATTTCAATTTTTCTAGGAGTTAAAATTGTTTGATAACATTCAACTTCATTAACTTTTATATTATTCTCTCCTAAAATGGTTGAAAGTTCATCTCTCTTTTTATTACCACAGAAGAAAGTAACCTCATCATCTTTAATGTTTTCAACCAAATAATTTGCTAATTTTTCAGCTGAATTTTCATCTTGAGCTACTTTTCCAATTTTCTTTTCAATAAGTCTTTTCGTTCTTTTACCAACACAATAAATGTTAGTAAAATCTAATTCCATAGGAATAAAATTCTCCAACAATGCTTCTACAGCATTTTGACTAGTGAAAATAACATTCTTTATTGGTTTTTTAACTATTACCGGCTTTAATCGATTACTTCTAGTGGTTATAAAATCACTCATTGAAGAACCAATATGCGAGGAAATTGAATTTACCTGATCAATAGAAAGATTTTTAGTTGAGTAGATATTTACATCCTTTTCGATGATAATTTCTTCTCTCATTAATTTTTTACCGCCTCGATCTAAAATATAATTAGCAGCATATTCAGCTAAATCATTTATATTGTCTAAGGCCACTGTTTTTGAAAACTCTATTTTATTTTTTCCGTCTGGACTAAACAAAACACCTTTAAACATTAATTCGTCTTTAATTACAAGTGCTAGCGCTCCAATTGGCGCTGTACAACCTCCTTCTAAAACTCTTAAAAATTCGCGTTCAATTGTTACACATCTAGCTGTATCTGCATGATTTAACTCCTTGCAAATTTCTAGTAATTCTTCGTTTTTTTCCAAAGCTACAACTAGTACTGCTCCTTGCGCCGGGGCAGGAACCATCCAATCTAAACTTATATGTTTTTCCTTTTCAGGTAATAATTTAAGTCTTTTTAATCCTGCAGCTGCAAAAATAGCACCATCCCAATCATTTTCTTCTAATTTTCGTAAACGAGTATTTACATTTCCACGTAAACCTGTAATTTTATGGTGAGGGTATCTATAAAGCCATTGCGCTTTACGCCTTAAACTTCCAGTGGCAATAGTAGCTGTTTCATTAGTAAAGAAGTTTTCATCTTCTTTTATTACTAAAACATCGCTAAAATCACCTCTTTTTAAAATTGCAGCTTCAACAATCCCATGCGGTAATTTTGTAGGCACATCTTTAAAAGAATGTACTGCAATATCTATCTTATCATTTAATAAAGCAATATCTAAATTTTTAGTAAAAACACCCGTAATACCTAATTCATATAAAGGCTTATCTAAAACAACATCTCCAATCGAGTCTATTTTAACTATTTCACTTTTATATCCTAAACCATCTAGTTGTTTCGCTACAGTGTTTGCTTGCCAAAGTGCTAATTCACTAGAGCGAGTTCCAATTCTAATTATTTTATCCATATTAAATTTCGGCTATTTCAGTGTTAAAGATTTTGCTAATAACACTAATACTTTGATCTACTGAAGTTTCATCGTCCTTCAGATGCTTTACAAATTGAGTAGTTATTTTCTGAATAATTCTATTAGTAACAAACTCTGCATGTTCAACATTAAAATCTTTTATTTTTTTACAATGAAAATTTATTTCATCATGTTGAATTGCTTGCAAAGATACTTTTAATGCATTTACAGCAGGTACATATTTACGATGAGAAATCCAGTCGTTAAATTCATTTTTATATTTTTCAATAATTTTTTCAGCAAGAGGAATTTGTTCTTTACGAGTTTCAATTGTTTTATCTGTTATTTTTGAAAGCTCATCAACATTAATTAACGTAATTCCATCAATATTTTTTACAGCTACCTCAACATTCTCAGGCATTGACAAATCAATAATTAATAATTCTTTACCCTCTCCTAAATGATCTTTAGTAACTGTTGGCGCACAAGCACCTGTTGAAACAATTAAAATATCTGTATTTTGAATTTCATCTTTTAATTTAGAATACTCAACAACAGAAACATCTTTATGTTCTTGCTCAAAATCATAAGCTTTTTCAATAGTTCTATTAATTAAAGTAATATTTTTATTGGAAGTATACTCTAATACATTTTTACAAGTGTTTTTTCCTATTTCACCAAGTCCGTAAATAAGAATTTTTTTATCATTATAATCCTCAACATTCTCAACTATGTATTGAATTGCAGCGTATGCAACAGATGTCGTTCCGGAACTTAACTTCGTATTATTCTTAACATCTTTACTCGCTTGCAAAACAAGATTCATCAAACGCTCTAAATAAGCATTTGTTGTCCCTAATTTTTTAGCCAGCTTAAACGATTGACGCAATTGACCAACAATTTCGTAATCACCTAATATTTGACTATCCAAACCTGTCGCTATATTAAATAAATGATTTACCGCGTCTTTGTTTTTATAAACGTTTGAAACATTTATAAAATCCTCAACACTTCCTTTAGAAAATTTTATCAATAAACTAATCAATTCAAAAGGATGCTTTGCAAAACCAGTAATTTCAGTTCTATTGCATGTTGAAAGCACAAAAACACCTTCAATCCCTTTTTTCTTTGCTTCGATTAATAATAATTTTTGATTCTCTTTAGACAAACTAAAAGCACCACGCACTTTTACATCTGCTTTTTTATAGCTTAAACCTACATTGTATAATTTAGTAGGTAGGGTTTCTTGATTCATAAAAATAGTATTACCAATAAGTATCGACAAAAGTACATATTTATATAAACGCATTATAACGCTAAAAGTACTAATATTATCGGCATAAGTTATTGAGGGTTATTTAGAATGCTTCCAGATAAATTATATTTGATATTTTATATGACAAATGTCAGTGAATTAAGGCTTCTTAAAATATGACATATGTCATATTTTTAACATAATTAACATTATAATATCTTAAATATTTATGTACTTTTACAGTAAGTTTACTATTAATGCATAAAAGCACTATATGAAATCCAATTTAGAAAATTACAAAAACATCGACAAAAGTACTAATATCCTTTTCAAAGAAGAAAATACTTTTAAAGTATATTATTTCAATAACTTAACACCTTCAAATGAGCTATTTAAACTTAGCTTAACAGATAATTACATCCAATTATATTTCTGTAGCACTCATGAATGTTGTGTAGCTTTTAATATGGAACATTGCGCAACAAACTTAACAGAAGGAAACTCTAGCATGGTTTATTTTAAAGACGAAAAAATGAATGTTCTTTTAAATTTACCACCAAAAGCAGAGCTCTTTGCTATTTTAATTTCAATAGAATATTTTCATTCTTTATTTTCAATTGAAGGAAATTTTCTTTTTAATTTTAATAGTTTTAAAATTGGAAAACCAATTATTGAACCAAAAGAAATAAACACTACAATAAAAATTATTTTAACTCAATTAATCACAAAACAAACCAATCAAAATCTTCGCCCAATTTTTATAAAAGGAAAGGTTTTTGAATTATTAAGTTATTATTTTAGTACGCATACAGAAAATGAAACTGAGCATTGCCCATACATTGCAAATGAAGAAACTGTTTCCAAAATTAAACATGCCAAACAAATTATTATCGAAGAGATGAACAATCCTCCTTCACTAAATGAATTAGCGAAACAAGTTGGCTTAAATATTAAAAAATTAAAAACCGATTTTAAAGAATTTTACGGAGTCCCTGTTTTTACATTTTTATTAAATTACAAAATGGAAATGGCTAAAAATTTACTTCAAGAACAACAATTAAATGTAAATGAAATAGCCCTACAACTAGGATACAGCACCTCTAGCCATTTTATTGCAGCTTTTAAAAGAAAATACAAAACAACGCCAAAACAATTTTCAAAAATATAACTAAAATAACATGTAGGAAAAATTAGAACTCTTCAAAAAAGAATAATAATTTTACACCTCGACTATAACAATAAAAACAAATACATGAAAGGAGCTTTATTAGTTAATTTAGGATCACCAAATAGTACCTCTGTTAAAGATGTAAAAAATTATTTAGATGAATTTTTAATGGATGAACGAGTAATTGACACTCCATACCTTATCCGAGCATTTGTTGTTAAAGGGATAATTTTAAACACTCGACCAAAAAAATCTGCGGAAGCCTATAAAAAAATTTGGTGGAAAGAAGGCTCTCCTTTAATTGTACTTTCTGAAAGATTACATAAAAAAGTACAAAATGACAGCCCTATTCCTGTAGAACTCGCAATGAGATACGGAAATCCATCTATAAAAAGTGGAATTCAAAAACTTGCAGATCAAGGCGTAACAGAAATTTTAATAATTCCATTATACCCACAATTCGCGATGGCAACAACTGAAACCATCATTGTACTTGCAAATAAAATTATTAAAAAAGAATTTCCACATATTAAATTAACAGATGTTCCTGCATTCTATAATCAAAAAGATTATATAGAAGTTTTAGGCAATAGTATCCAAACAGAACTTAACAAATTAAAACCAGATCACTTACTTTTCTCATACCACGGTGTTCCAGAAAGACATATAAAAAAATCTGACATTACTAAATCTCATTGTAAAATTGATGGATCTTGTTGCAACACCCCTTCACCATCTCACGAGTTTTGCTACAGACATCAATGCTACGAAACAACAAAACAAGTTGCCGAATACCTAAACTTAAAAGAAGGAAGCTATAGCACATCATTCCAATCTCGCTTAGGACGTGATCCCTGGCTACAACCTTATACTGATAAAACAATTGATGAATTCGCTCAAAACGGAACAAATAAATTAGCAGTTGTTACACCTGCATTTGTTTCTGATTGCTTAGAAACACTGGAAGAAATTGGTATGGAAGCAAAACATTCATTTATGGAAAATGGCGGACAAGAATTTAATACCATCCCTTGTTTAAATGACAATGACGAATGGGCCAACACATTAACTAAATGGATAAAAAACTGGAATTTAAGTTAATACGGGATACCTCTATTTAAAATCTCTTCATATCATATTTATTACAACCTGGTTTGCCGGGTTGTTTTATGTTATCCGATTATTTATATATTATAAGGAAGCTGAAGATAAATCTGAAATTGAAAAGCAAATTTTATTAAAACAATACAAATTAATGATAAAAAGGCTTTGGTATATCATCACCTGGCCTTCTGCAGTTTTAACAACTATTTTTGCGATATGCTTATTAATTTTGCAACCCTCATGGCTTCAAACTGGATGGATGCATATTAAATTAGGCTTTGTTTTGGCTCTTTTTGCATATCATGGAACTTGCCAAATGATGTATAATCAAATTCAAAAAGGAAATTTAAAATATTCTTCTTTCGCATTGCGAATTTGGAACGAGGTAGCTACTATAATTTTGTTTGCTTGTGTATTTCTAGTAGTTCTTAAAAATTCAATAGGATGGGTTTTTGGAACCTTAGGAATTATTAGTGTATCAGTATTGTTAATGCTAGGAATAAAATTGTATAAAAACATCCGTAAGAAGAACGATTGGGACTCGAAGTAAGTATTTTAATTTTTAATAATTATTTTTTAATTTTCTTTAATTAAACGCAATAAAACACTCTTCTTTTTAAATTTAAATACACCTTTTCAAATATATATTTGATATATAATAATTTACATATCAATGTATTAGATGTTACACTATGATTTTAATCATATCTAATTCGAAAACGTTTTCGTAATTTTAGCCCTTTATAAAATTCAACTTTATGAACTCAAAAATTACAAAAAAACTGCTATTAGGAAATGAAGCTTTGGCCCAAGGAGCAATAGACGCCGGCATATCAGGTGTTTATGCATATCCTGGAACTCCTTCAACCGAAATTACAGAATATATACAACGATCAAAAACTGCACAAGAATTAAAAATTCATTCTCAATGGTCTGTAAATGAAAAAACAGCCATGGAAGCAGCACTAGGAATGTCATATGCAGGAAAAAGAGTAATAACTGTAATGAAACATGTTGGCTTAAATGTAGCTGCCGATGTTTTTATGAACATGTCTGTTGCCGGTATAAATGGTGGATTAGTTGTAGTTGTGGCCGATGACCCTTCGATGCATTCTTCACAAAACGAACAAGATTCTCGTTTCTACGGAAAATTTGCAATGATTCCAATTTTAGAGCCATCAAACCAGCAAGAATGTTATGAGATAACAAAATATGCATTTGATTTATCTGAAAAATTAAGCTTACCTGTTCTTATTAGAATGGTTACTCGCTTATCTCATTCAAGGGCTGGAGTTATTACTAGAGATAGGGAACTTCAAAACAGCATTCATTTACCAAAAAATCCAAAACAATTTCAGTTAATCCCTATGCACGCGAGAGGCAGGTATAAACATTTGGTTGATATTCAAGTTGATATCCTTGAAAATTCAGAAAACAGCTATTTTAACGAATTTATTCAAGGTCCAAATACATCAATTGGAATTATTGCTTCTGGAATAGCATACAATTACCTAATGGAAAATTTTGAAGATGATAAATGTCCATATCCAATTTTAAAAATATCACAATATCCTATTCCAAAAAAGCCAATAAAAAAATTATTTGATACTTGTAAAAAAATATTGGTTTTAGAAGACGGATATCCATTTATTGAAGAAGCTATCTCAGACTTCTTAGGTGAAAACAGAAATGTTTTTGGACGATTAAGTGGAGATATTCCACGCGTTGGAGAGTTAAATCCAGACAATATTGCAAATGCACTAGGGTTTGATATTGTAATAAATGAAAATATTCCAAAAATTGTTTCAGGAAGACCTCCAGAATTATGCGTAGGCTGTGGCCACCGTGATTTATTCGACGCTATCAATACAATCGGAAAAGAAATGGGAAGTCAACAAGTCTTTGGAGATATTGGATGTTATGCTTTAGGAGTTCTTCCTCCTTATGAAAGCATTAATACCTTAATAGACATGGGTGCTTCAATTACAATGGCTAAAGGAGCTTCAGATGCAGGAATTCATCCAGCAATTGCTGTTATTGGAGATTCAACTTTTACACATTCAGGCATGACAGGTTTATTAGAAGCTGTTATCGAAAACACTCCAATAACTGTAATAATTTCAGATAACTCAGCAATTGCGATGACCGGAGCTCAAGATTCTTCAGCATCAGGAAGACTTATAAGTATTTGTAAAGGTATTGGTGTTGAAAAAGAACATTTAAAAGTTATTACACCTCTTCACAAAAACTTACAAGAGAACGTTGATTTAATTCGTGATGAAATAAATCATAAAGGAGTTTCAGTAATTATTGCTCAAAGACCTTGTGTACAATTACCTAAAGAGAAAAAAGATAAATTAAACGAACTTAAAAAAGAAACCTTAAACTAATGAAAACAAATATAATATTAGCAGGAGTTGGTGGACAAGGAATTTTAACAATAGCTGCAGTTTTAGATACTGCTGCGTTAGATTGCAACTTAAATATAAAACAATCTGAGGTTCATGGAATGAGCCAACGAGGTGGCGCTGTTCAATCACATGTTCGAATATCAGATAAAGAAATATTTTCAGATTTAATACCACAAGGAAAAGCAGACATCATAATATCTGTTGAACCAATGGAACTTTTACGCTATTTACCTTTTTTAAAAAAAGATGGATACCTAGTAACTGATTCTAATCCATTTGTAAACATAACTGATTATCCAGAATTAGAAGATCTATATCAAGAAATTAAATCTTATAAAAACAGTATTTTAATTGACGCAAAACAAATAGCAAAGGACTTAGGCAATTCAAAAGCTACCAACATTGTACTTTTAGGGGCTGCCTCATCCCTACTTCCTTTAAATGAAGAAAATTTACAACAAGCAATAAAAAAGTTATTCGATCGAAAAGGAGAACGAATTGTAAATAAGAATTTAGAAGCCTTTGAAAAAGGAAAGGAAATAGCTGCAGAATTCGTTTCTTAAAATTTAAAAATTAATGTTACACGAAAAAATAATTAACCCTGAAAGCATTGTAGTAATTGGGGCTTCAAATAATATTCATACTCCAGGCGGACGTGTTTTCAAAAATTTAATTGATCACAATTACAAAGGCAAATTATTTGCTGTTAATCCAAAAGAAACTAATGTTCAAGGTTTAAAATGTTATAATCATATTTCTGAAATACCAGAGGTTGATGTTGCCATTATAGCTATTGCAGCTAAATTTACATTAGAAACTGTAAAGGTTTTAGCACAACAAAAGAAAACAAAAGGATTTATTATTTTTTCGGCAGGATTTAGTGAAAAAGATTCTGAAGGAGAGCAATTAGAACAAGAAATTGTTAAAGAAATTAATGCCGTTGGAGGAACATTATTAGGACCAAATAATATTGGATTAATCAACCAAAATTATACTGGTGTATTTACAACACCAATTCCTAAATTAGACATTTATGGAGTTGACTTTATTTCCGGTTCTGGAGCCACAGCTGTTTTTATTATTGAAGCAGCTATGGCAACAGGTTTAACTTTTTCAAGCGTCTACACTGTAGGAAATTCTGCTCAAATAGGAGTTGAAGAAGTACTGGAACATTTAGATGAAACCTATATTAAAAACAGAAGCTCAAAAGTAAAATTACTCTATATAGAAAGCATTGATAACCCTTCAAAATTATTAAAACACGCAACTTCTTTAATTAATAAAGGATGTAAGATTGCTGCAATAAAATCAGGAAGTTCATCTGCAGGAAGTAGAGCTGCAAGTTCACATACAGGTGCATTGGCAAATTCAGATGTTGCGGTAGATTCTTTATTTAAAAAAGCTGGAATTGTTCGTTGTTATGGTAGAAATGAATTAATTACTGTGGCTTCTATTTTTATGCTTCCAGAAATCACTGGAAAAAACATTGCGATCATTACACATGCTGGTGGGCCGGCAGTAATGCTGACTGATGCTTTAGCTAAAAACGGATTAAATGTTCCAGAAATTTCAGGAAAATACAGTAATGAATTACTAGAAAAATTATATTTAGGTTCATCAGTTTCAAATCCAATCGATTTTTTAGCTACAGGTACAGCAGAACAGTTAGGAACAATAATTGATTATTGCGAACACAAATTTTTTGAAATAGATGCAATGGTGGTCATTTTTGGAAGCCCAGGTTTATTTGAAGTTTATGACGTTTATGATGTACTTCATAATAAAATGAGAGAATGCAAAAAACCAATTTTCCCAATACTTCCATCAGTTGTAAATGTTAAAAAAGAAATTGAATATTTCATCTCTAAAGGAAACGTAAATTTCCCTGATGAAGTTCTTTTTGGAAATGCACTTGCAAAAACAATAAAATCTAATATTTCAATTCCAATCCAAAAGTCAGCATCAACATTTGACTCCGAAACAATCAGAAGAATTATTAATTCCGTAAAAAATGGATATTTACAACCTCAACAAGTAAAAGAATTATTAATAGCAGCTGAAATCCCTGTTGTTAATGAAATAGTTTGTAAAACAAAATTGGAATGTTCAAATGCTATTAATATTTTGGAATTTCCTGCAGTAATGAAAGTTGTTGGACCAGTTCATAAATCGGATGTTGGAGGGATTATTTTGAATATCACTTCAGAAGAAAAACTCTTAAACTCTTTTGATAAAATTATGAAAATTGAAGGAGCTACTTCAGTTTTATTACAACCTATGAAAAAAGGTATTGAATTATTTATCGGCGCCAAAAAAGAAGATAATTTTGGTCATTTAGTATTATGTGGTTTAGGTGGTATTTATATTGAAATTTTAAAAGACATACAAACTTCCTTAGCTCCAGTTACAAATAATGAAGCTCTCGAAATGATTCAAAACTTAAAATCTTATAAAATTATTCAGGGAGTTAGAAATCAGGAAGGAATTAACGAAAATGAATTTGCTAAAATTATCACTAAAGTATCTAACCTTGTTTCCATTGCACCTGAAATTATTGAGCTAGATTTGAACCCTCTTTTAGGAAATTCTAAGGAAATTTTTGCGGTAGATGCTCGAATAAGAATTGAAAAAGATTAATTTTTTTTAAAATGATTTATCAAAAGGAATTCGGTTAACTATACTTCTTCCTAATGTAATTTCATCAGCATATTCAAGTTCATCACCAACAGCTATTCCTCTTGCAATTGTTGATGTTTGAATTGAGTATTTTTCAATTTGTTTAAAAATATAAAAATTGGTTGTATCACCTTCAATTGTTGAACTTAAGGCAAAAATAACTTCTTTTACACTTCCTGTTTTTACTTTCTCAATTAAACTATCAATAGTTAAATTTTGAGGTCCAACACCTTCAATTGGAGAAATTTTACCTCCTAAAACGTGGTACAATCCTTTAAACTGTGAAGTGTTTTCAATAGCCATTACATCTCGCACATCCTCAACAACACAAATAATTTCTGGATTTCTTGATGTATTCGCACAAATTTCACAAACATCAATATCTGAAATATTATGACATTTTTTACATAATTTAATATGATCTACTAATCCCGTTAAAGCTTTTGTTAAATTATGAGTTTGAGAATTTGGTTGTTTCAATAAATGTAACACCAATCTAAGCGCAGTTCTTTTACCAATTCCTGGTAACTGAGAAACTTCGCTAACGGCATTTTCCAAAAGTTTGGATGAAAAATTCATTTGGCAAATGTACAATTAGGAAATGATATTCTCAATAAATTTAGTTTCTTTGTCTAATCATAAATTCTAAAGCACATAAATGCAACCACTTTATATACTTTCATTAATTGTAATTTATTTTTGCATATTGCTTTTAATAGCATATTTCACTGGTAAAAACGACAGCAATGAGTCTTTTTTTAGTGCCAATAAAAAATCACCTTGGTATGTTGTAGCATTTGGTATGATTGGAGCTTCTTTATCTGGCGTCACCTTTATTTCTGTCCCAGGTTGGGTAGACAGCTCTCAATTTAGTTATATGCAAATAGTTTTTGGATATATGGCTGGTTATTTAGTTATTGCTTATGTTCTTATCCCAATTTATTACAACTTAAAGGTTACGTCAATTTATGAGTTTCTAAAGCAACGTTTTGGGCCCAATTCACATAAAACCGGATTCGTTTTCTTTTTCATTTCAAGAGTTTTAGGAGCTTCATTTCGATTGTTTTTAGTAGCTACAGTTTTACAGTATTTTATTTTTGACAATTGGAATGTTCCTTTTGAAATTACTGTAATATTCTCCATAATATTAATTTGGATTTATACTTTTAAAGGAGGAATAAAAACGATTGTATGGACAGATACTCTTCAAACAGTATTTATGCTTTTTGCCGTTTTTGCGACAATTCATATAATTCTAACAAAATTAAACTTATCAATTCCTGAAATTTTTACCTCATCTGAATTTGATAAATACAATAAAATAATATTTACAGATAATTTTCTTGATAAAAAACATTTCTTTAAATCATTTTTAGGAGGAATGTTTATTGCTATTGCGATGACTGGATTGGATCAGGATATGATGCAAAAAAACTTAACTTGTAAAAACACTAAGGAAGCACAGTGGAATATAATTTCTTTAGGTTTTGTACTTATTATTGTAAATTTTGTTTTTCTAACATTAGGCGCTTTACTATTTATCTATGCTGAAAAATTTGGTATTCAAATTCCTTTAGTTGATGGAAATCCCAAAACAGATTTATTGTTTCCTGAAATTGCTTTAAATGGAAATTTAGGAATTGGTATTGGCGTGATTTTTATATTAGGCCTAATTGCAGCAGCATATTCTAGTGCCGATAGTGCATTAACAGCATTAACCACATCCTATTGTATCGATTTCTTAGACATTGAAAACAAAGAAAAATCCAAACAAAAAGCAATTCGAAAAAGAGCTCATATTGGAATTTCTATATTATTGGTTATCGTAATTATTATTTTTAAATATGTTTTGGAAGACAATGTAATTAGTAGTTTATTACAAGTTGCCTCTTATACTTATGGCCCATTATTGGGTTTATTTACTTTTGGAATATTTACGAAATTTGAAATAAAAGACAAATATGTATGGTTAATTTCAATAATCTCAGTTGTTTTAACCTACTTTTTAAATGCATACTCCACAACATTATTAAACGGTTATCAATTCGGTTATGAACTTTTAATTGTTAACGGATTTCTTACATTTATAGGGCTTTTATTTATCAAAAAAAATAAAAATTAAATTTCTAAATAAAATTTAAACCAATTAAACATTTTATTTTTGCAAAATGGAAAATGATTTAGGTAATTACAGAAGAGTTTACAAGAAAAGTGAACTTTCAAAAAAAGAGGTTTCAGAAAACCCTATGGAATTATTTCAAAAATGGTTTTATGAAGTTGAAGAATTTGGAGGAGATGTGGAAGCAAATGCTATGACTATTTCAACCATTGGAACAGATGGTTTTCCAAAAAGCAGAGCTGTTCTACTAAAAAAATATACTTGGGAAGGTTTTATTTTTTACACCAACTATAATAGTGAAAAAGGAAAAGCAATTGAAATAAACCCAAATGTTTGTTTATCTTTTTTATGGCATAATATTGAAAGACAAGTAATAATTAAAGGAGTTGCAGAAAAAATTTCAGAAAACTTATCAGATGGTTATTTCGATTCAAGACCTGACGGAAGTAAATTAGGTGCTTGGGCTTCTAATCAAAGTGAAATTGTACCTTCTCGTGAATATTTAGACACTCGACTATCTAATTTTGAAAAACAATATAAAAACACTGAAATTCCGAGACCAAAGAACTGGGGTGGATTTATTATAAAACCTGTAAGTATAGAATTTTGGCAAGGAAGGCCAAATAGAATGCATGATAGGATAAGATATACCTTACAAGAAAATTATGACTGGAAAATTGACCGATTAGCTCCATAATAATTATATTTGAACATCAACCAATATTAAATGAAAACACTTTACATTGTAAGACACGCAAAATCTTCTTGGGAATACGAAGGAATTAAGGATATTGATAGACCATTAAACAAAAGAGGTATTAACAACGCTTATTTAATTTCAAGTGTTTTAAATAAAAAAGTTTCTTGTCCAGATGTGTTTATTTCGAGCTGTGCGAACCGAGCCTTACACACAGCTATGATATTTAGCTACACCTTCAACTACCCCCTTACAAACCTAAAAATAAGCAAATCTCTATATAACTTTAGTGACGGGTATTTAATTAAAACTGTAAAAGCCTTAGATGACGGATTTGATTCCGCAATTATTTTTAGCCACGACCATGGAATTAGTGATTTCGTAAATAAATTTGGAAGTATTAAACTGGATAATGTTCCAACTTGTGGAGTTATTGGTATTAAGTTCAATACAAGTCATTGGAAAAATATTAAAGAAGGAAATACATTTATTACCGATTTTCCGAAAAACTACAAATAAGCATTTAAAATTATTACGTATGAAAATAGAAAAACTAGCCGCAATAGATATTGGTTCTAACGCAATACGCTTGTTAGTATCGAACGTAATAACTGAACGCAATGGCAAAGAAGCTACTTTTTTGAAATCCGCTTTAGTAAGAGTTCCAATCCGTTTAGGAGCAGACACTTTTATTAATAAAAATATTTCTGAAGAAAGTAAAAATAGAATGGTGAAAGCTATCGAAGCTTTTAAATTATTAATGGAAGTTCATGGCGTCCAAAAATTTAAAGCTTGTGCTACCTCAGCAATGAGAGAAGCAAAAAATGGAATTTCTGTTGTAAATGAAATATTTGAAAAAACAAATGTTAAAATTGATTTAATTGATGGTAAAAAAGAAGCTGCAATTATTTTTTCAACCGATTTAACGAATATTATAAAGAATGACAAATCCTATGTTTATGTAGATGTTGGTGGAGGAAGTACCGAGATTACAATATTTTCAAATGGAAAAATCATAAACTCAAAATCATTTAAAATAGGAACAGTTCGTTTATTAAATAAAACTTCTTCATTTAAGGATGTTTGGGAAAACATTGAAGTTTGGTTAAAGGCAAATACTTTAAATTTAAAGAAACCTGCACTTATCGGATCTGGAGGAAATATTAATAAAATATTTAAACTTTCTGGAAAACTTATGGGAGAACCACTTTCATTAATTTATATGAAAGCTCAATACCAGTTTTTAAAACAACTTTCTTATGAAGACCGTGTATCAGAATTAGGTCTAAACCCCGATAGAGCTGATGTAATTGTACCCGCCACAAAAATATATTTATCTGCGATGAAATGGAGCGGAGCTAAAAAAATATATGTTCCTAAAATAGGTTTGGCAGACGGAATTGTTAAAAGTCTATATCTTAATAAAATATAAATTTTAGACTCATTTTTTTATTTTTTAAAAGAAAAATTGTGACCCATTAAATTTTTGGTGTGTTATAATAATAAGTGTTTAAAAACTAAACAGTTTATTAATCATCATTTAAAAAAATTAAAATGAAAAATCTATTATTATCTTTCACATTGTTACTCTTTGGATTTAGTGCTTTTGCTCAAGATCTAACAGAAAATCCTGAACCCGAAAAATGTTACGTTCGTTGTAAAACTCCAGATATTTGGAAAATGAAGATGTTACAATTGAAACAAAAGCAGCTTACTGAAAAATCACTACTCACCAAGCAACCAACAAAACAGTTACAGAAAAAGTACTTGTTAAAGAAGCTAGCTACAAATTAGAAGTCGTTCCAGGGTCATTTGGAACAGAAAATTTGACATATATAGCTAAAGAAGATGCTTCAAAATTAAGGGTAATACCAGCTACTTTTAAACCATCATCAGAAACAATTGAAACAAAGCCTGCAACAGCTAGCGACAAAGCGCCTGATTGTGAATCAAGCGACCCAAACGACTGTAGATACTGATGTTATAAACCAATTGCATCTGAATTTGTTAGCATACCTTTAACAAAATTAAATACTGATGCAACTACAAAAAGAACAACAGTTCCAGGATTTAACAAAACATATACAAAAACTGTTGTTGCTAATGAGCTAACAACTCGCAGAATTGAAATTCCGGAAGTAACAAAAGTTATATTGGTTTCAGATTCCAGTTTTGAAGAAATTACTGTTCCCGCTGAATATAAAACAGTTACAAAAGAAGTGTTAGTTCAAAAAGGCGACTTAACATCTTGGAAATAAGCTGATTGTAAATTAACAGAAAGTAGTATTTTACCAATTAACCGGAACTTAGGAAGTGCAACTTTAACTTCTGATGCAAATCAATTATTGACACGCGTTTATTACTCCTTTTAAAAACTGGTGCTGATGTAGCGCTTGAATCTCATAAAGATGCTCGAGGAACTAAAGACAAGAACCAAGATTTATCTGAAAGAAGAGCTCAAGCAGTTTCTGAATATTTAATTTCTAAAGGAATTAATGCTAGCCAAATAACAACTAACGGTTATAGAGAAACTAAATTAACAAATAGATGTTCTGATGACGTTTCTTGTACAGAAAGAGAGCACAGACAAAACAGAAGAACTACTTTTAGAGTAATTAATCAATAATAACTTTCTTACAAAAGAAAAAAACCGCTAATTGCGGTTTTTTTTATGTTAACTTTTTTATGACTGATTCAATAAAATTGAAATGACAACTTGGATCACGCATTAAATTATAACTTTTTTTAACGCCAATAATCTTTTCCTTTTTATCTAATATAATAATAATTGGGTAAGATGAAATTTTATATTTGTTTTTTAATATTAAATTATCCGCTTTTTGTGAACTAGAAACTAAATCTACATTTCTAGTAAAATCTGCTTCAAATAATACAAATTTTTCATCTGCAAATTTTGTAAACCTATCCGATTCAAAAAAATCCTCCTTTAACATTTTACAAGGTCCACACCAAAAAGATCCAGTAAAAAAAATTAATAACGATTTGTTGGTTGATTTTGATAAAGATTTCTCTTTTTTCAGCTTTGTTTCCCACTTTAAAGAACTATTATCAAATTCGGTACTTTCCTGTGCATTTATATAAGCACTTGAAAATACAACTAAAAAACAAGTGGAACAATCTTCTTCATTCCAATAATTTTTTCAAAAACACTTGCAAAACTATGCCAAGCTTAAGATTTGATAAATTCCTCCACCAATTTTCCGACTACTTTTTCAGCAATTTTTGCAACTTTTTGAACTTCTTCATGAGAAACAGACTCTACTTTTCCTTCAACACCTAAATCCGTGATTACAGAAAGCCCAAAGCAAGTCATTCCCATATGCTTAGCGACAATAACTTCAGGAACAGTTGACATTCCAACTGCGTCTGCGCCTAAAATTTTTACCATTTTATATTCTGCAGGCGTTTCAAAAGTTGGGCCTTGTAATGCTAAATAAATCCCTTTTTGAATTGGAACATTTAACTTTTGGGCAATTTCATCCATTTTTTCAATCATTTCACTACTATAAGCTTCATGCATATCTACAAATCGAGGTCCAAAGCGATCATCATTTTCCCCGTGTAATGGATGAACAGGCATTAAATTAATATGATCTGTAATAATCATGACGTCACCTACTTTAAAAGCAGGATTCACACCACCAGAAGCATTTGAAACAATTAAGTTTTCAACTCCTAAATACTTCATTACTCTAACAGGGAAAATTGTTTGCTCCATAGTCCAACCTTCATAATAATGAAAACGACCACGCATTGCAACAACCTTTTTATCACCAATAGTTCCGTATATTAATTCACCCGAGTGCCCAACAACTGTGGAAACCGGGAAATTTGGAATATCTTTATAAGGTATTGAAATTTCAATGTTTATTTTCTCTACCAAATTACCTAATCCAGTACCTAAAATGATACCGTAATCTAAATTTGAAATTCCTTTATTTTTTAAAAAATTAACCGTTTCTTGAACTTTGTTCCACATATTTTTTTATAAGATTATCAAAATCATTAGAATGATTTAGAAATTTTGTTTTTATTGATATAAAATATATCTTTTTCAATCTTGCAAAGATACGAACATAATCTTTCTCCGTTGTTAAAACAATTTTATTATTTGACTGTTGCTCCTTTATTTCAGCAATTTCTTTGTCTGAAAATTGATGATGATCTGGATATTTTAAATGATTGAATTTAATTGATTTACTACTTAAAAAATCAATTAAAGGGGTTGGATTTGCTATTCCAGTTATTAATAAAACTTCTTTATTTTCTAATTCAGATAAATTAACTGTTTCAAATCCTTTTAATTTATTATCATATTCTATAGTAGTAAAAAACACCTTTTGAAATAAAGTTGGATTTAACTTTTGAGTAATTTTAAATTGTTCTTCTTCAGACAAATTCGAAGGACATTTCGTTACAATAATAACCTGAGCCCTTTTAGCTCCTTTGGTATTTTCACGTAAATTCCCAGTTGGCAACATTTTATCATCAATATATAAATCATTAAATGTTGTTAATAAAATATTTAAACCTCCTTTTACTTTTCGATGCTGAAAAGCATCATCTAACAAAACTAATTCAGGTGGATTTTTCAATTGTTCTAATTGTTCAATTCCGTTCACCCTATCAGCATCTACACTAACAATTAGTTTTGTAAACTTTTGATAATATTGAAAAGGCTCGTCTCCAATTGTTTCTGCAGTAACACCACTATCAGCTATTATAAAACCTTTACTTTTTCTCTTATAGCCTCTGCTTAAAACAGCAACAGTATACTGATTTTGTAGCAAATGAATTAAATACTCTATTTGAGGTGTTTTACCAGTTCCTCCAACACTTAAATTTCCAACAAGTATTGTTGGTGTATCAAATTGAGCTGATTCAAAAACCTCAGTATCATATAAATAATTACGAACATGTGTAATAAATCCATATAACAAAGAAAAAGGATATAATATGTTTCTTATTAATTTCATAAATGGCGAAATTACAAAACAAATCATAATTTTTATGAAATATTACTTCATCTTTATACTGTATAAATTATATTTGTGTAAACTTTCCTATTATAATAATGAAAATTAAAGATATTACCGATTGTATTGAAGAAATTGCACCTTTAAATTACGCCGAAGGCTTTGATAATGTTGGCTTATTAATTGGCGATTACAACACACAATTAACTGGCGTTTTAGTTACTCTGGATACTCTAGAAAATGTTGTTGAAGAAGCAATTGAAAAAAAATGTAATCTAATCGTAAGTTTTCATCCAATAATTTTTTCAGGTTTAAAAAAATTAAATGGTAGTAATTATGTTGAACGCGTCGTTTTAAAAGCAATTAAAAATGACATTGCAATATATGCCATGCATACTGCACTCGATAATTCTTTTGTTGGTGTTAACGCTAAAATTTGCGATATTTTAGGCTTACAAAATAAAAAAATACTTATCCCTCAAAAAAACACTATAAAAAAATTAACTACCTATGTACCTCACAATAATGCAGAAGAAGTAAGATTAGCATTATTCAAGGCAGGTGCAGGAACAATCGGTAATTATTATAATTGCAGTTATAATACTGAAGGGGTAGGCACGTATCAAGGAAATGAAAATTCCAATCCAACAATTGGTGAAAAAGGCATTCTACATTCAGAAAATGAAACTTTTATTAGTGTGATTTTTGAAAAACATAAAGAAAAAAATATACTAGATGCGCTTTTTAAAGCTCATATTTATGAGGAAGTAGCTTATGATATTGTGCCAATCGATAATTTAAACCAAGAAATTGGTCTTGGGATGGTTGGAGATTTAACAGAAGAAAAAAATGAAATAGAGTTTTTAACATTTTTAAAAACTACTATGAACGCAAAAGGAATTAGGCATTCAAAATTATTAGACAAACCAATTAAGAAAGTCGCTGTTTTAGGTGGTTCAGGTAGTTTTGCAATTAATAACGCAATACAATCTGGAGCCGACATTTATGTTACTTCAGACATTAAATATCACGAGTTTTACAAGGCTGAAGACAAGTTAGTAATTGCAGATATTGGACATTATGAAAGTGAACAATTCACAAAAAATCTTTTAGTTGATAGACTTACGGAAAAATTTCATAATTTTGCAATCATTTTATCACAAAAAAACACAAATCCAATTTATTACTTATAATATGGCTAAAAATAAAGAAGTTACTGTCGAAGAAAAATTAAGAGCGCTGTACGACTTACAATTAATTGACTCTAGAGTTGATGAAATTAAAAGTGTAAGAGGTGAACTACCTTTAGAAATTGAAGATTTAGAAGATGAAATAACTGGTTTAAATAAAAGACTAGCTAATTTAGATGAGGATGTAACTAAATTGAAAGGCGATATTTCTGCTAAAAAAATAGTAATTGAAGATTCAAAAGCTTTAATTAAAAAATATGCAGAACAACAAAAAAAGGTTCGTAATAACAGAGAATTTAATTCTATCAGTAAAGAAACTGAATATCAAGAACTTGAAGTTGAGTTAGCTGAAAAAAGAATTAAAGAGTTCAAAGCTAAAATTGAACAAAAAAACGAAGTCATTGAAGTTACCAAAGGAAATATTGCTAGACAAAAAGAGTTGTTAAAGCATAAGACAAACGAGCTAGATGATATTATGGGAGATACTGCAAAGGAAGAATCTTTATTAATAAAAAAATCAGCAGAGTATAGTGAATTAATTGATGATCACTTATTAAAAGCTTATAAAAGAATTAGAGCTACAGTAAAAAATGGACTGGCTGTTGTATCTATTGAAAGAGGTGCTTCTGGAGGGTCATTCTTTACAATTCCACCGCAAAGACAAGTTGAAATTGCAGGTCGCAAAAAAATCATTACAGATGAGCATAGTGGTAGAATTTTAGTTGATGGTGCTTTAGCTGAAGAAGAAAAAGAAAAAATTGATAAATTATTTAGTAAATAATTTACTTAAGCAATATATATTTAAAGGCTTCCAATTGGAAGCCTTTATTTTTTTGTCGCTTTTATAGAATACAATAAAGGAAACAATTGCAGATTTTTCTTTAACACAAACATACCATCAGTTGTTGGATCCATTTCTGGAAAACAATTATATGGTGACTTCTCAAATTCATGTAAAAATTCAATGCATAAACCTGCATCAACCAAAGCTGAAATCACTTCACCTAAACCGTGATTCCAACCATATTCTTTACTTATAATAGTTGAATCATTATTTGTATAAGTGCCTTGATATTCTTCATATATAACATCCTTGTTATTGTATGGATACATTAATTTAGGTGGAGTTTCTAAATAGTTAAACATCCAAGCAATGGGATGAAATTCAATCATATAAAAAACACCGCCATTATTAAGTTTATTAGCGATTATTTTACCCCAAGTTTTTAAATCAGGTAACCAACCAATAACTCCGTAAGATGTATAAACAATGTCGAACTTCCCTTTAACTTTTTCAGAAACATCATATAAATTACTTTCAATAAAAGTAGCATTCAAGTTCAATTCTTCATTTAATAATTTAGCACTTCTAATGCCTTCATTTGAAAAATCAATCCCAGTACATTTGGCTCCCATCCTACTCCAACTTAGAGTATCTAAACCAAAATGACATTGTAAATGCAATATAGATTTACCTTTCACATCTCCAACCTCTAATATTTCATAGTCATTTAAAGAAGTTTTCCCTTTTTTAAATGTTTCAACATCATAAAACTCAGATTCGAAATGAACACTTACTTTTTTATTCCAAGTTTCTTTATTTACTTCAAAATACTTTTTGTTTTTTTTATCCATCTTTTTAATTAAAATAAAACAATATTATACACCAAATAATTGGAATAGATTCAACCCAAAAGGCTGTATAAAATCTCGTTCTTTTCGGAGTTGAAAACCATAAAAATATTCCTGTCAACCCCAAAATAAACACCCAAATTAAAATTTCTGAAAACGAAGATGTTTTTTTAAAATATTCCAAAATCAAGATAAAGAATAATAAATAAGTTCCAATTAATTTTGTCGCAAAAATACCTAATACTTGAGGTAATGTCTTTAACTCTTTAGAATCTGATGTGATATCGCGAATATCAAAAGGAATTGTTATGGCAATTAAAAGTGCTATTCGCTGAAAAAAATCTAAATAAACATCAAATGAAAGCTCAATTTTCGCTTCATACAAAGGAAAAAAAACACAAATTCCAGCCCAAGCTACGGCAATACTAAATATTTTTATTGAAGGAAAATTACGAAAAGAAAATTCAACTTTCCTCCATTTAAATAAAGGCACAACATAAAAAAATGTCATAAAAGCAAAAGGAAATAATACAAATATTGATTTCAAATAAAAATCAGTAAAAAATAAAATATATCCTAAAAATACAGAGGCAATACCTGATAAAATAATTAACTCCTTTCTATGTTCAAAATACCAACTTTTAAACCAATTTAAACGACCGGTTTTTATCTCATAAAATCGTATAAAATTATAGGAAATAATTATTGAAAGCCCCACAAATATTGGTGTGTAACTTTGGTCAATACCATATTTTATCATTGTAATTTTTGTAATACAAAATCCAGCTACTGCCACATGAATATTACTAAAAATATAAAAATCAAGTATCTTTTTTAAAAATTGCATTTTACAAAAGTAAGTTATTGTTAATATATTCAATTTGTGGTTAACAAAATATCATAAATAAATAATCCTTAACTATTTTAATGATAGTATTTTCTGTAATTTTGACACTGTTAATCTCACATACAATTTATATAAATGAAAACAAATTCATTCGTTTTAAGACATGTAGGCCCTAGAAAAAATGAAGTTAATGAAATGGTAAAAACCATTGGAGTTTCTTCAGTAGATGAATTAATTGATAAAACTATTCCATCAGATATTAGATTAGCCTCAAATTTAAATTTACCAAAGGCATTAAGTGAGTACGAATATATGATCCATATTCAAGAACTTGCAAATAAAAATAAGTTATTTAAAAATTATATTGGATTAGGCTACCATCCAACAATAGTACCAGCTGTTATTCAACGTAATGTTTTAGAAAACCCAGGCTGGTATACTGCATACACGCCATATCAGGCAGAAATTGCTCAAGGCCGTTTAGAAGCTTTATTGAACTATCAAACGATGGTTAGTGAACTAACTGGAATGGAGTTAGCAAATGCATCCTTATTAGATGAATCAACTGCGGCAGCTGAAGCAATGATTATGTTATTAAATACAAGATCAAGAAGCCAAAAAAAGGTGGATGCTACTCAGTTTTTTGTATCTGAAGAAGTTTTACCTCAAACAATTGATGTTTTAAAAACAAGAGCATTACCACTAGGTATTGAACTTATTATTGGAAATCATCAAAGTTTTGAATTTAATGAACACGTTTATGGCGCGTTAATTCAATACCCTGCAAAAGGAGGTGAAGTTTATAATTATTCGAATTTTGTAGAGAAAGCAAAAGTTGTGGAAGCTAAAATTGCTGTAGCTGCAGATTTATTAAGTTTAGTTGTGTTAACTCCTCCTGGAGAATGGGGAGCTGATGTTGTGGTTGGAACCACTCAACGATTTGGAATTCCAATGGGTTACGGTGGTCCACACGCTGCTTATTTTGCAACAAAAGAAGAATACAAACGTAATATTCCTGGAAGAATTATTGGAGTTACTCAAGATAAAGATGGAAACCGTGCTTTACGTATGGCGTTGCAAACTCGTGAGCAACATATAAAACGTGAAAAAGCAACTTCCAATATTTGCACTGCTCAAGTATTACTTGCCGTTATGGCGGGTATGTACGGTGTTTTTCACGGACCTAAAGGTTTAACATACATTGCTAATAAAATTCAAAATTTAACAGCAACTTTAAATAATGGGCTCAAGCAATTAAATATAAAACAGGTAAATAATGTCTTTTTTGATACATTAACTATTGAAGTATCTAATGCTAATAAAGTAAAAGAAATAGCAGAAAGTAAAGGTATTAACTTTTATTACCCATCAAATAATTTGGTTTATATTTCAATAAATGAAACTTCTAACCTTGAAGATATTAATGCTGTAATTGAAATATTAGCTGAAGCTGAAGGAAAAAAGTCAATACGTTTTGATGCACCTGTTGAAATTGATCTACCAGTATATTCTAAACGTATAACAGGTTTTATGACTAATGAAGTTTTTGAAAATTATCATTCAGAAACTGAGATGATGCGTTACATTAAAAAATTAGAAAGAAAAGATTTATCCTTAAATCATTCTATGATTTCTTTAGGATCTTGTACTATGAAATTAAACGCCGCTGCGGAAATGCTTCCTTTAAGCTGGCCTAATTGGGGTGTTATGCATCCTTTTGTACCTATTGACCAAGCTCAAGGCTACCAAGAAGTTTTTGTTGGCTTAGAAGCCGCTCTAAATGAAATTACAGGGTTTTATGCCACATCTTTACAACCTAACTCTGGCGCACAAGGTGAGTACGCTGGTTTAATGGTAATAAAAGCGTATCACGAATCAAAAGGAGATCATCATAGAAATATTTGTTTGATTCCTTCATCTGCACATGGAACGAATCCTGCTTCTGCTGTAATGGCAGGAATGGAAGTAATTGTTACGAAATCAACTGAAGATGGAAATATTGACGTTGATGATTTAAGAGAAAAAGCTGAACTTCATAAAGATAATTTATCCGCTTTAATGGTTACCTACCCATCAACACATGGTGTTTTTGAAAGTACAATTAAAGAGATTACGGAAATCATTCACAATCTTGGTGGGCAAGTATATATGGATGGTGCAAATATGAATGCTCAGGTTGGATTAACAAATCCTGCTACAATTGGTGCAGATGTTTGTCACCTTAATTTACATAAAACTTTCGCAATTCCGCATGGAGGTGGTGGTCCAGGCGTTGGTCCAATTTGTGTAGCAAAACATTTAGCTCCATTTTTACCATCTAATCCAGTAATACCAACTGGTGGAACATCGCCTATTAAAGCTGTTTCTTCTGCCCCATGGGGTTCTGCATTGGTACTTTTAATATCTTACAGTTATATTAAAATGCTTGGAACTAATGGGTTAAAAGACGCTACAATTTACGCCATTTTAAATGCAAATTATTTAAAAGCTCGTTTAGAAAAGCATTATAAAATCTTATATGCAGGTGAAAATGGTTTTGCAGCTCATGAAATGATTGTTGATTTTAGAGAGTTTAAAACAAAGGGAATAGAAGTTACTGATGTTGCAAAACGATTGATGGATTATGGATACCATGCTCCAACTGTATCGTTCCCTGTTGCAGGAACCTTAATGATTGAGCCAACGGAAAGTGAAAATAAAGTTGAATTGGATCGTTTTTGTGATGCTTTAATTAGCATAAAAGGAGAAATTGATGCTATGGAAATAGGAGATACTAATTCACCTTTAAAAAACTCTCCTCATACGCAAGAAATGCTAACATCCGATATTTGGGATCTTCCTTATTCTCGTGAAAAAGCTGCATTTCCGCTTCCTTACCTTAAAGAAAATAAGTTTTGGCCTTCAGTAAGAAGGGTTGATGATGCTTATGGAGATAGGAATTTAATTTGCTCTTGTAATCCAATAGAAGATTATATAAAATAATAAAATCCAAAATTCATAAAATTAAAAAGTCTCGAGAAATTAATCTCGAGACTTTTCTTTTTTAATTAGGTAACTTTTATAAAAGCAATAATATTGTCGTCCCCACAACGGTAGTATATTATTTTTATTCTTTTACTATTACAAAATCAAAAAACTAACAATTACAATAAATTAAAGAAATCGTCGTCCCCACAACTGTAGTATAACCTTTAATTATTTCGTATTATAACTGTTAAACATTCAATATTATTGTTTCAATTGTTAATAAATTACTTCAGGGTTTACAATTACAAATTCAGTTCTTCTATTCAGTTGATGCTCTTCACTTGAACATTTTACTCCATTCGAACATTTATTAATTAATTGAGATTCCCCATATCCGGCTCCTGAAATTCTATCTGGTGAAATACCTCTTGAAATAATATAATCTACAGTAGAATTAGCTCTTGCTTCAGATAATTTAAAATTATAACTATCCGGTCCTCGTGAATCTGTATGAGATCCTGTTTCCACCTTTAACTGCGGATATTTATTCATAATAACTACTACTTTATCTAACTCTAAAGCTGCATCTTTTCTAATATGAGATTTATCGTAATCAAAATAAATTGTATTTATATTAATCATTACTTTTTCCCGAAGTACAATAAATTCATCCGGTAGTAATTCTAATAGTATATTGTGATTATTATTATTTTTATTTGTTGTTTGAATGTTTTTAGAAGTGGTTATATAAAATTTCTTTTTTGCTTCAATTTTATAATTTGTCAAACACATTCCTTTAAATCTAAATAATCCTAAATTATCAGTTTTTTCATTTTCAACAATAACTTGATTATTACTAAAAATACTTATTAATGCATTTGAAATTGGTTTTCCATTCGTTTTATTTTTTACAAGGACATTAATATTCTCATTACAATCAACCTTTAATGGACTTTTCTCTTTAAAATAATAGATATCATCATCTCCTTTTCCTAGCCCTCTATTTGATGAAAAATACCCTTCTCTTTTTTCTTTATTAATAATAAATGCAAAGTCATCTTTTTCACTATTAATATTAGATCCTAAATGAATTGAAGGTAATGTTCCATTAGGTAACAACTTACAAAAATAAATATCTAACATACCTAAACCCTCTTTTCCATCAGAAGCAAAATACAATTCATCATTTCCATCGATAAATGGAAACATTTCACGTTCTATAGTATTTACATCTGGCCCTAGATTCATAGGCAGCCCATAAGTACCATCTTCATTTACTGCTACTTTGAATACATCAGTTTTCCCTAAAGTTCCAGGCATATCAGAAACAAAATACAATGTTTTTTGATCTTCACTTAAAGTTGGATGCCCAACAGAGTAATTATCATTATTAAAAGGCATAGACTCAATATTGAACCATTCATCATTTGGGCCAACTGTAGCTTTAAACATTTTAATTCTATTTTGCCCTAAAGAATCCTTCCCGTATTTTCCTTCGAAATAATTACTCCTAGAAAAATATACTGTTTTCTTATCATTTGTAAAAGTAACATCCGCTTCGTGAAACTTAGTATTTAGTTTACTCGAAAACTTCCTAACATTTACTAGTCCACCTTCTTCATTAATAGTCCCTTCATATAAATCTAAAAAAGGTTGATTATTACCTTTCCAGACATTATTAATAATATAATTTCTTTTTGCTGGTGCTGCAAAAATTAATTTATCATCACCATAAAATGAAGTTCCAAAATTAGAATAGGCATTATTAATTGATAAATTTTTTATAACATAATGTTCTTCATTAATTTGGGCTTTAGTTTCCAAAAAGCTTCCAAGTAATAACAGTATTATAAAAATTTTCTTCATTATTTTAATTTTAATTTATGATAGCTTAGAAAAACCGAGGTGATAATCCTGATCTAGAATTACTTATATTAAACAATAAAAAAACTTCATGCGATCCAGAATTAAATTCACCAAAATTTGACAATGTATAGTCATAAGCATATCCAATTCTAGTTTCTGGGCCAATTAAAACATTAAACATTGCGCTTACGGAATCGTCTAATCTCCAAGATACTCCTAACTCAAATTTGTCATTTATTAAAGCGTTTGCAGATAAATCAATTGATAAAGGTGCACCATTTACAGCTTTCAGCATAACTGATGGCTTTAATTTTAAATTATCTGAAGCTTCAAATACAACACCAGAAGTTAAAAAATAATGCATTTCTTCCGTAGCTTTATAAACAACTCCACCCTTTTTTTCAAAATGCAATGTTTTTAACATATTTGGAACTGAGGCTCCAATATAAAACCTGTCTGTATAATAAAATACTCCTGTTCCAAAATTAGGAGAGCTTCTATTCAAATTATTATTAGTAAAGACATCATCTGGAGTACTGTCTCCTAAATCTAATAAACTTAAATTAGCATTTAAAAAAGTATATCCTCCTTTTAAACCAAAAGCTATATTTCCTTTTTCTGAAAGCTGGATTGTATAAGAAAAATCTGCAAAAATATTTTGTTCTTTAACTGGTCCTATTTCATCAACTATTACAGAAAAACCCAACCCTACATTTCTCCTAATAGGTGAGTGTATTACAGCCGTCATAGTTTGAGGAGCTCCATCAATTCCAACCCATTGAGACCGCCCTAACAAACCAATACTTAAAGTTCCTTGTGATCCAGCATATGCAGGATTCAATATATTCATATTATACATATATTGAGTGTACTGCGCATCTTGCTGACTAAAAGTTGTTGTAATTGTAAAAACAAAAACAACCAAACTCAAAAGAAATTTTACACTTTTCATAATTATATTATTTAGTATTTTAAAGAGAATAAATTCACTTTAATACTTCTTGCTTATCTATTCAAATAAACATAACCAGAAATTGGTTTTGCATTATCCTTGTTAAAATGAAGGGTATAGAAATATGTTCCGACTGGAACTTGATCCTTTCTATTAATCGTCATTCTTCCATTTGAAAAACCATCCCACCATATTGGCTTTGTTAATGGGTTTCCATTATGTCTATAATCATAAACAATATTTCCATACCTATTGTAAATTTGAAGTTGGAAATTTGGATATAAATTAGATAAATTATTTATTACAAATACATCGTGGGTACCATCACCATTTGGTGAAAATGCCTGAGGGATAATTAAATCAGCTGCTAAAACTCCAGCAACAATTACCTTAACTACAGCAGTATCACATAATCCATTATTATCACAAACTTGATAAACGAATTCATCATCACCTATATAATCTAAATTTGGGCTAAAAGTAATTGTACCATCCGAATTTATAACAACCGATCCATTTAAAGGATTCGTTATTATTTCTACAGTGCTAGGATCTATTGTTCCATCTTCATCATAATCATTTTCTAAAACATTTATTTCAATCGGTATATTTGCTTCTGTCAGAATTTCGTCATCTATCGCAAAAGGTGTTAAATGAACTGCAATAATCACTGAACCTTCCTCTGTTGAAGTAGTTCCATCTGCGTTTGTAACTGTTACTGTATAATTAAATGTATCCTCTCCATAAAAAGACTCATTTGCTTCATAGGCAACTGTACCATTAGCATTTATTACTGCGGAACCGTTCTCTGGATTAGTTACTTCTGAAACTATTACAACAGTATTAGTAGTAAATGTATCATTTGCTAAAACATCTATTTCAATTGGATCATGATCTATTGCAACTTCAAAGTCATTTACTACATCTCCAACTCCAATCACAACTATAATTACAGTTCCTGTTTCTGTGGTAACACTTCCATCAGAATTTGGGACTGAAACTGTATACTCAAAAGTATCTTCTCCATTAAAATCAGGATCAGGTGTATAAGTAACTGTACCATCCTCATTAATTACAACAGTTCCGTTTGCTGGATCTGTTACATCAGTTATTACAGGATTCGATGATGGATCAAATCCATCATTATCTAATACTGGTATTATTACTGGAACTTCTTCATCTGTTGTAACTGAATCAACCACGTTATCATTTACTGCGCTAACATTAATCGTAACAGCAGCCGTTGCGCTTGTACTACTTCCATCCGTATTAGTAATTGTTACTGTGTATTCATATGAATCTTCTCCATTAAAATCTGGATTAGGAGTATATGTAGTCGTATTATCAGGATTAATTATTACATTTCCATTGGCAGGAGCAGTAACTCCAGTTATCTCAATTAAATCATCTGATGCAAAAGTATCATTATTTAAAACATCAATATTTATTGAAATATCTTCACCTACATTAGCTTCATCACTTAAAACAATTGCATCTGAATCAATAATAGTAGCAATACCATTATTATTTAAAAAACTTGAACTTCCAGAACTTTGGATATTAGATAAATTAACACTAAAAGTTTCAGTAGCCTCAGGAATACTATCCTCAAGTATCATAACAGAAATTGTTTGAGTATATCCAGAAGATGAACCTGCCGGGATTATTAAAGTGCCATTAGCACCTAAATAATCTGTAAAATCTTCAGCTGATCCATTAACTGTATTAAATTCAAAAGATAAATCATATTGAATACTTCCAGTTAAAGAAACAGTAAAATATACCTCTCCATCAGATTCATTAATTATTATATTATTCAGAGAAATAACTACTGCATCATCGGCATCATCATCAATCGTTACAGTTCCTATGGTACTCGATACACTGGTAAGAATATTGTTTGTTGTAGATAAGGTTACATCTACTGTTTCATTTCCTTCTAAAATCAAATCATCCAATACTTCAACTGGAATCGTTGCACTGTTAGCGCCTGATAAAATAGTAACGCTTCCACTTAATGCTGTGTAATCTGAATCTGCTGTCGCCGTTCCGGATACTGTATATCCTACTAAAATATCTGATCCCGCTAACATTCCTCCTGATAAACTTACAGTGAACAATCCATCTGCTGATGGCTCTGATCCATTGGTAGTTCCTACTACTGAAATCTCAACTGGTAAACTATTGTCCTCATCATCATCAATCGTTACAGTTCCTATGGTACTTGATACACTGGTAAGAATATTGTTTGTTGTAGATAAGGTTACATCTACTGTTTCATTTCCTTCTAAAATCAAATCATCCAATACTTCAACTGGAATCGTTGCACTGTTAGCGCCTGATAAAATAGTAACGCTTCCACTTAATGCTGTGTAATCTGAATCTGCTGTCGCCGTTCCGGATACTGTATATCCTACTAAAATATCTGATCCCGCTAACATTCCTCCTGATAAACTTACAGTGAACAATCCATCTGCTGATGGCTCTGATCCATTGGTAGTTCCTACTACTGAAATCTCAACTGGTAAACTATTGTCCTCATCATCATCAATCGTTACAGTTGCAACTGATGCACTACCAATTATCACTAATAAATTATCTGCAGATAATAATGTTATTATAATTTCCTCATCACCTTCTAAAATTGAATCATCAATTATTGATACTGGAATTTTAATTTCTGTTAAACCCGCTTTAATTAAAATAGTTGAATTAATTGTAGCGTAATCTGTACCATTTAAAGCGGAGCCAGAAATAGAAAACGAAATTGTAGTATCAATAGTTAGTGCATTATCAAGAGTTAATGTAAACTCACCATTCGAAGATGGCTCTGATGCCAATGGAATACTTGCTACAATACCAATTTCAGCAATACAAATTGGATCCGAGATTAAAACAGGTGATGCATATATAGCACTACACATAGTAACACTATTTCTAACAACCACATTGTAACTCCCTGAAGTTATATTATTAAATACATTTGAACTTTGAAAAACAGATCCATTATCAATACTATACTCTAAATTAGATCCTGAAGCCACAACGGTTATTGAACCATCGTTCAAAGCAGGACAAGTAGCGATTGTAGTATTTGAAGTATTAACCCCTGAAATAACTGGTCCAGGAGGATAAGCCGTAATTATACTTTCAACAACTTTATCAGAAAAAGAAAAACATCCGTTTTTAGATTTAACCTTGGTTGTTAGAACTCCTTTAACTTCAGTAAGGGAAACAATAGTTGGTAAATTTAAAGAACCTGATAAAGAGGTTGATGTTAATGTATCGTCTTTTATACCATCAATATAAAACTCCCACAAATAAGAATATATTAATGTTCCACACGCCCCATCATCAGAAGCAGTTCCAGAAAAGTTGAAATCATTACTACAATTTACTTGTGTAATATTTCCAGTTACAGTAGGACAAGGCACACAAAAATCAGGATCATTAAATTGGATTGTAGCTTCTTGACATGTAGTATTCACATAATTAATTGTGGAAACACTAGAGGCTTTCACCCCACAAGATTTAGAATCTGCCTCAACAGTATATACTAATTTAACTGTTTCATTTGCAACAAAATCCATAAACCAAGATATTGTTTGACCCGTTGCACTTACAGTACCTTTATTTTTAACTTTTAATGTATTAGCAACCAACGTAAAGCCATCGCCAATAACATCAGTCACCATTGCTTTCTCTTTCGATATTTGTTTTGAAGCCCATTTAAGATCTTGTAAAATTTGATCATAAATAAAAGTTAAATTCGCCGCTTTCCTAGAATCTCGATAATTCTCTCCATTATTATCAACAACCCCCATCATAGTATCTTTTGCCAAATCAACTACATCATTTTTGCTTATTCCTCCATAAATTAAAACCGAATAAACTTTAGTTTCAAACCCCGGAATTCCATTCATAGCACTTTGCCCAGCATCCATAGCTGCTCTAGTACAATCGGTATGACTCGTTGGGTAGGTAGAACATCCACTTTCTCCTGGAGCTCGGTTAGCTACACCATCAGTTAAAACAATGATAGATCTTATCGTAGTACAATCATGAGTTCCATTTGAATTTATTTCATTTTTCGCAAAATTAATTCCTTCTGCAATATTTGTATAACCTCCGGCAGACAAACCATCAACAATATTATTTAAAACTACAGAATTATTAATCAAGCCAGTCCTAGTTGTAGCATTATTACTATAACTTACAATACCTACTTTATTCTTTCCCGTAGGATTATTTACAGAAGTAAAAATATTATTAATGAAATCTTTAGCTGCTTCCTTAGCATAATACATAGGAGTTTGACCATCACCCGAAATTATATCTCCCATACTACCTGAAGTATCCATTACTAACATTACTTCAATAGGCCTATGAGGTGGAGTTCCAGTAATCGTTAACTCAACATCAAATTGATTACATCCGTTTGTACTTTCTACAATAGTTTTATTAATACTTAAAGTTCCATCAATTACTTGCTGGCCAAAAGAAAAACTAGATACAATAAATGCAAATAAAATAAAAGTGTAAATTTTTATTTTATCAAAATATTTATTTTTTCTAGAAAGTAAATTTCTTTTCATATCTGCAATTTAGGTTAACACCTATTTTATTTTTTTATATTTTTTTAAAACAAAAATTATTCACCTTCAATAATTTCAGTGATTAATACTTTACCAACTTTAAATCCCTTGCATTCATTTGAAGTCACATTAACCTCCGATAAATTCACACTCCCAAACTCAGTGTTTTTTGGAGTTTTAAATTTTACAAAAAAGTTAAAATTTTCATTCTTTTTTAGAGTTACAAACACACCATGCTTATTATTCTTTTCTTGAAATGATTCTTTTAATTTCACATTATTCACATCAACAATCTCAGCAATTAAATCAACATTTTTTTTATTATTTCGTTTATGTGCATAATTTTTATGGTGATCGTTATCTTCCTCACTTTTCTCTAATGAAATTTTAAATTTAGTAACCTTGTCAGCTTTATTAGTTAAAGTCAATCCATAAAAAGTACCAGACTCGCCAGCTTTTTTTGAATCTTGATTATTTTGAACCTCTAAAGAAGCAGAACATTTACTTTTTTGTGAAAAGGCATTTTGAATATTAAGCAAAAACAAAAAAAGAATTAAAATTCTAAAAGAAGATTTACTTAATAATTTTAGTAAGTATTTTTTTTTCATATTTTTCCTAAAAAATATTATTATTTTTCCAATTTACTTATTAACACAATGCCACAAGTAAACAATACAAAAGATTATATTTTTAAATAAATTTGGGTTTTTGGGGTATTACCAAATCTGCGGGGACAGGGAATTGGTAAAATCATTAACAAATGTACAATATATACTAAATTAAATAAAACTAAATTCATTGATTGCTGTGAAAAATATATAAAAGGACGTTTCTTCATTATAAACGGTTTAAAAAAAAACCAAAAAACGCTTCCCACACTAATAATTAGTTAAAAACCAATGTTTTAAAAACCGTATTTATAATCCGTAAAAATAAGATTGAACTATAATACTATAAATAAAAAAAATAGTAAAAAATTGTAGTTATTTTTTATACTATAAATCAAAAACAGTACTTTTGCCGCTCTATATAATTTAATACAATTAGATAAATGAAAAAAATTACAAAAGAAACCTATATCAATTGGTATAAAGACATGCTTTTTTGGAGAAAATTCGAAGATAAATTGGCTGCTCTTTACATTCAACAAAAGGTAAGAGGATTTCTACATTTATATAATGGTCAGGAAGCGGTGCTAGCTGGTGCTTTGCATGCAATGAAAAAAAATGACAAGATGATTACTGCTTACCGTAATCATGTACAGCCTATAGGTTTAGGAGTAGACCCAAAAAGAATTATGGCTGAATTATTAGGAAAAGATACTGGTACTTCTCATGGTATGGGAGGTTCAATGCATATATTTTCACCTGAACATAATTTTTACGGTGGACATGGTATTGTTGGAGGTCAAATTCCTTTAGGAGCTGGACTTGCATTTGCGGATAAGTATTTTGAAAGAGATGGAGTTACTTTAACCTATTTCGGAGATGGTGCGGCAAGACAAGGTTCTCTTCATGAAACTTTTAACATGGCAATTAACTGGAAATTACCGGTTGTTTTTATATGTGAAAATAATGGCTATGCAATGGGTACTTCTGTTGAACGAACTGCGAATCACGAAGATATTTGGAAATTAGGTTTAGGATATGAAATGCCTTGTGGACCAGTAGATGGGATGAATCCTGTAAAAGTTGCTGAAGCAATGGAAGAAGCTATTGAGCGCGCAAGAAGAGGAGATGGTCCAACTTTATTAGATATTAAAACATATCGTTATAGAGGTCATTCAATGAGTGATGCGCAACATTACAGAACAAAAGAAGAAGTTGATGAATATCGTAAAATTGATCCTATTGCTCAAGTATTAAAAGTTATTAAAGACAAAAAATACGCAACTGATACTGAAATAAAAGCTTGGGATAAAGAAGTGAAGAGTAAAGTTGAAGAATGTCAAAAATTTGCTGAAGAATCTCCATTCCCAGACAAACAGCTATTATACGATATCGTATACGATCAAGAAAATTACCCGTTTTTAAAACATAGATAAATGGCAGAAATTATTACAATGCCTCGTTTAAGTGATACAATGACTGAAGGAGTTGTAGCACAGTGGCTAAAAAAAGTAGGCGATAAAATATCTGAAGGAGATATCTTAGCTGAAATTGAAACTGATAAAGCAACAATGGAGTTTGAATCATTTAATGAAGGAACTCTATTATTTATTGGATTAAAAGATGGCGAAAGCGCACCTGTAGACTCACTTTTAGCTATTATTGGTGAAGAAGGAGAAAATATTGAAGCGCTAGTTAAAGATTTTAAAATCGCAAATCCAAAAGAAGATAAACCTATCAAAGAAGATAAAAAACCATCTGCAACTTCTGAGCCTGCTAAACCAACTACTGAAACCAAAGTTTCTGTTGAACAAGCTCCAGTAGCAACTACAAATACTTCAGGTAGAATTATAGCTTCTCCACTTGCAAAAAAAATAGCAGCAGATAAAGGAATTAGCATCGCAAATGTTGCTGGATCTGGAGAAAATGGAAGAGTTGTGAAACGTGATATTGAAAATTACGTACCAGCTGTAGCTTCTACAAACACCGTTTCACCTATCGCTAATGTAGGAGAAATTAGCTTTGAAGAAAGTACAAATTCTCAAATGCGTAAAACAATTGCGCGTAGGTTGGCAGAATCTAAATTTACAGCTCCACATTATTATTTAATGTTGGAAATAAATATGGACAATGCAATTGCTTCTCGTAAAACAATTAATGAATTGCCAGATACAAAAGTATCTTTCAATGATATGGTTGTAAAAGCAAGTGCAATGGCATTAAAAAAACATCCTAAAGTGAACTCTCAATGGTTTGACGATAAAACTCGTATTAATCATCATGTGAGCATTGGAGTTGCTGTTGCTGTTGAAGATGGACTAGTTGTTCCTGTAATTCCTTTTACAGATCAAAGAAGCCTTACTGAAATAGGTGCAGAAGTAAAAGATAAAGCAATTAGAGCGAAAAGTAAAAAATTAACTCCTGCAGAAATGGATGGTAGTACTTTTACAGTTTCTAACCTTGGAATGTTTGGTATTTCTGAATTTACTTCAATTATTAACCAACCAAATTCAGCAATTTTATCAGTAGGTGCAATTGTTCAAAAGCCAGTTGTGAAAAATGGAGAAATAGTAGTTGGTAATACTATGAAAGTAACACTAGCTTGTGACCATAGAACTGTTGATGGAGCTACTGGTGCTGCATTTTTACAGACTTTAAAGCAGTATATTGAAAACCCAGTAACTATGTTAGCATAGTTACTATTTAATACATATTTAAAAAGCCTATTGTTTAAACAATAGGCTTTTTTTATTCCTCTACTCTAATTCTTTATTGGAAAAAATAGAACACATTAAAATAATGATATAAAAAAAACCTCCACAAATTGTGAAGGTTTTAAATATTTTAATTCTTAAAACTAATTACTTTTTAAATTTAGCATATTTAGTTTTAAACTTATCAATACGTCCTGCAGTATCAACTAACTTAGTTTTACCTGTGTAGTATGGATGTGAAGTTCTTGAAATCTCTAATTTTACTAATGGGTATTCAACACCATCTACCTCAAGAGTTTCCCTTGTATTAACTGTTGATCGAGTTAAAAACACATCTTCATTCGACATATCTTTAAATGCTACCAATCTATAATTTTCTGGATGTATACCTTTTCTCATCGTAAACTCGTTTTAAATCTATTTTTATTTTTAAGACTGCAAATTTAACTATATTTTTGAAACTTCAAACAAATAATTTATTTTATTTACATAAATATTAATTAATCGCCATTAAACACCATGTTAAATAAGTCTATTTTAAGTTTTTTTACTCTTTTACTGTTTATATCTTGTAAAAGTGAATACAAATTTATCTTAAAAACTCCGAATAAAATTCAAATAAACCAAGAATTAACTATTTCAGTTTCAGAAAAAGAAAACAAACCTTTTGACTCTGTTCAATTTTCTATAGATACTAAAAAAATAATAAGTAAGAATAATTCTGCTTCTTTAGATATTAGCAATTACAAATTAGGAAAGCATTCAATTACAGCATTATTCTTTTTTGAAAATAAAACCAAAAAGGAGACGAGCACAATTTACTTTATGGCCGATACTGAACCTGAAATTTATACCTATAAAATTATTAATACGTATCCGCATGATAAAAATGCCTATACTCAAGGATTAGAATATAACAATGGTTTTTTATATGAAGGAACTGGAAGAAAAGGCACCTCCTCAATAAGAAAAGTTAACATTGAAACTGGTGACGTTTTAAAACAAGTAGATACCGATTCAAAATATTTTGGTGAAGGAATAACAATTTTTAACAATAAAATTTATCAGCTTACTTGGCAAAGTGGCCTAGGCTTTGTTTATGATTTAAATACTTTTGAAAAAGAAAAAGAATTTAAGTATACAAAAAGTCGTGAAGGTTGGGGACTAACTCATAATGGAAAACAATTAATAAAGTCTGATGGTACAGAACATATTTGGTTTTTAAATGCTGAAACACAAATTGAAGAAAGTTATATTGAAGCCTACACCAACAATCAAAAAGTTGAAAATTTAAATGAGCTCGAATACATCAATGGGAAAATTTATGCCAACATTTGGCAAAAAAATTCTATCATCATTGTAAATCCACTTAACGGAAAAGTTGAAGGTGTAGCCGATTTAAATGGTTTAAAAGCAGAAATTCAAAAAACTCAAAAATTAGACGATAATGATGAAGTTTTAAATGGAATCGCTTTTGACCATGAAAATAATCGTCTTTTTGTAACTGGAAAGCATTGGAGTAAATTATTTGAAATAGAATTATTAAAAAAATAGTTTTCTTTAATTTCTTTTTACATTTACAAAAACCAGTTTCAATGCGCTTTTATTTAACACGTTTTCTAGTAATTACACTTGTAATTTTTTCTTCGTGTAGAAAAGACTTTTCTACAAGTTTAAGCGCTGGAAAATTAACTTTTTCAAAAGACACAGTTTATTTGGATACAGTATTTACAAATATCGGTTCCAGTACTTACAATTTAAAAGTATATAATAAAAGTAAAAAAGCAATTTCAATACCTACTATAAAGTTAGGAAAAGGAGAAAATTCATATTACAGATTAAATGTTGATGGCACCTCTGGAAAAATATTTGAAAACGTTGAAATTTTAGCTAAGGACAGTATTTACATATTTATTGAAACAACTATTGATTACACCGAAATAACCGACCCATTATATACCGATGCCATCGTATTTGAGTCTGTAGAAAATGTTCAAGAGGTACAATTAGTTACATTAGTTAAAGATGCCTATTTTTTATATCCATCTAAAAGTTCAGAAGGCCTAATTGAAACTATTAAAACCGGTGAAGATACTAATGGTGAAAACATTCATGTTAATGGATTTTATTTAACTGACAATACCACATTTACAAATGAAAAACCTTACGTTATTTATGGGTATTGTGCAATTCCTGAAAACAAAACATTAACTATCCAAGCAGGAGCTCAATTACATTTTCACTCTAATTCAGGATTAATGGTTGATAAAAATGCTTCTTTAATTATTGAAGGCGAATTAAACAATGAAGTACTTATTGAAGGTGACAGATTAGAACCTCAATTTAATAACATTCCAGGGCAATGGGGAACAATATGGCTAAGAGCTGGAAGTAAAAACAACTACATAAATAATACTATTATTAAAAATGGTTCAATTGGCATTTTAACCGATTCTATTGGGAGCAATTCTTCTCCTACTTTAACCATTAAAAATACTCAAATTTATAATAATTCCTATTATGGAATTTTAGGTAGGGAAACAAGTATCGATGGAGAAAATATTGTTATAAATAATAGCGGACAAGCATCTTTAGCTTGTACAATTGGAGGCACTTATAACTTTAAGCACTCAACTTTTACAAATTTTTGGAATGATAGTTTTCGTGAATTCCCAAGTGTATTAATCAATAACTATTTTTCTTATTTTGACAATAATTCCGCAATAGTTGAAACACGCGACTTAATTGCTGCAAATTTCATAAATTGCATTATTGATGGAAGTAATAATATTGAATTGATTATTGACAAAGTTGAAGGGTCAATGTTTAACTATTCCTTCAAAAATAACCTAATTAAATTCAACGATTATAACAATTTATATACTATCGTTCCTGAGTATGATTTTGAAAATACAAGTTATTTTAATGAAAATATTTTCAATGGAAATACTGATTTCAAGTCAACTCAAAACAATGAATTAATTATTGGAAACAGCTCTGATGCTATTAAAAAAGCAGATATGCATGGAACTCTTTCAGTTCCGCTGGATATTTTAGGTGTTCAACGAAGTTCTCCAGGAGATATTGGCGCGTACGAACATATTACTTTTGATAAATAAACTATGAAAAATATTATAATAACAGGTACAAGCCGTGGAATTGGTTTTGAATTAGCTCAATTATTTGCTAAAAACAATTACAATGTTTTGGCTTTGTCTAGAAATTCGAAACCGCTAAAAAACCTCAACCTTAAAAATATTACAACATTATCTGTTGACTTATCTAAAGACGAAGATTATAAAAAAATAATTGATTTTGTCTCAAAAAACTGGGAAACGGTTGATATATTAATCAACAACGCTGGTAAATTAATTAATAAACCTTTTAGTGAGCTTTCTTCATCAGATTTTTTAGAAGTTTACAAAGTAAATGTATTTGCTGTGGCCGAATTAACTCGCCAATTAGTACCATTTTTAGTAAAAGGAAGCCACGTAGTAACAATAAGCAGTATTGGTGGTGTACAAGGAAGTATGAAATTTCCTGGACTTGCAGCTTACAGCTCATCAAAAGGAGCTGTTATAACTCTTTCTGAATTATTAGCTGAAGAATATAAAGAACAACAAATATCTTTTAATGTTTTAGCGTTAGGTGCAGTTCAAACTGAAATGTTAGAAGAAGCTTTCCCTGGTTATAAAGCTCCTGTTTCTGCATCAGAAATGGCTGATTATATTTTTAATTTCGCCTTAAATGGAAACAAATTTTACAATGGAAAAATATTGCAAGTTTCTTCAACCACTCCATAATTTATGATTGAAAAACTTTCAAAATACATTCCGAAAAATTCAATTGAATTAGTACAAGAAATTCTTGAAAATCATCATATTGATATTAAAATAGTTAATAATAGAGCTACTAAACACGGTGACTTTAAAAGATTACTTAATGGTTCTTTTCAAATTACCTTAAACAAAGGCTTAAATGAATACCAGTTTTTAATTACATTAATTCATGAAATTGCTCATTTTGTGACTCATAAAAAATATAATAGGGTAAAACCTCACGGGATTGAATGGAAAAGAACCTTTCAACATTTGATGCTACCATTTATACAACCATTAATTTTCCCAAATGATTTACTTCCTATTGTAGCAAATTATTTTAAAAATCCAAAAGCAAGTACTGCATCTGATGTTAAATTATCATATGCATTAAAACAGTACGATGATATATCAGGAAAGAGTTTTATATTTGAACTACAACATGGAAGTGTTTTTTCATTTAACAATAAATCTTATAAAAAAGGAAATATAAGAAGAACACGTATCGAATGTTTGGAATTGAGCAGTAATAGAATTTATTTATTCAATCAAAATGCTCAAGTAGATCTTTTAAACTAAAAAAATTGCAAAAGCTTTTCCCTTAAAAAGGATAAATGTTATAAAATATTAATATGGAAAATACAACGAACTCACAGCAACAAAATCCACCTCCAACAGAAACACCTAGTGAAAAAATAGATTTCAAAAGTATTATTGAAAGTATTAAACAGTTTTTACACGAAATCTTAGATATTAGTAAAGACACCGATAAAAAAGGAACTATTGAAGATATAAAGGGAAATATATCAATGAAAGGTCATACTGCCTGGGTTTTGGTATTTTCAATACTAATAGCATCTATTGGGTTAAACGTTAGTTCTACCGCGGTTGTAATTGGAGCAATGCTTATATCTCCTTTAATGGGGCCTATTTTAGGTATTGGTTTATCTATTGGAATAAATGATATTGACACTTTAAAACGGTCACTAATTAACCTTGGGGTTATGATTGGCTTAAGTTTAGCTACCTCATTCCTATTCTTTTTAATTCCTTTATTTAGAAATGAAACACCAGAATTATTAGCAAGAACAGCTCCAGATGTTCGAGATGTTTTCATAGCTATTGCAGGTGGTTTAGCCCTAATTATTGCATTAAGCAGACGAAATGAACAAACCAACACTATTGCAGGTGTTGCCATTGCAACTGCCCTAATGCCTCCACTTTGTACCGCTGGATTTGGACTTGCAACTGGGAATTTAACTTATTTTGGTGGTGCTATGTTTTTATTTACAATCAACACCATATTTATTGCATTAGCGACTTTTGTTATTGTTAAGTTTTTAAACTTTCCAATGGTTAGATATATTAATTCAGTAAAAAGAAAAAGAGTTGCAAGATTTGCGTCAACCATTGCCCTTTTAGTATTTGCAGGTAGTATTTATCTATTCATTAATTTATTTAAAGAGAATCAATTTAAGCAAGCCGCTCAAAATTTAATTAACGATATAAAAGAAAGTGGTGTTAGTATTATTGATGAAGAGGATAAAAACATCAATTATAAAGATAAAAGCGTTCAAATTTTCATATATGGACAAAAACTTACTTCTGAAGAAATTGATAAATGGAATACTCAACTTTCTAAATATGGACTTAGTGAAACTAAATTAATTATTAAGCAAGGTGTTGATGATTCCGATTTAAGACATGAGGTGAAAAACCTTTCAGATTTATATGGTCAAAATCAAAAGATAATTTCCTCTAGAGATGAATCTATTAAGGAAAAAGAAGAAAAGATAAAACTTTTAGAAACAGAATTATCTAAATATTATAAAGATCAAATTCCATTTATTCAAATTAGTGAAGAAGCTCAAATTAATTATAGTGGCTTAAAAGAAATAAGCTTTGCTAATTTAATTCAAACTAATTTTCAAAAAGTAGACACGGTTACTGTTTTTAATACTGTTTGGTATGATTCCGTACCTAATACTTCTATACAGAAGTTAAAATTAAAAAAATGGCTTAAAACCCGTTTAAAAAAGGATTCAATTCAAGTAAATTAGAAATCTATAATTACACCTAGGCTGGGTAATACATTCCCTGAAGTATTTTTTAATTCTTCGAGGTCATATTTTGAAATATCATTTAAGGATACTTTTTTATTCCCATTCTCGTCTAACACAGGAATTAAATAAGATTGATCAGTATTTTTACTTGCATACATATTTTGAATGTCAACATACAAATTCAGAGAAAAATGGTTGAAATACCAAGTTTTATCTAACCGAACATCCAATTGGTGATATGTTGCAAATCGTTCAGAATTTAATTTACTAAAATCTAAAATCCCTTTATTAGAAACATTATAATTATCAATATCTGCTGATGCATTCATATCATAAGGCGTAAATGGCCTTCCTCCTACCAACCTGAATTTCCCACCTAATTCCCAATCTTTATTTAACTTTTTCCCAGCTGTAATTGTAACTAAATGACGATTATCCCATGAAGAAGATATATATGTATTCTGTTCATTTTTAAATTCACTAAATACATATGTGTAAGAAACTATTCCATACAATCCCTTATATGATTTTTTTTGGGCCAACATTTCAAATCCATATGACCTTCCTTCTGAAATTGACGTAACCTCCTCATTTCCAATCACTCCAAAGTCAGCTCCTAAATTAGCGAGACTAATATGGTTTCTTATTGAAAAAGGATAATTTTCGTAATTTTTATAAAAACCTTCCAAAGTTATTTTGGTTGTTACATCTGGTTTTAATTCTATTCCTGTTACTAAATGCTTCGCTCTTATATATTTCAGTCCATTCTCTTTATTAACCAACATATTCGATGCGTCTTTAAATCCCATAATTGTATAGGTTGGTAATTGATAATAGATACCAGAAGATGCGTTAATCGTCAATTTATTTGTTAGTGAGTATGTAAATGAAACCCGTGGTGAAAGTTGATCTAATGGGTTTTTCATTTCCTCATTATAATCAACCCCATCCATTCTAAAACCAAATGAAGCTCCTAATTTAGATTTAAAATACCTTTTTGAAATTTGACCAAATAAATTGTATTTAAACATTCCAAGTTTTGAAGAAAAATCAATTCCTAAAACCCCTTCAGAATTAGCGATTTTTTGAAAAGTAGCATTTGAATAATTAGCTTGCTCTAACCCAAAACCGATATTTAATTTATAGTTATTGGAGAGTGTAGCAGTGTTTTCAAACCTAAATTTATTTTCAATTTCTCTTGAACTATAATCCAATAACAAATCAGAAGGATTATATGTATTATTAAAATACTTTTTTGAGCTGTTCTCCCATTCATTTCTACTTAATACTATCTGTTGTGTTGAATTTTCACCATAATGCTTATATGAAGCTCCTACAGCATAATTCCATTGCTCTTGAACAGGCACATTACTTAGTATAAATCTATTTCTTTTAATTGTTTCAATGTCTGTCACATTTTTATTTACACTTTCATTTAACTTAAACTTATCTATCGCTCCTAATCCAATAAAGTTAATCTCACTATTTTGGGATAACTGATGTTTAACATTCACCTGAAAATCATTATAGGTAGGTAAAAATGGAAGCTTGATTAATTTAAATAGAAATTGTAAATATGATTGTCTAAAAGAAGCAATAAATGTTGTTTTTTTATTAATAGGGCCATCTATCGTAATACCCGCATCAGAAGTTCCTAAAGTAGCTCTGGTATTTAATTTTTCCGGATTTCCATTTTTTTGCGTAAATTCAATTACAGAACTTAATGCATTCCCACGGTTAGATTGAAACGAACTAGAATAAAAATCTACATTACGAATTAAATCTGCATTAATAATTCCAACCGGACCTCCAGTTGATCCTTGAGTTTGAAAATGATTAATAACAGGAACTTCAATTCCATCTAAATAAAACTTATTCTCAACAGGAGCTCCACCCCTAATAATTATATCATTTCTAAATCCAGGGTTTGAAGCTACTCCAGGCAGGGATTGAATAACTTTTAAAACGTCCCTATTTCCACCAGGGTTTTTCTCGATCTCAGCAATTCCAACAGATTGAAATGACAAAGGGCTTTCCAATTTTTTTTTAAACAACCTACTCTCAACCACTATTTCGTTTAGAAGTTCATTGTCTTGAACTAATTCAATAATTATATAAGGTGTTTTTTCGTTAGTTACTAAATAATCATCTGACTCTGAAGTTTGATAACCCAAATAAGAAACTTGAATTCTTATGTAGCCCATTGGAGCATTTGGAATCAAAAACTCTCCCATTTCATCGGATACCGATCCAATATTTGTGCCAACTACCACAACATTCACATCCTGTAAAACATTTCTAGTTTTAGCATCAATGACTAATCCCTTAATTTGACCAGTATTTTGACAAAATAATAAACCACTTATAAAAACTAATATAATAAATGAGCAAAATCTTTTAGTGTGAATCATTTTAAAAATATTTTAGACTTAAATGTACAATTATAAAAATATATTAAAATGAAAAAACCTCAAACAAATATTTGTTTGAGGTTTTTTTGTGGTGAGAGAAGGATTCGAACCTTCGAAGCTTGCGCAGCAGATTTACAGTCTGCCCTCGTTGGCCACTTGAGTA